>Ga0210040_10000100_pt1 | contig 176582 bp, 158 predicted proteins | sample CryGeyCG12114_NA_FD_185462 | JGI IMG/M metagenome (GOLD analysis project Ga0210040, IMG submission 185462) | Groundwater microbial communities from aquifer - Crystal Geyser CG19_WC_8/21/14_NA (SPAdes) (version 2) | ecosystem: Environmental > Aquatic > Deep subsurface > Groundwater | place...
CCCGGAAGCTAAGACTCTCAGCGCCGATGGTACTGCAAGGGGGACCTTGTGGGAGAGTAGGACACCGCCGGACTTAACCTAAAAACAATGGCCACCCCACACCCGGGGTGGCCATTGTCATTTAACGCACTTCCGGGTGGACTGGTAGTGCGACATCAGAGTTTCCTAGGGCGCGACAGCGACAGGCCGGAGAACACCGTGAGCGACACAGGCGACGAGAGACGCGACCGCGAGCAGCGAGGCGGCGGTCGGTCGCCCGATTCCGGGCGTGCGAGGCGCGACGGCCAGGTTGGCCGATCCGGGGACCGCCCGGCGCGCGACGGTGAGCGTCGGCCGTGGTCACGTGACGGCCGCGCCGCTGATTCGAGCGAGGGCCGGCCGTACCGTCCCTCATCGGGCCGACCCGAACGGTCGGGGGAGCGTGAGCCGTATTCGCGTGATGGTGGGTCGGGGGAGCGTGAGCCGTATTCGCGTGATGGTGGGTCGGGGGAGCGTAAGCCGTATTCGCGTGATGGTGGGTCGGGGGAGCGTAAGCCGTACCGCCGTGACGGCGATGGCGGCGGGGAGCGCAAGCCGTATTCGCGCGACGGAGGGAACCGCGGTCGCGGCGGCGACGACCAGAGGTTGTGGACGCGCAGCGGCGCGCCCGCTCGCGGGGATCGCGACGCTCAGCGGGCGGAGCGGGAGTACACCGAGGAAGAGCTGCGCCAGCGGGAGCTCCGCGCGGTGCGCCCCCAGCACGACGACCCGGAGATCCCGGACTCCGTCACGCCGAGCGACCTCGACCGCGCAGCGCGAAATGAACTGAAGACGCTGAGCAAGGAGAACGCCGACGGCGTCGCCCGTCACCTCGCAATGGCGGCGATGCTCATCGACGAGGATCCCGCCCTCGCCCACCGCCACGCGGTGTCCGCGTCGCGACGGGCCGGCCGCATCGCGGTGGTGCGCGAGACGCTCGCGATCACCGCCTATGCCACCGGCGACTTCGCACTCGCCCTGCGGGAGCTGCGCACCCAGCGCCGCATCTCCGGCTCGAACGATCAGCTCGCGCTGATGGTGGACAGCGAGCGCGGGGTCGGTCGGCCCGAGCGCGCGCTCGAGCTCGGCCGCTCGGTCGACCGCGCCACCCTCCCGCCCGCGGTGCAGGTGGCGGTCGCGATCGCGATGTCCGGCGCTCGCCTCGACCTGGATCAGCCGGATCTCGCGCTCGCGGAGCTCGAGATCCCTCAGCTCGATCCGACCCGCGCGTTCTCGTACAGCCCCGCGCTGTTCGACGCGTACGCCGAGGTGCTCGAGGAGCTCGGTCGTGAGGCCGACGCTCAGCTGTGGCGCGACCGCGCCGTCGCCGCGTCGGAGGCCCTCGACGAGAGCTTCGACGCCGGTGCCGACGAGACCGTGGAGATCATCGAGGTCGACGGCCCGGACGACGACGACGCGGACGGCGACGACTCGGACAACGACAACAACAACGACAACGACGTCGCGGACGGCGAAGGCCCGGACGGCGACGACTCCGACGGCGAAGGCCCGGACGGCGACGTCCCGGACGGCACGGAGCCCGGGTACGCCGGGTACAGCGAGGGAGACGCGGATGTTCCGGCGGAGAAGTAGTGACGCGAGCCCGCTCGAGGGCGTCGACGCGATCTTCGCCGACCTCGACGGCGTCGTCTACCGCGGCGACGCGGCCATCCCGCACGCCGTCGAGAGCCTGAACGCGGCTTCGGACGCCGGCGTGCGCATCGGCTACATCACGAACAACGCCTCTCGCACGGACGCGACCGTGGCGGCGCATCTGTCGTCCCTCGGGCTCCGGGTGACGCCCCCCGATGTCGTCACGTCGCCGCAGGCCGCCGTGCGGCTGCTGGCCGACGCGGTGCCTGCGGGCGCGACCATCCTCGTCGTCGGTGGCGATGGCCTCGTGCACGAGGTGGAGCGGGCCGGGTTCGTCGTCACCCGCAGCGCGGAGGATTCACCGGCCGCCGTGATCCAGGGCTTCGCGCCGGAGGTGGGCTGGGCGCACCTGGCCGAGGCGTCCTTCGCCCTCCACAACGCCGAGGTGCAGTGGATCGCGACGAACACGGACTGGACGATCCCCGTCGGCCGGGGCATCGCGCCCGGCAACGGCACGCTGGTGTCGGCGGTGCACACGGCCGTCGGACGGCTGCCGAAGGTCGCGGGCAAGCCGGAGGTGCCCATCTTCGAGGAGGCGTCCCGGCGCTTCGGTGCGGCGTCACCGCTCTTCCTGGGCGACCGGCTCGACACGGACATCCTCGGCGCGAATCGCGCCGGCATGCCGTCGGTGCTCGTGCTCACGGGGATCGACGGCGCGAAGCAGGTGCTCGCCGCCGACGCGCAGTCCCGCCCCACCTACCTGCTCGAGGATCTGCGGCAGCTGCACGAGCCGTACCCGCAGACGCGGTTCTCGGACGACGGAGCCACGGCGACGGTGAACCGGGCCGTCGTCGGCATCCGCGGTGACCGCGTGCACGTGCTCGAGCGCGGCAAGAGCAGCATCGATCTGCTGCGCGCCGGCTGCGCCGTCATCTGGCGCTCGGGACGGGCCATCTACGGGCTCGAGGTGCCGGAGTCGCTGTACGCGGCGCTGTAGCCTGGAGCACGTGGAGAACGAGGCGGAACGGACCGCAGCAGGCTCATCGCCGCTCGCCCCAGGCACCTCCGCGATGCCGCCCGCGGGCGACGGGCTCGACGCGGACGCGCTGCTGTCCCGGCTCGGCGAGATCGAGGACCAGCCCCTCGATCGCCGTGCAGCGGCGCTCGCCCAGTTGCACGACGAACTGCGCTCTCACCTCGAGGGCGGGGACGCGGCCGCCGCCCGTGGCTGACGAACGACTGGACGCCGCGCTCGCGTCCCGCGGGCTCGCCCGTTCCCGCACCGTAGCGGCGAAGCTCGTGTCCGACGGCATGGTCAGCGTCGACGGCGAGTGGATCGTGAAGCCGTCGTTCCGCGTGACGCCGGGTGCCGACATCCGGGTCGCGCCGACCGACAGCTATGTTAGTCGCGGCGCGCACAAGCTCCTCGGCGCCCTCGCGGCCTTCCCGGGCGTCGCGGTCGCGGGCGCGCACGCCCTCGACGTCGGCGCATCGACCGGCGGGTTCACCCAGGTGCTGCTGGAGCGCGGCGCGGCCTCCGTCGTCGCGCTCGACGTCGGCCACGGCCAGCTCGTGCCGGAGCTCCGGGCGCACCCCGCCGTCGTCGTCGTGGAGGGGGTCAACGTACGGGAGCTCACCGCGGAGCGCCTGGCGGCGGAGTCGGGCAGGGCGGAGCCGCCGACCGTGGTGGTGGGAGACCTCTCCTTCATCTCCCTCACACTCGTACTTCCGCCGCTGGTCTCCGCAGTAGGGCTCGGCGCCGACTATGTTCTGCTTGTGAAGCCACAATTCGAGGTGGGACGGGGCGGGATCCGCGAGGGGATCGTCCGGTCCGCCGACCTGCGAGCCGATGCCGTGAGCCGAGTGCTCTGGGCGGCGTGGGACCTCGGGCTCGGCACCGCGGGTGTTACGGCGTCCCCCATCGTCGGGGGAGCAGGCAACCACGAGTACCTCATCAGGCTGAACGCCGCTCTCGGCGGCAATCCGACAGAATGGCTGGAGCGTATCAACGACATGGTGAGGGTGGAGCGAGCGTGACCGATCCGGCCAGGCACATGCTCATCGTGTCGCACACCGGCCGTGCCGATTCCATGGACGCGTCGGTGAGCGTGATCAACCGACTGCTCGAGGCGGGCGTGGGTCCCGTGCTGCGCGAGGACGAGAAGAACGACCTCGTCCGGTACGACCCGACGCTGCCCCACATCGACGTGCTCGGACAGCAGGTGCGCACCGAGGAGCTCGAGCTCGTCATCGTGCTGGGCGGCGACGGCACCATCCTCCGTGCGGCGGAGATCGTGCGCGGCACGGACGTGCCGCTGCTCGGCGTCAATCTCGGCCATGTGGGCTTCCTCGCCGAGAGCGAGCGGGAGGACCTGGCGGAGACGGTCAGCCGGGCGCTGACGCGCGACTACACCGTCGAGGAGCGCATGACCCTCGACGTCACGGTCACCCTCGACGGCGAGATCGTGCGGCGCACGTGGGCGCTCAACGAGGCGACCGTCGAGAAGGCGAGCCGCGAACGGATGCTCGAGGTCATCATCGAGGTCGACGGCAGACCGCTGTCGTCCTTCGGCTGCGACGGCGTCGTCATGTCGACGCCCACCGGGTCGACCGCGTACTCGTTCTCCGCGGGCGGCCCCATCGTGTGGCCGAGCGTGGACGCCATGCTCCTCGTGCCGCTCAGCGCGCACTCCCTGTTCGCCCGGCCGCTCGTGGTCGGCCCCGGCTCCGTGCTCGCGGTCGAGCTCCTGCGTCGCACCATGGGCACCGGGGTGCTCTGGTGCGACGGTCGCCGCACCGCCGACCTGCCGGCCGGAGCCCGCATCGAGTCGCGGCGCTCCGACGTGCCCGTGCGGCTGGCCCGCCTGCGCCTCGCGCCGTTCACGGACCGCCTCGTCAACAAGTTCGCCCTCCCGGTCGAGGGGTGGCGCGGTCCGGTCGAACCGAGCCCGGCGTGATCGAGGAGATCCTCATCCGGGACCTCGGCGTCATCGGTTCGGCGACGCTGCCTCTCGGGCCGGGGTTCACCGCTCTCACGGGCGAGACCGGCGCGGGCAAGACCATGGTCGTCACCGCCCTCGGACTGCTGCTCGGCGAGCGGTCGGATGCGGGAGCCGTGCGCTCCGGATCCGAACGCGCCGTCGTGGAGGGCCGCTGGCTGGTGCGGGACGACGGACCGGTCGCCGAGCGCGTGCGTGACGCGGGTGGTGACGTCGAAGACGGAGAGCTGCTCCTCGGGCGCTCGGTGTCGCAGGAGGGCCGCAGCCGCGCGACCGTCGGTGGCCGCAGCGCCCCCGTCGGCGTGCTCGGCGAGATCGGTCAGCAGCTGGTGGTCGTGCACGGACAGTCCGATCAGCTGCGGCTGAGGTCCGCCACCGCCCAGCGCGAGGCGCTCGATCGCTTCGCCGGCGCGGAGCTCGCCGGCGCGCTCGCCGACTACCAGGGGCTGTTCCGCCGGCTCCAGGAGAACCGGTCGGAGCTCGAGGCGCTGATCGGTGATCGCGATCGCCGGGCCCGCGAGGCTGCGGAGCTGCGCGAGGCGATGGAGGAGATCGAGCGGGTGGACCCGCAGCGCGGCGAGGACGACGAGCTCGCCGAGCGTGCCGACCGGCTTACGAACCTCGAGGACCTGCGTCTCGCGGCGGGGCAGGCGCACGAGTACCTGGCCAGCGAGGAGGTCGGCGAGGTGGCCGACGCCCTCGCGTTCCTCGACTCCGCGCGGCGCCAGCTGGACCGGGTGTCGTCGCACGACCCGGAGCTCGAGGCGGTGGCGGAGTCGCTGCGCGGTGCGTCGTTCCTCGTGGCGGAGATCGCGACCTCCCTCGCCGGCTACGTGTCCGGCCTCGACGCCGACGGCAGCCGTGAGCTGGAGATCGTGCAGGATCGCCGCGCGGTGCTGTCAACGCTGCAGCGCAAGTACGGGCCGAGCCTCGACGAGGTTCTCGACCACCTCGAATCCGGGAGCACCCGACTGCTCGAGCTCGACGGTGACAGCGACCGCATCGACCTGCTCGAGGCGCTCGTCGCCGACGACGAGAAGGCCGCGTGGGATGCGGCGGACCGCATCTCCGCGATCCGCCGCGGCCGGGGCGAGGAACTCGCGCGCCTGGTCACCGAGGAGCTGGGCGCGCTGGCCATGGCGGACGCATCCCTCGAGGTCACCGTCGAGGCGCGGGACGAGCTGAGCGTGCACGGACGCGACGCCGTGAGCGTGCTGCTGCGGCCGCATCCCGGCGCGGAGCCGCGCCCGCTCGGTCGGGGGGCTTCCGGCGGCGAGCTGTCGCGGGTCATGCTCGCGATCGAGGTCGTTCTCGCCGCGAGCGATCCGGTGCCCACGTTCATCTTCGACGAGGTCGACGCGGGCGTCGGCGGCGCGGCGGCCATCGAGATCGGGCGACGCCTCGCGCGCCTCGCGCAGTCTGCCCAGGTGATCGTCGTCACGCACCTCGCGCAGGTCGCCGCGTTCGCCACGAATCACCTCCGGGTCGCGAAGGGCAACGACGGATCGGTGACGACGAGCAACGTGCAGCGGCTGGAGGGGGAGGAGCGCATCGCCGAGATGGCGCGCCTGCTCTCGGGCCTCCCCGACTCGGAGAGCGGGCTCGCCCACGCCCGGGAGCTGGTGGACACCGCCACGGCCCTCAGCCGCTGACCCCGCCGACGTCGCGTCGGAACGGCGGCTGCGGCCGCTGTGCGCGGGTCCCTGCCCGGGCGCAGTACAGGCTCGTCCCGTGCGCAATGCAGGCCCGGCCGGCCCGATCCCTGAGGGGACCCGCGGCAATCGGCGACGGCCCCCGCGCGGGAGCCTGCGTTCGGAACAGCGCGGCCCTGCATTGTGCACGGGTGCCGAGGCGTCGGTATCGGCCTGCGGCCAGCGGCCAGCGGCCAGCGGCCAACAGCCAGCGCGCGACGGCGCGCAACGGCGCACGTCGCGCGCTACACCAGGAGCTGGTGCTTCGCCAGGTCGCGGTACAGCGGGGTCGTCTGCACGAGCTCGGAGTGCGTGCCGATGCCGACGACGCGGCCGTGCTCGAGCACGACGATCTGGTCGGAGTCCACCACGGTGGACAGCCGGTGCGCGATCACGACGAGCGTCCGGTTCTCCGCGACCGCGTCGATCGCCTCCCGCAGACGCTGCTCGTTGAGTCCATCCAGCGACGAGGTGGATTCGTCGAGCAGCAGGATGGGCGGCGCCGAAAGCAGGGTGCGCGCGATGGCGAGGCGCTGGCGCTCGCCGCCGGAGAGCATCACGCCCTCCTCGCCGACGGGCGCCGCGAGGCCGAGCGGGTTCCGCTCGAGCACCTCGGTGAGATTCACGGCGTGCAGCACGTCGATGCACTGCTGGTCGGTGGCGTCGGGTGTGCCGAGCGTCAGGTTGTCGCGGAGGCTGCCGGCGAGCACCGGGGCGTCCTGCTCCACGTAGCCGATCTGAGCCCGCAGCGCGTCGCGGTCGAGACCGCGGATGTCCTGTCCACCGAGGCGCACGACGCCCTCCGTGGGGTCGTAGAACCGCTCGATGAGGGCGAGGATCGTGCTCTTGCCCGCGCCGGACGGCCCGACGAGGGCGGTGCGCTTGCCCCTCGGCACCGGGAAGCTGACGTCCTCCAGCACCGGACCGCGACGCTCATCCCCGTCGGCGGTCGCCGCCCCGGAGGCCGCACCACCGGCGGTCGCGGCGCCGTCCGTGCCGGGTTGCCCGGCCGCGGCATCCACGTAGCGGAAGGACACGGCGTCGAACTCGAGCGCGGGCGCGTCCGATCGCGCGGACCCGCCGACGCCGGTACCCGCCAGCGGGGCGATCGCGCGGTCACCCTCCGTCTCGCTGGGCAGCGCGATGATCTCGCGGATGCGGCCGAGGGCGCCGAGCGCGGCGCTCACGGAGGTGACGGCGCCGAAGGCCTGACCGAGCGGCAGGATCATGAGGAACAGGAACAGGATGAACGAGACGAGGCTCGCGACCGTGATGTCGCCGTTCGCGACGCGGAAGCCGCCGACGCCCAGCACGACGAGGAACGACACCTGCATCGCGATGCCGGCCACCGGCACCACGAGGGCGGAGATCTTCGCGACCTGCAGCCCCATGCTCCAGGCGGCCTCGGCATCCTTCTCGATGGCCGCGACCTCGCGGTCGGTCGCGTTGGACGCACGGACGGTGCGGACGGCGCTCAGGGCGCGCTCCACGCTCGCGGCCAGGTCGCCCGTCTTCTCCTGCGCCTTCTGGCTCGCTACGCGGATGCGGGAGGACAGCAGCGTGACGACGGTCACGGAGGCTGCGATGACCAGCACGGTGAGGCCGAGCAGCACGGGGTCGATGATGAGCATCGCGATGATCGCGCCCACGAAGGTGACGGCACCACCGATCGCCTCGACGAGTCCCTGGGTGAGCACGGCACGCAGCAGCGTCGTGTCGGAGCCGACGCGGGAGACGAGGTCACCGGTGCGGCGGGTGTCGAACTGGCTGATGGGCAGGCGCAGCATGCGGCCCACGAGGTGACGGCGCGACGACAGCACGACGCTCTCGCCCGTGCGCTGGAGCAGGTAGTGCTGGTAGCCGGAGATGAGGCCGCTGATCACGACGAGCGCGATGAGCGCCCACACCAGGGGGCCGAGCGGGTCGCCGGCCTCGACCACGGAGATGACCTGCGAGACGAGCAGCGGCTGGGCGAGGCTCGCGGCGGCGCCGAGCAGGCTGAGCACGGTGACGAAGCCGAGGATCCTCTTGTGCTCGAGAAGGTAGGGCAGCAGGTCGGAGAAGCGGGCGCGGGGGCCCTCGTCAGCGCCTGCGGCGCGACCCCGGCCGCGACCCCGCGCGGGCCGGGCGGTCGATGCGGTCGTGGCAGGGCGCGACGACGTGTCGGAGCTCATGGGACTTCTTTCTGGGGAGGAGAGGACGCGGGATCTAGCTTCGTCCGTATTTCTTGTGCACTGCCTGACGGCTCACGCCGAGGGCGAGCGCGATCAGCTGCCAGGATGCGCCGGCGTTCCGGGCCCGGCGCACGGTGACGCCCTCGAGCCGGTCGAGCTCGCCGCGCAGCTTCGCGATCGCCCGCAGGGCGTCGTAGGGATCCTGCGAACCCGCGTCGCCCGCGAGCGTCGTGATCACGTCCGAGTTCATACAGTCAACCTTAGTTGACGGCAGGGGTGGCGTCAATCCAGGTTGACACTCGCCGGCACCGCACGCGGGCACGCACCGCACGGGCACGCACCGCACGCGTGCCCGTCACGGGCGCGTCGCTCACTCCCTGCCGCTGAGCACGGCGACGACCCGTTCCGGGTTCTCCAGCAGTCCGCGAGACTCGGGCGACACGACGAGACGTGTGAGCAGCGCGGACGTCGCCCGGACGCTCTCGACCCAGTACCCGCCGACGTGATGACAGGTCACCGCCGTGCGTATGGTCTCCCCATCCCGCAGCTCGAGGGTCAGTTCCCCCTCCCGCGGGTCGCTGCCGATGCCCCAGTCGCCGAGCAGTGCCGCGAGGGTCCCGATGGCCACCGTCGTCAGCAGGCCGGGTCGGCGGAGCCGGGTCTGCGGCAGGGTCACGGTCGCGGATCGGATGACCGCCCACTCGATGCGTCGCTCGGCTTCCTCGAACGGGCGAAGGATGATGGCCTCGGGGGTGAGCGCGGCGTGGCTCCCGCCATCGTCGCCGAGGACGAGGATGCCACCCCGGACGTCGAGCGGGCCGAACCGGGTCATGCGCCCACCGGTCGTCCCGCGCGAGGCGCTCCGGCGAAGCGCCTCGCGCGCGTCTCGCAGCCCCGATGCTCGTTCCGGGTGAAAGTGATCATCGGTCCACGGTACTGACTGTCGACGACCGCGCCGATACGATGGCGCCGTGCCAGCGCCCGTTATCGTCGCATCCGACCTCACGAAGAAGTACAAGGACTTCGCGGCGGTGGACGGCATCTCGTTCGAGGTCGCGCCGGGGGAGTCGTTCGGGCTGCTCGGGCCGAACGGCGCCGGCAAGTCCACGACCATGCGGATGGTCGGTGCCGTCTCCACGCGCACGGGCGGCGACCTGCGCATCCTCGACCTCGACCCGAACGACCACGGCCCGGAGATCCGGTCGCAGCTCGGGGTCGTGCCGCAGGCCGACAACCTCGACCTCGAGCTCAAGGCGCGGGACAACCTCGTCGTCTACGGCCGTTACTTCGGGCTGCCTCGCAAGGTCGTGCAGCAGCGCGCCGACGAGCTGATGGCGTTCGCTCAGCTCGAGGACAAGGTCAAGGCGAAGGTCGACGACCTGTCCGGCGGCATGAAGCGCCGCCTGACGATCGCGCGGGCGCTCATCAATGACCCGCGCATCCTGCTGCTCGACGAGCCCACGACGGGGCTCGACCCGCAGGCGCGGCACATCCTGTGGGACCGCCTGTTCCGGCTCAAGGAGCAGGGCACGACGCTCGTGCTGACCACGCACTACATGGACGAGGCGGAGCAGCTCTGCGACCGGCTCGTCGTGGTGGACAAGGGCGCCATCATGGCCGAGGGCTCGCCCGCCGCGCTCATCCGCCAGTACTCGAGCCGCGAGGTGCTCGAGGTGCGGTTCGGGTCCGACCGGAACGAGCAGGTAGCCGAGCAGATCGCCGGCATCGGCGAGCGCATCGAGGTGCTGCCGGATCGCGTGCTCGTCTACAGCGACGACGGCGAAGCGGCGTTGAGCCGCATCACGGAGCTCGGGCTGCATCCGCTGACGAGCCTCGTGCGCCGGTCGAGCCTCGAGGACGTGTTCCTGCGCCTCACCGGGCGGAGCCTCATCGAATGAGCGACGCCGAGCGCGCCGCGGTCGCAGCCGGCGTGCTGCCCCGGCGCTTCGGTGCCTGGTACGTGGCGGAGCACCGCGCGCGAGCCATGGCCTCCTACAGGGGCACGATCATCGCCACCGGCATCGGCAACCCGATCGTCTACCTTTTCGCGCTCGGCGTCGGCCTCGCCACCCTCGTCGATCAGAACGTGGGCCAGGGCGGCGACGGCGCGGCCGTGAGCTACCTCGCGTTCGTCGCGCCCGCCCTGCTCGCCACCGCGGCCGTGACGATCGCGTCGGAGGAGTTCACCTACCCGATCCTCGGCGCGTTCAAGTGGAACCCGACGTTCTTCGCCATCAACGCCTCGCCCATCTCTCCCCGGCAGATCATCGACGGCCAGATGCTCGCCGTGCTGCTGCGGATGCTGCCGAGCTGCGCCGTGTACTTCCTCTTCATGATGCTCTTCGGCGCCGTCCCGTCCGCCGCGGGCTGGGTGAGCATCCTCGTCGCGACCGTCACGGGCATGGCGGTGGGCTCCGTCGTGATGGCGTACTGCGCGACGTTGGAGACCGACACCGGGCAGATCGCCATCCTGATGCGGTTCGGGCTCACCCCCATGTTCCTGTTCTCGGGCACGTTCTTCCCGCTGACCCAGTTGCCCGGTTACCTGCAGTGGATCGGCTGGATCTCGCCGCTGTGGCACGGCACGGAGCTCGGCCGCGTCTTCAGCTACGGCATGCCGGAGCCTGCCTGGCTCACGGTCGTGCACGTGCTCTATCTCGCCGCCTGGCTCGCGTTCGGCTGGCTGATGGCGCGGCGCGTGACGGCGCGGAGGCTGAACAAGTGAGCGTGCTCGAGCGGCCGGAACGGTCGGAGCGGTCGGTGGGATCGCCATCGTCGGTGCGCTCCCTCTACGCGGGCAACGCCCGATCCGTCGTCGCGCGCGGTCTGCTCGCGACGAAGAGCACGAACTGGACCGTCGTCGTCAGCGGCTTCTTCGAGCCCGTCTTCTACCTGCTCGCCATGGGGTTCGGCCTGGGCGAGCTCGTGGGGCCGGTGAGCACGAGCACCGGCCGGGAGGTGAGCTACGGCGCCTTCATCGCCCCGGCGTTGCTCGCCGTGTCCGCCATGAACGGCGCCGTGTACGACTGCACCTGGAACGTGTTCTTCAAGATGAACTACTCGAAGCTGTACCAGGGGATGCTGTCCACCTCGCTCGGCCCGCTCGACGTGGCCTTCGGCGAGATCTCGCTCGCCCTGCTGCGCGGCGCCGTCTACGCCGCCGGCTTCCTCACCGTCATGCAGGTGCTCGGGCTGAACCTGTCCTGGCTCGCGCTGCTCGCGCTGCCCGCCGTCGTGCTCATCGCGTTCGCCTTCGCGAGCTTCGGCATGGCGATCACCTCGTACATGAAGACGTTCCAGCAGATGGACTGGATCAACTTCGTGATGCTGCCGATGTTCCTGTTCTCCGCCACGTTCTACCCGCTGTCGGTGTACCCCGAGTGGATCCAGAGCGTCATCCAGGCACTGCCCCTGTGGCACGCGGTGGAGCTGATGCGCGGGCTGACGACCGGCGCCGTCAGCGTCGGTCTGCTGTGGCACGTCGCCTACTTCGCCGTGATGATCCTGGTCGGCCTCGTGTTCACCACGAGGCGGCTGCGCGCGCTCTTCCTCGACTGACGCGGCCGGGCCCGCCGGCCGCGGTCACGGGGTGCGGCGGCGGTGGATGCGGGCCTCCCACGGGCGCAGCGGTGCGGTGGCCGGGGCGTCGTCGTAGTTGCCCAGCACGGGGGCGGCGTCCGCCCAGCCGTCCGGAGCGTCCCACGCGAGGTCGTCGTCAGACAGATTGCCCGCCACGAGCAGCTGATCGTCGCCGAGCGTGCGGGTGAACGCGTACAGCCTCGGATGCTCCGGCTCCAGCATCGCGAACCGGCCGAGGGCGACGGTCGGATCGGTGTGCCGCAGCTCGATGAGCCGGCGGAAGTGCTCGAAGATCGACCGGTCGGACGCGCGATCGGCGGCGACGTTGATCTCGCGCCAGTTGTCGTTCACCTCGATCCACGGCGTGCCCGTCGTGAAGCCGGCGTTCTCGCCGCCGTCCCACTGCACGGGCGTGCGCGCGTTGTCCCGGCCCTTCGCGCGGAGAGACGCGAGCATGACCTCCGGGTCGGTGCCGAAATGCTCGGAGTCCTCGGCGTAGTGACCGAGCGCCTCGATGTCGCGGAACTGGTCGATCGAGGTGAACGACACGTTCGTCATCCCGATCTCCTCGCCCTGGTACACGTACGGCGTGCCGCGGTGCAGGTGCAGGATCGTGGCCAACGCCGTCGCGGACTCCCGGCGGAACTCCCGGTCGTTCCCGTAGCGCGAGACGACACGCGGCCGGTCGTGGTTGTCGAGGTAGAGGCTGTTCCAGCCCACGTCGGCGAGCTCCTCCTGCCAGCGGCCGAACGACGCCTTGAGCATCACGAGGTCGAGCGGATGCGCGTGCCACTTCGGGTCGTAGCCGAACGGCTCGCCCTCGTCTTCGGGGGGCGCGGGAAACGGCACCTCGACGTGCTCGAACTGGAACACCATGTCGAGCTCGCCGCGGTCCGGATCGGTGAACAGGCGCGCGTCCTCGACCGTGACCCCGGGCATCTCGCCCACGGTGATGAGGTCGGCTTCCCGGCCGGCGAACACCCGCGCGTGCATCTCCTGCAGGAACTCGTGGATGCGTGGGCCCGAGATGAAGGACGCGTGGCCGTCACCGTACAGCGCGCCCTCCGCCCGGGGACCGTCGGGCAGGGCGACGTCCTTCGAGAGGAAGTTGACGACATCCATGCGGAAGCCGTCGACGCCCCGGTCGAGCCACCAGGTCATCATCTCGTACACGGCATCGCGCACCTCCGGGTTCTCCCAGTTGAGGTCGGGCTGCTGCTCCGCAAACAGGTGCAGGTAGTACTCGCCGGTCGCCTCGTCGAGAGTCCAGGCGGACCCGGCGAATGCGGCCCCCCAGTTGTTGGGCTCGGCGCCGGGCTGTCCCGCCTCGAAGCCGTCGCGGGGCCTCCGCCACCAGTACCAGTCGCGCTTCGGGCTGTCGAGCGAGCTGCGCGACTCGCGGAACCACGCGTGCTCGTGCGACGTGTGATTCACGACGAGGTCCATCACGAGCTTCATGCCCCGCTCGTGCATCTCGTCCAGGAGGGCGTCGAACTCGTCGAGCGTGCCGAACTCCGGAGCGAGGGTCCGGTAGTCGCTGATGTCGTAGCCGTTGTCGAACTGCGGCGATGCGTAGATGGGGGAGAGCCACACGACGTCGACCCCCAGGTCGGCCAGGTGGTCCAGCCGCGCCCGGATGCCGCCGATGTCGCCGACGCCATCCCCGTTGGAGTCGGCGAAGCTGCGGGGGTAGATCTGGTACACCACCGCATCCGACCACCACGCCGGCGGCCGGGCGGTGGCCGCGGAGGCGGCACGGTCGGTGGAGGTGTCGGCTTCTGCGCTCTCGCTCACAGCGTCGATCCTGACACGGCGTGGGCGGGCGCGCAGTGGCCCTGAGCGATTCCCTCCTGGCCGCGTCCGGCCTGTCAGAATCGCTCGGATGACACCGGACGCAGCCGGGGACCGGCACCGCGGCGCTCTCGTCGCGCAGTCGATCGCGCTCGTCCTGCTGCTCGCCGCCACCTGGCTCGTGGTCGGTGCGTCGCTCGAGGGAACGGGTGCGGCCGTGGTCTCGGCCGGCCGCACCGGCTTCACGGTGCTCGGCCTGTTCGCCCTGACGGCCTTGCTGAGCGTCCGCGGCGACGGTCCTCATGGTGGCGCCGCTCCGGCTCGTCCCTACCGCTGGTGGCAGCTCGCTCTGCTCGCGGGCACGGGCGTCACGGCGTACACCGTCGCATCGACCGTCGCGATCGAGTTGGCCGGGCCCGTGCTGCCCACCCTCGTCCTCGCGCTGACCCCCGCGGTGGTGCTCGCGGCGGAGAGCGCCATCGCCCGACGGAGGCCCGCTGCGACAGCCCTCGCGGGCACCGCGCTCGCCGTGGCGGGCGCCGTGCTCTACGTGCTCCCCCGGCTCGGCGGCACGCTGGGGCGTGACGTCGCGCTCGGGACGCTGTCCGCCCTTGCGGCGATGCTGTCCATGGCGTTCTACGGCGTCTATTTCGGCCGCGTGAACCGGGGCCACCGCGGCGCGATGGCGCCGCGCATCCTGCCCGTCTTCGCCGTCGGGACGATGCCGCTCGCGGTCTGGGCCGCTGTGGCGCTCGCGCGCGGGGAGTCGGTGAGCGTCGCGTCGATCGGCCTGCTCGCGGGGCTCGGCATCATCATCTACGTGCCCGTCTACCTGCTGCAGCACCGCATCATCGTGACGGCGGGCGCGTCCTACGCCGCGCTGCTGGGCCTCGCGACGCCTCCGCTCGTGGGGGTCAGCTCCGCGCTCCTGCGGCTGGCGCCCGTGCCCGCACCGCTGCAGGTCGCCGGCATCGCGCTCACCGTGCTCGGGATGGCCGTCGTGCTCACGCGCGGCAGGAGGCGGGCGTCGGCACCGGCCGCCGAGGACCCAATGCCCGGCCGCACCGCCTAGAGCCGCACCACGAGCTTGCTGGCGCTCACGCCGGCCCGCAGCGCGTCGAGCGCGGGCTGCACCTGCTCGAGCCCGTCGCCGACGACGTGCGGCGTCGGCGACGCGACGAAGGAGCCGTCGGCGAGCGCCGTCGGCAGGAATTGCTCCCACAGCATCGGGCCCACCTCGTTGTTCATGAGCGTGCTGCCCCAGACGAACCGGGCTCGGATGCCCCTGGAGCGGGAGCGGGCCTGCAGGATGACGTTGCCGGCGACGAGCCGGGACATGAGGCGGAGGAACCGGGGGTCCCACGGACGCAGCCACCGCAGCGAGTCGAACGACACGGACGGGCTGGCGAGGGAGACGCGCTTCGCGCCCGTTCCGGCGGCGACGGCAACGGCGGGCTCCGCGGATCCCTCGCCCACGGCGAGCACCCCGACGACGTCCGCGCCCCGCAGGGCCGCGACCACGTCCCGCACCGCCGTCGGGCTCCGGTAGTCGATGACGTCGCTGGCGCCCAGCGCCCGGGCGCGCTCATGATTGCGGGGGGAGGCGGTCGCGACCACCCGGTACCCGGCCGCCGCGGCGAGCTGGATGGCGTTGCTGCCGACGCTCGTCGAACCGCCCCAGACGACGACGGACTGCCGGTCGGAGGGCTGGGCCGCTCCCGGATGCCGCAGCCCGAGCTGGTCCCGCTGGAACAGTGCCGAGGCCGCGGTCGAGATCGCGAGGGGCAGCACGGACGCCTCCTCGTACGTCATGCCGTGCGGGACCGGCGCGCTGAGAGACGCGCGCACGACGGTGTAGAGCTGGAAGCCGCCCTCGGCCCGGTGGTCTCGGTGCTTCTCCATGCCGACCGCATAGGCGAGCACGCGGTCACCGACGCGGAATCGCGACACGCCGTCGCCCACCTGGACGACATCCCCGGCCACGTCCTCGCCGAGCACGACGGGGTAGGGGAGCCACCGGTACATGACGTTCCCGGCCGACTGCTTCACGACATCGAGGGGATTGACCGCCACCGCGCGATTGCGGAGCACGATCTCGCCCGGGCCGGGCACGGTGTACGGGGCCGGACGCACGGCGAGGTCGGCGAAGGGCCGGTCGAGCGACGCGGCGGCGTTGGTGGGCATGGGTGCTCCCGAGGGAAAGGACGTCGTCCGAGTGACGACACGTCGTGTCATCATCGTACGCGTGATGACACGACGTGTCATGCGATACCGTGGGGCCATGGGTCGTTGGGCACCGGATGCCGCCATCCGGCTGGAGCGCGCCGCGCTCGAGCTCTTCGTGGAGCAGGGGTACGCCGCCACGACGGTGCCGCAGATCGCGGCGCGGGCCGGCCTCACGACGCGGACGTTCTTCCGGCACTTCCCGGACAAGCGTGACGTGCTGTTCCTGCGCGAGCGCGAGTTCCCGGCCGTTGTCGCGGCGGTGCTCGCCGATGCGCCGGACGGTCTGTCCCCGGCCGACCTGGTGATGCACGGGTTCGACGCCGTCGCCCGCGACGGCTTCGACGCCTGGCGGGAATCGGTCCGCGCGCGCCGCGGCATCATCCGCTCCGACGCGCACCTGCGGGAGCGCGAGCTCCTCAAGTCGTCGGTGCTGGCCGGTGCGATCGAGCGCGTGCTCGTGGAGCACGGGCTGCAGGCGCGCGACGCCGCGCTGCTCTCGTCGTTCGGGGTCCTGGTGTTCGATGCCGCGCTCGACGAGTGGCTGGAGGACGCGGACGACCGTCCCCTGCACGAGGTGATGCGGGAGACCCGGGAACGCCTCACCGGGCTCATCGCCTAGCAACCACGATTCCGGCCGCGACGTCCGCGACGACTCCGGCCGAGTCGACTCCGGCCGAGTCGACTCCGGCCGAGTCGGGCGGCGCGGGCGCGGGTCAGGCGCGGGTCAGCGGAGGAGGCGCAGCGCCGCCACGGTCGCGAGCACGGCTTCCGCCGCCTCGCGGCCCTTGTCCTCCTTCGACCCGGGCAGCCCGGCCCGGTCGAGACCCTGCTGCTCGTCGTCGAGCGTGAGCACGCCGAAGCCCACGGGCTTGCCGGTGCGGATGCTCACCTGGGTGAGGCCGCTCGTCGCGGCGTCGGCGACGTAGTCGAAGTGCGGCGTCCCGCCGCGGATGATGACACCGAGGGCCACGACGCCGTCGGCGCCCGCCTCGAGCGCGGCCTGGGCCACGACGGGAAGCTCGAAGCTGCCGGGCACCCGGATCTCCGTGACGTCCGCACCCGCCTCCTCGAGGGCCCTGTGCGCGCCTGCGAGGAGGCCGTTCGTGATGGTCTCGTGCCAGCGCCCGGCGACGATCGTCACCTTCACGCCCCGGCCGTCGACCTGGATGTCGGGTGATCCTTCGCCGCTCATGCCTGGTGTCCCTTTCCGTCGCCTCCGGACAGGGTACCGAGGGGGCCGATGGAGTGTCCCATCCGGTCGCGCTTGGTCTCGAGGTAGCCCTCGTTGAACGCGCCGACGCCGACGAGGAGCGGAACGCGCTCCCGCACGACGATGCCGTGCGCCTCGAGCTGTTCCGCCTTCTCCGGGTTGTTCGTGAGCAGTCGCACCGAGCGCACGCCGAGGTCGTCGAGTATCGCGCTCGCCGCGCGGTAGTCGCGGGAGTCCGCCGGGAGGCCGAGCGCGAGATTGGCGTCGAGCGTGTCGAGCCCGTCCTCCTGCAGCCGGTAGGCCTTCAGCTTGTTGATCAGGCCGATCCCGCGGCCCTCCTGGCCGCGCAGGTACACCACGACGCCGCCCTCGCGCTGAACGGCGTCGAGCGCCGTGTCGAGCTGCGGCCCGCACTCGCACTTCAGCGAACCGAACGCCTCACCGGTGAGGCACTCGGAGTGCACGCGCACGAGGGCGCCCTCCACGCCGGGCGTGCCGGAGATGATCGCGACGTGGTCCGCCCCGGTCGTGCGGTCGCGGTAGGCGCGCACACGGAACACCCCGTGGGAGGTGGGCACCATGGTCTCCACCTCGAAGATCACCCGGGACGACTCGACCGGGTCCACCGGCGCCGTCCGGCCGTCCGGATCCTCGCGCTCGAGCCACTCGATGAGCGCGGCGACCGTGATGACCGGGACGCCCTCGCGCTCGCCGAACGCGAGCAGGCCGGGCAGGCGCATCATCTCGCCGTCCTCGGCCACGATCTCGGAGATGGCGGCGACCGGGTCGAGCCCGGCCAGGCGCATGAGGTCGACGCCGGCCTCGGTGTGGCCGGGCCGCTCACGCACACCGCCGTCCACGGCGCGCAGGGGGAGGATGTGGCCCGGGCGGCGCACGTCGGTCGGCTCGGAGGCGGGGTCGGCGAGCACGCGCAGGGTGCGGGCGCGGTCGGCCGCGCTGATCCCCGTGGTCACGCCCCGGGCCGCGTCCACGGAGACCGTGTACGCGGTTCCCCGCACGTCCTCGTTGCCGACCACCATGAGCGGGAGCTCCATGCGGTCGGCGATCTCGTTCGTCATGGGCGCGCAGAGGAACCCGGACGAGTTGCGCACGGTCCAGGCGATCGTCTCCTGGGTCGCGAGCTGCGCCGCGAGCACGACGTCTCCCTCGTTCTCGCGCCCCTCGTCGTCCACCACGATCACCGGGCGACCCGCCCGAAGGGCATCGAGCGCCGCCGGGATGGTCCCGAGACTCATCGGCCCTCTCCCAGCTGCAGCATCCGCCGCACGTGGCGGGCGAGGATGTCGGTCTCGATGTTCACCGTGTCGCCGATCTCGAGCGTGCCGAGGGTCGTCGCCGTCAGCGTCTCGGGGATGAGGGAGACCTCGAACCAGGCCGCGCCGGGACCCGCGTCCGGCGTGCTGATGCCGCTGACCGTGAGGCTCACGCCCGACACGGCGATCGAGCCCTTGTCCACGACGAGCGGTGCGAGGTCGTCCGGCAGCGAGAACCGCAGCACCCGCCAGGCGTCGCCCGGTGTCACGCCGAGCAGGCGGGCGGTGCCGTCGATGTGGCCCTGCACGATGTGCCCGCCGAGACGATCGCCGACCTGCGCCGCGCGCTCGAGGTTCACGGGGTCGCCGGACTCCAGCGAGCCGACGGTGCTCATGGTGAGGGTCTGTGCCATCACGTCGACCGTGAAGGTCTCCGCGTCCCGCTCGACGACGGTGAGGCAGACGCCGTTCACCGAGATGGAGTCGCCGTGGCCGGCGTCGGCGACCGCGCGGGGGCCGCGGATGCGCAGCCTCCCGGAGTCGCCCTGTCGCTCCCAGCGCTCGACGCGCCCGAGCTCTTCGATGATGCCCGTGAACACGGTCACCGTCCTTTCGGTCGGGAGATCATCAGCACGTCGTCGCCGAGGCGGTGCACGGATCGGATCTCCAGTCGTACTGCATCGTCCAGGGTCGCCACCCCGACGTCCCGCACGGCCGCGCGAGGGCCGCCGAGAAGCAGCGGCGCCTGGTAGACCAGCACCTCGTCGGCGAGCCCGGAGCGCAGGAACGCGCTCGCGAGCGTCGGGCCGCCCTCGACGAACGCTGAGCGGAAGCCCCGGTCGTACAGATCGTCGAGCACGGCGCGTACGTCGTGGGTGGGGTAGCGAAGCGCGAGCTCCGGGTGCCGGTGCACGGCCGCGTCGGCCGGGATGGGCCGGGTGCCGATCACCACAGGGGTGGGCTGATGCGTGAGGAGCGTGCCGTCGGTGCGTCTGGCGGTGAGGCCCGGATCGTCGATGAGCAGGGTGCCGGTGCCGACGAGGATCGCTCCGGCGCGGGCCCGCCGCTCGTGCACGTCTTCGCGGGCCTCGGGTCCGGTGATCCACTGGCTCGTCCCGTCCGCCGCCGCCGCACGCCCGTCGAGGCTCGCCGCCCACTTCACCGTGACGAACGGCCGCCGCAGCCGGGCGGCGGTGAGCCACCCGTGGATGCTCTCCGCGACCTCGTCTGCGCAGACGCCGCCGATCACCTCGACACCGGCCTCCGCGAGGGTCCGGGCTCCGCCGGAGGACCGGTCGCCGGGATCGGCGATGGCATAGACGACGCGCGCGACCCCGGCCTCGACGAGCGCGCGGGCGCACGGGCCGGTGCGCCCGGTGTGGTTGCACGGCTCGAGGGTGACGACCGCCGTCGCGCCGCGGGCACCGCCGGGGGAGAGCCGGGACAGCGCGTCGACCTCGGCGTGCGCCGTGCCGGCGCCACGGTGCCAGCCCTCGGCGATGACCGCACCGGCGTCATCGAGCAGCACGCAGCCGACCTGCGGGTTCTCGCCCCACACGGGTCCCGCCGACGAGAGCTCGACGGCCCTGAGCATCGCGGGCACGTACGCGGTCGTCGCCCCCGTGGTGCTCGTGCTCATGCGGATTCCTGTTCCCTATGCGTAGCGCGCCCGGCGCTGCGGCGCAGCACTCGGATGACCCGATCGATGGGTCAACCACGGGGCCCGGCAGGTATTCCCTCCCGGGGGCTGGAGGCCGACGGTCGGAGGCCGCCCGGCGGGTTGCCGACCGACGGGGCGGCCGGCTCCGAAGGGCGCCGGTTCCGCCGGGGCGGAACCGGCGGCGGTGTCAGTGGGAGGAGCCGGCCCGTTCGACGGCGCCCGGGCCCGTCGACGGACGCTGGACCGAGCGTCGGCCGAGCGACGCGATGCGATGGCGCACGCCCCAGACGAACACGCGGGTCATGGCCTCGACGACGATGCCGGCGCTCATCTTGGACGAGCCGGCCTCCCGCTCGATGAAGGTGATGGGTCGCTCGGCGACGGGACGCCCCGCCTGCTCGACCAGCCACGCCATCTCGATCTGGAAGCTGTAGCCGTGGGAGTGCACGGAGTCGAGGTCGAGCGCGCGCAGGACGTCGGTGCGGTAGCCGCGGAACCCGCTCGTGATGTCCCGCAGCCGCGAGCCGAGCATGACCCGGGCGAATAGGGTGCCGGCCCGGGAGATGAGGCGGCGGTGCAGAGGCCAGTTCTCGACCCGGCCGCCGGGCATCCACCGTGTGCCGATCACGAGGTCGGCCCCGTCGTGCAGGGCGGCGAGCAGGCGCGGCAGCTCCTCGGGCTGGTGCGACCCGTCGGCGTCGACCTCGAACACGATGTCGTAGTCGCGGGCGAGGGCCCAGCGGAAGCCGGCGACGTATGCGCTGCCGAGACCGTCCTTGCCCGCCCGGTGCAGCACGCCGACGCGGGGATCGGCGGCCGCGAACTCGTCCGCGATGCGGCCGGTGCCGTCGGGGCTGTTGTCGTCGACGATCAGCACCCGCAGCTCCGGCGCGGCATCGAGGATGCGGCGGACGGTGGAGGGGAGGCTCTCGCGCTCGTTGTACGTCGGCACGATTGCCAGTGCTGCGGTCACGGTTCCAGCGTAACCGCGTCACTCTGGACGACTACCCGCACCCGCTGCCAATCTCCCCCGTTCGCCGCCGCACGCGACCGGGATGCCGCGCGGGGCGGCGCTATCCGCGGCGTGGCGCCGCACGCCGGGCCGGGCGGAGCAGGCCGATCCGGTCGTACACCGTCGTGATGGTCGCCTCGGCGATCTCGTTCGCCCGCTCGGCGTTGACCGCCAGCATGCGGTCGAGCTCCGCCGGGTCGTCGAGCAGCTCGATGGTGCGCTCGCGCACGGGCGCGAACGTCTCGACGACGGCGTCGGCGACGTCCTTCTTCAGGTCGCCGTACCCCCGCCCCTCGTAGGCGGACTCGAGCTCCGCGACGGGAGTGCCGGAGAAGGCCGACAAGATCGTGAGCAGGTTCGACACCCCGGGCTTCTCGCCCCGATCGAAGCGGACCTCGCGCCCGGTGTCCGTCACGGCCGACCTGATCTTCTTGGCCGTCACCTTCGGGTCGTCGAGCAGCCACACAGCGCCCGCGGGGGAGTCCCCGGACTTGCTCATCTTCGACGTGGGGTTCTGCAGGTCGTAGATGCGGGCTGTCTCCTTGAGGATGAGCGCCTCGGGAACGGGGAAGGTCTCGCCGAAGCGCGAGTTGAAGCGGTTCGCGAGGTCGCGGGTCAGCTCCACGTGCTGGCGCTGGTCGTCGCCGACGGGCACGACGGTCGTGCCGTAGAGCAGGATGTCCGCGGCCATGAGCACGGGGTAGGCGAAGAGCCCGACGGATGCGGACTCCGCGCCCTGCTTAGCGGCCTTGTCCTTGAACTGGGTCATCCGGCTCGCCTCGCCGAAACCGGTGATGGTGTTGAGCACCCAGGCGAGCTCGGCGTGGGCGGGCACGTGGGACTGCACGAAGAGCGTCGAGCGCTCCGGGTCGATGCCTGCCGCGATGTACTGGGCGGCGGTGCGCCTGGTCTGCTCGCGCAGCACGCTCGGCTCCTGCGGCACCGTGATGGCGTGCAGGTCGACGACGCAGAACAGCGCTTCGTGGCTCTGCTGCAGATCCCTCCACTGGAGGAGGGCGCCGATGTAGTTGCCGACGTGCAGGGAGTCGGCCGAGGGCTGCATGCCGGAGAACAGGCGGGGGAGGGCGGTCATGGGTGTGCCATTCCTTCGAGAGGGGTGAGCGGAAGAAGGGGGTGTGCGGTGATCGGTCAGACCGCGTAGTCGACGACGACGGGGGTGTGGTCGGAGAACCGGGCGTCGTAGGTCGGGGCGCGGTCGACCGTGTACCCGCTCGCCGTGGCGGCGAGGGCCGGCGTCGCGAGGTGGTAGTCGATGCGCCAGCCGCTGTCGTTGTCGAACGCCTTGCCGCGCCAGCTCCACCAGGTGTACGGCCCGTCGACCTCGCCGGCGGACGCCCTGCCGACGTCGACCCAGCCGAGTCCTGTGCCGGTCGACCCGTCCGCTGCCTCCACCGCATCCCCGGCGGTGCCGGTGAACCGGTCGAAGTACGCGCGTTCGCGGGGCAGGAAGCCCGCGCGCTTCACGTTGCCCTTCCAGTTGCGGATGTCGAGCTCGCGGTGTCCGACGTTGAGGTCGCCGAGCACGACGGCGTACGGGCTGTGCGCCGCGATCGCGGGCAGCCGCGCCTCCATGCCGTCGAGGAACCGGTACTTCTCCTCCTGCTTGGGCGTGTCCGCCTCGCCGGAGTGCACGTACGCGCTGACGACCGTGACGATGTGGTCGCCCACCTCGTAGTCGGCCTCGAGCCAGCGGCCCGCAGTGTCGAAGTCCTCGTCACCGATGGCGACCCTGTGGATGCGCGCGCCCGTGCGGCTGGCCAGGGCGACGCCCGCGCGGCCCTTGGCGCTCGCCGCGTCGTGCAGGATGCTCCACTCCGGCCCGAGCAGGCCCTCCAGGTCCTCCGTCGTGGCACGCACCTCCTGGAGCGCGAGGATGTCGACGTTCCGGCCGTCCAGCCACTCGCCCATGCCTCTGCGGTACGCGGCGCGCACGCCGTTGACGTTGACCGTGGCGATGCGCAGGGGGAAAGCCATGCGCAGAAGCTTAGTTCTTGGCCGACGGCTGCCCGTCCGTCGGCTGCTCCGCCTCGGTGTCCGGCTCGAGCGCGTCGAGACGGGCGAGGCGGCGGCGCAGCACGACCCGCCGCAGCCCGCGAGCGGACGCGTACTCCGCGTCGAGCTTGCGGCGCGCCACCCGCGCGAGCAGGGTCCTGGCCTCGGCGACGGCCTCCGCCTCCTGCTCCGCCTTCTGCTCCGGCGACAGGGAGCGCACGGGCTCGCCTCGATCGCTCATGCCGACGGCGATCCATGACGCCGTGAAGAGGATGACGCGGCTGATGAGGTTGAACCAGATGAGGAGACCGATGATCACGGCGAAGGAGGCGAGCAGCGGGTTGCGGCTCGCGCCGCCGAGGAGGGTCGAGCCGAGCACCTTCAGGATGCCGAGCGCGACGCCGCCGATCAGGCAGCCGACGATGAGCCGGCGGAACGGGATGCGGATGCCCGACAGCACGCGGAACAGGCCGGCGAGCAGGAGCGTGTCGATAGCCAGCACGAGGGCGAGGCCGAGGATGCGGGCCGTCACGGTCTCCAGCAGGGAGTCGTTGCCGAGGCCGAGCAGGGAGAACAGGAACCCGAGCGCCTGCGTGCTCGCGACGGACAGGGCCGCGGACACGACGAGGGCGAGACCGAACCCGATGGCGGCGACGAGGTCCCGGAGCTTCAGCAGCAGGAAGAACGTCGTGGACGGCGGCAGCTCGAAGATGCGCCGGACGGCGTCGCGAGCGGCGGCCATCCAGTTCAGCGCCGTCAGGAGCAGGATGACGAGCGCGAGCGCGCCGGTCCATCCGAACACGCCGGCGTTGAGGAGCGTTCCGCGATCGACGGCGTCGAGAAGACCGGGCACCGAGGCGTCGATCTGGGCGAACAGGGCGTCCTCGAGCTGCTGGTTCGCCTGCAGGAACAGTCCGGCGACCGCGAAGCCCACCCACAGTCCCGCGAACACCGCGAAGACCGCGGAGTAGCTCATCCCGGCCGCGAGGAGGTCGCCGCCGTTGTTCAGGTAGTTGAAGAACACGCGCACGGGCCGCAGCTGCAGCGCCCGGGCCACGAGGCCGGCGATCCCCGTTGCCGCCTCGGCGGTGTCGTCACCGGCCGGTTCTTCGTCTTCGGGCTCGTGGAGGCGACCGGCCTCCGCGACCGCATCACGGTCCACGGACGTCGTGCTCAGTCGGGGATGACGATCTCGCGCTGCAGGATCGCGGCGATCTGCGCGGGGTCGTTGCTCTCGCGCAGGCGCCGGCGGAACGCGTCGTTGATGAGCTTCCGCGCGAGGTGGGCGAGGATCACGAGGTGCTTGTGGTCGGGTCCCTGCGGGGCGCCGATCAGGAAGATGAGGTGCGCCGGCCCGTCGTCGGAACCGAAGTCGACGCCCGCCTCGCTCAGCCCGACGGCGACGCTCGGCGTCGTCACGTGCGTCGACCGGGCGTGCGGGAACGCGATACCGCCGGGCAGGCCCGTGGCCATCTGCTCCTCGCGGGCACGCACGTCGGCGAGGAAGCCCTCGACGTCCGTCACGCGGCCGGCCTCGGCGAGCACCTCGGCGAGCCGGCGCGTCGCGTCCTGGCGGGTGTCCGCCTCGAGTCCGATCACCACGAGGTTCGCCTCGGTGATGGGGGTTCTCGTGTCGGTCATGGAGCTCCCTTGCGGCCGTGACAGCTGTAGCTGGTGTGGGTGGATGACGCCGTCGTCTCCTGCAAGGGTACGCGGTTCGGCGATCCCGCCGGACCGCCTCAGCGATGCGTGGACAGACGCTCGCGCAGGAGGGCCGCCAGCTCGCCCTGCGCCCTCCGCGTGTCGGGCCGCAGCCTGTTCTGCGGCACCCGGCCGCCGGACGCCAGGGCGACGTCCTGGGGGATGACGACGACGAGGCGCCTGCCGTAGGTGTCGTGCAGCCTCTCGACCAGCCGGGTGACCCTGTGCCTGCCGAACACGCCGATCGCGGCGACGAGCACCCGACGCAGGCCGCCGGACCCGTGCACGGACCGCACCTCGGCGAGGAACCGCTCGGCGGCGGCGAGACCGGCGGGCGTCGCGGCCGTCGTCACGACGACGAACGCGTCGGGGGAGGCGAGGGCATCCCGGGCCGCCCAGAAGGCGTGCGGCCCGAGGTCGTGCAGCGTGAGCGTCGCGTCGACCGATCGCACCTCGTCGCCGGCCGTCAGGCGCAGCCCGAGCTCGCCGCCCGTGTGGTCGAGCAGCTCCGGCGCGACGCCGTCCACGGCCAGCGCCGTGAACAGGAGCGCGGTCGTCGTCGTCGTGCCGACGCCGCCACCGGTTCCGGCGAGCAGGACGTGCTTGGCGCGCCGCTCGATCACGAGCCGTCCTCGACGCGGAACGTGCCGCCGAGCGCGCGTGCGAGCGCCGCGATGATCTCGGCACCCGCGGCGCCGCGCGGTCCCCAGGGGGCGACGGCCTCCGTCCACCAGAGCTCACCGTCGGGCAGCGCGAGCCCGGGCACGACCCGCGCGATCTCGGCGGGGTCGTCGATGCGGCGGGAGTTCGCCACCGTGAGCACGGCGATGTCATCACGGTCGACGAGCTGCACGGCGGATCCGGCGAGCAGCGAGCGGGGGGCGAGGTCGCCGTCCACCGCGCCGGCCGCCCGCAGCAGCGGCTCGATCGTCACGGGCACCGGGGTCACGAGGGAGATGTCACGAGGCAAGGGCACCCACCGCCTCGAAGTGCGCGACCTGCACGATGCGCGGACGGTCGCCCCGGCGCAGCAGCCGACCGCGGCCCGGGGTCATCTGCTCCGCGTACACGCCCGGCAGCAGCTGGCCCTCGCTGCGCTCGCCCGACATCACGAGCGCGGTGCCGCCCGTGTCGCGCAGCGTCTGCATCGCGACGTCGTACATCGCCCGCGACGCGCCGGCCACCGGACGGGTGAGCAGCACGTGCAGGCGGAGGTCCCGGGCAGACGGCAGGTAGGGCAGCAACGGTGCGAGCGGCTCGGTGCCGCCGGACGCGAGGATGTCGTAGTCGTCCACGACCACGACGATGCGCGGACCGGTCACGCGCCCCGCTCCCGCTGCCTGGCGCTTGGCGAGCTCCTCCGCGATCGCGGCGGACAGCCCCCGCGCCTCCTGACCGGACGCCGCATGCCCGCCGAGGTAGTCGTCCGGCACCTCGGCGGCGATCTCGCCGCGGAGGTCCATGAGCGCCACGACGAGCTCGTCCGGGCTCGAGCGGTCGATGAGCGACCGCACGAGTCCGCGCAGCAGGGTCGACTTGCCGCACTGGGCATCCCCGTACACCAGGAGGTGCTGGTCGCGGGATGCCAGCTCGAGGTACGCCGGCTCCATGGTGTCCTGGCGCAGGCCGAACGGCACGCGGTCGGGCTCGTCGAGCGGATCCGGCAACTCGTCCGGGGCCAGGTCGACGGGCAGCAGGCGGATCGGTGCGGCGGAGGGACCCTGCCAGCTGGCGGCCGAGCGGGCCGCGAGCGCCTCGAGCTCGTCGCCGATGACCTCGTCGTCGACGTCGTCGAGCACGGGCAGAGCCACCTGGGCGAACAGGCTGTCCTCGGTGAGGGCGCGGCCCGGCTGGCTCGAGCGGATGGTCGCAGCGAGCTTGCGGGCGATCACGGAGTCCGCGGGGTCGTTCAGCCGCAGCTCGACCCGGGTTCCGACGAGCGGCTGCTGCGCCATCCGGAGCTCGTTCCACCGCGTCATCGCGAGCACGACGTGCATGCCGAAGCCGCCGCCGCGCTGCAGGAGCTCGACGAGCGGCGCCTCCAGCTCCTCGAAGTCGCTGCGCAGCTGGCCGAGCCCGTCGACGAGCAGCACGACGTCCGCGGAGATGAGCTCCGGGATCGCTCCGGCCGCGTGCTGGCTGCGCAGCATCTGCAGCGAGTCGATGCCGCGGTCGCGGAAGACCGCCTCGCGCTGGGCGAGCATGCCGAGCAGCTCCTCGAGCAGGCGGAGCAGACGATCCTTGCTCGAGCGGGTGGCGACGCCGCCGACGTGCGGGAAGCCCTCGATGCGCAGCAGCCCGCCACCGGTGAGGTCCATGCCGTACACGCTCACCTGCCGCGGGGTCGCCGTCAGCGCGATCGAGGTGGCGAGCGTCCGCAGGAACGTGCTGCGACCCGACTGCGGCGCCCCGAGCACGGCGAGGTGGCCGCCGCCGCGGGTGAGGTCGACCAGCCACGGGTCCTGGCGCTGGCGCGCCGGGTTGTCGAGCAACCCGAGCGGCACCTGCAGCACGGCGCCGCCGTCGGCGGTTCGCGCGCCGTCGAGCGCGCGGGACAGGGGCAGCCTCGACGGCAGCGGGGGCAGCCAGACTGGTGACGTCGCGCGCGCGGCGGACCGCAGCCGATCCACGCACTCGTCGATCAGCGCGCGACCGACGGACGGGCGGGCGAGGTCGTCCTCCGCCGCGTCGTCGTCGCCCTGGCCGGCGATCCCGTTGTAGACGGGCAGCAGGAGCGGTTCCGCGCCCGCGTCCGACGTCTCGAGCGGCCGCGTGAGGTCGTTCGACACGGGCCCGGAGACGTAGCCCGCCCGGAAGCGCCGGTACACCGAGGTGTCCACCTTCAGGTAGCCGAAGCCGGGGACGGCGGGAAGGTGGAACGCGTCGGGCGTGTCGAGCACGATCGAGCTCTCCGACTCCGAGAACGTGCGGAGGCCGATCCGGTAGGAGAGGTAGGTGTCGAGACCGCGCAGCTTGCCGCTCTCGATGCGCTGGCTGGACAGCAGCAGGTGCACGCCGATGGAGCGGCCGATGCGGCCGATCGTGAGCAGCAGGTCGACGAAGTCCGGCTCTGCGGTGAGCAGCTCGCCGAACTCGTCGATCACGATGAACAGGTGCGGAAGGGGCGGCAGCTCCGGGCGCTCGTCGCGGAGCTCCCGGTAGTGGCTGATCGAGGGCGAGTTGCCCGCGTCGCGGAGCAGCTCCTGCCTGCGCACGACCTCGCCCTGGATGCTGGCGCGGGCGCGCTGGGTGAGCTGCGGGTCGTCGGCGAGGTTGTCGATGATGCCCGCGACGTGCGGCAATCCGTTGAAGGGAGCGAACGCCGCACCGCCCTTGTAGTCCACGAGCACCATGCTGAGGTCCTCCGGCGGGTGGCTGAGCGCGAGACCGAGGATGAGCGTGCGCAGCATCTCGCTCTTGCCCGAGCCGGTGGCGCCGATGCAGATGCCGTGCGGTCCCATGCCGAGCTGCGCAGACTCCTTCAGATCGAGCAGCAGGGGCGCGCCGAAGTCGTCGAGCCCGATCGGCACGCGCAGGAAGTCGCGGGGCGACCGGGGGGTCCAGGCCGACTCTGCGGAGAGCCCGGAGATGTCGGTGATGCCGAGCAGCTCGGTCACGTCGATGGCCTGCGCAGACTCGACCTCGTCGCGCCGGCTGAGGCTGAGGCGCAGGGGTGCAAGGGAGCGGACGATCGCGTCGAACAGCGCGGCGGGCACGGCGTCGAGCGTCGCGCCGAGTTCGCGCACCTGACCGTCGACCTCGACGCGGGCATCCGTGATGGCGGCGGTGCCGTCGGACACCGTCACCCGCACCGTGACGTCCGACGGCTCGTGCAGGCGGTCGCTCAGCAGATGCACCGTCGTCACCTGTAGGTCCGCGAGCGAGAGGTCCGCATCCGGCACCGGCAGGGTCGACGCCACGTGACCGTAGTCGTCGAGGAACACCACGAGGCGCGAGTTGTCCGCGCTCGCCGCGCTGCCCGTGCTGCGCTTGGCCGTCGCCGCGAACTGGGCGCGGTCGCCGATCTCCCGGCCGAGCACGCGCGTGAGCGCGGTGGCGCTCTCCGCGACGCGGCGGGCGGGCACGGGGCCGTCGAACAGCTCGGCGTCTACCACGTGCGGCAGCAGGTCGACGCCCGCCCATTCGGCCGCCGCGTCCGGCGGGAACGCGGCGGCGATCTTCACATCCTCGGGGGAGTGCAGGGCCGCGAGCTGAAGGATCATCGCGCGGGCCGCGGCGATGGTGCCCGCTCTGTCGCCCACGATGGCGACGTGACCCGCGCGGTCGAGGTCGACGGTCACGGGCATACCGGGCACCAGGGAGTAGTGCTCGACCAGGGAGGCGGCCTCGCCGAGCAGCAGCGGGTCGTACGGCTGCACCGGGTTCTGGTCCGGCGGCACGCCGAGCTCGAACCAGCGGAGATCACCCGATCCGATCCGCACGCGGAGGAAGTCGGCGTGCTGCCGTCGCCGCTCCCAGAGCCGAGCGGGGTCCCGGATCAGCTCGAGCATCGCGCCCGGCTCCGGGTCGAGCACGTTCGCGGCGGCCCGCACCTCGCGGCCGCGGGCCCGCATCCGGGCGCGCACCTTCTCGAGGTAGTCGAGGTACCGCTCGCGCTGGGTTCGCCTCGTCCGGGCGGCGTTGCCCCGCTGGCTGACGGCGAGCCCGATTCCGCCGACGAGGGCGACGACGAGGATCAGCGCCCCGACCACGAGGAAGAGCGGATTGCCGTTGCGCAGCACGACGATCATGAGCACGGAGGAGAGCGCCCCGACGATGGGCAGGAGGGTCTGCAGGGGAAGCCCGCCGGCCTGCCCCTCCGGCAGCGTGGGCGGCGGGGAGAGCAGTTCCTCCTCGTCCCGCTGCATGGGCCGGGTGATGCGCGTCGGCCGGTGTACCAGGCGCAGGGTCATCGCTGTGCCTCCCGCAGCAGGGTCGTCGCGAGCGCCGTGTAGGCGATGCGCGTGCGTGTGCCGAGCGCCGTGCTGCTCGCCGGGCGCGCGGCCGCTCGTGCGGCGTCGTAGGGGATCGGCAGCACCGGCACGTCGAGCCGCGCGGCGAGGAGACCCGCCGCCCGCCCGCCCGTCCTGCCGACGTCGACGGCCGCGACGACGACCCGGGGGCGGTCCTCGTGCTCGAGCAGCGCCGGCACGACCGCGGCGGCGTCTTCGAGCGCGTGCCGGTCCGCCCGGGCCACGACGCACACGACGTGGCTCGCGGCGGCGACGGGGGCGAGGTCGAGCCGCCAGGACCGGGTGCCCCAGTCCGTGGCCACGACGTCGAAGAACCGCGCGATGGGCGGCAGGTGCTCGAGCCACGTCGCGGCGTCCGGCGGGCCAGCGGCCGACTCCGGGCCGAGGTCGAAGGAGTAGAGGCCGGACGGGGTGCGGGGCAGGCCGTCGACGGCGTCGGCCGCCCGGCGGGCACCGAGGCGGGCCGCGCTCGAGCGCTGCACCGACCCCTCCGGCACGCCGGCGTGCCACGGCATGCCGAGGGCGCCCGACGCGGCGTTCACGCCGAGGACCATGCCGGCCCGACGGCGGGCGTAGAGGCTCGCGACGTAGGCGGCCGTGGCGGAGGTGCCGCTGCCCCCGCGCAGCGAGACGAACCCGACGCGCCGCGAGAGCGGCAGCGGCATGCGCAGCACGTGGTCCGAGGCGGAGAGCTCCTGCATGCGGGCCGTCGTGTTGCCGACGAGCGCGAGCGACGCGCTGGACACCTGGGTTGCGAGCCTGCCCACGTCAGAACGCCCCGAGGAGGTCTGTGTACACGTCGAACACCCCGAGCAGGAGGGGCAGCAGCGCGATGACGGCCAGCGCCTCCATGAAGTTCCCGAGCCGGCGCAGGGACGCCCGCTGGTGCTGCGCGGGACGCACGCCGACGAGGACGGCGGTCACGAGCGCGGCGCCCGCGAGGAGGGGGACCTCCGCACCCCGCGGCAGCATCGGCGATCCGGTGATGCCGGCGAGCACGACGATCCCGGCCGCCGCCCACAGCGCCATGGCCTGGGCGGCGAGCGGGAAGGCACGCGTGCGCAGGGCGGTGATGGCGGCGATGGCGACCCCGAGGGAGGCGGCCCACACGTCGAGGGACACCGTGAGCGCGGACGCGCACGCCGCGAGGGGCGCGGCCACCGCGAACGCGCACCAGCTGAGGGTGCGGTACGCCCCGTTGACGGTGAGCAGCACGCTGTCGCGCCGTCGCTGCCTGCCCTCGACGACCTGGTCGTCGAGTCCGGTCAGGCCGGATACCGACATGGCGTACCAGGGGATGAGGCCGCAGACGACGGCCGCCACGACGCCGCCGATCGCGAGGGCCTCCGTCGCGCCGACGCCGAGGCGCGCGACCAGCAGAGGAAGTGCGGACAGCGCGACGCCGAGCAGCCCGCCGGAGAGCGCGGGGCGCCTGCCGCGTCCGACGCCGAGCCCGAGGGCGAGCACGCCCTGCGCGAGCGCCGCGGCGAGCAGCGCCGTGAACGCCACCGCGGCGCCGGCGGGCGCGTCCGCGAGCGCGCCGCCCGTGAAGTCGTCGGAGAGGGCGACGGCCAGCGGCAGGGAGACGCCGACCGCGGCGGCCGTGCCCGCGTGCGTTACCCAGCGGGCGCGCATCCGGCCCGCGATCACGGCGACGACCACGAGAGCGGCGAGCACCCAGACGAGGAGGTCCGCCGCATCGGCACCGGCGGCGGACCACGCCGCCGCGAGCGACAGGCCGCCGATGCCGACGGCCCCCGTCGCCTCGCGGAAGGTGTCGGACCACAGGCCGCGGCGATCCGCGTGCGAGTCCGCGAGGACGTCCGTCACGTCGGCGACCTCGGGCGGCGGCGGCGCCTCGTCCTGACGCACGAGCCGCAGCAGCTCGCCGTCGGTGACCTGCTGCTCTGCGGGGCTGAGCGACGCGTCGAGCTGCTCGCCGGTGGAGCGCACGAGGGTGAGCGGCCGCGCGACGGACCCCGCCTTCTCCTCGAGGAGGTCCATCAGGCGGGGGATGAGCGCGCCGACGGACTCGTCGTTCGGCACGACCAGTTCGGCCTTCCGGGACGCGCCGACCACTGTCAAGCGCGTGAACTCTGTCCTCATCTGTCGACCTCCCGGTCGTCGCTCGGCGTCGGCGAAGGCGTCGGCGAAGGGGAGCGCACGACCACCTGCTGTTGCTGCTGCTGGGCGCGCTCGGCGGCCTGATCGGCGAGCAGCGTCGTCACGAAGGAGAAGCCGACGCAGCCGGCGCACACCACGGCGGCGAGCACCATGCTGCCGATCACCCGCTTGCGGTTGTCGTTCACGATCCTGCGCTCCTCGAGGTCTCCGAAGAGGAAGGCCGCGAGCAGGCGACCGCGGTGCGTGCGGACGGTTTCGAGCAGGACGACGTCGCGATCAGCCGACACGGTGTCCCCCCAAGGTGCCGTTCCCCTGCCGGGCGGCGTCGCGCAGCAGGCCCGCCGTGCGGCCGAGCGCCTCGTCGAGGAGCCCGCGATCCATCGTGCCGAGTATCTCGTCGAGCCGCTGCCAGGTCGGTTCCCCGAGCCGGCCGAGCGGGAACAGCAGCCCGGGGATGCGGTTCCTGCCCACCACCGTCGCGCCGAAGCGCTCGGCCATCCGCTGGACGTCGAGGCGCAGCGTCTTGACCCCGGGCGGCCCGATCAGCAGGGCGAGCGGGGTCGGCGGAAGGGGCAGCAGAGGGGGGACGCAGAGGTCCGCACGGCCCGGGCGGGCGAGGAGCATCCCGGCGAGCGGCATCCCGGTCGCGGCCAGGTCCGCGAGCGCGGCCGTCGAAGCCGCGACCCGGCGCTCGAAGGCGGCCGACGACGGCACGCCCGCCGACGACACCGTGCGGGTGATCTCCTCGACGCCCTGCCCTGTGCGGCGGGCGGTGATCGTGGCGACCGCCCCCCGGGCCGTCGCCACGATCGCGGCGTCGCCCGGCATCCGGCCCCGCAGGAAGCGGGTGAGCTCCTGGCGGTCCCAGGGGAGCCCCACGGGCTCGTGCGGCCCCCACCCGCGGAGCGACTCTCCGGCCGATGCCGCGACGAGGCGTTCGGCCGCGGCCCCGAGCAGGGTCGTCTCGCGTGCGCGGTGGCGCACGGAGACCACGCCGACGAGCTCGATCGCCGTGGCGGGACTCGGCCTCAGGAAGCCGACCGAGACGTCGTCGATCGATGCGGCGGGCGTCGCGGTGAAGACCGACTCGACGGTGGGCACGATCCGCCCGGTGAACCCCTCGCGCAGCGTGCCGCCGGCCTCGCGCACGACCCACGCCGCGCCCGCGTCGCGCCAGACCTCGGCGAACGCGGGGGTGAGCACGGAGAGCTCGTCCGTCACGAGGACGACCGGGCGGTCGGCGGCGCGGGCGGTGGCGGCGAGACTCGCGCGGCCCTGGCTGAGGAAGACGACGGGGGATCGCGACTCTGTGACGACGGCGTCGCCGGTGGCATCGGCGAGCGGATGCGGGACGCCCGAGACGGGCACGGTCCTCATGCGCTCACCGGCAGGGTGCTCGGCCGCACGGCGACGCTGCGGTCGCCCAGTTCGACCGTCCAGCCCGCGGCCGCGGCACCGCGCATGCCGGGCACGAGCAGCTGACGTTCCCCGTCCGGGCTGACCAGCGCCGTGCCGTTGCTCGACCCGAGGTCGGTGACCCAGAGCACGGTGCCCGACCATTCGAGGAGGGCATGCGTCTTGGAGACCGTGCGCGACAGGTCGGGCAGGGGCAGCAGCGCGTGCGTCCCGCCCTCGGGATTGGCCGGGGCGCGGCCGACGAGCAACGTCGTGCCGACCTCGAGGCGCTCACCGGTGTCGAAGACGAGCGAGACACTCTCGGCGGCGGGGGTCCCGCGGCGGCGGTCGGCGCGCTCGCCGCGCGGCTGCGGCGCCGGAGCCGCGGACTCGACGGTGCGCAGGGACTCGGCACGCAGGGGGAGCCGGACGAGGTCGAGCGGATCCCGCCCGCGCCGCAGATCGGCCGTCACCGTGCGCTTCCCGGTTCCGAACGCGGCGAGCCGCGCCAGGAACCGCCGCATCCCGACGGGCTCTCCGGTGATGTCATCGACCGTGCGGAGGCGCAGCGCAAGCCGGCCGAGCGACCGACCCCGGGTGCTCGCGGCGACGGTCGTCGCCACGGCGTACAGGATCGCGACGGCGGCGGCCGACCACAGGGATGCCGCCGCGGACCGGTCACCGGGGTCACCGCGCAGGGCGACGAGGACGGCGGCCAGGATGCCGAGGAGGGGCAGCAGATCGACAGCGGTCGCGAGCGCCCGTGTGCGCGCCCGGGCGGGCGCGACGCCGGCGAGCATGCCCGTGTAGCTGCCCACGATGGCGCCGGAGGCGGCGGGCACGCGGGCTGCTCCGCACGAGTTGCAGTAGCGGTCCGGCGGTGCGAGGAAATGCCCGCAGAGGCCGCAGCTGACCTCACCGCGCAGCGCTCCCGCCATCCGTGCTCCCCGTTCGTCCGGCCGGCGGCCCCGCTGCCGGCGGGGTCAACGGTAGTCGAGTGGAGGAAACGGTAGTCGCGTTGACGAGGGGTTCTCGCGCCCCAATTCGGCCCGGTTTGTTGCCAAGCGCCCCCGGATGCGGGGTAGCGTGAACGCGATCGCGTCACCACCGCACATACGGAGGCCTCATGCTCAAGTTCGCAATGGGAGCGGATACGCTCACCCAGCTGACCTCGAAGACCTCGTCCGCAAGCGACGAGCTCGGAACACTCGTCCGTCAGCTGGCGGATTCGGCCGAGCCGCTGTACGGACGCTTCAACGGCGCCGGGCGCGCCGCGTTCGACCGCTTCAAGGGCGAGACGGACCGCATCGCCACGGAGTTGAACGGCGCACTGAACGCCGTGCTCACCGGGATCGGCGAGCAGAACACCGCCTTCATCCAGGGTGAGCAGCAGATGGTGGACGAGACGTCCGCCGCCCAGTCCGGGGTCTCCTTCGAGGCCGCTCGATTCGGCTCCTCGAAGTAAGGAAGGGACTGACCATGTCAAGCACGAACTCCCAGGACCGCCGCGACTTCGACCTCGGCGCCTCGCAGAACGCCCAGGACAACTTCAACGCCGTCGCCGCCCGGCTCGAGGCACTGCTCGACCAGCGCGACACCGACGTCAAGCAGGCCATGGCGGACTACCAGGCCGACGGCTCCTCCGAGGAGTACGCCGCCAAGGAGGCGCGGTGGAACCGCGTCGGTGGCGAGGTGCGCAGCATCATCAGGACCCTGCAGGGGTCGCTCGCGAGCAACGATCAGGCCGCGCAGGGCGCCATGCAGCGCGCGAAGGCGGCCGTCGACAACATCGGCTGATCCCGGTAGCCCCCGCTGCCGACACCGTCCGCGACAGACCAAGCGACCGATTCCGAGGGGATAGCCATGTCCAGCTACCGGATCCTGCCCAGCGGGGTACAGGACGTGCTCACATCGACGCGGGCCGAGGCCCAGAAGCTCGGCCCCATGCTCACCCCGCTTCAGGGCTGGGTGGAGTCAGCCGTCGAGGCAACGGGGGGAAGCGGCGCCGTCGCGCCCGCGCTGCAGGCCTTCTTCCAGAACCAGGGCGCGCACCTGCAGACCATCTCCACCCGCGTCGAAGCCGGTCTGACCGGCGCGTACAACGCGACGACGGCGTACGTCGAGGGTGACCTGCAGATGGTCGCCGACTACCAGGCGGCCGCGGCCCGTGCCGCGAACCCGTCGTCGCGCCCCGCCGGCCCGGGACCGAGGGCCGAGTAGTGCCGTCGCAGATCGATCCGTCGCAGATCCCGGGGGCGGACCTCGACCCCGACATGCTCGACATCTCCGCCAACCAGATGCGGCTGATCGGCAGCAACGTGTCAGAGCAGGGCGGCGCGATCCTGACGTCATGGCAGCGCATCAGCGCGAGCTACGAGGCCCCGGAGGCCGGCACCCTCTTCGCGGTCATGAACCCGGTGAAGACGCACGCCGAGCTGTTCGGCACCAACGTCGGCACCGTCGCGGATGCGTTGAACACGCTGGCCGACGAGATCCGGCCCATCAAGGCGAAGCTCGCGGCGCTCGCCGCCGAGGCGCGCTCGTTCGTCTCCGACACGAGGAACGGCGTCACCGAGACGCACGTCGGCGTGCAGGGGCTCATCACCGAGAAGACCGTCGAGTGGCACGAGGACAGCGCGAGCGTCAACAAGAACAACGCGCTCATCGCCGACGTCGGTGAGCAGATGGTGCTGCTCTGGGCCGCCGAGCGAGCCTGTGCGAACACGATCTACGACGTGCTCGGCTACCCGCACCTCGAGGCCGCGACCGATGCCAACCCCAACGGGTACGGCGTCGGCGAGATCCCCGACGGCGCGGAGACCCCGTGGGGCACGCCCGTCGAGAAGACGGAGGACTGCGGCGAGAAGGTGACGAGCTCGGTGGCCTCGTTCGTCTGGGACGGCGTGATCGTCGGCGGCATCTGGGGCACGGTCACCGGTCTGGGCACGCTCGTGCTCGGCTACAACCCCGCCACGGGCGAGTGGTTCAGCGGCGACGCGTACGGAGCGGCCTGGAGCAACCTCGGCATGCTCGGCGTCGGCATCGCGACCGCGGGACCCGCCGGGCTGCTGCTCTCGCAGGCCCCCGGGCCCGTCGGGGACTTCGTGCGCGGCGGGCAGGAGGCGCTCGTCAACGCGGGCAAGGGCCTCATCGCCTACGACCAGTGGGGTGAGGACCCGTGGGCAGCGGCCGGCACCGCCACCTTCAACATCGCGTCGATCCTGGTGCCCGCGGGCGCCGCGGTCGGTGCCGTGAAGACGGGCGCAGGCACGGCCTCCGCCGCCATCCGCGCAACCGCCGCGGCCATCGACATCGTCGACCCCGCCGCCCTCGCCGTGCGGGGTGCCGGGGCGCTCGGGCGGGTCGCCGTGCCCGCCGTCTCGGACCTGCTGCGGGGCCTCGACCTCTCCGCGCTCGACACGACCATCGACATCCCGCCCGTCCGGGTGCCCGACGTCCCGGCCGGCGGCATCGACCTGTCGCCCGCGCCCGGCGGGGGCTGGAACGGTTCCGCGGCGCCGTCCGCATACGCCATCGACGCCCCGCCCGCGCGTGTGCCCGGGGACGGCGCGCCGCAGCCGGTCCGGGCGCCGGTGGGCGTCGGCGCGAGCACGGCCACCGGAGACGGCGCAGGCACGGGTGCCATCCGCGCGGGCGATGGTTCCGGTGCGCCCGGCGCGCCCGGGCATGGCGCACCGACCGGATCCGGTGGCGGGCGCGGTGACGCACCCGCCACGGGATCGCCCGACTCGCCCTCGCCAGACTCGCCCTCGCCCGACCTCCCCCGCGACTGGGACCCCGAGATGGGCGACCCGGTGTTCTCGGATGCCGATCGGGGCCCCGGTTTCGAGCGCGGTCCCGAGCACCGCGGCGACGCCGTCGACCCCGCGTACGGTCAGCCGCGCCCGGATGCGGGCACGCTCGACCCGGCATACGGACCGCCCGCGACCGTGCCGGAGTCCGTGCGCCACCTCGTGCTCGACCCCGAGGCGCCCTACGGTCGCGGCGCGGACGGCGCCCCCTACACCAAGGGGGAGTGGGAGTCGCGCTACATGGGACCGGACGACCGCCCGCGCTACCCGGGCAACGACGGCGCCACCCCCGGCACCCGCTACGAGTTCACCGACGTCGAGCAGTTCCAGGCCCACTACGGCGAGTCCCTCGACCGCATGGGCGGGCCGGGCGGCAACTTCTTCTCCTTCCCCGACACGCCGTTCGAGTACCGCGCGCTGCCGGGCAGCAACCTGAGTGCGCCCTACTTCGAGTACTCGTTCACGGGGCGCATGCCGGAGACGGTGCGCATCGAGGTCTCCGAGATTGCGCCGGCGTTCGGGCAGCCGGGTGGCGGCCTGCAGGTGCGGCTGTTCGACACCGAGCTCGGTCGTCCCCTCTCCGCGACGGAGGCCCTGAGTCCCGAGTACGGCATCATCACCCGCGACATCGACACGGTGCCCGGCAGCGGCGCGCTCGACGTCGGTGACGCGACTCCCGGCCCCGGCGGCCTCGAGCCCGACGACGGGTTGTCCGGTGGCTTCGATCCGGCCGACCTGCACGGGGCATCCGTCGCGGACGACGCGGTCGCCGCGGGGGACGACGCGGGCGCGGACTCCGGCGCGTTCGGGACCGACCCCGCCGGTCCGGAGTCCGGCGGGTTCGACATCGACGATGCTCCGGACCTCGACGCCCCGGCGCGGCCGGACGTGCACCAGACGCTCGTCATCGACACCCTCGGCGACGGCAAGACCCCGGAACTGCTGCGCGAGAACCTGGCGCCGAACACTCGGTACGAGGTGGACGGCGGGCGGTACGTCTACGAGACCGATGAGCTGCGTCGCGTCGCTTACGCCGAGGGCACGATCGACCAGACCGTGCCCGCTCGCGACCGGGTGCGGAACGGCGTCGAGCAGACGGCCGCCGGCGTTCCGGACCGCCTGGCGGGAGACCACGGCGGTCACTTCTTCGCCACTCGCTTCGGCGGGCCGAGCGAGGGCGTGAACCTGACCGCGATGCGCGGCAACCTCAACCAGAGCGGCTACAAGAAGCTGGAGAACGCGTGGGCAGGCCTCGTCGCCCGCGGCCATAGGGTGGACGTTCGCGTGGTCGCGGACTACGAGGGCACGAGCCTGCGCCCCTCGTCGTACCGGGTCTGGCGTCAGGTCGACGGGGGACCCCTGCAGGAATACCCCATCCTCGCCAACTGATTCCGCCGCGCATTGCGAGATCGCGCCGACGAGGAGGATTACCCATGGCATCTCTGAACGAGCAGGGTGATGTGCAGACGACGTTGGCCAAGCGGCTGTACGGCTCTCTGCGGTCGATGGACTGGACTACGGCCGAGTGCTTCTGGTATTCCATCGGAGAGCAGAAGAGCGGGTGGGTCGTCACCCACGACGACCAGGGTGCGCCCGGCTACCCCGAGTACCCGGTGATCGACTTCGAGCTGCTGGCCGAGCTCAAGAAGCTGATGGCGGACCCGGTCACGGGGGCCTGGTTCTCGGTGAGCTTCACCGTCACGAAGCAGGGACGCTTCACCTTCTCGTACAACTACGATCGCCGCGTGTACGGGGAGACCACAACGCCGACCCCCTTCGACGAACCGGGCTACCCGACCATGATCGCGGATCAGGACTGGCTCGACGAGTTCCGGCTCTACCCGCGGAGCCCCGAGCACGTGCCCGCGTTCGTCGCGACGCTGACGCCCGCCGAACCGCTCGTGGTGAACCAGGAGGTGCTGCGCGTCGCGCTGGACACGCCCGTTCCGCTCCCGGCCGGTTACGCGGCGCTCGCCGACGCCGACGGGTGGACCGAGGCGATCGCCGTCGTCGCGGACGCGGCGAAGCGTCGCTTCAGCGCGGGCGAGTACCCGGAACTGCTGCAGAGCCCGTACTCGCAGGACTGGAACCGCTCGGAGGAGGCGCTGATCGAGGACGTGTTCAGCGACGCGTTCGAGAGAATCGTGCCCGAGGGTGCGGACGACCGCGTGGCACGCCTCTACGCCTCGCTCCGCGCCGCGGGGATCGGGGCCGAGGCGAACGGCGACGCGAAGGTGATGCGCGACGAGGTCGTGGCGGCGCTGGACAGGCTGGTGCAGACCGACGTGGTCGCGCGCCTCGCCGCGATAGGCGCCCGGTAGCGAGCCCGCCCGAGCGGCGCGTCCGCCGTCTGCCCGCCGAAGGAGCACGACCGTGGCGCCGCGTGCGTCCACCCCTCCGCACCGTCTTCGGACGGTGCCTTCTCCACGGAATGTCCTGGTCATCGGCGGATTGCCGGTGGTTGTTGCGACCATGGACGCATGCAGAACCCGACCCTCACCGACCTCGCGAACGCGGTGCCCACCGCGCTGCCGGTCGCGTCGGTCGACGGGTTGCGGGACGCGGACCTCCTCGCCGCCGCCCGCGATGTTGAGGCACGCGGCCGGTGCGTGGATGCGCTCCGGGTGGCCGTCGCGGGGTCGATAGCGGCCCGCTCCCGCACCGAGGACGGCGCCGCAGGCCTCGCCGCACGCAAGGGGTGCCGCTCCGCGAACGAGCTCCTGCAGCGCCTCACCCAGGTCTCCGGCGCCACCGGCGCGGCACGCATCTCCCTCGCGATGCTCGCTCGACCCGGCGTTGCGCTGTCCGGCGCGCCGATGCCCGCCGCGTTCGACCACGTGCGCACGGCGCTCGAGGCCGGAAGCCTCGGGATCGACGCCGCCGTCGCGGTGACGAAGAACCTGGCCCCGATCGCGGACCGCGTCCACCACCCCGACGCGCTCGACGCCGCCGAGGCGGAGCTCGTCACCGCAGCGACCGGCACCTCGCCGGACAGCAGCGTTCCCGCGTCGGCAGACGAGATCCGCATCCAGGCGTCCGTGTGGCGGGCGACCCTCGACCCGGAGGGGCTCGAGCCCGACGAGGGCAAGGCTATGGCCAAGCGCGGCTTCCGCCTCGGACCGGAGCGCAACGGACTGGTGCCGGTGACCGGTGGGTTGCTGCCGGAGGCGGCGGGGCGGGTGAAGCGGCTCTTGGACGCGTACCTCACACCGACGACGGCACCGGTGTTCCTGACCGAGGAGGAGCTCGCGGACAAGAACGTGACGAGGGATCCGCGGACGGCGGATCAGCAGCGGCACGACATCCTCATCGGCGTCCTCGACACCATGGCACGCAGCGGTGACACGCCCACCATCGGCGGAGCGGCACCCACCGTGCTCGTGACGGGTGCGGGCCGAGGACCTCGAGTCCGAGTCCGGCGGTGCGGGATACGCCGACGGCGTCGAGTCGCCCCTGTCACCCACGACCGTGCGGCAACTCGTCTGCACCGGCGGTGTCCAGAAGGTCGCGCTCGGGCGTAACGGCCGGATCCTGCGGCTGGGGTCGGCGGAGCGGTGCTTCACCGCACCCCAACGCCGAGCCATCACCGTACGCGACGGCGGGTGCCTGATCCCCGGGTGCTCGATCCCGGCCGGGTGGAGCGAGGTCCACCACGTCATCCCGGCTGCGCAGGGTGGGCCGACGCATCCGGACAACGGGGTGCTGCTGTGCTGGTTCCACCACCGCACTATCGACACCTCCGGGTGGGCGATCCGCATGCGGGCAGGGGCACCCGAGGTGCAGGCACCATCCTGGCTGGACCACTCCCGACGATGGCGACCGGCCACCAGGAGCAGAACCAGCGCAGCCGCACGCGTAGCCGCACGACACGGCACCTGAACCGTGGCGAAGGGCGGCACCCGAGGGCTGCGTCCGTTTCCTCGCCAGGCTCGGAGGCGGCGCGGGGAGACCCGCGGGGCGCCGCTACTGCGTCACGTGGATGCGGTCGAGGGTGCCCGACGCGAGGAGGTCGCGGATGCCGGTGCCCGGTGCCTGCAGCGTGAAGCGGAGGCCACCGCCCGGGCGCCCGAACCACGGCGGGGTGATCTCCGCCGCCACCCGCACGGGAGCCGCTGTGAGGAAGCGGTGCGCCGCGCTCTCGGGGCGAAGGGCGTGCGGCGGCAACGAGCGCAGCTCGAAGGGCGTGTCCATCGGGTAGAGCTGAGCACCGTCGAGGGCACCCAGGCGGTCGAGGGGCAGCTGCGGCGGCAGGTCGATCACGAGGCTCCCCGCCTCGCGCACGCGATCGCGGAGGTCGAAGTAGTGCATCGATACGGCGGCGGCGTAGCCGTCCAGCTCGTCGGGCGTGATGTCGCGCACCGGGGGGAGGGGCCGGCTCACGTAGCCGAGGACCAGCGCCCGCGCCTCGTCCTCGCTGCCGGCCGTGCCCAGCACGTAGCCGCGCCCGTAGTCGACCGTCTCCAGCACCCAGCCGCGCTCGGCCGGACGGAGTCGCAGCGCGCCCTCGAGCGGCGCGGCACCCGCGTCGTCCTCGCCGGGGAGGACGACGTCGTGCAGGGAGAAGCCGAGCGCGTCGAGCTCGGCGCGGAGACCAGGAAGCATGCCTCAACGGTACCGGGGGCGAGGCCCGGATTTCCTAGACTGGGGCGCATGACGACCCTCCCGCAGCTCGCCGCACGCGCACGCATGAAGGGGATGCGCCCGGCCGGTGACCAGGTGCTCGCCTTCTCCGACATGGAGGTCGACTACGCGATAGCCCGGGACGGTGCCCACGACGGGGACGGTGCCCACGACGGCGATCGACGCGGCGATGACGACGGCGCGTTCCGGGTGGAGCGCAGCAGCAGGGGTGGCGCCCCGGTGCTGCTGATCGGCGAGACCGACCGGGCGACGGCCGAGCGGTACCTCGCCGCCCTGCTCGCGGCGGAGGTCCGCTTCGCGGCGGGGCTGCCGGCGCTGCAGGCGGACCGTGGCGCGCTCGCGCGCGGGGTGGACCTGACCGAGGACTCCAGCGGCGTCCGCCTGCGGTGGGGGTCCCGCAGTGCCCTGCTCCCCGCCACGCGATCCGCCCGATCCCAGGCGGAGGCGTTCTCGCATCTCGTCGACGCGAGCATCGACGAGATCGCCGCCCGGCACGGTCTCTGACGCTTCGGCACGCCGCCCGAAGCCCCGATCGACGCGCCGATCGACGCGCCGATGGACGAGAAAGGGCGGGAGCCGCGAAGTGACTCCCGCCCTTTCCCATTCGCTCGACCTCGTACACCGGGCCTCGTTCACCCGGCTTCACGCGCCGGGCCTCAAGCCCAGGGGCGCACGAAGCGGGGCGCGGGCGGCGTTACGCCCCGCGGCCGCGCAGGATCGCCTGCTTGACCTCCTTGATGGCCGCGGTCACCTGGATGCCGCGGGGGCAGGCCTCGGAGCAGTTGAAGGTGGTGCGGCAGCGCCACACGCCCTCGCGGTCGGCCAGCACGTCGAGCCGCACGTTCGACTCGTCGCGCGAGTCGAAGATGAAGCGGTGCGCGTTCACGATGGCGGCCGGGCCGAAGTACTGCCCGTCCGTCCAGAACACGGGGCAGCTCGAGGTGCAGGCCGCGCAGAGGATGCACTTGGTGGTGTCGTCGTAGCGGGCGCGCTGCTCGGGGCTCTGCGCGCGCTCCTTGCCCTCCTTGGGCTTGGAGTTCGCGATGAGGAACGGCTGCACCTCGCGGTAGGACTGGAAGAACGGCTCCATGTCGACGACGAGGTCCTTCTCCAGCGGCAGGCCCTTGATGGCCTCGACGTAGATCGGCTGCGAGATGTCGAGGTCCTTGATGAGCGTCTTGCAGGCCAGGCGGTTGCGGCCGTTGATGCGCATGGCATCAGAGCCGCAGATGCCGTGCGCGCAGGACCGGCGGAACGTCAGCGACCCGTCCTGCTCCCACTTGATCTTGTGCAGGGCGTCCAGCACGCGATCCGTGGGCAGCATCTCCACGTCGAAGTCCTGCCATCGCGGCTCCGTGTCGATGTCCGGGTCGAACCGGCGGATGATGAGCGTGACCGTGAAGGTCTCCACGGCGCTCGGCGTTGCAATACTCACTGTTGCCTCTTCTGGCTCTGGGGTGTCGTGCCTAGTACTTGCGTTCCATCGGCTGGTAGTTCGTGATGACCACGGGCTTCGTGTCCAGCCGGATGTGGTCACCGGCCAGCGACGAGTGCGCGTCGCCGGACAGGTATGCCATCGTGTGCACGAGGAAGTTCTCGTCGTCGCGCTTCGGGTAGTCCTCGCGGAAGTGCCCGCCGCGGCTCTCCTTGCGCGACATCGCCGAGTACACGACGACCTCCGCGAGGTCGAGCAGGAAGCCGAGTTCGATGGCCTCGAGCAGGTCGGTGTTGAACCTCTTGCCCTTGTCCTGCACGCCGATGTTCTTGTAGCGCTCGCGCAGGTCGGCGATCACGTGCGTCACCTCGGTGAGCGTCTCCTCGGTCCGGAACACCTGGGCGTTGCGGTCCATGGAGTCCTGGAGCTCCTTGCGCAGCACCGCGAGGCGCTCCGTGCCGTTCGAGGCGCGCGCGTTCTCGACCATGTCGATGACCCAGCCGGCCGGGTTCGGCGGCAGCGGAACCCAGTCCGCGGTCTGCACGTACTCCGCGGCGTTGTTGCCAGCGCGCTTGCCGAACACGTTGATGTCGAGCAGCGAGTTCGTGCCGAGGCGGTTCGAGCCGTGCACCGAGACGCAGGCGCACTCGCCGGCGGCGTACAGGCCGGGGACCACGGTCGTGTTGTCGGAGAGCACCTCGGCGCGCACGTTCGTGGGGATGCCGCCCATCGCGTAGTGCGCGGTCGGCAGCACGGGCACGGGTTCCGTGTAGGGCTCGACGCCGAGGTAGGTGCGCGCGAACTCGGTGATGTCGGGCAGTTTCGCGTCGATCACGGCCGGGTCGAGGTGCGTGATGTCGAGGTAGACGTAGTCCTTGTTCGGCCCGCCGCCGCGCCCCTCCCGGATCTCCGTCGCCATGCAGCGCGCGACGATGTCGCGGGGTGCGAGGTCCTTGATGGTGGGGGCGTAACGCTCCATGAAGCGCTCGCCCTCGCTGTTGCGCAGGATGGCGCCCTCGCCGCGCGCGGCCTCGGAGAGCAGGATGCCGAGGCCGGCGAGACCGGTCGGGTGGAACTGGAAGAACTCCATGTCCTCGAGCGGCAGGCCCTTGCGCCACACGATACCGACGCCGTCGCCGGTGAGGGTGTGCGCGTTGGAGGTCGTCTTGTAGATCTTGCCGAAGCCGCCGGTCGCGAAGACCACGGCCTTCGCCTGGAACACGTGGATCTCGCCGGAGGCGAGGTCGTAGGCGACGACGCCGGACGGCCGCTTCGTGCCGTCGATGTCGGTCATCACGAGGTCGAGCACGTAGAACTCGTTGAAGAAGTTGATGCCGAACTTCACGCAGTTCTGGTACAGCGTCTGCAGGATCATGTGGCCGGTGCGGTCGGCCGCGTAGCACGCGCGCCGCACGGGCGTCTTCCCGTGCTCGGCCGTGTGGCCGCCGAAGCGGCGCTGGTCGATCTTGCCGTCCGGCGTGCGGTTGAAGGGCAGGCCCATGTTCTCGAGGTCGATGACCGCGTCGATGGCTTCCTTCGCGAGGATCTCGGCCGCATCCTGGTCGACGAGGTAGTCGCCGCCCTTCACCGTGTCGAAAGTGTGCCACTCCCAGCTGTCCTCCTCGACGTTCGCGAGCGCGGCCGCCATGCCGCCCTGCGCGGCGCCCGTGTGGGAGCGCGTCGGGTAGAGCTTCGAGATGACCGCCGTCTTCGCCTTCGGACCCGCTTCGATGGCGGCGCGCATGCCGGCGCCGCCCGCGCCCACGATCACGATGTCGAACTGGTGGTAGTGCACACCGTCGACGACGGTGCTGTCAGATTCCGTTGGCATTGTTTCTTTCTTGGCTCCGGCCGTCACGGCACGGGGCAGAACGAGGGGAGCAGGTCAGCGCTTGCGCCGGTCGGGCACGGGTCGAACGTGAAGATGACGAGCGAGCCGATCAGCAGCAGCACCGCCGTCGAACCGACGAGCGCGTACTTCAGCAGCTTGTTCACCGTGCGGTGCGACGCATAGTCGTTGACGAGCGTGCGCATGCCGTTCGCGCCGTGGATGAGCGCGAGCCACAGCATGGCGAAGTCCCAGATCTTCCAGAACGGGCTCGCGTACTTCCCGGCCACGAAGGCGAAGTCGATGGCCTTGACCCCGTCACCCACGACGAGGTTGACGATCAGGTGGCCGAAGATGAGCACGACGAGCACGAGGCCGGAGGCCCGCATGTAGAGCCAGCCCCACTTCTCCCAGTTGATGCCGCCGGTGCTGCGCGGGGCGCGGGGCGCACGCGGTGACTCGATGGTGACCGACATGACTACACCGCCCCTTCGCTGAAGACGTTGATGAGGTGCCGCGGCGCGAAGCCGAGCATGAGCACGACCCACACGCCGATGACGACGTAGAACATCATCCGGTGGTACTTCGTGCCGAGCTGCCAGAAGTCGATGAGGATGATGCGCAGGCCGTTCAGCGCGTGGAAGAGGATGGCGCCGACGAGACCCAGCTCGCCGAGTCCCATGATCGGGTTCTTGTAGGTGCCGATGACCGCGTTGTACGCCTCGGGGCTGACCCGGATCAGCGCGGTGTCGAGCAGGTGCACCAGAAGGAAGAAGTAGATGGCAACGCCGGTGATGCGGTGCAGGACCCAGGACCACATGCCCTCACGGCCGCGGTAGAGCGTTCCCCCCGGAATGCGCTTCGGCTGTGCTGCACGGGTCCCTGTCGTCTTGACTGACACGAACTCACCCTCCTGATCGTCCGCGACGCCGATGGTCACGGCGGCCGCACGCACGGTGTGCGGAAATAAGTCTACGGCCCCAACATGGGAGCGCCGTTCAGACTTGCAGGGGGCGTCGGCCGCGCGGGCGGCGGGGTGCGATCAGGCGAGCGGGGAGGGGACGCGGTGCCCGCGGATGGCGGCGGCGTAGTGGGCGACGAGCTCGTCGCACACCACGTCCCACGTGCGCGTGCGCACCTTCCGTCGCCCGGCCTCGCCCATGCGCCTGCGGAGGGCGGGGTCCGCAACCAGCGCGGCGACGCTCGACCGGAGGTGGGCGTCCGCCGCATCCGCGGGGTCGAAGAGCAGGCCGTCGACGCCCTGGTCGACCAGGTCGAGCGGCCCGCCCGCCGCGGGGGCGACCACGGGGATGCCGCTCGCGTGCGCCTCCTGCAGGGTCTGGCCGAAGGTCTCCTCCGTGCCGGTGTGCAGGAAGACGTCGAACGCCGCGTACGCCTCGGCAAGCTCCATGCCCGAGCGCTGGCCCAGCCAGGTGATGGGCATGCCGCGGAGGGTGCGCGTGAGCGATGCCCGCGACGGGCCGTCGCCGACGACCGCGAAGCGCACCCCGCGGAGACCGCGGAGCGCGCGGAGGCGCTCGAGCTGCTTCTCCGGCGCGAGCCGGCCGACGTAGCCGACCACGACCTCGCCGGACGGGGAGAGCCGTCGCCGCAGCGCCACCGCCCCCGGGGTGCTGCGGCGGTTGGGCGTGAACAGGTCGATGTCGACACCACGCCCCCAGCGCTCGAGCCGCTGCACCCCGGCCGTCTCGAGGTCGTGCATCGCCGCGCTCGAGGGCACGAGCGTGATGTCGGCGTTCTCATGCGCGCGGCGCACCATGCGCCAGGCGAGCCCGGTCGCCGCGGCGAAGCCGTGTCGTGCGGCGTAGCGCGCGACATCCGTCTGGTAGACGGCGACGCTCGGCACGCCGAGCCTGGTCGCCGCGGTGATGCCCTGCGCGCCGAGCAGGAAGGGTGACGCGGCGTGCAGCACGTCGGGGGCGAAGTCGGCGAGGATCCCCTGCACGGCCGGCGTCGGCAGGCCGACCGGGAACTGCCGGTAGGCGAGGGCGGGGACCTGGTGCACGGGATAGCCGAGGTACTTGGCGGGTGCTCCGGCCGACGGCGTGATGACGAGGGCGTCGTGGCCCGTCGCCCTCAGGTGGTCGAGTACCCGGCAGACGCTCGTGGTGACGCCGTTGACGGTGGGAAGGAAGCTTTCGGTGATGACCGCTACTCGCACGCTTGGAACGCTAGGCGGGCGGCATTGCGGCGCGGCGTCCGCCCGGTGAACCGCGGCTGAACGCTGCCCCGAAGTGGGGGCGCGGCCCGCTCCTCCTCCCTGGCACGGTCAACCGTGGCGCGAAAGGGCGCTCCGCTACTGTGGGACGATGCCCGACCAGAGCAGAGCCATCGACCGTTTCTACAGCGTGATACCGGCCGGTGGGGTGGGCTCCCGCCTGTGGCCGCTGTCCCGCGCCGACGCGCCGAAGTTCCTGCACGATCTCACCGGTTCGGGCCAGACGCTGCTGCGGGACACCTGGGACCGGCTCGCCCCCGTCTCGGGCGAGCAGCGGATCATGGTCGTCACCGGGCGCGCCCACCGGGCGGCGGTCGAGACCCAGCTGCCCGAGCTGGCCGACCCCAACGTCGTGCTGGAGAGCGAGGGTCGCGAGTCCACCGCGGCCATCTGCCTCGCCGCGGCCATCCTGCAGCTGCGCGAGCCCGGCGTGATCATCGGCTCCTTCGCGGCCGACCACGTGATCCCGGATCACGAGCTCTTCGCCTCGGCCGTCGCCGAGGCCGCGCGCGCCGCCGACGCCGGCTACATCGCCACCATCGGCATCCGGCCCACCGAGCCCGCCATCGGCTTCGGCTACATCGAGACGGGTGAGCCCCTCGACATCGACGGAGCCCCCAGTGCGCGCGTGGTGCGCAAGTTCGTGGAGAAGCCCAGCCTGCACACGGCGAAGAAGTACCTGGAGAGCGGCTCCTTCCTCTGGAACGCCGGCATGTTCATCGCCCGCGCCGATCGTCTGCTCGAGGAGCTCGGGAAGACGGAGCCGGAGATGCTCGCGGGCATCCTCGAGCTGGCCGAGGCATGGGACACGCCTCGCCGCGGTGCCGTCGTCGACCGCATCTGGCCGAACCTCAAGAAGGTCGCGATCGACTACTCCGTCGCCGAGCCCGCCGCGAAGGCCGGCGCGCTCGCCGTGATCCCCGGCCGCTTCCGCTGGGACGACGTCGGCGACTTCGCCTCGGTGCGCAAGATGCAGTCGGGCGGCCGCACCTCGGACCTCGTGATCCTCGGCGCGGACGCGCGGATCCTCTCCGACGCCTCGAGCGGCATCGTCGTCAGCCAGTCGAAGCGCGTCATCAGCCTCGTCGGTGTGAAGGACATCGTCGTCGTCGACACCCCGGACGCCCTCCTCGTCACCACCACGGCGAACGCGCAGCGCGTCAAGTCCGTCGTGGATGCGCTGAAGCTGAACGGAAGCGACGACGTGCTCTGATGCGGCGGGACGCGCGCGACTGACGATAACGAACGGGTAACAACGCCGATCGGGGCGCCGTCGATCGAACGCCGCCCCGTCCCGCGCTGGCTACTGTCCGTTCATGCCTACTGCCGTTTCCGCCCCTCCCGCCCTGCTCGCGCCGCGCCGCGCTGCCCGCCTCCGCACCGGTGCGATCTCCCTCGCGTCGGCCCTTCTCCTCGCCGGCTGCGCGGCGGCGCCCGAGGAGCCGGCCGGGGCCGGGGGCGCCGCTCCCGAGTACTGCGCGCGAATGGTGACCAACTCGGGCGGACTCGAGGACCGCTCGTTCAACCAGTCCAGCTGGGCCGGACTGCAGAAGGCCGAGCAGGAGCTCGACATCGCCGCCGAGGTGCTCGTCTCGACCAGCGAGGCAGACCTCGGGCCGAACGTGAGCCAGGCGGTGGAGACCGGATGCGACTTCGTTCTCACCGTCGGGTTCGAGCTCGCCACGGCGACGCAGGAGGCGGCCGAGGGCAATCCCGACGTGCACTTCGCCATCGTCGACGAGGTCGTCACCGCGGACAACGTGAAGCCCATCGTGTTCGACACGGCGCAGGCCTCCTACCTCGCGGGATACCTCGCGGCCGGGGTCTCGAAGACCGGCAAGGTCGCGACCTTCGGTGGCGGGAACCAGCCGCCCGTGACCCTCTTCATGGACGGCTTCGTCGACGGCGTCGCCAAGTACAACGAGGTCCACGGCACCGCCGTGCAGGCACTGGGGTGGGACAGGGCGGTGCAGGACGGCACCTTCACGGGCGACTTCGAGGACGTCTCGAAGGGCAAGACCACGACCGAGAACTTCCTCGATCAGGGTGCCGACGTCATCCTCCCCGTCGCCGGTCAGGTGGGCGAGGGTGCCGCCGCGGCCGTGCTCGAGTCCGGCTCGGCGTCGCTCATCTGGGTGGACAACGACGGTTACGAGACGCTGCCCGAGGAGTATCGACCCATCGTGCTCACGAGCGTGCTGAAGAACACGGGGGACGCGGTCGTGTCCATCGTGTCGGACGACGTCGACGGCACGTTCGACAGCGAGCCGTTCGTCGGCACGCTCGAGAACGGCGGCGTCGACATCGCCGAGTTCCACGACCTCGCCGGGTCGGTCAGCGCCGAGCTGTCGGCGGAGATCGACCAGCTGCGCAACGACATCATCGCCGGCGACATCACGGTGGAGTCGCCCTCCACGCCCTGACCGGCGCGTGTGTCGCCCGCGTTTCCGGCAGTTCGCAAGTTGGTAACGACTGCGCGCGGAGGCCGCACCGCGTCGGGGCGCCCGGCGTCCCCTCGCTACCATGAAGGCACGTTTGCCCGCGCTCAGGTCGCGGGCACCATCTTGGAGGACATCTTGACAATCACCACCCGTAAGGCCTCGCTCGGCGGCCTTGCCACCCTCGGCGTGGTCGCCCTTCTGGCCGGCTGTGCTTCTGCGCCCGAGGAGAGCGGCGGCGGCAGCGGCGCGGCCCCGGCGGACAGCGACTTCCTGCCCTGCATGGTCTCGGACTCGGGCGGCTTCAACGACGCCTCGTTCAACCAGCTCGGCAAGGAGGGTCTCGACGACGCGGCGGACGAGCTCGGGGTCGAGCCCAACGCCGTGCAGTCCGACGCGGAGACCGACTTCGGCCCGAACCTCACGAACCTCGTGAACCAGGGCTGCAGCATCATCGTGACGGTGGGCTTCCTGCTCGCCGACGCCACGAAGGCGGCCGCGGAGGAGAACGCGGACGTCCAGTTCGCCATCATCGACGACGCGTCCATCGACGCGGACAACGTGAAGCCCCTCACGTTCAACACGTCGGAGGCCGCGTTCCTCGCGGGCTACGCTGCCGCGAGCTACAGCAAGACCGGCATCGTCGGAACGTTCGGCGGACTGCAGATCCCGACCGTCACCATCTTCATGGACGGCTACGCGGACGGCGTCGAGTACTACAACGAGCAGAAGGGCGCGGACGTCAAGGTCATCGGCTGGGACGTCGCGTCTCAGACCGGCTCGTTCACGGGCGGCTTCGCCCAGGGCGTCGAGGCCAAGACCGCCGCGCAGACCCTGATCGACCAGAACGCCGACGTCATCCTCCCGGTCGGCGGCCCGATCTTCCTGAGCGCCGGCGAGGCGATCCGCGACTCGAGCAAGGAGATCGCGCTCGTGGGTGTCGACGCGGACGCGTACGAGACCGCGCCCGACCTGAAGGACCTGTTCCTTACCTCGATCCTCAAGGGCATCAAGGTCGGCGTCTCCGACGTCGTCACGGCCGCCGGCGAGGGCGACTTCTCGAGCGAGCCGTACGTCGGCACGCTGGAGAACGAAGGCGTCGGCCTCGCGCCGTTCCACGACTTCGAGTCGAAGGTCGACCCGGCGCTCGCGGACGAGCTCGACACCATCAAGCAGGGGATCATCGACGGCGACATCACCGTGGAGTCCCCCTCCGCGCTGGACTAGCACCGACGGCGGCGCTCCCGCCGCCGAGAACGTGAGGGGAGCCGACCACGGTCGGCTCCCCTTCCGTTCGTCCGCACGGCCCATGCTCCCCGCAACCGCCCCCGAATCGGTCGCCGGAGCCCGAGACATTAGATTGATCGCATGAAACTCGAACTCCGAGGCATCACGAAGAGGTTCGGTGCCCTGGTCGCGAACGACCACATCGACCTCGTGGTCGAACCGGGGGAGATCCACTGCCTGCTCGGCGAGAACGGCGCAGGCAAGTCCACCCTCATGAACGTGCTGTACGGGCTGTATCACGCCGAGGAGGGCGAGATCCTGCTCGATGACGTCGTGCAGCACTTCACCGGGCCCGGCGACGCCATGGGAGCCGGCATCGGCATGGTGCACCAGCACTTCATGCTCATCCCCGTGTTCTCCGTGGCGGAGAACGTCATGCTCGGCCACGAGGAGACCCGCTTCGGCGGTCGGCTCGACCTGGCGGGCGCCCGCGCGAAGGTGCGCGAGATCTCCGCCCGGTTCGGTTTCGACGTCGACCCCGACGCGCTCGTCGACGACCTGCCCGTCGGCGTGCAGCAGCGGGTCGAGATCATCAAGGCGCTCTCGCGCGACGCGAAGGTGCTCGTGTTCGACGAGCCGACCGCGGTGCTCACGCCGCAGGAGACCGACGAGCTCATGGCCATCATGCGCCAGCTGAAAGCCGGCGGCACGTCGATCGTGTTCATCACCCACAAGCTCCGTGAGGTCCGCGAGGTCGCGGACCGCATCACGGTCATCCGGCACGGCAGGGTCGTCGGCGAGGCCCAGCCGACCGCGACGAACGCCGAGCTCGCATCCCTCATGGTCGGGCGCTCCGTCGAGCTCACCGTGCAGAAGCAGCCCGCTCAACCGGGCGACCGCGCCCTCGTCGTCGAGAACCTCTCGGTGCTCGACGCGCACGGCCAGCGGGTCGTCGACTCCGTGAGCTTCGACGTGCGGGCGGGCGAGATCCTCGCGATCGCCGGCGTGCAGGGGAACGGCCAGACCGAGCTGACCGAGGCGATCCTCGGCCTGCAGGCGCGCGTGACGGGCAGCATCACGCTCGACGGGAAGAGCCTGCGCGGCGCGAGCGTGCGGGACGTGCTCGACTCCGGCGTCGGATTCGTGCCGGAGGACCGCAACGAGGACGGACTCGTCGGCGCGTTCACGATCGCCGAGAACCTCATGCTCGACCGCAGCGAGGGAGCGCCCTTCGTGCGCGGGGGCACCCTCCAGCTGGGAACGGTCCAGCGTTTCGCCGAGGAGAAGTCCGCAGAGTTCGACGTGCGGTCGCAGGGCGTGAACACGCCGGTGGGCAGGCTGTCCGGCGGCAACCAGCAGAAGGTCGTGCTCGCGCGCGAGCTGAGCCGGGACCTCCGCCTGTTCGTGGCGGCGCAGCCGACGCGCGGCATCGACGTCGGGTCCATCGAGTTCGTGCACAAGAGGATCGTCGCCACTCGCGACGACGGCGTCCCCGTCATCGTCGTGTCGACGGAGCTCGACGAGGTGGTCGCGCTCGCCGACCGCATCGCCGTCATGTACCGCGGCGGCATCGTCGGCATCGTGCCCGGCTCTACCTCCCGCGACGTGCTCGGTCTCATGATGGCGGGCGAGGTCCCGGCCGAACACGCGGCGATCGCCGCCGAGGGAGTTGCCCGATGACAGACAGCCAGCTCCCGGGCCCGCTCGTGCCCGGCCGGCCGGAGACCATCGTCGCCGAGCCGGCGCCGCAGCCCGCGGGCGAACCGGGGCAGGAGCAGCGCTCGCGCTGGGACTCCGCCCTGCGCGACATCCTCGGCGGCAGCGCGATGATCTCGGTGCTCGCCGTGGTCGTCGCGCTCGTGGTCGGCGCCGTGCTCATCGCCTTCACCGACGAGCGCGTGCAGGAGACCGCGGGATACTTCTTCTCGCGCCCCTCCGACATGCTGAGCGCCGTGTGGAACGCCGTGTCCGGCGCGTACTCCGCGCTGTTCCAGGGTTCCGTGTACAACTTCCGCCGACCCGGCTTCGCCAACGGGATCCGGCCGCTCATGGAGACGCTGACCTTCGCGACACCGCTCATCGCGGCCGGGCTGGGCGTCGCGCTCGCCTTCCGCGTCGGCCTGTTCAACATCGGCGCGCGCGGTCAGATGCTCATCGCCGCCGCGTGCGCGGGCTGGGTCGGCTTCGGGCTGCAGCTGCCGCCGGTCGTCCACCTGCTCGTCGCGGTCGCGGCGGGCATCCTCGGCGGCGCGCTGTGGGGCGGCATCGTCGGCCTGCTGAAAGCCCGCACCGGCGCCCACGAGGTGATCGTGACGATCATGCTCAACTACGTCGCGTTCTACCTGATCTCCTTCCTGCTGCGCACCCCGGGCGCCCTCCAGGCGCCGGGCTCGAACAACCCGAAGACGCCGGCCATGGCCGACACGGCCGTGTTCCCGTTGCTCTTCGGGCCCCAGTACAGCGTGCACGCGGGATTCCTCTTCGTCGTCGTCGCGACCGTGTTCATCTGGTACCTGCTGAACCGCTCGAGCCTCGGCTTCCGCTTCCGGGCGGTGGGCGAGAACCCGAACGCGGCGCGCGTCGCGGGCATCGACGTGAAGAACTCCTACCTGTACGCGATGCTGCTCTCCGGCGGGCTGGCGGGTCTCGCGGGCGCCGCCCAGGTGCTCGGCACCGTCACGACGGGCTTCAGCGCGGGCATCGACGCCGGCATCGGCTTCGACGCCATCACGGTCGCCCTGCTCGGGCGGTCGAAGCCGTGGGGCGTGTTCGCGGCGGGCATCCTGTTCGGCGCGTTCAAGGCCGGCGGCTTCTCCATGCAGGCGGCCGAGGGCGTGCCCATCGACATCGTCGTGGTCGTCCAGTCGCTCATCGTCCTGTTCATCGCGGCCCCGCCGCTTGTGCGCGCCATGTTCCGGCTGCCCACGCCGGGAGCCGGACCCGCGCGGGCGCGCATCGGCGCCGGAAAGGCGGAGGTGGCCAAGTGACCACGACGTCAACAGCCCGGCCCGTCGAGGCCCGTAGCGCCGACCGCGTCGCCGTGCGCAGCTACAAGGCGCCGATCGCGTACGGCATCTTCACGCTGATCGCGCTCGTGCTCTTCGTGGCGCTCGGCCGCGACGGCACGTCGACGTTCGGCCTGTCCACGAACGCCGACGTCATCCAGCTCGCCCCGGTGTCGTTGCCGACCCGTATCACGGGCATCGTCGTGACCGTGCTGCTCGCGGCCATCACGGTGTTCGCGTTCACGCTCGCCCGCGCGGCCAGGCGCATCCCGCTGTGGCTGACGGTCGTGTTCGGCGTGCTGTTCCTCGTGGCGTTCCTCACCTGGGCGTCCGCGAACCAGACCATTCCCGTCCCCGGCCTGCTGATCGGCACCGTGAGCCTCAGCGCCCCGCTCATCTTCGGTGCACTGGGCGGCGTGCTCTCCGAGCGCGTCGGCGTCGTCAACGTCGCGATCGAGGGCCAGCTCCTCGCGGGCGCGTTCGTGTCGGCGATGATCGCGTCGATCACGAACCAGCCGCTGCTCGGCGTGCTCGCGGCCATGGTCGCCGGCATGCTCGTGTCGTTCGTGCTCGCCGCGTTCTCGATCAAGTACCTCGTCGACCAGGTCATCGTCGGCGTCGTGCTCAACGTGCTCGTCACGGGCCTCACGAGCTTCCTCTACGCACAGGTGCTCGTGCCGAACTCGCAGGCGCTCAACTCGCCGCCGCGGTTCCCGCGCATCCCGATCCCGCTGCTCAGCGACATCCCGATCCTCGGACCCGTGCTGTTCCGGCAGACCATCATCATCTACGTCATGTACGTGGCCGTCGCGCTCGTCTACTTCGGGCTGTTCCACACCCGGTGGGGCCTGCGACTGCGGGCCGTCGGTGAGCACCCCACCGCGGCGGACACCGTCGGCATCAAGGTCGCGGCGACCCGCTTCTGGAACGTGTCCCTCGCGGGTGCCATCGCGGGCATCGGCGGCGCCTTCTTCACGCTCGGCTCCGTCGGGTCGTTCAACAAGGAGATGACGGCGGGCGCCGGCTTCATCGCGCTCGCCGCCGTGATCTTCGGCCGCTGGGACCCGCTGCGGGCCACCCTCGCCGCCCTGCTGTTCGGCTTCGCGAGCAACCTGCAGAACGTGCTCGGCGTCATCGGCTCGCCGGTGCCGAGCGAGTTCATGCTCATGCTGCCGTACGTCGTCACGATCTTCGCCGTCGCAGGACTCGTCGGCCAGGTCCGCGGTCCCGCCGCGGCCGGCAAACCCTATGTGAAAGGCTGACCATGTCAGAGCTACAGCCCCCCTCCTCGGGCGGCATCGACTGGGGGTCGCTCCGCGACGCCGCCCTCGAGGCGATGGGGAAGGCGTACGTCCCGTACTCGAAGTTCCCGGTCGGCGTTGCGGCCATCGTCACGGACGGCCGGATCATCGCGGGCTGCAACGTGGAGAACGCCTCCTACGGCCTCACCCTCTGCGCGGAGTGCGCCCTCGTCTCGACGCTGCACCTGACCGGCGGCGGCCAGCTCGTCGCGTTCACCTGCGTCGACGGTGACGGCAACACGCTCATGCCCTGCGGCCGCTGCCGTCAGCTGCTCTTCGAGCACGCCGTCCCCGGCATGCTGCTCGAGACGGTCTCCGGCATCCGCACCATCGACGAGGTGCTGCCGGACGCGTTCGGCCCGCGCACCCTCACCACCTACGGGGAGCGCTGATGACGGACGCGGTCGAGGCGTTCGACGCCGTCGACCTCATCCGCACCAAGCGCGACCGCGGCGAGCTCTCCACGGAGCAGATCCGCTGGCTGATCGACGCGTACACGCGCGGCTACGTCGGCGACGAGCAGATGGCCGCCATGGCTATGGCGATCCTGCTGAACGGCATGGAGCGCCGCGAGATCCGCGACCTCACCCTCGCGATGATCGCGAGCGGTGAAACCATGAGCTTCGAGAAGCTCGGCAAGCCGACGGTCGACAAGCACTCCACGGGCGGGGTCGGCGACAAGATCACCCTGCCGCTCATGCCCCTCGTGGCATCCTTCGGAGTCGCCGTGCCGCAGCTGTCCGGCCGCGGCCTCGGCCACACCGGCGGCACGCTCGACAAGCTGGAGAGCATCCCCGGCTGGCGGGCGGAGCTCTCCAACGAGGAGATGTTCGAGCAGCTGCGCGTGCACTCCGGCGTCATCTGCGCCGCAGGGGCCGGCCTCGCGCCCGCCGACAAGCGCCTGTACGCGCTGCGCGACACGACAGGCACCGTCGAGGCGATCCCGCTCATCGCTTCGTCGATCATGAGCAAGAAGATCGCGGAGGGTACGGGCGCGCTCGTGCTCGACGTGAAGTTCGGCTCGGGCGCCTTCATGCAGGACATCGAGAAGTCCCGCGAGCTCGCCCGCACCATGGTCGACCTCGGCACGGACGCCGGCGTCACCACGACAGCGCTGCTCACGAACATGAACGTGCCGCTCGGCCTCGCCATCGGCAACGCGAACGAGGTCCGCGAGTCCGTGGAGGTGCTCGCCGGCGGCGGGCCCGCGGACGTCGTGGAGCTCACTATCGCGCTGGCCCGGGAGATGCTCGCCGCGGCGGGGCAACCCGATGCGGACGTCGAGGCCGCGCTCGTCGACGGCCGGGCCATGGACTCCTGGCGGGCCATCATCGCGGCGCAGGGCGGCGATGCCGACGCCGAGCTGCCCGTCGCGCGCGAGACCCACACCGTCGTCGCGGACCGCGCGGGCGTGCTCGTGGAGCAGCAGGCACTGCCCTTCGGCATCGCCGCGTGGCGCCTCGGTGCCGGCCGTGCCCGCAAGCAGGACCCCGTGCACCACGCTGCAGGCATCGACCTGCACGCGAAGCCCGGCGACGTCGTGGCGGAGGGGCAGCCGCTGTTCACGCTGTCGGCCGACGAGCCCGCCCGCTTCGCCCGTGCCCTCGATGCACTGGAAGGCGCCTACCGCATCGGCGACGATGGCGAGGCCGTGCTGGACGGCGGACCGCTCATCGCCGGACGCATCGCCTAGGCCGGCGCCGCCGCGCGCGGGTCCGCGGGCTCGGTGCCCTAGGGTCGCGGGTCACCGATGCGCTCGAGGGCGTCGACCAGGAGGTCCCAGAGGCGCGACGCGTCGATCCCCATCGCCACCGACGTCGTGCAGGCGGCCATGGCGGCCTCGCCCGCGAGCACGAACGGGCGGAGGTCGGTGACGGTCGCGCCGCGGGTGATTGTGCCGGTGAGCTCGACCGTGATGGGCGCCCGCCGCACGTCAAGGACCGAGCGGTCGATCACGTAGGCAACGGCGCACGCGTCGTGCACGGGCGGGCTCGGGAAGTCCTGCGTGTCGCGGTAGGCCCCGCCGTAGAACTCGAGCATGTCGAGCACGAACCGGGCGGGAGCGGTGCCGACCGCCGCGATGCGCTCCTGCACGGCGCGATCGGCGAGCGCGCCGTGCGTGACGTCGAGCCCCACCATGGTCACCTGCCAGGCCTCGGCGAACACGATGTGCGCCGCCTCGGGGTCAATGGCGATGTTGAACTCCGCGGTCGGGGTGAGGTTGCCCGGCCCGTACGCCCCGCCCATCAGCACGACCTCGCGCACGCGCTCGACGATGCGCGGCTCCTTGCGCGCGGCCATCGCGATGTTCGTGAGCCCGCCGATGGGCACGAGGGTGACGCTCCCCGGCTCGGCGGCCAGCACGGTGTCGATGATGAGGTCGATCGCGTGCCGGCGGTCGAGCTCGAACGCCGCGGGCGGCAGCGCCGGCCCGTCGAGCCCGGACTCCCCGTGGATGCCCGGCGCGGTCTCCCCGTGGCCGAGCAGCGGGCGGTCGCAGCCCGCCGCGAACGGCACGCCGGTGATGCCGGCGACGGCCGCGATCGCCAGCGCGTTGCGGGTGACGTTCGGCAGGCTCGAGTTGCCGACCACGGTGGTCACAGCCACCAGGTCGACGTCGGGGTTGCCGTGCGCGAGCAGCATGGCGATGGCGTCGTCGTGACCGGGGTCGCAGTCGAGGAGGATCTTCGGTCGCACGGGGTCCTGTCGGGTCAGCCGGGGGAGGAGCGGGCAGGCACGACCCTAGTAGGTTGGGACAATGAACTCCGCTCCGGAAGACTTCCTGCTCGCGGGCGGTGGCGCCAACATCACGGCGCTGCCGAAGGTCTCGCTCCACGACCACCTCGACGGCGGGCTGCGGCCGCAGACGATCATCGAGTTGGCGGACGACGCGGGCATCGAACTGCCCTCGACGGATCCCGATGCGCTCGCCGACTGGTTCGCGGATCAGGCGGATTCCGGCTCGCTCGTCGACTACCTCAAGACGTTCGACGTCACCCTCTCGGTCATGCAGACCGAGGAGGGTCTCGCCCGCGTCGCGCGGGAGTTCGTGCAGGACCTCGGCGCCGACGGCGTCGTCTACGGCGAGATCCGCTGGGCGCCGGAGCAGCACCTCACGCGCGGCCTCACGCTCGACCAGGTGGTCGACGCCGTGCAGGACGGCATCGAGGCCGGAATCGACGACGTACGGCACGGTGGCGGGCGCATCCGCGTCGGACAGCTCGTGAGCGCCATGCGGCACCTCGATCGCGGAAGGGAGATCGCGGAGCTCGCGGTGCGCCACCGGGACGCCGGGGTCGTCGGGTTCGACATCGCCGGACCCGAGGCGGGCTTCCCGCCGTCGCGGATGCAGGACGCGTTCGACCTGCTCGCCGCGGAGTTCTTCCCGCGCACGGTGCACGCCGGTGAGGCGGACGGGCTCGACAGCATCCGCAGCGCGCTCATCGACGCGCGCGCGCAGCGCCTCGGCCACGGTGTGCGCATCGCGCAGGACGTCTTCCTCGAGCGCGAGGACGACGAGAACACCTTCGTGTCGCTCGGGCCGCTCGCGCAGTGGGTGCGCGACCAGCAGATCGCGCTCGAGCTCTCGCCGAGCTCCAACCTGCAGACCGGTGCCATCGAGGCCTGGGGTGACGAGCTCGCCGACCATCCCTTCGACGTGCTGTACCAGCTCGGCTTCCGCGTGACCGTGAACACCGACAACAGGCTCATGAGCGACACGTCCCTGAGTCAGGAGCTCGCGCTGCTGAGCGACGCGTTCGCCTACGACCTCTCGGACCTGCAGGCGTTTCAGCTGAACGCCGCCGACGCGGCGTTCCTGCCGGTCGAGGACCGCGAAGAGCTGGCCGACATCATCGCAGAGGGATTCGACCGCGCCTAGGCGCGTTCGACTTCCTCCAAGAGAGGGTTGAGAAACTGACCTCGTGCTCCCTCCGCTTCCCGAGTCCGCGATAACCATCGGTGCACGCGCCGACGACTGGCGCGCTGCCGTGCGCCTCGCAGGCGAGGCGCTCGCCCGGTCGGGCGCCGCCACCCCGGCCTTCGCGGAGGAGATGATCCGGGTCATCGAGGATTTCGGTCCCTACGTCGTCATCGCGCCGGGACTCGCCCTCGCCCACGCGAGGCCGGGGCCGGAGACGCTCGCCGACGGCCTCTCGGTCGTCACCCTGTCGACGCCCGTGTCGTTCGGGCACGTGCACAACGACCCCGTCACCGTCGTGCTCGGCCTCTCCGCGACCCACGCGGACGGCCACATCGCGGGCGTGGCCGGGCTGGCCAACATCTTCAACGACGAGGCCGCGATACCGCGCCTCGCGGCGGCGACGAGCACCGAGGAGGTGCTCGCCATCATGAAGCAGGGGGAGAGGGAGACATGAAGATCGTTGCGATCTGCGGCGTCGGGGTGGGTACGTCGGCGATTCTCAAGGTCAACGCGGAGCGCGCGCTCGCGCGGCTCGGCCTCGAGGCGGACGTCACCGCGTCCGACGCGGAGAACGTGCAGGTGGCGGCGGAGGACGCGCAGGTCATCCTCTCCTCGCCGGAGCTCGTGAGCCACATCGGCAAGACGTTCGCCGACGTGGTCGTGATCGACAACTACTTCGACCTCGAGGAGATCGCCGAGAAGCTGCAGAAGGCGCTCGGCTGACCGTCCGTCGATGATGTCCGTGCGACCCCGTGCGCCCGGATCGCGGCTCAGCCGCCGACGAGGGCGTGCACGCTGCGGCTGAGCTCCGCGACGACCGCGCGTGCCGCCTCGCGGCGCTCGTCCGCGGTTCCCGTCGTGCTGTGCGCGTCGATGTAGACCTTCACCTTCGGCTCCGTGCCGCTCGGCCGGATGATGACGCGCGCGCCGCCCTCGAGCCAGAAGCGCAGCACGTCGCTCGCCGGCAGGTCGCCGAAGCCCGTGCTGAGGTCGTCGACGCGCTCCACCGGGATGCTGCCGATGCGACGCGGCGGATCGGCGCGGAGCCGCTCCATCGTGCGCGGGATGTCGGCGAGGTCGGTGACCCGCACCGACACCTGGTCCGACGCGAAGTGCCCGAACCGCTCGGCGAAATCGCGGTCGTACGAGTCGATCGTGCGTCCCTCCGACTTCAGCAGGAGCACGCCCTCGAGGGCCGCGACCGCGGCGGAGATGCCGTCCTTGTCGCTGACCTTCCAGGGGTCGACGAGGTAGCCGAGCGCCTCCTCGTAGCCGTAGATGAGCTCGGGGACGCGCGAGATCCACTTGAAGCCGGTCAGCGTCTCGGCGAAGCCGTAGCCGAACTCGCGGGCGATCGCCGCGAGCGCGGGCGACGACACGATCGACGACGCGAACGTGCCCGTCTTGCCCTCCCGGCGGTAGCGCTCCGCGATCCCGAGGCCGAGCAGGGTGCCAACCTCGTTGCCGCTGAGCCGCCGCCACGCCCCGTGCTCGTCTGCGATGGCGACGGCGAGGCGGTCGGCGTCCGGGTCGTTGGCCAGGATGAGCTCCGCACCGGCGTCGATCGCGCGCGCGAACGCGAGATCGAGGGCGCCCGGTTCCTCCGGGTTCGGGAACTCGACCGTGGGGAACGTGGGGTCGGGGTCGACCTGCTCCTCCACGAGCACGGGCGGGTTCACGCCCGCGGCCTCGAACACGCGCCGGGCGACGTCCCAGCCGACGCCGTGCATGGGCGTGTAGACGTACGTGATCGGGGCGATCGGCGCTTCGAGGATGGAGGCCGTCTGGGCGACGTACGCGTCGACGACGCTCTCGTCCGCGATCGTGTAGTCGTGGGAGCGCGTCAGCGTCGACACGTCGCGATCGGCTGCGACCTTCGCGATGAACGCGGCGATGTCGCGGTCGGCGGGGGAGACGATCTGGGAGCCGCCGTCCGCGCCGCCCAGGTACACCTTGTAGCCGTTGTCCTTCGCCGGGTTGTGCGATGCGGTGACCATGACCCCGGCGTCGACGCCGAGGTGGCGCACGGCGAACGCGAGCACGGGCGTCGGCAGCATGCGGGGCAGGAGGATCGCGCGCACGCCGGCGCCGGCCATGATCTCGGCCGTGTCGCGGGCGAACACCTCGGAGTTCTTCCGCACGTCGTAGCCGATGACGATCGAGGGGCGCGGGCTGCGGCTGCGCAGGTAGTCCGCGAATCCCGCGGCCGCCTGCGCCACGAGAACGCGGTTCATGCGGTTCGGGCCCGCACCCAGCGAGCCGCGCAGTCCCGCAGTGCCGAACTGGAGCCGCGCATCGAAGCGATCCCGCAGGCCGGCCACCGCGGCGGACCGCGCGTCACCGGATCCGGTGGTCGCCGTCTCGAGGAGCGCCGTCAGCTCGGCGCGCGTCTCCTCGTCCGGATCCTGCGCGAGCCATGCCGTCACGGCCGCGAGCAACACCTCGTCCGGTGCGGTGTGCCGGCTCACAGCGCACCGACGATCCGGGCGAGCAGGTCGCCGAGGTGCGCCTCGGCGTCGCGGCCCGCCTCGATCACCTCGGCGTGACTGAGCGGCGTCTTCTGGATGCCCGCGGCGAGGTTCGTCACCAGCGACATGCCGAGCACCTCCATGCCGGCCTCGCGCGCGGCGATCGCCTCGAGCGCCGTCGACATGCCGACGATGTGGCCGCCGATGGCCTTCGCGTACTGCACCTCCGCCGGTGTCTCGTAGTGCGGTCCGCGGAACTGGCAGTAGACGCCCTCGTCGAGGTCGGGGTCCACCGAGTGCGCGATCTCCCGCAGCCGGGCGGAGTACAGGTCGGTGAGGTCGATGAAGGTCGCGCCCTCGAGCGGCGAGTCCGCCGTGAGGTTGATGTGGTCGCTGATCAGCACGGGCGTGCCCGGCTTCCAGTGCTCCCGGATGCCTCCCGCGCCGTTCGTGAGCACCATGATCTTCGCGCCGGTCGCGGCAGCGGTGCGCACGGAGTGCGCGACCCTGCGCACGCCGTGGCCCTCGTAGTAGTGGGTGCGGGCGCCGATGACCAGCGCGAAGGCGCCGCTCGCGAGCCGGATGCTGCGCAGGGTGCCGACGTGGCCGGAGAGCGCGGGCGCGGAGAAGCCGACGATCTCGGTCGCCGGCACCGTCGCGACCGTCTCGCCGAGCAGGTCGGCCGCCTTGCCCCAGCCGCTGCCGAGCGTGAGCGCGACGTCGTGGCGCTCGACCCCGGTGGCCTCGGCGATCTGGGCCGCGGCCTCGGCCGCGATGTCGAAGGGACTGTTCTCGTGTACGTCCAGAGGATTCTGCTGGGTGGGCATCCCCCGATTGTAGGTCCGGCGATCGTGGCTCCGGCCGTCGCCGCGGTCGGCTGTCGACGCGCCGCGCTGTCACGACGCGTCCGCTTTGGCGGGGGCGTCGTTCTCGGGAGACAATGGGCGCCATGGCCTACGAGTTCGACACACCGCAGAAGATCGCCGTCCTCGGGGGAGGCCCCGGAGGGTACGAGGCCGCCATCGCCGCCGCCCAGCTCGGCGCCGAGGTGACGCTCGTGGAGCGGGTAGGCGTCGGCGGCTCGGCCGTCATGACCGACGTCGTGCCGTCGAAGACGCTGATCGCGACGGCGGAGGCCACGAACTCGATCGGCGAGGCGGCCGACCTCGGCGTGCAGTTCTACAGCCGCAGCGACGAGTCGCAGCGTCCGGTGCGGCCCGAGGTGGCGGTGAACCTGCGCGCGGTGAACCAGCGCCTGATGCGCCTGGCCCGGCAGCAGTCCGAGGACCTGCGCGGCAGCCTCGTGCGCGCCGGCGTGCGCATCGTGCAGGGCGAGGGCCGCCTCGACGGCACCAACCGCATCATCGTGTCGACCTCCCGCGGCGCGACCGGAACGGACTTCGACGAGATCACGGCGGACACCATCGTGATCGCGGTCGGCGCGAGCCCCCGCGTGCTCGAGTCGGCGAAGCCCGACGGCGAGCGCATCCTCACCTGGACGCAGCTCTACACGATGGACTCGACGCCCGAGCACCTCATCGTCGTCGGCTCCGGCGTCACCGGGGCGGAGTTCGCGTCCGCGTACACGGCGCTCGGCTCGCGCGTCACGCTCATCTCCAGCCGCGACCAGGTGCTGCCCGGCGAGGACGCCGACGCCGCGGACCTCATCGAGGACGTGTTCAAGCGCAACGGCATGACCGTGCTGTCCAAGTCCCGCGCCGAGAGCGTCGAGCGCCGCGGCGACTCCGTCGTCGCAACGCTGACGGACGGGCGCACCGTCGAGGGCAGCCACTGCCTGATGGCCGTCGGCGCCGTGCCCAACACCGCGGGCATCGGCCTCGAGCAGGCGGGCGTGCAGTTGACCGAGTCCGGGCACATCCGCGTGAACCGCGTCGCCCGCACGTCGGTCTCCAACATCTACGCCGCGGGGGACTGCAGCACGTCGCTGCCGCTCGCATCCGTCGCGTCGATGCAGGGCCGCACGGCCGTCTACCACGCCATGGGCGACGCCGTGAACCCGACGGAGCTGCGCAACGTGACCTCCAACATCTTCACCCAGCCCGAGATCGCGACGGTCGGCTGGTCGCAGAAGGACATCGAGGAGGGCATCGCGCAGGGCGAGATCTACAAGCTCCCCCTCGCCGCGAACCCCCGCGCGAAGATGCAGAACGTGAAGGACGGCTTCGTGAAGCTGTTCGCGCGCACCGGATCCGGCACCGTCATCGGCGGCGTCGTCGTCGCCCCCCGCGCGTCCGAGCTCATCTTCTCGCTCGCGATCGCGGTGGAGCACCGCCTGACCGTCGACCAGGTCGCGCGCGCGTTCACGGTCTACCCGTCGCTCTCCGGCTCGATCTCGGACGCCGCGCGGGCGATGCACATCGTCAAGTAGCGCGTCCGCGCCGGCCGCCGCCAGCGGCCCGAGCGCCGCTAGGCGATCTCGAGGAGGACGTGCCCCGAGGAGACCGTCGAGCCGACCTCGGCCGAGAGGTGCGCGATCGTGCCGTCGCGGTGGGCCGTGAGCGGCTGCTCCATCTTCATGGCCTCGAGCACGAGGATGAGGTCGCCCTTCACCACAGTGTCACCCTCGGTGACGGCCACCTTCACGACGGTCGCCTGCATCGGCGACTTCACGGCGTTGCCGGACGCGGCCGCGGCGACCGCGCCGCCGCCGCGCCGACGCGGGACGGGCGCGGAGGCGGTGGCGGTCGCGCCGCCGCCCCGGAACAGGTTCTGCGGCAGCGACACCTCGACACGCTTGCCGCCGACCTCCACGACGACGTCCTGGCGACGCTCCGGCCCCGCCGCGGCGTCGCTGCCGAGCTCGCCGGTCCAGGGCTCGATGACGTTCACGAAATCCGTCTCGATCCAGCGCGTGTACACGGAGAAGGGGGAGCCGTCGGCAGGCGCGAACGCCTCGTCGCGCACGACGGCGCGGTGGAACGGCAGCACGGTGGGCAGCCCGGTCACCTCGAACTCGTCGAGCGCCCGGCGTGCGCGCTCGAGGGCGTCCTCGCGACTCGACCCCGTGACGATGAGCTTGGCGAGCAGGGAGTCGAAGGCGCCGGAGATGACGTCCCCCGCCTGCACTCCGGAGTCGACGCGCACGCCGGGACCGCCGGGCGCCTTGAAGACGTGCACGGGGCCGGGCGCGGGGAAGAAGCCGCGGCCGGGATCCTCGCCGTTGATCCGGAACTCGAAGGAGTGGCCGCGCGGCTCGGGGTCGTCATAGTCGAGCGTTCCGCCCTCGGCGAGCCGGAACTGCTCGCGGACGAGGTCGATGCCGGTGACCTCCTCGCTCACGGTGTGCTCGACCTGGAGGCGCGTGTTGACCTCGAGGAACGACACCGTGCCGTCCTTGCCGATGAGGAACTCGCACGTCCCTGCGCCGACGTAGCCGACCTCGCGCAGGATGGCCTTCGACGCGCGGTACAGCTCGGCGTTCTGCTCCGGCGAGAGGAACGGCGCCGGGGCCTCCTCCACGAGCTTCTGGTGCCGCCTCTGCAGCGAGCAGTCGCGGGTCGACACGACGACCACGTTCCCGTGCTCGTCGGCGAGGCACTGCGTCTCGACGTGCCGGGGCTCGTCGAGGTACTTCTCCACGAAGCACTCGCCGCGGCCGAACGCCGCGATGGCCTCGCGGGTCGCGGAATCGAACTGCTCGGCGACCTCGTCGCGCGTGCGGGCGACCTTGAGGCCCCGACCGCCGCCGCCGAACGCCGCCTTGATGGCGACGGGCAGCCCGTGCTCGTCCACGAACTCGAGCACCTCCTCCGCGCCCGAGACCGGATTCAGCGTGCCGGGCGCCAGCGGAGCCCCGACGCGCTCGGCGACGTGCCGCGCCGTGACCTTGTCGCCCAGTTGCTCGATCGCCTCGGGGGACGGGCCGATCCAGATGAGGCCGGCGGCCTGCACGGCACGCGCGAAGTCCGCGTTCTCGGCGAGGAAGCCGTAGCCGGGGTGAACGGCGTCCGCTCCCGAGCGGCGGGCGACGGAGAGGATCTTGTCGATGACGAGGTAGGTCTCGGCGCTCGTGCTGCCCCCCAGGGCGTACGCGTCGTCCGCGAGGCGGGCGTGCACCGCATCCCTGTCCTGATCCGCGTAGACGGCGACGGAGCCGATCCCGCTGTCCCTCGCCGCTCGGATGACCCGGACGGCGATCTCGCCCCGATTGGCGACCAGGACCTTGGTGATGCGCGACATGAGACCCAAGCCTAGGGGCGTGCCGCCGAGGGCATTTGACCCCGCCCTACAAAGATGGTGCCGCGTGTCGCAGGAGGGCCGACAAATCGTCGGCTCAGACGGAAGCCGCCCCGGCGCGGTTCCACAGGGTCGGCCAGTAGACGCCGAGCTCGCGGGCGAGCAGCCGGAGGCGCGGGACGGACAGTCCGACGACCGTGTGCGGGTCCCCGACGATGCCGCTGATGAATCCGGCGCCGAGGCTGTCGATCGTGAAGGCGCCGGCGACGCGAAGCGGTTCGCCCGTCGCGACGTAGGCGTCGATCTCGTCGTCGGTGATGTCGGCCGCGAACGTGACGGTCGCGGACGTCGGTCCGCCGACCCCGCGCAGCACCTCCCCGTTCCGCACGAGCAGCAGCCAGTGACCGGAGTGCAGCGTGCCCGTGCGGCCGCGCTGCGCGAGCCAGCGCTCCCGGGCACGCTCCGGGGTGTGCGGCTTGCCGTAGATCACGCCGTCGAGCTCGAACGCGGAGTCGCCGCCGAGCACGAGGCCGTCGAGAGGCGCGCCGTCGTGGGACGCGACGCCGCCCTCGGCCTTGGCCCGGGCGAGCAACTGGACCATCTCGGCGGCGGGCAGCGGGTCGCGACCCCGCTCCGCCAGGCGCACCGTCTCCTCCTCGTCGACGTCCGGCGCGAGCACGACGGGCTCGATGCCCGCCGCGCGGAGCGTGGCGAGGCGGGCTGGGGAGGTCGAGGCGAGGTAGAGGCGCACGGGCACGTCCTGACGCGGTGTGGGATGCTCGAGGGATGGGACGATCGCGCAACGCACAGGCTGATGCCGACGCCTCGGCGGTCGGCACCGAGCTCGAGCTGGAGGTCACCAACGTAGCCCACGGCGGTGTGTTCGTGGCCCGGCACGACGGACGCGTCGTGTTCGTCTCCGACGCCATCCCCGGTGAGCGCGTGCGCGCGAGGATCGCGGACACCGGCCACTCCCGCTTCTGGCGCGCCGAGACGCTCGAGGTGCTCGAGGCGTCGCCGCACCGCCGTCCGCACGTGTGGGGCGCCGCGGCCGTCGACCGTGCCCCGGAGGAGCGCGCCGGCGGCGCGGAGTTCGGCCACATCGAGCTCGGCCACCAGCGCGAGCTGAAGCGCCAGGTGCTCGCGGACTCGCTCTCCCGCATGGCGGGCATCGACTCCGACGTCTCCGTCGAGGCACTGCCGGGCGACGACGCGGACAACGGCCTCGGCTGGCGCACGCGCGTGCGCCTGCACGTCGACGAGGACGGGCGGCTCGGTCCGTTCGCCGCGCGGTCGCACCGTGTCATCCCGGTCGAGCAGCTGCCGCTGGCGACGCGCGCCGTGAACGAGAACGCGCCGTTCGGCCAGCGATTCCCGGCCGCGGAGGCCGTCGACGTCGTCGCCCCGTCCACCGGGCCCGCCCGGGTGCTGCTGCTCGACGGCACGGCGCAGCGGCGCGACACGGTGACCGAGGTCGTGCGCGGCCGGCGGTTCGCCCTCGAGGCGGGCGGCTTCTGGCAGGTGCACCGCGCGGCGGCCGAGACGCTGTACGACGCCGTCCAGTCGACCGTCGACGAGGCGGCGTTCGACCCGCGCGCCGCCAACCTGGACCTCTACGGCGGCGTCGGGCTTCTCGCGGCGGCGCTCGGCGACCGCTTCGGTGGCACGGTCCGCGTCACGAGTGTCGAGAGCAACGAGGTCGCCACGGACTACGCGGGCGAGAACCTGTCGGAGTGGGTCGGCGCGCAGGCCGTCACGGCGCGTGTCGAGCGGTACCTCCAGAAACTCTCCCGGGATGCATCCGCGGCGGAGCGCGGGCGGCTCGCATCCGCGACGGTGCTGCTCGATCCGCCCCGCTCCGGTGCGAAGCGCCCGGTCGTGGACGCGCTCGCCGCGCTCGATCCCGCGCAGATCGTGTACGTCGCGTGCGACCCCGTCGCGTTCTCCCGCGACGTCGGGCTGTTCGCCGAACGCGGGTACGCGCTGCGGTCGCTGCGTGCGTTCGACCTGTTCCCGCACACCCACCACGTCGAGGCGGTCGGCCTGCTGACACGCTGAGCGACCGCCCCGCGTGTCTTGTGGGGCCGCGCGCCGGCATCGCCACCGTTCCCCGGGAACGGTAGCGGCGCTCGGGCCGATACGATGGGCAGGTGCGCTGGGGGCAGTGCCTTCGAACCTGGGGTGGGACACCGTGAGCAACACATCTTCGCAGCAAGGGCCGACCGAGACGCGGCAGCGCGTCCGGGTCGCCGTAGTCGACGATCACGAGTCCGTGCGGCTCGGCCTGAAGGCCGCGTGCATAGACGCCGGCTACGAGTTCGTGCTCGCGGCCGCGAGCGCCGGTGAGCTCGTCGAGGGGCTCGTCGGCAAGGAGTGCGACGTCGTCGTGCTCGACCTGTCGCTCGGCGACGGGTCGACCGTTACGGAGAACGTGAAGCGCGCCCAGGGCACGGGCGCGGCCGTGCTCGTGCACAGCATCGCTGACCGCGTCGCCAGCGTGCGCGAGGCGCTCGCCGCGGGGGCCGCCGGCGTCATCCCCAAGTCGTCCGCGACGCGAACGGTCATGGCGGCGATCGCCACGGTCGCCCGCGGCGACGTGCTGAACAACCTCGAGTGGGCGACGGCCATCGACGCGGACAGCGACTTCGCGAAGGCCCAGCTGGGGCGGCGCGAGCGCGACGTCCTGCACCTGTACGCCTCGGGCCTGCCGCTGAAGGCGGTCGCCGAGCAGCTCGGCATCGCGAACTCCACCGCGCGGGAGTACCTCGACCGCATCCGGGTGAAGTACGTCGAGGTGGGGCGTCCCGCGCCGACGAAGGTCGACCTGCTGCGCCGCGCGGTCGAGGACGGCATCCTTCCCGGCCTCGACCCGGATGGCGGCGATGGCCGCTGAGACGGCGACCCTAGTCCCCAATCCGGAGGCCACCAGCCCCAAGAACCCCATCAGCCGCGCCCGGATCGAGACAGTCCTCGGCCGGGCGGTGGGCGGCTTCGGCCTCATGTTCTTCGCCGTGCAGGCCCTCCCCGTGCTCCTGGAGCAGGTCGACGTGCTGAACCCGGGCTGGAACGCCCTCGTGATCGCCGCCGTGCTGGGCGGCCTCGTCGCCGAGACCGTCGCCAGCCTCGTGCGCCGGTTCGTCCGGCCCGCCAATGCCTTCGTCGCCATCGCGTATCTCGTCGCCTTCATCACCTGGCCGCTCGGCGTCCAGGGCGCGACGGGCGACGAGGTCGGGCGTCCCTGGCTGTACGCCATGCTCACGGTCGCGACGTCCTGCGCCGCCATGGCGTTCCCCGTCTGGGCCGCATCCGCGTACACCGTGCTGTCGCCGGTGCTCTACGGCGTGGTGCGCACCCTGCCCGCGGGCGGCGGTGCCCCGCTCGGCGACACCGCCCTCGAGGTCGTCTACTCGATCATCCTCGGCGGCGCCGCGCTCGTGCTCGTGACGACGCTCCGGCAGGCGACGAGCGCGGTCGACATGGCGCAGCACACGGCGCTCGACCGGTATGCGCTCGCCGTGCGGCAGCACGCGACCGAGGTGGAGCGCGTGCAGGTCGACGCCATCGTGCACGACAGCGTGCTCACGACGTTCCTCTCCGCCGCCCGCGCGTACACGCCGGATTCGCAGGACCTCGCGGGGCGGATGGCCCAGAACGCCATCCGGCACCTCGCCGACGCCGCCGTGAGCACGGGCCAGGACGGCGCACTCGTGCCGGTCAGCGCCCTGTCCCAGCGCATCGCCGCCTCGGCGGGCGGCTTCTCGGCGCCCTTCGAGCTGCGGATCGCGGACTGCACGGGGCACGGCCTGCCCGAGAGCGCGGCGGAGGCGCTGCATTCGGCGACCGTGCAGGCCATGGTCAACAGCGTGCAGCACGCCGGCCGGCGCGAGCGTGCCGTCAGTCGCTGGGTCTCCCTCGAGGGCACGGAGGACGGCGGCGTCGTGATCGAGATCGGCGACGACGGTGCGGGCTTCGACACCAGGCACGTGCCGAGCGAGCGGCTCGGCCTCCGGGTCTCCATCATCGAGCGCGTCGCGAAGGTGGGCGGCGTCGTCAGCGTGGAGTCCGAGCTCGGGCGCGGCACGGTCGTGCGCGTCGAGTGGCCGGGCGAGGACAACGTCGTGCCCGCCGTCGTTCCGGAGGGAGGACTCGCATGATCAGCGTCCCGCGCACCGTCATCCTCGCCCTCGCCGGTCTCTTCTCGGCGTACCACGTGATCCTCGGCATCGTGTCGCTCGACACCCCGGCCAGCCCCGTGCCCGCGATCATCGCCATGGCGCTCTACGTCGTCGCGACGGTCGTCAGCCTGTGGCCGCGGCAGCCGGTGCTCATGCCCGGCTGGCTCGCCGGGTTCAATCTCGCCGTGTGCATCGCGATGCCCCTCCTCGTGACGAGCCAGCTCGATCCGAGCCGCTCGAACGCCTACGCGACGTGGTACGTCGCCGCGGTGGGCACGCTCCTCACCATCACCTCGACCAGGCGCCGCCAGGCCTCCGCCTGGGTCGGTGTGCTGTCCCTCGTGGTGCAGACGGTGCTGTGGGCCGGGCCCATGGGCGTCGCAGAGCTCGGAGTGCTCGGCAGCGTGGTGTGGGTCGCCGTGGCGCACCTCCTCGCGCGTGCGCTCGCCAAGGCCGGCCGCGATACGCGCCAGTTCGGCCTCGCCGAGCGGGAGGCGGCCGACTGGCAGGCGGCGCAGGACGCGCACCTGTTCGAGCGGCAGTTCCGACTGCGGCAGACGAGCAGCATGGCGATGCCGATGCTTCGCCGCATCGTGGAGCAGAACGGCCGGTTGAGCGATGGCGAGCGCCAGGAGTGCCTGTACCTCGAGGGCGCCATTCGCGACGAGATCCGCGGCCGCAAGCTGCTGAACGATGCGGTGCGCCAGGAGGTCATGGACGCCAGACGGCGCGGCACCGTCGTCACCCTGCTCGACGAGGGTGGCATCGACGATCTCGACGAGTCCGAGCTGGCCCGCGTGCACGACTCGCTGGCCTCCGCCATCCGCTCCACCCGCACCGACCGGCTGATCGCGCGGACGGTGCCCGAGGGGTCGGCCACGGCCGTCACCGTCGTGGGGCTCAGCGTGGCCGGCGACGAGAGCGCGAGCATGCTCGGCGAGGACGACCTCGACGACGAGGTCGACCTGTGGCTCGAGATCCCCCGAGAGGTGACCGCGGCCGTCTGACGCGCCACCCGTGCCCGGTCGTGGGCTCGCGTCGAGCGTTCCCCCGGTGGATGCCCCGCGGTGGATGCCACGCGGTGACCTCGGCCGCGCAGCCGTCACGTGTGCGGCCGTTAACGAAGGAAAGGGCCGGTCTTGGACCGGCCCTTTCCTAACCCCGAGTCAGGACGACAACCCGAATATCGCCCCGACTCGCCCCCAGAACATTCGCCCGCTTACCCTAGTCGGCGAATGTCAGGTGGTGTGACTCTTGGAGTAACACCTAGCGATACCTATTGTGGCGTTCCGCCCGCCGCGGGAACAGTCGTCATTTATGAGGACAATCGGGGGACAAATTTCGGGGTGTTGAGGAGGGGATGCGCTCCGATATGCCGCGGGCGCCCGCAACGGCCCCCTCCATCGGGGTACAGCACGGGTCGTGCATGGTTCACGGCGTCGCCGCCGGATCAGGGCCGGCGGGGCGTGTGGCGCGTCTCAGCCGGAGAACCCGCGCCACCGGCCGGTGCCGACCGCGACCGGCCGGCGGATCGCGCGGCCGCTGCGCTCCCAGGCCGACGGCGCCGGGACCACCGCCTCCGTCGCACCGGCCGATGCGCCCTGCTCGACGGCGGCGGCGAGCACGGCCGTCACGGCCGCGAGCTCCTCATCCGTGGGGTTCCCCGCGGTGATCCGCAGGTCCACCGCCGCGTGCGGCAGAGCGGGAGAGTCCTCGGTCGTCGGCTCCTCGTTCACAGTGGGATGTTCCCATGCTTCTTGGGTGGAAGGTTCGCCCGCTTGGTGCGCAGCGCGCGCATCGCCTTGACGACGGAGACGCGGGTCGCCGCCGGCTCGATGACCCCGTCCAGCTCTCCGCGCTCGGCCGCGAGGAACGGGCTCGCTACGTTGTAGGTGTACTCGTTGGCGAGCTTGGTGCGCACCGCGGCCACGTCCTCGCCCGCCTCCTCCGCACGCCGGATCTCCCCGCGGTAGAGGATGTTGACGGCGCCCTGGCCCCCCATCACGGCGATCTCCGCGGTCGGCCAGGCCAGGTTGATGTCCGCGCCCAGCTGCTTCGAGCCCATCACGATGTACGCACCGCCGTACGCCTTGCGGGTGATGACGGTGACGAGCGGCACGGTCGCCTCCGCGTATGCGTACAGCAGCTTCGCTCCGCGGCGGATGACGCCCGTCCACTCCTGGTCCGTGCCGGGAAGGTAACCGGGCACGTCGACGAACGTCAGGATCGGGATGGAGAAGGCGTCGCAGAAGCGCACGAAGCGAGCGGCCTTCTCGCCGGCCTCGATGTTGAGCGTCCCGGCCATGGCGTTCGGCTGGTTCGCGACGATGCCGACGGACCGGCCCTCGACCCGCGCGAAACCGACGACGATGTTCGGCGCGAACAGGGGCTGCGTCTCGAGGAAGTCCCCGTTGTCGACGACGTGCTCGATGACGGTGCGCATGTCGTACGGCTGGTTGGGGGAGTCGGGGATCAGCGTGTTGAGCTTGCGGTCGGCGTCAGTGACCTCGAGTTCGACCTCGTTCTGGTACACCGGCAACTCGGACAGGTTGTTGTCGGGCAGGAAGCCGATGAGCGTGCGCGCATAGTCGAGGGCGTCGTTCTCGTCGCTCGCGAGGTAGTGGGAGACGCCGGAGACGCTGTTGTGCGTGTACGCGCCGCCCAGCTCCTCGAAGCCGACGTCCTCGCCCGTCACGGTCTTGATGACGTCGGGGCCGGTGACGAACATGTGGCTCGTCTTGTCGACCATGATCACGAAGTCGGTGAGCGCGGGGGAGTAGACGGCGCCGCCCGCGGCGGGGCCCATGATGATCGAGAGCTGCGGGATCACGCCGGATGCCGCCGTGTTGAGCCGGAAGATCTCGCCGTACTTGCCGAGGGCGACGACGCCCTCCTGGATGCGGGCGCCACCGGAGTCGAGGATGCCGATGATCGGCACGCCCGTCTTGATGGCGAGCTCCATGACCTTGATGATCTTCTCGCCCGCGACCTCGCCCAGGGAGCCGCCGAAGATCGTGAAATCCTGCGAGTAGACCGCGACCTGGCGGCCGTGGATCGTGCCGGTTCCCGTGACCACCGCGTCACCGTACGGCCGCTTCTTCTCCATGCCGAACGCGTGCGTGCGGTGCCGCACGAACTCGTCGAGCTCGACGAACGAGCCGGAGTCGAGCAGCAGGTCGATGCGCTCGCGCGCGGTCATCTTGCCCCTGGCGTGCTGCTTCTCGATGGCGGCCTCGCCGCTCGCGGTGACCGCCTCGTGGTACCGGTTCTTCAGATCCGCGAGCTTGCCTGCGGTCGTGTACATGTCGGGGCGGGAGTCGCTGGAGGTCACGCCGCCACTTTACCTGCGGCCCGGCGGGCGCCTCGGCGGGCGACGGCGCCGATCCGTCCCGTCCTAGGCTTGCCGCATGCCCTTCCGCCGCGCCGCCGCCGTGAGCCCGCGCCTCGAGTACCTCGAGCACACGGGGTCCACGAACGACGACCTCGTCGCGCGGGCGACCGGACCCGACGCCGATGCCTGGCCCTCGCTCTCCGTCGTCGTGACCATGGACCAGCGGTCGGGTCGCGGGCGCCTCGGTCGCACGTGGGTCGCGCCCGCGGGCGGCTCCCTCGCCGCGTCCGTGCTTCTGCGCATCGACGGAGTGCCGGTCGAGCGCTGGGGGTGGATTCCGCTGCTCGCGGGAGCCGCGATGACGCGCGCGATCCGCTCGGCCCTCGCCCCGGTGCCGGACCCGGCCCCCGTCGCGACGCTCAAGTGGCCGAACGACGTGCTCGTCGACGGCGCGAAGGTGAGCGGCATCCTCTGCGAGCTGCTGCCGGGGGCGGTCGTCGTGGGCTCCGGGGTGAACGTGTCCCTGGGCGACGAGGACCTGCCGACGCCCACCTCGACGTCCCTCGCGCTCGCCGGCGTCGCGCGGCCGGACGCGGATGCGCTGCTCACCGCCTACCTCGCCGAGCTCGACGCCCTCGTGCGGCGGTTCACCGACGCGGCGGGTGACGCGGACGCGGCCGGGATCCGCGCCGAGGTCGAGTCGCTCTGCGGCACCATCGGAACGGACGTGCGCGTGCAGCTGCCCGGCGGGGCGACGCTCCAGGGGCGGGCGACGGGGCTCGACGACATCGGCCGCATCCGCATCCGATCCGCGCCGGATTCGCCCGTCACGGCGATCGCCGCCGGCGACGTCACGCATCTGCGGTAGAACTGAGGGCATGGCCAGGAAGGGACGAGCGACCCCGTACTCCGGCCAGGAGACCCCGGAGGCCGCCCCGTCCGCTCGGGCCGACCCGCCCGAGCGGATCCTCGCCCGGCTGCGCCCGCACGGTCGCGTGCTCGTGCTGCCGAGTCTCCTGCTCATCGCCATCGCGGGTGCCGTCGGCTACCTGAGCGGCGTCGTGGAGGCCGGCTGGCAGACCGCGACCCTGTACGGGGCGGGTCTCGCGGCCGTCGTGCTGCTCTGGCTGCTGCCGACGCTGGCCTGGCTGGGGCATCGCTACGTCATCACGACGAGGCGGCTCGTGCTGCGGCGCGGGCTCGTGGTGCGGGTGCGGCAGGAGCTGCTGCACAGCCGCGGCTACGACGTGAGCGTGACGCGCGGTCCGCTGCAGACCGTGTTCCGCAGCGGCGACGTCCGCATCAACACGGGGCTCGACTCCCCGGTCATGCTCCGGGACGTGCCGAACCCGCATCTGGTTGCCGCCGCGCTGCAGGACCTCATGGAGGCGAGCGCGAACCCGATGGCCGCGCGGCGCCAGCAGTACGAGTCGCGGCCGGGGTCCGCGTCCGAGGAGACGCAGGCCTACGGCCACCGGTAATTCCATCGGACCAGAATTGCCTAGGCTGTGCGCATGAGGATTTCCGTCATCGGTTGTGGGTACCTCGGGGCGGTTCACGCCGTGGGGATGGCAAAGCTGGGTCACGAGGTGGTCGGCGTCGATGTCGACAGCGGGAAGGTCGACCAGCTCTCCCGGGGAGAGGCGCCGTTCTTCGAGCCCGGCCTCCCCGAGCTCCTCGCCGAGGCGCTCGCGACGGGCCGGCTCACCTTCAGCACGGACATGTCCGCCGTCGCGGGCTCCGACGTGCACTTCGTCGCCGTCGGCACGCCCCAGCGCGCGGGCAGCAACGCCGCGGACCTGACCTACGTCGACTCCGCGATCACGGCCCTCGTGCCGCACCTGCGCCCCGGCAACATCGTGGTCGGCAAGTCGACCGTGCCGGTCGGCACCGCCGCCAGGCTCGCCGCGCGCGTCGAGGACGAGGCGGACGGGGCCATCCTCGCGTGGAACCCCGAGTTCCTGCGCGAGGGCTTCGCGGTCGAGGACACGCTGTCGCCCGACCGGTTGGTCTACGGCGTGCCGGCCGGTGCCGCCGGGGAGACCGTCACGGCGACGCTCGACGCCGTGTATCACACGGCCATCGCGTCGAACACGCCCCGGATCACGACCGACTACGCCACGGCGGAGCTCGTGAAGGTCAGCGCGAACGCGTTCCTCGCGACCAAGATCTCCTTCATCAACGCGATGGCCGAGGTGTGCGAGGCGACGGGCGCCGACGTCACCCAGCTGGCCGACGCCATCGGTCACGACGCCCGCATCGGCCGCCGCTTCCTGAACGCGGGCCTCGGCTTCGGCGGCGGCTGCCTGCCCAAGGACATCCGCGCGTTCATGGCGCGCGCAGACGAGCTCGGCGTCGACCAGGCGCTCAGCTTCCTGAGCGACGTCGACGCGATCAACCTCCGGCGTCGCACCCGCATGGTCGACCTCGCGCGCGAGGTGTGCGGCGGCGATCTCGCCGGCAAGCGCATCGCCGTGCTCGGGCTCGCGTTCAAGCCGAACTCCGACGACGTGCGCGACTCGCCCGCGCTGTCCGTCGCGGCCGAGCTCGCCACGAACGGCGCGATCGTCGTCGCGACGGACCCCGAGGCGATCGAGACGTCGCGCGCCCGCAACCACGACCTCCACCTCGTGACTACCGTGGAGGAGGCCGCGACCGGTGCGGATGCCGTGCTCGTGCTCACGGAGTGGCAGGAGTACCGGGACCTCGACCCCGAGACGCTGGGCGGCATCGTGGGCACCCGCGCCATCCTCGACGGCCGCAACTGCCTCGTGCCGAGCGAGTGGCGCGACGCGGGCTGGCACTACCGGGCGCTCGGCCGCCCGTAGTCGCCGCGGCGGGTCCGCCCGCCGGTGCTCACCCCGGATCGGACCGTGGCCGGACCGTGGCGCTCAGCCGTTCGCCTGAGCGACGAGCGCGGCATCCTTCCGGCTCGTCCGCCGCGCCCGGCGCGCCTCGCGCCGCGGCGAGTACACCCAGTGCCGGTAGAGCGTGAAGCGGAACAGCGAGCCGAGCACGAGGCCGATGACGTTCGACGAGATGTTGTCCGCGAGCACGGACGTGAGCCCGAGCGCGTAGTGGGACACCCACAGGCAGCCGAGGCCGATCCCCATGCCGAGCAGGCTGACGACCAGGAACTCCACGGCCTCGCGCGCCGTGCTCGACGTGCGGTGCGGCCCGAACGTCCAGAAGCGGTTGCCCAGCCAGTTGGCGACGATCGCGACGGTCGTCGACGCGACCTTCGCGATCAGCGGCCCCTCGTGCAGGACCTCGGGGCTCAGCACCGTGAGCCGCAGGACCGTGAAGATGCCGACGTCGAGCACGAACCCGATGCCGCCGACGAGCCCGAACTTCACGAGCTGCGACAGAAGCCGCTGCTTTGGGCTGGTGGGGTCGTTCTGCATCCGGTCGATATCCGTTTCGTCCATGGGCGAAAATAGGGGGTGAGGTTGGGGAGTCTAATTCCCCACCATGGACAAACCCCTGGCACGGCGTTCTTCTTGCCCGCCGGGCCGACGAAGGGCATCATGACTCGCACAATCGGCGTTCTCGGCGGTGGGCAGCTCGCCCGGATGATGATCCCGGCGGCGATCACCCTCGGCATCGACCTGCGCGTGCTCGCGGAGTCCGGCGGCATGTCGGCCTCCCTCGCGGCGACCCGGGTCGGCGACTACCGGGACCTCGACACGGTGCTCGCGTTCGCCGAGGGGGTGGACGCCATCACGTTCGATCACGAGCACGTGCCGCAGCACGTGCTGCGTGCGCTCGTGGACGCCGGCGTGTCCGTGCAGCCCGGGCCGGATGCGCTGCGGTTCGCCCAGGACAAGCTGCTCATGCGCGAGCGTCTCACCGAGCTCGGCGTTCCGGTGCCCGAGTGGGCGCCGGTGCGCTCCGCCGCCGAGCTCGGCGCCTTCCTCGCCGCGAACGGCGGCTCCGCCGTGGTGAAGACGCCGCGCGGCGGCTACGACGGCAAGGGCGTGCGCGTCGTCCGGGACGAGCACGACGCGGACGACTGGTTCGAGGCGCTGCCCGACGGCGAGTCCGCCCTCCTCGCCGAGGAGCTGGTCGACTTCAGGCGCGAGCTCGCGCAGTCCGTCGCCCGGAGGCCGTCCGGCGACATCGTGGCCTGGCCGGTCGTCGAGTCCATCCAGCGCGACGGCGTCTGCGCCGAGGTCATCGCGCCGGCGCCCGGCGCCGCGCTCAAGGTGTCCGGCGTCGCGTCCGACATCGCGTACGCCGTCGCCGAGGGCGTCGGGGTGACGGGCGTGCTCGCGGTCGAGCTGTTCGAGACGCAGGACGACCGGCTGCTCGTCAACGAACTGGCGATGCGCCCGCACAACACAGGGCACTGGTCCATCGACGGGTCGACGACCAGCCAGTTCGAGCAGCACCTGCGGGCGGTGCTCGACCTGCCGCTCGGTGCGACCGGCTGCCGCGAGCCGTGGTCCGTGATGGTGAACGTGCTGGGCGGCCCCGCCCGGGGCGGCCTCGACGACCGGTACCCCCTCGTGTTCGAGGACCAGCCGGCGGTGAAGGTGCACAACTACGGCAAGGACCCGCGTCCTGGGCGCAAGGTCGGCCACGTGACCGCCGTGGGACCGGACCTCGACGAGGTCGCGTACCAGGCGCGCGCCGCAGCCGCGTTCTTCCAGGACTGACACCTAGCATGGTCCGCATGCCCGAATCCCCGATCCCGCATGCCCGGACGCAGGACCCCGCGGCGGCGCCGAGGGGTGCCGAGCCCCTGGTGGGCGTCGTCATGGGCTCGGACTCCGACTGGAACGTCATGTCCGACGCCGCGGCGATCCTCGCCGAGCTCGGCATCGCGCACGAGGTCGAGGTCGTCTCGGCGCACCGCACACCGGACAGGATGATCGAGTACGGGCGCACGGCGCACGACCGCGGCATCCGGGTGATCATCGCGGGCGCGGGGGGCGCCGCGCACCTGCCCGGCATGCTCGCGTCGGTCACGACGCTGCCCGTCGTCGGCGTGCCCGTGCCGCTGTCGCGGCTGGACGGGCTCGACTCGCTGCTGTCGATCGTTCAGATGCCCGCGGGTGTGCCCGTGGCGACCGTGTCCATCGGCGGTGCCCGCAACGCGGGGCTGCTGGCCGCCAAGATCCTCGCAACGGCGGACGCCGAGCTCACCCGGAAGCTCGCGGACTACGCCGACGGACTCGCCGAGCTCGTCGAGCAGAAGAACGCCGCCCTCAAGAACAGGTTGTAACCCTCCCCGCATGACCTCGCTGACCCCCCTTCGCACCCCGGATGCCCGATCCGCCGAGCTGATGACCCGGCGCGGCTGGTGGCTGGTGGGCATGAACGTCCTGATCCCCGGATCGGCTCAGATCCTCGCCGGCAGCCGCCGCCTCGGCCGCTTCGGACTCGCCGCCACCCTCCTGCTGTGGCTGCTCGTCGTCGCGGGCGTCGTCGCGTACTTCGTGACGCCGCGATTCCTGTTCTCCGTCGTCACGATGGGGCTGCCGCTCGTGCTGCTCCAGGTGCTGCTCGTCGCCTACGCGGTGCTCTGGGTCGTGCTGACCATCGACACGCTGAGGCTCGCGCGCCTCGTGCGCGCGAGACCGTCGGCACGCCCGCTCCTGGCCGGGGCGTCCGTCGTGCTCCTCGTCCTCACCGCGGGCACCGCGGGGTACGCCGCCTACCTCACGGGCGTGCAGGCGGGGCTCGTCGGGGGCATCTTCGCCACGGGACCCACCGCGGATCCCGTCGACGGGCGATACAACATCCTGCTCCTCGGCGGTGACGCCGGAGCCGACCGTGAGGGCCTGCGGCCGGACAGCATCACGGTGGTGAGCGTCGAGGCGGCCACGGGCAGGGCGACGATGATCGGCCTGCCCCGCAACCTCGAGGACGTGCCCTTCTCGGACGGCTCGCCCATGCAGGCCCTCTACCCGGACGGCTACCGCCGCTGCAACGTCGACGTCTGCCTGCTGAACTCGATCTACACGGAGGTGGAGCTCTACAGTCCGGACCTCTACCCCGACGCGACGGACCAGCACAGCGAGCCGGGCATCGAGGCCATGCGCGACGCGGCGGAGGGCGTGACCGGGCTCACCATCCAGTACTACGCGCTCATCGACATGCAGGGCTTCTCGGACATGATCGACGCGCTCGGCGGGGTGACCATCGACGTCAAGGACCGCGTTGCGATGGGCGCAGGACACGACGAGAACAACAACCCGGTCCCGATCACGGCGTGGATCGAGCCGGGCGTGCAGACCCTCGACGGCTTCCACGCCCTCTGGTACGCCCGGTCGCGCTACAACACCAGCGACTACGCCCGCATGGAGCGTCAGCGCGAGGTGCAGCAGGCGATCCTCAAGCAGTTCTCGCCGCTCAACGTGCTCACCAAGTTCCAGGCGGTCGCCGACGCAGGCTCGCAGGTCGTGAAGACCGACATCCCGCAGTCGATGCTCGGCTACTTCGCGCAGCTGGCCCTGAAGGCCAGGGACGAGCCGGTGGCGGACCTGGAGATCGTGCCGCCGCTCATCGATCCGGCCGCACCGGACTTCGACGTCATCCACAGCGCCGTCGCGGACGCGACGGCGCCCGGGGGACGAGCCGGCTCCGCCGCGACCGACTGACCGGTGAACCGCCGGTGGGCGGCCGCCGAGCTGCAGGCCGCGGACCTACAGGCGGACCGGCCTACAGGTCGGCGTGCAGCTGCCAGACGCGCTCGGCCGAGTCGCGCCAGCTGAATGCACGCACCCGGTCGCTGCCCGCGGTGATGTACCTCTCGCGCAGGTCCCGGTCGTCGAGGAGCCGCCCGATCGCGTCGGCCAGCCGCTCCGGATAGCCCTCCGCGTCGTGCCGCTCGACCACGACGCCTGCCGAGGCCCCGACCTCAACGAGGGCCGGCGCATCCGAGTGGACCACCGGGGTGCCGGCGCTGAAGGCCTCGATGATCGGCAGCCCGAACCCCTCGGCCAGGCTGGGGTAGACGAAGACGGTCGCGCGCTGCAGCACGAGCGCGAGGTCGGTGTCGGACAGGAAGCCGAGGCTCCGCACGCGCCCGGGCGCGATGCCCGCATCGTCGGCGACCTGGGCGAGGTCGAGGTCGCCCCAGCCCTGGGGGCCGACGACGAGGAGGGGGAGGTCGCGGGTCTCCGGCCGGGCGAGCGCGCGGATGAGCGGTGCGATGCCCTTCCGCGGCTCGAGCGTGCCGACGCTCAGCAGGAAGTCCGCCGGCAGGTCGAGGTCCGCCGCTCGCGCATCGGGGTCCGGGGGCAGCACGATGGTGGACCCGACCGCGCCGCCGATGACGCGCACCCGATCGCCGAAGTCCAGGTACTCCGCCAGCTGCTCGGCGACGGCGTGCGTCGGCACGACCACGGCGTCGGCGTGCCGACGCGCGCGCCTCGCCATGGCTCTGTGCCAGCGCGCGCCGTGCGACGACAGCGTCTCCGGATGCGTCCAGGGCACGACGTCGTGGATGGTCACCACGACCTGGGTGGCGTCGTTCACGGGGTCGTGGCCGTAGAGGGGCGCGAGCAGGCTCGGTGCGTGGATCATGCCGCCCGCCGCGGCAGGCAGCCCCAGCCGCCAGGCCGCCGCCAGTTCCCGGCGCGGGAGCCGGCTCCTCGACAGCCCGGCGAGTCCGGGCAGGCGGCGGGTCAGGTCATCGACCACGGAGGGCGACACGGCCGACACGATGCCCTCGACGTCGCAGTCGCGCGGCGCCGTCGCGATGAGCTGGCGGGTCAGCTCTTCTGTGTACCGTCCGATCCCGCCCGGCACGCGGCCCGCCATCTGGTCCACGATCACCCGCAGAGTCGTCGTCACGTCGGCGCTCCCTAGTCCAGCACGCCGGATCGGGCGGCGTCCATGAGGGCGTCCTTCCAGTCCCGCATCGGCGCGATGCCGGCCCGCGTCCAGGCGTCGTGCCCGAGCACGGAGTAGCCGGGGCGGGGCGCGGGGCGCTGGAACGTCGAGCTGTCCGTCGGCTTCACCCGATCCGGGTCGAGGCCGCGCACGCGGAAGACCGCCTGCGCGAAGTCGAACCAGCTCGCCCGCCCCGCGTTGGTGCCGTGGTAGATGCCCGCGGGAGCCCCGGAGTCGAGGAGGGCGGCGATCTGCGCGGCGAGGTCGGCCGTCCAGGTCGGCTGTCCGTGCTGGTCGTTCACCACGCTCACGATGTCCCGGTCCGCGGCGAGCTTCAGCATGGTCTTCGCGAAGTTCGGGCCGTGCGCCCCGTACAGCCAGGCGGTGCGGACGACGTAGGTGCGGCCCGGGTTGTGCTCGAGCGTCAGGCGCTCGCCCTCGGCCTTCGTGCGGCCGTACGCCGAGATGGGGTCGTGCGGCTCGTTCTCGTCGTATGGCGAGCGCGCCCTGCCGTTGAACACGTAGTCGGTCGACACCTGCACGAGCGCGGCGCCCGCCTCGGCCGCGGCGATCGCGAGGTTGCCCGCTCCCGTGGCGTTCACGGCGTATGCGGCTGCCTCGTGAACCTCGGCGTCGTCGACTTTCGTGTACGCGGCGGCGTTCAGGACGACGTCGTGTCCGCGGACGGCGGCGCGGACGGCGTCGGGATCGGTGACGTCGAGGTCCTCACGGCCGAGGGCCGTGACGTGGCGGTCGGCCAGCGCGGCCCGCAGGTCGGTGCCCAGCATGCCGTTGGCACCCGTGATCAGATACTTCATCGTGCTCCTCACTGCGAGAGGGCGGCGCGCTCCTTGAGGGGCTGCCACCAGTCGCGGTTGTCGCGGTACCACTGGACGACCTCGGCGAGGCCCGTCGCGAACGGCACCTGCGGTGCGTAGCCCAGCTCGGCGCTGATCTTGGCGATGTTCACGGAGTAGCGCAGGTCGTGACCCTTGCGATCCTCGACGCGGTCGACGACCGACCAGTCCTGACCGAACTCGTCGAGCAGCAGCTGCGTGATCTCCACGTTGGTCAGCTCGGTGCCGCCGCCGATGTTGTAGATCTCGCCCCCGCGGCCGTTGACGAGCACGAGTGCGATTCCGCGGCAGTGATCGTCGACGTGCAGCCAGTCGCGCACATTCTCGCCCTTGCCGTAGAGGGGCACGTGCCGGCCCTCGAGGAGGTTCGTGACGAAGAGGGGGATCAGCTTCTCGGGGAAGTGGTACGGCCCGTAGTTGTTCGAGCAGCGCGTGATCGACACGTTCAGCCCGTGGGTGCGGTGGTAGCTGCGGGCCAGGAGGTCGCTGCCGGCCTTCGAGGCGGAGTACGGGGAGTTCGGCTCGAGGATGTGGTCCTCGGTCCACGAGCCCTCCGTGATGGAGCCGTAGACCTCGTCGGTCGACACGTGCACGAAGCGCGGGGTCCCGTTCCGCAGGGCCGCGTCGAGCAGCTTCTGCGTTCCGAGCACGTTCGTCTCGACGAAGATGCTCGCGTCGCGGACGGACCGGTCGACGTGGCTCTCCGCGGCGAAGTGCACGACCGCATCGACACCCGGCAGCAGCTCGTCGAGCACGCCGTCGTGCCGGATGTCGCCGTGCACGAAGCGGAAGCGCGGGGACGAGGAGACCGGCGTGAGGTTGGCCGGGTTGCCGGAGTACGTCAGGGCGTCGAGGACGATGACCTCGACCCCCTCCAGCCCGGGGTAGTCGTCGTTCAGTGCGTGCCGCACGAAGTTCGAGCCGATGAATCCGGCTCCGCCGGTGACGAGAATTTTCACGCGCAGAAGGTCCTCACGTAGCTGGGCATGGACGCCCCATGCTACCCGGCGGGGGCTGGACCGCGCGGAGCGGGCGCCTCTTCCCCGCCGCCCGGCGGCGTGCCGGGAACGGGGTGCCCACCGGTCGGCGAGGGGCCGGTTGCTAGACTTCCCGGCGTGCAGATCCGCGAACTGACCATTCCCGACAGCTACGAGATGACCCCGAGACAGTTCGGCGATGACCGTGGCGTGTTCCTCGAGTGGTACCGGTTCGACCGGCTCGAGGAGAAGGTGGGGCATCCGCTCGACCTGCGCCAGGCCAACACCTCCGTCTCGAAGCGGGGGGTCGTGCGGGGCATCCACTTCGCGGACTTCCCGAAGGGTCAGGCGAAGTACGTCACGGCGACCCACGGGGCCGTGCTCGACTTCGTGATCGACATCCGGGTCGGCTCGCCGACGTTCGGACAGTGGGACTCCGTGCTCCTCGACGACACCGACCGCCGGGCCGTCTACCTCGCGGAGGGGCTCGGCCACGCCTTCGTCGCGCTCACCGACGACGCGACCGTGACCTACCTCGTCTCCGACGTGTACAACGCGCCGAAGGAGCACGGCATCAACCCGCTCGACGAGCAGGTCGGCCTCGTGTTCCCGCCGGAGGCGGGGGAGCCGCTGCTCTCGTCGAAGGACACCGACGCCCCGTCGCTCGCCGAGGCCGCGGAGTCCGGCCTGCTGCCCACCTGGGACGACGCCCGCGCCTTCTACGACACGCTGAACGGAGGGGCGCACCGATGAAGGGCATCGTCCTCGCCGGAGGGTCGGGCACGCGGCTGTGGCCCATCACCAAGGGCATCTCCAAGCAGCTGATGCCGATCTACGACAAGCCGATGATCTACTACCCGCTGTCGACCCTCATGATGGCGGACATCCGCGAGATCCTGATCATCACGACGCCGGAGTACAACGAGCAGTTCCGCGCGCTCCTCGGCGACGGCTCCGATCTCGGCATCGACATCCGGTACGCGGTTCAGCCGAAGCCGGAGGGACTCGCGCAGGCCTTCCTGATCGGCGAGGAGTTCGTGGGCGACGACAGCGTCGCGCTCGTGCTCGGCGACAACATCTTCCACGGGGCCGGCCTCGGCACGTCGCTGCGGAACAACAGCGACCTCGAGGGCGCGCGCATCTTCGCGTACCACGTGTCCGACCCCACCGCGTACGGCGTCGTGGAGTTCGACGACGAGCTGCGAGCGCTGTCCATCGAGGAGAAGCCGAAGAGCCCGAAGAGCAACTACGCCGTACCGGGTCTCTACTTCTACGACAACAGCGTCATCGAGATCGCCAAGTCCATCGAGCCGAGCGCGCGCGGCGAGCTCGAGATCTCCACGGTGAACGAGCGCTACCTCGAGCAGGGGCGACTGCACGTGCAGGTGCTCGACCGCGGCACCGCGTGGCTCGACACGGGAACGTTCGAGTCGATGATGCAGGCGTCGGAGTATGTGCGCGTGATCGAGGACCGGCAGGGGTTCAAGATCGGCTGCATCGAGGAGATCGCCTGGCGAGCCGGCTGGATCGACGACGACCAGCTCAGCCGGCTCGCCGCCCCGCTCGTGAAGAGCGGATACGGCAGTTACCTGCAGAGCCTCGTCGAGAACGAGAACGACAGGTAGCGCCTCAGCCGTGACGAGCCTGCGCAGCGCGATCGCACGCGTGCGGTCCGTCGCGGCGCGGGTCCCGGGCGCGCGCCGGCTCGTGTCGGCGGTGCGCGCGGCACGCACCGCCGACGGTCCGCCGCCGACCGGAGCGCCGTCGCTCCTCACCACCCCGGCCCCGGGCGCCGTCGGACCGCACGCCCTCGACGCCGAGCTGCTCAGCATCCTCATCTGCGGATCGGACGCCGACGGCCCGGCGCTCGCCGCCCTCCTGCCCGCGGTGGAGGAGCAGGCGCGGCGGGCCCTGCCGTCGCCGCTGACCCGGGTCGAGATCCTGGTGGCCCTGTACGGGGCGGAGGTGCACGGGCCGGAGGGGCACGGGCCGGAGGGGCACGGTGATGAGGGGCACGGGCCGGGTGCCGACGCGGAGGACGCGGCCGATGCGGACGCGCGGGTGGTCGCCGTGGGGCGGATCGAGGGGCGGCACGCTGCGTGGGGCTCGGCGGCGAACGCCGCGCTCGCCCGCGCGCGCGGCCGCCGTGTCGTGTTCGTGCCCGCCGACGCGCTGCCCGCCCCCGGCTGGCTGCACGGGCTGCTCGCCGCAGCGGATGCGGCGTCCGTCGTGCAGTCAGTGGCTCTGGCCCCCGACGGCACCGTGCACTCCGCCGGCCTCGTCGCGGCCGCCCCGCGCGCCCTCCCCGTGCACCTGCTCTCCGGGCACCCCGCCGAGGACCTGCCCGAGCGGCCGGTGCCCGTCGCGGCGCCCGGCGCCGCCGTGCTGACCGTCGACCGCACGCTCCTTCGCGGAATGGACCCGTCCACGGATGCGGCGGGAGCCCTGCTCGAGCTCGCCCTCCCGGACCCCGGCGCGGAGGCGGAACCGCTGTCCTTCGCGCTGGCCGGATCCTCCCGCGTCACGCTGTCCACCCCGCCGCCGCGCGATCTCGGCTGGGCGACCCCGCTCCTCCTGCAGCGCGGCTTCCTCCCCGTCACCGCCGCCGCGGCGTACGGCGCCGCGGGCTACGCGGTAGACCGCCTGCTCCCCGGCCCGCCGACGTCGTACGGACTGCAGCGGGCCGCCGTGCCCTCGCTCAGCCGCCCCCGACCCGCGGTGAGCGACCGGCCCGAGCGGCTGCGCTGGGCGCTCAAGACGTCCGCCGTCGCCGGCCCGGCGGGCGAGCAGTGGGGCGACCGGTTCTTCGCGTGCGACCTGCGCGACGCGCTGCAGCGCCTCGGCCAGGAGGTGGTGATCGACAACCGGGAGACCCGCACCCGCCCCGAGTCCGACTACCTCGACGACGTGACGCTCGTTCTCCGCGGGCGCGAGAGCGTGCCGACGAATCCGGCGGGGCTGAACCTGCTGTGGGTCATCAGCCACCCGGATGCGGTGAGCGACGCGGAGCTGCTCGCCTTCGACGCCGTCTACGCCGCGAGCGAGCCGTGGGCTGCCGCCCGGACCGCGGCGGGCGGCGTGCCTGTTGCGCCCCTGCTGCAGGCCACCGCGCCGGCGCGATTCCACCCGCGCGTCGCGGCGACGCCGATCTCCGGTGCGCTCTTCGTCGGCCGCACCCGCGAGGTGTTCCGCCCCATCGTGCGCGACGCGCTGGCCGTCGACGCCGACCTCACCGTGTACGGGGAGGGCTGGGCGGGCCTCATCGACCCCTCGGTCATCGCCGCGGACTTCCTGCCGAACGCGATCGTGCCGGGTGCCTATCGCGGCGCGCGCGTCGTGCTGAACGACCACTGGAGCGACATGGCCGCCGCGGGCTTCATCAGCAACCGCCTCTTCGACGCCGTCGCCACCGGCACCCGCGTGATCACCGACCCCATCGAGGGACTCGACGCCGTCTTCGGGTCGGCGGTGCGGGCGTACCGCGACCAGGACGACCTGCGCAGCCTGCTGTTCGACGACTCCCGCTGGCCGGCGGCCGAGGAGCTGGAACGCACGGCCGCCCGGGTGGCAGATGAGCACTCGTTCGACCGCCGTGCCGAGCGGCTGCTCGACGACGCCCTGCGCCTTCGCTCCGCAGCCTCTACCGGGTGACCCACCAGGCGCGCACGCCGAGGGCGACGCGCAGGGCGAGCCGCAGCGGGGCGAGGTACCACGCGGAGTACTTGCGCGACAGGTAGCGGTATGCGCTCTGGTGGTGCACGCGCTCCATGAAGCGCGAGCTCTGCGACGTCGAGTGGGCCCCGGTGTGCGAGACCACGGCGGACGGCACGTACACGTTCTTCCACCCCGCGCGTCCCATGCGCTCGCCGAGGTCGACGTCCTCGAAGTACATGAAGTAGTTGTCGTCGAACCCGCCGATCGCGTCGAAGGCGCTCTTGCGCACGAGGAGGCAGGCCCCCGACACCCAGCCCGCCTCGCGCTCGTGCGACGAGTCGAGGTCGAGGCGGTAGGCGCGCGTCCAGGGGTTCGCGGGCCAGATGCGGCCGAGGAGGGCGTGGCCGATGCCCGTGCGCAGGGAGGGCAGGGTGCGGGCGGAGGGATACGTGACGCCGTCCGCGTCCACGATGCGGGGGCCGAACGCGCCGCCGTCCGGCCTGCGCTCCGCGCACTCGATGAGGCGGTCGAGCGACTCGACGTGCATCACGACGTCGGGGTTGGACACGAGCACGTAGTCGAGGTGGCCCGGGATCGCGCGGATCGCCGAGGTGATGCCCGCGCCGTACCCGCGGTTGTCGGCCAGGCGGAGGAAGTCCGCGCCGAAGCTGCCGGTGATCTCGCCGGCCCGGTCCGCGTCCTCCGACGCGTTGTCCGCGATCGCGATGCGGGTCGACCCGATGCGGGAGCTGTGCCTCGCCGCCTCCGCGGCCGACGCCAGGAACGAGCGGAGGATCTCGCCACTGTTGTGCGTCACCGTCACGATGCCGAGAGAGACCTTCACGATGCGCTCCGGTAGGCCTCGAGGTGGCGCTCCGCGCACGCCTCCCAGGTGAACTCCGCGGCGCGGTCGAGGGCGCGTCCCGAGAGTCTCATGCGCTCCGCCGCGTCGCCGAGCAAGCGTTCGAGCGCGTCCCGCAGCGAGTCCGGGTCCGGCTCCGCGTAGGCGACGGCGTCCCCGCCGACCTCGGGCAGCGCCGTCCTGTCCGTCGTGAGCACGCAGGCGCCGGACGCCATGGCCTCCAGCACGGGCAGCCCGAAGCCCTCGGCGATGCTCGGGTAGGCAACGACGCGGGCGCCGCCGAGAAGCGCGGCGAGCAGCTCGCGGGGCAGGTACCCCACCTCGAGCACGCCGTCCTCCGGTCCGACCCGGTCGAGCTCCGCGAGCGCATCCGCGTCCCAGCCGCGGGCGCCCGCGACCACGAGCGTCGGCGCATCCGGCCGCTCCGCGCGCACCCGCGCGTAGGCGCGGAGCAGGTTGCCGACGTTCTTCCGCGGCTCGATGGTGCCGAGGAACGCGATCCAGCCGTCCCCGGAGCGGAGGCCGAGGTGGGCCCGCACGGCGGCGATCGCGTCCGACGTCGGCGGGGAGAAGACGGCGCGGTCGACGCCGTGGTGCGCCACCGCGATGTCGGCCCGTGCGGCGGGCACGGCGGCGGCCAGAGCGCGGGCGGTCGACAGGCTGGGCACGACGCAGGTGTGCCGGCCCCGCATGGCGAGCCGGATCCAGGCGGAGAAGAACAGGCGCTTGACCGTGGTGTGGGCGTCCGGATCCGTGAAGAAGGTGGCGTCGTGGAGCGTCACGACCCGTCGCGGCGACCCGAGCAGGGGGAACGTGTAGTGCGGCGAGTGCAGCACCCGCACGCCGAGGCGGCGGGCCAGCCGCACCAGTCCGGTCTGCTCCCAGAGGAAGCGGAAGGCGGCACGGTCGATGGCGCGGGGCGCGGTGTGGATGGTGGCCCGCGGCGCAAGGGCGCGGAAGTGGTCGACGTGCTCTGTGCGCAGCACGAGGTGGAACGGGACGTCGAGGTGGGACAGGGCGCCCACGAGCCCCTCGAGGTAGCGGCCGACGCCGCCGAGCCGGGACGGGATCGCCGTGCCGTCGATGAGGACGAACTGCTGGGTCGGCACGTCATCCTCTCCTCGGTGGGCGGGTGGATCGCGGCGCCGCGAGCCCACGGGTCCGTCCGGTGCGCCACCCGGCGCGGCGGTGGTCGCCGCCCGAGCCCTCCGCGTCCACTCCCGGCGCCGCCGGAGCGAGGTCGGGGTGAGGCGCAGTGCGGCGATGAACGCCGCCGTGACGGTCTTCCGGGATGCCGCCGCACCATCGACGCGGGGCCGCAACCACAGCCGGGCGATCCGTGCCGCGGTGGCGGCGTGGGCGGCAAGCACCATTGTGGCAGGTCCGTGCACATCGGCGACCACGAGGCGATTGCGCGCGTTGTGGAAGAGGAACATCGGGCTGTCGCGCCCGGAGGTGGCGGCGTGGCGGTGCCGAACGGTCGCCGCGCCGCAGTAGCGGACCGTCCAGCCGCGCCGGCGCAGCCGCCAGCTGAGCTCGGTGTCCTCGTAGTACATGAACAGCGACTCGTCGAACAGGCCGACGTCGTCGAGCGCGGCCCGGCGCAGCGCGACGGCCCCCCCGGAGAACCCGAAAACGTCCTCGGGGGTGGACACGGCGGCGGAGGTCGCGGCGGGGAGCAACCAGTCGCGATCCCTGCCGTTGCCCGATCGGGTGACCTCGTTGCCCGTGGAGTTCAGGAGCTCCTCGCCCGGCTCGCCGTCGGCCACCGGGAACCACCGGCTCCCGTCGGCCGCGACCAGGGGCGCCGCGCCGGGCAGCCCCCGTGCCCGGTCCCTCGTGTACCGGCCCGCGAGCACGATGCGTGCCGTCACCGCCCCCACGTCGCTTCCGCCGGACTCCAGGCAGCCGATCAGGGCGCGGAGGAAGCCCGGCTCTGCCCGCGCGTCATTGTTGACGAGCACGATCACGTCGCCGGACGCCCTGCGGATGCCGGCGTTCGCGCCTCCACCGAAGCCGAGGTTGCGAGGCAGGGCCAGCACCGTCGCCTCGGGCAGGGAGCGTGCGAGACGCTCCGCGGAGCCGTCCGTCGACCCGTTGTCCACGACGAGGAGCTCCAGCTCGTCGTGGGAGGCGGGGAGGTCCTGCGCGAGCACCGAGGCGCAGCACTCCTCGGTCAGGCCCGGGTTATTCCAGTTGACGACGACGACGGATACGGCGGCCATCCGCCGTCACGCGAGCCGCACGGTGACGTCCGGCACGTCGACGAGGCCGCGCACGCGCAGGTCGCCCGTTACGTGCAGGTTGTTCTCCGCCGTGCGCGTCGCCGCGCGCACGCCGTTGTCGTCCACGAGGTCCGCGCTGATCACGTACTGGCCGGCACCGAGGCGCGCGCGCGGCAGGGTGAACGTGAGGGGCAGTTCGAGGCCCGGTCCCGCGGGAAGCGAGGTCTCCAGAAGGTCCGTGTTGGTGGCGACCGCACGCTGGCCGTTCGGCGCGTCCACCCTGAGGTCGACGCGCCACCCCTCGAGCGAACCGGGGTGCGAGACGGTGACGCAGACGGTGAGGTCGTCGCCCGCCGCGATCCGCTGGATCGGCTGCGAGCGCGAACCGATGACGACGCTGTCCACGGCGGTGGGGGAGGCGGCCTCCGGGCGCTTGCCCTCCGCGGCGTTCGCGCTGAGCGCGTCACGCAGGTGATCGATCGCCTCGAGCGGCGCGCCGTCGAACACGAGCGACCCATGGTTCAGCACGACGGCGCGGTTGCAGAGGTCGGCCACCTGGCCGGTCGAGTGGGTGACGAGGACGATGGTGCGGCCCTCGGTCTGGAACGAGCGGATCTTGTCGAGGCACTTCTTCTGGAAGAGCTCGTCGCCCACGGCGAGCACCTCGTCCACGAGCAGGATGTCGGGGTCCATGTGGATGGCCACCGCGAACGCGAGGCGCACGTACATCCCGGAGCTGTAGAACTTCACCTGCGTGTCGATGAACTCCCCGATGCCCGCGAAGTCGACGATGGAGTCGAAGTTGCGCGTGGTCTCGCGCTGCGAGAAGCCCAGGATGGACGCGTTCAGGTAGACGTTCTCCCTGCCGGTGAGGTCAGGGTGGAAACCTGCTCCGAGCTCGAGCAGCGCGGCCAGCCTTCCCCGCTTGTGCACGGTGCCCGTCGTCGGCTGGATGATGCCACCGATGGTCTTCAGGAGCGTGCTCTTGCCCGACCCGTTGGGCCCGAGCAGGCCGATGGTGTTGCCCGCCGCGATCGACAGCGTCACGTCGCGGAGCGCCCAGAAGTCGTCCTTGTGCTGGCGGCCGGCCCGGCCGAGCGTGACGACGCGCTCCTTCAGGGAGTTGTCCTTGCGGATGACGAATCGCTTCGAGAGGCCGTCCACCACGATGACGTCGGGGGCCGCGGGTGCGCTGGTCGATGCACCGGATGCGCTCACTGTTCCTGCTTCCTTCCGCGCGGAACCCGCCTTCGCCGCGGGGGTTGTGCCTTGCCACTGCGGCGCGGCGCTGCGCGGGCCGGACGACGTCGGGGTCACGTCACAGCTCCTGGGCGAAGTTGCCCTGCATGCGCGCGAACACACGCTGGAACATCCACAGCAGCACGAGGCCGATCAGGATGGCGATGCCCATGCGCAGCTTCAGCTCGGCCGGGTAGGCCTCGGGGCCGCCGGAGGCCCAGAACGCCTTGTGGAAGCCCAGCACGGCGAGCGTCACGGGGTTGTTCGTGTACGCGTCGAGCGCCAGGCCCTCACCGATCCTGCCCCGCACCATGTCCCAGCCGTAGACGATGGGCGATCCCCACAGCAGCACCATGAGGCCGACCTCGATGAGGTACTGCACGTCGCGCAGGTAGACGTTCAGGGCGGAGAGGAGCAGCCCGAACGCGAAGCCGTAGATCACGACGATCAGCAGGGCGGGGAGGAGGTAGAGGAACTGCGGGAAGTGCGGGGGAACGCCGAGAACGAGCGTCGCGAGTAGCAGGATCGTGCCCTGCACGCAGAAGTTGAACAGCGCGGAGCCGACCGTCGCGAGCGGGAAGATCTCACGGGGCAGATAGATCTTCTTGATCAGGCCGCTGTTGCCGACGATCGAGGTCGTCGATCCCGCGAGGATCTCACTGAACAGCGTGTACACGGTGAGGCCGGAGAAGACGTAGACGGCGAAGTCCGGGATACCGGATGCGGCGCCGAGCACCTGCCCGACGACGAAGTAGTAGATGAGGAGCTGGGTGAGCGGTCTGACGAGCGTCCACACGAAGCCGAGCGCGCTGTTCTTGTAGCGGGACTTGAGGTCGCGCCGCACCAGCAGGCCGAGGAGCTCCCGCTGGTGGAAGATGTCCACGACGGACGAGACCGTTCCCCGCAGCAGGTGCTGCTCGGCGCCGATTCGTTGCAGGGGCATCGAGGACAGATCCGCGAAGCGCTCAGGACTGGACATCGGAATGGGCGGCACCGTTTCTTAGGAGGGGACGGTACAGCCTAACCGCACGATCTCCGAGCGGCTCCGAGCGGCACGGAGCGGCGCCGGGCTGCGTCCGTCGGCCCACTACTCTCATACCCATGAAATTGGTCATGACCATGATGGTGCGTGATGAGGCGGACATCATCGACGCGGTGATCCGCTTCTCCCTCGACCAGGGGGTCGACCTCATTCTCGTCACCGACAACGGATCGGTCGACGGCACCGTCGAGAGGCTCGAGGAGTACGTGCGCGCGGGACAGGTCGTGCTGCAGCACGAGCCGCGCCAGCTCAAGGAGCAGTACAGGGCGGTGACGCGGATGGCGCGGGAGGCGTACACGGAGCACGGGGCCGACTGGGTGATCAACGCCGACGCCGACGAGTTCTGGCTGCCCGTCGACCGCAGCCTCACGCTCGCGGAGGCCCTGGCGGAGATCCCGCCATCGGTCGGGGCGTTCCCGGTGCCGGTGGTCAACATGATCGGGCCGATCGCGCTCTCCGGGCCGGGATTCGACCGCCTCGTCTGGCGGGACAACCGCAGCGAGGGCCAGCTGCGCGACGCCGGCCTTCGCGCTCACCCGACGCCGAACGTCGTGCACGTGGGAAGTGGCGACGTCGACGTCGCCCAGGGCAACCACTTCGTGACCATCGAGCAGAAGGGCGAGCCCGATCCCCGCTTCGCCATCGAGGTGCTGCATCTGCCCTGGCGGTCGTGGCGCCAGTTCGAGCACAAGACGGAGATCTCGGGACGCGCATACGCCAGCAATCCCGACCTCGCGCCCAGCCCGAACCATCACGGCATGAAGGAGTACACGCGCCACCTCGAGGGCCGGCTGCTGCCCTCGTACGTGCTGCGGTTCCCCACGCCGGAGGAGCTCGAGCGGGGAGCCGCGGCCGGTGACTTCGTCCGCGACGAGACGCTGGTGGAATACCTGGACGGGCGAGGCGATGCGGTGCGGGCGCTCCTTCCCCCGGACGAGGCCCTTCCCGAGCGGGAGGAGGCCGAGGCGCGCGCCGCCGGGCGGGCGTTCCTCGCCATGGAGCAGGCGTTCGAGGCGCGGATCGCCGTCGTGCAGGGCGCCCATGACCAGGCCGTCGCGGAGCGGGACGCCGCGCGCCAGGAGGTGCTGGGGCTGCAGGACGACGTGCGGTCGCTGCGGGGCGAGGTGAACGGGCTGCGGAGCGATCACGCGCGCCTCGGCAGCGAGCTCGCCGAGACCCGCGCGGCACTCGACCGGGCCGAGGAGCAGGTGCGGCGCATCCACGCGGTGCCCGTCGTCCGGGTGGCCATCGCGGTGCGGAACCGCGCACGCAGCCTCGGCAACGTCACCCGTCGGTAGGATTCTGCGGGGAACACTCCCGCACGCGCTCTCGTCGGGCGCAAGCCACCGTTCGAGAGGCAGTACTTGTGAACACGCGTCGTGCAGGGGTCGTCTCTGTGATCCTGGTCAACTTCAGAGGCACGGACGACACCCTCACGTGCGTCGAGGAGCTCTCCAAGCTCGATTGGCCGAAGGATCGGCTCGAGATCATTGTCGTCGAGAACGGCTCGGGCGACGACAGCCTCGCGCGGCTGCGCGCCGGCGCGAAGAACGCCACCGTGCTCGAGTCCAAGACCAACCGCGGGTTCACCGGCGGCTGCAACTTCGGTGTCGAGAACTCGACGGGTGAGGTCGTGGCGTTCCTGAACAACGACGCCAGGCCGGACGCGAAGTGGATCTCCGCCGCCATGGCGACGCTCGAGTCGCGGCCGGACGTCGGCTCCGTCGCCAGCAAGGTGCTGGACTGGGAGGGCGCGAACATCGACTACTCCGACGCCGCGATGACCTGGTACGGCATGGGCTACAAGCCCTCGGCCGGCCGGCCGGACGACGGCTCGTGGGAGCAGGAGCGCGACGTGCTGTTCGGCACGGGCGCGGCCATGTTCGTGCGCGCGGAGGTGTTCGAGCAGCTCGGCGGGTTCGACGACCGCTACTTCATGTTCTACGAGGACGTCGACCTCGGCTGGCGGATGAACCTCGCCGGCTGGAAGGTGCGGTACCAGCCCGCCTCGATCGCGTTCCACAAGCACCACGCGTCGATGAAGGCGTTCGGCGACTTCCGGGAGTCCTACCTGCTCGAGCGCAACGCGCTTTTCACGCTGTACAAGAACCTGGATGAAGAGTCCCTCGCCACCGTGCTCCCGGCGGCGCTGGCGCTCGCCGTGCGTCGCGGGCTCGCCCGCGGCGGTGTCGACAGCACACAGCTCGACCTCCGGGTGCGCGGCAACGACGCCGATCCCGACATGCCGGTGCCGAAGACCGCGATGGCCCCCATCTTCGGCGTCGACCAGTTCGTCGAGCTGCTCCCGTCGGTCACCGAGACGCGTCGTCAGATCCAGGCGGATCGCGTCGTCACGGATCGCCAGCTCAAGCGGCTCTTCGGCAAGATGGACGAGCCGGCGTACCCCATCGAGGACTACCTCGCCGGCTACGACAAGATCGTGCACTCGCTCGGGGTGCTCGAGGTCGCCGCGCGCCGCCGCATCCTCGTGATCACCGGGGACACCGTGGGCAAGAGGATGGCCGGGCCGGCCATCCGCGCCTGGAACATCGCCCAGGTGCTCTCCGAGGAGCACGACGTGCGGCTCGTCAGCCTCAGCAAGGCCGTGGACATGGGCCAGCGGTTCGAGGTGGCGACGGCCTCGTACCGCCACCACCCGTCCATGACGCCGCACGAGGAGTGGGCCGACGTCATCATCGTGCAGGGCCATGCTCTCAACCTGTTCCCCGTGCTCGAGAAGTCCCGCAAGATCAAGGTGGTCGACGTGTACGACCCGCTGCACCTCGAGCAGCTCGAGCAGGGTCGGGAGAAGCCCTTCGACCAGTGGGAGAGCCAGGTGCTCGACGCCACGGATGCGCTGAACGCCCAGCTGGCGCTCGGTGACTTCTTCCTCTGCGCCTCCGAGCGCCAGCGGTTCTTCTGGCTGGGCCAGCTCGCCGGCCTCGGTCGCGTCAACGCCCGGACGTACGCGCGCGACGAGGACCTGAACTCGCTCATCGCGATCGCGCCGTTCGGCATGACGCGGGAGGACCCGCAGCACTCGAAGCGGGTCATCAAGGGGGTCGTGCCCGGCATCGGCGAGAACGACAAGGTCGTGATCTGGGGCGGCGGCATCTACAACTGGTTCGACCCCATGACGCTCGTGCGCTCCATCGGCCTGCTCGCCGAGCGCCGGCCGAACGTCAAGCTGTTCTTCCTCGGGGTGCAGCACCCCAACCCCGACGTGCCGGAGATGGACATCGTGGGGCAGACGCAGCGTCTGTCAGAGTCGCTCGGCCTCACGGGCACGCACGTGTTCTTCAACCAGAACTGGGTCGAGTACGAGGATCGGCAGAACTACCTGCTCGAGGCCGACGCCGGCGTCTCCACGCATTACCAGCACATCGAGACCACGTTCTCGTTCCGCACGCGCATCCTCGACTACCTGTGGGCGGGTCTGCCCATGGTGAGCACGAAGGGCGACTCCTTCGCCGACCTGATCGCGGCGGAGGGCCTCGGCCGCGTCGTGCCCGAGCGCGACGTCGCCGCGCTGGCCGACGCCCTCGAGGCGGTGCTGTTCGACGACGAGACGGTCGCCTCCGCGCGGGCGAACGTCGCCCGCGTGCGAGAGCTCTTCACCTGGGAGCGCGCCCTCGCACCGCTCGTTGAGTTCTGCCGCGACCCGGAACGGGCGGCGGATCGTCGGCCCGGTGCTGCGGAGGAGCCGTTGCCGCGAGGGGTTCGCTCGCTCGAGGTCGTGATCCCCAAGCGGGTCAAGAACTACGGCGTGCTGCACGACGTGCGCCGCGTCGTGCACTACGCCCGCGAGGGCGGTGCGCGCGCGGTGGTGGGCAAGGTGCGCGAGCGGGCGATGCGACGCGCGCGCCTGCGCGACTGACCCGCTGCGCGACTGACCGGGCCACATGGCCCGGTCATTCGCGCGTATCCCCGATCGGCCGCATGCCGTGCGCGACACGCCGAGCCGCCCCCGATCTGGGGGCAGATAACGCTCGCGGACCGCCCCGTCCGCGCCCCCGAACCCGTATGGTGGATGAGGCCGCGTTACGCGGCTGTGATTTGGGGAAGGCCGTGTGGGAGCGGCCGTTGCGGGGTTCGCGGCTGTTGCACGTCGGCGGACCCATAGGGGGATTCATGGGTTTCAGGAAGTTCATCGCTGCGCTCGGCGCCACCGTCGTCGCACTGTCACTGGCGGTCGTCGCGGCTCCACCGGAATCGGCGTCGGCCGTGACCGCGGCCGATTTCGACCCGGGATACATCATCAGCGATGAGGTCTTCTTCGACCGGGGCGCCATGTCCGAGGCGCAGATCCAGTCGTTCCTGCAGTCCCAGATCGGCACCTGCAACAACACGAACTGCCTGAACGTGAAGCGGTTGAGCACCACCACCCGCGCCGCCGACCTCATGTGCGGACGGTACGAGGGGGCAGCCAACGAGCCCGCCTCGCGCATCATCTTCAAGGTCGCCCAGGCGTGCGGCATCAACCCGCAGGTCCTGATCGTCATGCTGCACAAGGAGCAGTCGCTTGTCTCGGGGTCCATCGCGAAGGCTCCGTCCGACAGCCGCCTCGACCGTGCCATGGGTTACGCCTGCCCCGACAACACGGCGATCCCGGGCTGGTGCGACCCCTCGTTCGGCGGCCTGTACAACCAGCTGTACAAGGCGGCGTGGCAGATGAAGCGATACGCCAACCCGCCGGGCACGAGCAAGGCGTTCACGCGGTACAGCCCCGGCACGCGGACCGTGCAGTTCAACCCGAATGCCGCCTGCGGCAGCACGGCCGTGAACATCCGGAACCAGGCGACCGCCAACCTGTACTTCTACACGCCCTACCAGCCGAACGCCGCGACCATCGCCGCGAAGTTCTCCGGCGGCGCGCTGGACTACCGGTGCGGCGCGTACGGCAACATCAACTTCTTCCTCTTCTTCAGCCAGTGGTTCGGCCCCACGACCGGGAAGGTGTCGCCCTTCGGCAACGTCGACGTCGCCGCCGGTCAGCCCGACGGCAAGGTGCGGGTCAGCGGCTGGGCCATCGACCCCGAAACCAGGGCCGCCATCGACGTGCACGTCTACGTCGGCGCCGTGGGCACGTCCCACACAGCGGGCCAGGTGCGCAACGACGTCGGCGCCGCCTACCCGGCATCGGGGTCCAACCATGGCTTCGACGTGACCGTCAAGGCGCCGGTCGGCGCGAGCGAGGTCTGCGTCTACGCCATCAACTCCGGTGCGGGTGGCAACACCCTGCTCGCGTGCCGCACGGTGCGCGTGCCGGGTGGCGACCCCGTCGGCGCCCTCGACACCGCGATCTCGGACAGGTCAGGGTCCATCACGGTGACCGGCTGGACGCTCGACCCCGACGTGACCGCCGCCATCCCCGTGCACGTCTACGTCGGGTCCGCCGGAACCGGGTTCCAGGCGAACACCGCGCGGGCCGACATCGGCCGGCTCTACCCGGCATACGGGCAGGGGCACGGGTTCAGTGCAACGGTGACGGCCGGAGCCGGCGTGCACACCGTGTGCGCCTACGGCATCAACACCGGGGCAGGCGGCAACGTCCAGCTGGGCTGCGCGACTGTGACGGTGGGATCGAGCGTCACCGAGGGCGGGCGGGCGCCCATCGGCAGCCTGGACGCCGTCACCGTCAGCGGTCAGAGCGTGAGTGTCTCCGGCTGGACCCTCGACCCCGATACGACGGCGTCCATCCCGGTACACATCTACGTCGACGACTCAGGCGTCGCCCGCAAGGCCGACCGCTCCCGGGCGGACATCGGCCGGGTGTATCCGGCGTACGGAACGAACCACGGCTTCACCGAGACCGTGGCGGCATCCCCCGGGACGCACCGCGTCTGCGCATACGGCATCAACACGGCCGCGGGCGGCAACGCTCTGCTCGGCTGCAAGAACGTGACGATCGTCGGCGCTCCCGTTCCCACGGAGCTCGGCCGCCAGCCGATCGGGAACGTCGAGAAGCTGGCCGTCCGCCCCGAGCGCATCGACGTGGCCGGGTGGGCGCTCGACCCGGACAGCACGAAGCCCATCGCGGTGCACATCTACGTCGACGGCGTCGGTCTGGCGATCACGGCAGACAAGGTGAGGGACGACGTCGCCCGCGCCTACCCCGGCAATGGCAACAGGCACGGCTTCGGCCAGTCCATCGAGGCGACACCGGGTGCCCACACGGTGTGCGTGTACGCGATCAACCGGGGTCCGGGCGGCCACGTCGAGTTGACCTGCGGGTCGGTCACGGTGCCGTCGGCCTCCTAGCGGACCGCGTTCGGGGCCGTTCCCAGCACTCGCCTCATGGTGGGGGGAGCGGCCCCCGACCTGTTCCCGGGAGGAGCAGGGCGCGCGTTTCCCCGGTGCGGCGGGGCGACGTCGTGGCGAGGAAGTCGTGTCCTTCCGGTCGAATAGGATCGGGTGGCACCGCGGGCGTCGAACACACCTCGAGCGTCGAGGACACCGGCCGGTGCATGTCCGCGGGTCTCGCCCGCGCGAAGACACCGAGGGAACACGTGACGATCTCAGCCACCACCCGGCGCATCCGCGGGAGCTATGAGCGGGCGGTGCGGCCGACGGCGGACGGCCTGCCCCGGACCCGCGTGCTGCTCGCGTTCCCGGCCGTGCTCCTCGCGGCGCTCGTCGTGCTGGTAGCTCTCGCGATCAACGGCACGTCGTCGGGGATCCTGCGCTCTGCGCTCGAGAGCGGACCGGACCCGCAGCTCATCTCCGGGGAGCCGCAGCCGATCCGCAGCGACGAGTACAACGTGCAGACGGTGTGGGTGCTCTCCCAGGTCGAGCAGGGGTTTCCCGTCATCAACGAGGTCTTCCCCGGCGGGATGAACGCCACGGTGCAGAACGAGCTGCCCGCCGCGGACTGGTCGGCGGCGTTCCGCCCGCACCTCCTCGCCTTCTTCTTCCTGCCGCCCGATCAGGCGGTGGCCGCCCGGTGGTGGGTCCCCGGATTCAGCATGATGGCCGCCGCGTATCTGCTCGCCGTCACGATGATGCCGAGGCGCCCCGTCACGGCCGCCGCACTCAGCGTCGCCTTCTTCTACTCCCCGTTCTTCCAGTGGTGGTTCCTGCCGCTCACGTTCTGGCCCGTGGCCTGGGCGCTCACGACGATCACGGCCATCGTCTGGGCCTTCCGCTCGCGGGGGCGTACCTCGCGCATCCTCCTGGCCGCGGCGGCCGGCTATCTCACGGTGACCATGGCCTTCACGGTCTACGTTCCCTTCATCGTCCCCTGCGCCTGGGTCGTGATCGCCGTCGCGATCGGATTCCTGATCTGGGGCCGTGAGGAGGGTGCGGGATCGACGCTGATCCGGAACCTCCGCGCGTTCCTGCCGCTGCTGGTCGCCGCGGCGTGCGCCGTCGTGATCGCGGTGCTGTGGGTCCTCACCCGGTTCGAGGCGATCTCGGGTCTGCTCGGCACGGTGTACCCGGGACTGCGGAGCCAGAGCACCGGTGGGGCGGACTTCGGCTTCCTCGTCCGCATGTTCGCCGCGCCGTTCACCCAGGCGCTGGCGGAGAATCAGACGGTGGGGCTGGGGCCCAATTCGTCCGAGGCTTCGACGTTCTTCCTCACGGGACTCTTCCTGATTCCCGCACTCATCTGGATGATGTCGCGGCAGTTCCGAGCCTCCCGGCGGATCGACCCGCTGTCCTTCGGTATCGTCGTCGCGCTGGCGGTGATCTCCGCCTTCGCGTTCGTGCCGGGGTGGGACCCCGTGGCCAGGGTGCTGCAGCTGGACCGGGTCTTCGTCGCCCGGATCATGATCGCGTTCGGCCTGGTGTCGTTCCTGGCCCCGCTTGCGCTCATCGGACTGTCCGACCGCCGAGAGCACAGGCTGCCTGCGTGGATGTCGGCCATCACCGGGCTGCTCGCCCTGTCCGCGACGGCGGTCGTCTATGCGAGTCTCCGTGGCGACGCGGCCGCCACCCTGGGGGCCGCGGTCGACTGGAAGATCATCGCGCTCGCCCTGGTCGTCGCGGTGGTGCTGCTCACCCGGCCGCTGCCGCTGGCCGGCGCGATCATGGCCCTGCTCATCGCCGTTCCCCCCGGCGCCTCCGTGAACCCCGTCTACCGGGGTGTGTTCAAGCTGAACGACACGGCGGTGGGTCAGGCCATCGAGCGGATCGACCCGGATGACTCCGAGACGTGGATGGCCATCGGGTCGCTCACGGTCACCGATCTCCTGGTCGAGGCGGGGGTGCAGTCGTACAGCGGTGTGCAGACGGCCCCGCCGGATCAGATGTGGGAGGACATCGACCCGGACGGTTCCGATGAGCAGAAGTGGAACCGTCTCGCCAACGTCTCCTGGACCCTGGGATCGGGGGAGCCCGTCGTGACCAACCCGGCGCCCGACTCGATCAGCGTGACGTTCGACTCCTGCAGCCGGTTCGCCGCCGAGAACATCGACTTCGTGCTCGCCGACGTCCCCGTGGATCAGGCCTGCGTGCGGCCGATCACCACGGTGGACACGCCCTCGGCTCCGTTCACCGTGTACGAGGTGCTGCCGCGCTGACCGCCGAGGGCCGGGACAGGGAGCCGGGAACGCTCACTCCACGGGAGGGCTGAGCGTCGCCTCCAGCGCTCGGATGCGCTGATCCTGCATGGCGGCCTCCTCGGCGAGCCGCCGGGTCTTGTTCTCGAGCGACGTGAGCTCGGCGCTGAACTGAACGCCGACGACGAACAGGATGACGAGGCTCGAGAAGAACACGAGGTTCACCGGCTCCTCGACTCCGATGAGGCCCGCGAGCCCGTTGATCGACTGCGGGAAGATCGCGATGACGAGGGACGCGATGCCGGCGACGAGCCACCAGATGGCATGCCGCTCGCGCAGTCGCCGACGCCGCAGCATCTCGATCACGATGAACAGCGCGACCGCAGCCGACGTTATGGCGAAGAAGTAGGTGCCGGGGTTCACGACGACGCAACCTCTCGGGTCTTGTACGACGGCCGGGCCAGGGCGACGATCAGCGCCATGGCGGCACGCCCGAGGAACACGGTGGCCTTCACGGGGTTGTGCGACGGCACCCCGCCGGCGCGCGGCCGCATGGAGACGGGGACCTGCCGCATGGTGAGGCCGGACTTCGCCGCCATGACGAGCGACTCGACGGTGTCGCCCAGGTACTCGGCGGGGTAGTGCTCGGCGAAGTACTCGACAGCCCGCGGCCCGGCACCACGGAAGCCGGACGTCGTGTCGGTGAGGCGGGTGCGGGCGATGCGGCTCACGGTCAGCGCGAGCACCGACATGGCCCACTTGCGCGGGCCCGTAACGGAGTAGTCGCCCTCACCGGCGAACCGGGCGCCGATGGCGATGTCGACGTCGCGCAGGGCATCGAGGATCTCGGGCACGCTTCCCGGGTCGTGCTGCCCGTCGGAATCGACCTGCACGACGTACCGGTAGCCGTGCCGAACGGCGTACTTGAAGCCGGTGCGCATCGCCCCGCCGACGCCGAGGTTGAAGGGCAGGTCGAGCACGATGGCGCCCGCTGCGGCGGCCACCTCGGCGGTGGAGTCGACCGACCCGTCGTCGACGACCACGACGTGCACGCCGGGAAGCTTCGCGAGAACCTCCCGCACGACCGCTCCGACGGCCACCTCCTCGTTGAAAGCGGGCATGACGATGAGCGTCTGCTCGAGGGGGCACGGCATGGGCCAATAGTAACCGCGACCACGGCCGCGCCCCGGACGGCACGTCGGTCGAGAAGAAGCTGGGTGAATCGACCCGAAGAGTGCGGCGGTGGCGGAGCGCAGAGCGTCGAACGGCATTCTCCCGGCTACGGAGTGGTGCCCCGCTCGTGCGCGCCGCATCCAGCAGACTGTTGAGGCTGATCCGCGATATCGGCCCCCACTTCGCCCCTGGCCGACCGCGGTCGGCGGACGACCCGACCGGACTCTCTGGGAGCACAGCACGTCGATGAACAGCCCGAGATCGAAGAGGACGATGCGCAGGACGAACAGCGGGGCGCCGGACGGCATTCCTGCCACGGGCTCCGTCCCCGCGCGAGCGCGGGCCCTCGACCACTCGGGAACGGGCACGCGGACGGCGCCGAACGCGGTCGGCGGAACGGCACCCTCGACCGGGATGCGTCGGTTGCCGCCCCTGCGCCGCGGCGCTTTCTTCCTCGTCGCCTGGCTGGCCCTGGCCATCATCGCGATCTCCTGGGCCTGGGTGACGCCGCTCGGCGGCAGCCCGGACGAGCCCGCCCACATCATCAAAGCCGCATCAGTGGTGCGCGGGCAGCTGGTCGGCGCGCCGACCGAGCAGCCGGCCGTCACGACGGTGCAGGTGCCGGAGGCCCTGTCCGGCGCCGCGGACTGGGCCTGCTACCGCCGGGACTCCACGGCTGAGGCGACCTGCATGCCCCCGTTCGTCGATGGCGCGCAGCTGACGGACGCGATCACGAGCGCCGGCCTCTACAACCCCGTCTACTACGCCCTGGTGGGCTGGCCGTCCCTGCTCGATGACGACGCCGAGGCGATCGTCCACGGCATGCGCATCGTGAGCGCGCTGCTGTCGACCGCGCTCCTGGCGCTGGCGTTCACGGCCCTCAGCTCGGCGCGGCGCAGCCCGCTCATCGGGATCGGACTGCTCGCGGCCGCAACGCCGATGGTCTTCTTCCTGGCCGGCGCCGTCAACCCGAACGGGCTGGAGATCGCGGCGGGCGCGAGTCTGCTCGCCCTGCTCCTCGCCATCGTCGATGCGCCCGCCAGACCGTCCTGGTGGGCGCTGCTCGGCGTCCTCGTGTCAGGCGCTCTGCTCGCGAACGCCCGCGGTCTCTCGCCGCTGTGGATGGCGCTGATCGGGGTCATCGTGCTGATGGCAGCCCCGCGCGGGCGCATCCTCGCGCTCCTGCGATCCCCCCGCGTGCTCGTCACCATTGTCGGGTTGGGGCTCGCCGGAGTCGTCGCGGCGGCGTGGCAGCTGCGGACGGGGTCCCTGGAGGCGATGGGCACGTTCACCGGCGCCGGTGGGGAGGTGTCGCCGCGAGAGGCGTTCCTCGAGGTGCTGCTCGACCAGAGCGTGGATGCCGGTTTCGTCGGGTACTTCGGCTGGCTGGACGCCACGGCGCCCGGCTTCGTTCTCGCCCTCTGGAGCGTTCTCGTGCTCGGCCTCGTGATCGTTGCGCTCACGGTGGTGCGCGGCCGGTCCCTGCCGCCGCTCATCCTCGCGGTCGCGGTGCTCGTGCTCGTGCCGCCCGCCGTGCAGGCCGCGTCGATCAAGAACTCCGGTTACATCTGGCAGGGCCGGTACGCCCTTGTCGCGCTCGTCTGCCTCGTCCTGCTCGCCGCCCTCATGAGCGCGAACCGTGTGCCGCCCGTCGCTCCGCTCGGCCGGATGCTCGTTCCGGTCGCCGTGCTCGTGGTGATCGGCCACGTGTACTCGGTCGCGATCGCCACCAAGCGGTTCGCTGTAGGCCTCGACCGGTCCTGGGCCGAATTCGTCATCGAGCCGAGCTGGCAGCCACCCGGCGGCGCCCTCCTGTGGCTCGGCGTCTGCGCCGCCGGCTCAGTCGCATTCACCGCGCTCGTGGTCGCCGTCCACGGCCGGGAGCTGCCGGCCGCAGAGCTCCGCGACTACGCCCGCGACGTGAACGGCGTGTAGGTCGGCGTCGAGGGGCTCGCCTGGATGTCGAGCTGCAGCGCACTGATGAGCATCTGGCTGCCGATCATGAGCGGCAGCGCCGCGAGCATGACCGTCGCCGCCGTGGCGACGACGGAGCCGAGGATCTGGAAACACACCCATACCGCGATCACGAGGCCCATCCCGAACAGCAGGAGGCCAAGGACGAGCAGCAGCGCGATGGGGGAGAACGACCACAGCACGTACCGGTACCAGATGCGCCGCCAGAAGCCGCGGGTGAGCAGGCTCAGCAGCTCCGGCACCACCTTGCTCAGCCGGATGCTCGACGCCTCCTCGCCGTAGACGGCCGGAATGGGCACGTCGATCGCGGGCACCTGCAGGATGTTCAGGTGGATCAGCAGGTCGTTCTCGAAGCTGTAGCGCCGGGATACGCGTTCGAGCGGCAGTCGCTGGAGCACCTCCGTGCGGATGGCCGTGTAGCCGTTCTGCGGGTCGAAGAGGTGCCAGTAGCCGGACGCCAGTTTCGTCATGAACGACAGCACGATGTTGCCGAACACCCGGTGCTTCGGCATGCCCTCGAACGACTCGGGCGAGAAGAACCGGTTGGCCTTGGCGAACCCGTACCCCTCGGTCGTCAGGTGCTCGAGCAGTTCGGGAAGGTAGCCGGGGTCCATCTGCGCGTCCCCCGCCATGATGACGTTGATGTCGGAGCCCAGCTCCATCGCCGCGCGGTGACCGGTGATGATGGCGCCGCCGACGCCCTGGTTCACCTCGTGCCGGATCAGCGTCAGGCGCTCGTCGTTCGACATCCGCACGACCGCACTCGTGTTGTCGGGGCTGCAATCGTCGACGACCACGATGTGGTCGACGAAGTCCGGCATGGTGGCGATGACCGTCGAGATCATGCGTTCCTCCTTGTAGGCCGGAACGACCGCCGCGATACGCGCACCGTTGAACACTAGATCTCATCCTTCCGTGCGCTCGTGTGCGCGGGGTCGTCGACGACCTGACCGAGCACGACGTGAGCGTCGCCCTGCTCGCCCTGCTCCGTGGCGTCTGCGAAGACCCAGTAACGATAGGCGAAGTAGTTCCACACCGTCGTGGCCAGCGTCGACGCGACCTTGCCGCCGCCCCAGCCCAGCACCGACGCGTCGAGCGCGGCGACGATCAGCACCGTGGCCACGGTGTTGAAGGCCAGCAGCGCGACGTACTTGGCGAGGGTGCGGCCGTGGCTCGCACCCGAGCTGAACGAGAAGGCACGCTGCAACGAGTAGTTGAAGGCGAAGCTCGCGAGGAACGCGATCGCCGTCGCGAGCCACACCGGCACGCCGAAGACCGAGTGCAGCAGGGCGAGGATGCCGAAGTCGACCAGGAAGCTGAGGCCGCCGATGAAGAGGTAGCGAGCCGCGCTGTGGTGGTAGATGCGATGGACGAGGCCGCGCCCCGTCCCCCGCGCCCGGCCGGCGGTCACGCCCTCACGCGGGTCCGCCGCGCGATGACCTGATCGATGACGCGGTGGGGCGGAAGGATGGTGGCGCGTTCCACCGCGGCATCCCCGCTACCGTCCAGCAGATCGAGGAAGTGATTGAACTGCGCGGTCAGCGGCTCCTGGCTCGTCACGAGCTCGGGGATCTCGATCACGGTCTGCTGCCGGTAGCCCCGGCCCTCGCCGTCCTGCGAGTTCTCGGACACGTGGTGGTACACCGTGACGTCCCGGCGGAGGAGGTCCACCTCGATGAGGCGGTCGGGCTCATAGATGGAGAGCGACCGGATCTTCCGCTGGCCCACCCGGCTCGCGGACACCTGGGCGATGCCGCCGCCCGGGAACTCGAGGAGGGTCTCGGCCACGTCCTCCGCTTCCACCGCGGAGTCCGGGTGGAAGAAGCCGAGCCGGGCGTCAACGGACGCCGGCGCGGAACCCATGATGGTGATCGCCAGATCGACGTCGTGGACCAGGAGGTCCCAGGCGACCCCGGTGCGGATACGAGCCGCATAGGGGGAGTGCCGGGCGGCGGTCAGATGGAACGGGGCCTCGACGAACGATCGGGCCGTCATCACGGCGGGGTTGTAACGCTCGAGGAGCCCGCACATGAAAGGCAGGTCGCGCCGGTCCGCGATGTCGAGGATCTCCCGGGTCCGAAGCAGGCTGTCCGCGACGGGCTTCTCGACGAGCAGTGGCACGTCCTGCCCGAGCACCGTCGTCGCGAGATCGTAGTGGGCCTCGGTCGCCGCGGCGATCACCACGGCGTCGACGTCCGCGAGGTCGGGGAGCTCCGGTGACCAGTCGGCGCCGAAGCGCTCGGCCACGGCGCGGCCGACGGTCTCCTCGGGGTCGACGATCACGGCCAGCTTCGCGCGCGGCGACTGGGCGATCACGCGCGCGTGATTGGTGCCCATCCGGCCCGCGCCGACGAGGAGCAGACGGTGCGGAGCGTCACCCTCGCTCACGCGCACATCACCTTCGCGACGGTGTCGACGATCGTGCTGATGTCGTCCTCCGTGAGCGCGTTGTGCACGGGCAGCGACGCGACCTGCGTGGCGACCCGGGCCGCGACCGGCACCTCGGCCCTCCGCACCCTGGGGTGGTCGAGGTACGCGTCGTAGTCCTGGAGCAGCCGCGGGTAGTAGACCCCCGCGCCCACCCCGTGCTCGTGGAGGCGTGCGACGAACTCGTCTCGGCCCACGGGTGCGTCATCGAGCACCCGCACGGTGAACTGGTGCCAGACGTGCCGCCGCCCCTCCAGCTCGCGAGGCACCGCGAGACCGGGAATCGATGCGAGGCCCGCCTGGAGGGCGCGCGCGTTCTCCCGGCGCCGGGTCACGGTGTCGGCGTAGCGCGCGAGCTGGGGAATGGCGATGGCGGCCTGGAGGTCGGTGAGCCGGTAGTTGTGACCGGCCATCTCGTACCGGTAGCGCTCCCGCATGCCCTGATTCCGAAGCACCCGCAGTCGGTCGGCGAGCGCGTCGTCGTTGGTGGTGATCATGCCGCCCTCACCGGTGGTCAGGTTCTTCGTCGCGTAGAAGGAGTACGTGGCGAGCCCGTATCGGCCGATCGGGCGACCGCCGTAGGTCGCGCCGTGCGCCTGCGCCGCGTCCTCGACCATGCCGAGCCCGTGGCGGTCGGCCAGGGCCTCGAGCGGATCCAGATCGGCCGTCTGCCCGTAGAGATGGACGGGCAGCAGCACCCGGGTGCGGGCGGTGATCGCCGGCCCCACCGCGGCCGGGTCGAGGTTGAAATCGTCCTCCGTGATGTCGGCGAAGGTCGCCGTCGCCCCCGCCTCGAGAATCGCGTTGAGCGTGGCCACGAACGTGAACGGCGAGGTCACGACCTCATCGCCCGGGTGCAGGTCGAGGACCTCCAGCGCCGCGACCAGGGCGGTCGTGCCGTTGTTCACCGCCACCGCGTGCTTCACGCCGAACGCCTCGGCGAAGCCGTCCTCGAGCCGTTTCACCATCGGTCCCTGCGCGATCATCCCGGCGCGAAGAACCGATACGACCAGCTCCTCCTCTTCCGCGCCGAAGTGGACCGAGCTGATGGGGATCATGGGACCTCATGGGAAGTGGCACAGGGGATGGCGCGAAAACATGCAACTATAACCTAGCCGCCGAGGGCGACCGGCCCGGGGCGGGGCGGGTATGGCGCGGAATGAGGAAGACGCTTGAACTCCATCCACCCCACGGCCATCGTCGCCGGAGACGTCGTCCTGGGGGAGGGGAACACGGTCGGCGCGTTCGCCGTGGTGACCGGTCCCGTCGTCCTCGGGGACGGTAACTGGATCGGGACGGGCGCCGTCATCGGCGCCTCTCCCGAGGTGCGCTCCTGGCCGCATCCGGGCGATGCGCTGCAGCCCAGCTCGGGCAGCGGCATCCGCATCGGCGACCGGAACGTGATCCGCGAGTACGCGCAGGTGCACCAGGGCTGGCACGCCGAGACCGTGCTGGGGAACGACACCTTCGTGATGAACCAGTCGTACGTCGCCCACGACAGCGTGATCGGGGACGGCGCGACGCTGGCGTCCAGCGTGCTGCTCGCCGGACATGTCACGGTGGGGGCGGGGGCGAACCTCGGCCTCGGCGTGAGCGTTCGCCAGCGGTCCGCCATCGGCGCGGGCGCGATGATCGGCATGGGCGCCGTCGTGGTCACCGACATCGCGCCCTACGTGCTCGCGTACGGAAACCCGGCCGGACCGAGGTCGGTGAACGCGGTCGGGTTACGGCGCGCGGGGATGTCCGAGCGGATCATCGCAGAGCTCGCGGCCGTTCACCCGGCGGAGTGGGACGACGACACGCTCGCGCGCTTCGCCGAACTGGACACGGTCGGCGCCGTCTTCGCCGAGTGGCGGGGACGCGGCCGCGGCTGACGGCCGAAGGCACCCCGCTAGGCGAACATCTGCCGCCAGCTCTTGTCCTGCGCCGCCTTGATCGAGCACACGACGAGGAGCAGCCACCCCCACTCGACGAGCGTCACGCTCTCGGCGAGGGAGACGACGCCGAGCACGACGAGCACGAGCGGCGTCCACAGGTAGCTCACGCTGCGCTTGTCGGATGCGAGCAGCCAGGAGCGGACGAAGGCGAGCCCGGCGAAGCAGAGGAAGAACACGAGGCCGACGATGCCGGTCTGGAAGTAGAGGTCGACGAAGGAGCTGAGCGCCGAGTCCGTGTTCACGCTGCCGCGGTCGGCGAGGAACAGGTACGGCAGCACGTCGGGGCGCCACCAGCCGAGCCAGCCCCAGCCCTCGAACTGGTTCAGGCCACCGAGGCGCAGCAGCTCGCGCCACAGGTCGGCGCGAAGCTCGAACTCCCGCTGCGCGTTCAGCCCGGCGATCAGCTGGCCGCGCAGCGCCACGACGACGCCGGCCCCGACGAGCGCCACGGCGAGCAGAGCCGCCTGCCACCCGCGGCGGCTCTCGAGATGCGTCCTGCGCAGCCCGACGAGCGCGGCGGCCGCGGCGGCGAGCACGAGGAGCGTCCCGCCGATCACGGGGGATCGGGTCAGCGCGACGACGAGGATCGCGGTGACGAAGGACCCGAGCGCGAGACCGCGCCGGACGGACCGCGTGTAGTACTCGCAGGCGAACGTGATCGCGGCGATGAGCGCGACCGCCCCGAGCGCGTTCCGGCCGCCCAGAAGGCCCTGGATCGGGCCGCCGACGTCGAGATTGCCCTGGATGCCGAGGAACGGCAGCGGCGTGTCGATGAGGAGGCCCGCGAGCACCTCGAGGGAGATCGACGCGAGCAGGATCAGGCGCAGCACGTCGCCCATCGCCCGCACGATCTGGATGAGGTCGCGGGCGATGGCGACGTAGACGGCGAGGACCATCACGGTCAGCTGGTACAGCACGCCGCTCACGGTGATCCACTGATACCTGCTCCAGAGCACGGTGATCGCGCACCAGCCGACGAAGACGAGGAGGGAGATCGGCAGCAGTCCGCGCCACTCGTAGTCGCCCCGCTTCGCGACGAGCGACAGCGCGGCGAGCACGACGAGGGACGCGAGCGCCGCGATCAGGCCGGGCCAGCCGATCAGGGCGCGCGCCGGCTCCGCGAGCAGCACCGTGCCGAGGATCGCGAGGGTGAGCGCGGCGGAGAACCGCGCCGACCCCAGGAAGTCGGCGATCTGCTCCGGCAGGCGTTCGCTCGGGGGGATACGCGTCACGGGCGGCGGCTCAATCGACGAGTGCGGGCGAGTACGGGCGCGCCGCGGACGACACGGACTCCGACCGCGCGGTGCCGAGCTTCGTGGCGACGGCCATGGTCACGAGGAGCACCCAACCCCCTTCGACGAGCATCCGGCTCTCGGCGAAGCTCTGGGCGACGAGTGCGGTCATCACGAGCAGGGGCAGCAGGTCGAACGCGGAGTACGGCAGCGGCTCGCCCGGCACTCGCTGCGGCCGGTCGATGGCCGCCCACCAGGCCCTCGCGACCGTGGAGAGGACGAGCCCGATGAACAGGGCGGCGCCGAAGACACCGAGCTGGAACCAGACGTCGAGGTAGGCGTTGTGGGCCTGCAGGTACTCCACCCCGTTGCGCACGGCGAGGCCGGAGAACGGCTCGACCCAGGGCGCCCAGTAGCTCGACCAGCCCCAGCCGAGCAGCGGCCGCTGCACGGCGAGGTCGGTGACGGCCCTCCAGATGTCGACGCGGCCGGTGAGGTCGGGGCTCTTGCCGAGCAGGGCGAGGATCGCGGGGGCCGCGGTGACGAGCACGGCGCCCGCGCCGACCGCGGCCGCCGCGACGACGGCGAGCAGCACGACGCGCCCGCGGGGCGCCAGCCGCCGGGCGAGGAGGGCGAGCAGCAGGACGACGACGGTCGCGACCCCCGCGACGAGCACCGTCGACGATCGCGTGAGCACGAGCACGGCGACGGCGACGGCGGGCCAGATCCAGTCCCGCCGTCGGGCGCGCTCGACCGACGCGAGCTGCACGCCGAAGACGATGATCGCGAGCAGCGCGATCATGCCGAGCAGGTTCGCGTTGCCGACGACGCCCTGGATGCGGCCGCCCTCGAACAGCAGGTCCCGCGACCAGTAGTACGCGTCCGGGATCTTCGCGTCGCCGTAGTCGGTGAAGAAGGGGAGCACGGGCCGGCGCACGAACACCGAGACGACGAGCTCGAAGAGCAGGGACAGGCCGAGGACGGCGCGCAGCGCGCGGTCGAGCGCGAGCACGAACTCCCGCCACGTGAGGGCGAGCGCGAGGAACAGCGCCCCGACCGTCGTCGCCCACTGGATGCCGACGCCCGCGGCGGTGACGCCCGGATACCGCGACCAGGCGAGCGACAGCGTCGCGAGCAGCAGGAACCCGATGAGCGGAACGGGCAGCTTCCAGAAGCGCACGCGCGGCCGGGACCGCACGAGCAGCACGAGCGTCCAGACGAACAGGGCGGCCGTGACGGCCGCGAAGCCGTACCAGCTGATCGTGTTGCGCCAGAAGTCGCCCGCGAGCACGGTGAACAGCACCAGCGCGGCGCAGGCCCCCGCGGCCCTGCGATCCCTGCTGCCCGTCATAGGTCCAGGGTATGGGGCGGTCGGTGCCGACGCCGACCGACTAGACGAAGGCGGCCGTGCCCGTGATGCTGCGGCCGACGATCAGCGTGTTCATCTCGCGCGTGCCCTCGTACGAGTACATGGCCTCGCCGTCGGCGAAGAACCGGGCGACGTCGTAGTCGGTCACGATGCCGTTGCCGCCGAGGATCTCGCGCGCGTAGGCGACGGTCTCCCGCATCCTCGCCGTCGTGTAGGCCTTGGCGAGGGACGAGTGCTCGTCGCGCTGGATGCCCTCGTCGAGCATCTGCGAGACCCGCACGACCATGCCGATGGACGCGGTGATGTTGCCGACGCACTTCACGAGGAGGTCCTGCACGAGCTGGTGGCTCGCGATGGTCCTGCCGAACTGCTCGCGCTCCCCCGCGTACGCGAGCGCCGCCTCGTACGCGCCGATGGAGTTGCCGACCGCAGCCCAGGCCACCTCGGCCCGGGTCAGCCGCAGCACCTTCGCGGTGTCGCGGAAGGAGTTCGCGTGCTGGAGGCGCAGGGACTCCGGCACGACGACGTTCTCGAGGGTGATGTCGGCGTTCTGCACCGTGCGCAGGCTCACCTTGTTCTCGATGCGCGTCGCCGTGTAGCCGGGCGTGGTGGTCGGCACGATGAAGCCCTTGACCTGCCCGTCCTCGAGGCTCTTCGCCCAGATGATGGTGATGTCGCTGAACGTGGCGTTGCCGATCCAGCGCTTCGACCCGTTGAGGATCCAGTCGTCCCCGTCGCGGAGCGCCGTCGTGCGCAGGCCCTGCGCCGAGTCCGAACCCGAGAGCGGCTCGGTGAGGCCGAACGCCCCGATCACCTCGCCGGACGCGAGCTTCGGCAGCCACTCCGCGCGCTGCTCGGGGGAGCCGCCGACGCCGATCGACCCCATGGCGAGCCCGTTCTGGACCCCCACGAACGTCGCGACGGACGCGTCGACGCGGGCGAGCTCCAGGGCGACCCAGCCGCGGAACACGGCGGAGTTCTCGAAGGGCCGCGTCTCCTCCCACGGCATGCCGAACAGGTGGAGGTCGGCGAGCGGTTTCACGATCTGGTGCGGGAACTCGCCGCGGTTCCAGTGGTCGTTGACGATGGGCCGCACCTCCGCGTCGAGGTAGGCGCGCAGGTCGGCGAGCACCGACTTCTCCCGGTCGGAGAGCAGGTTCTCGTAGCCGTAGAAGTCGCTGGGGATGGGCGAGAAGGTCATGCGCGAGCTCCATTGCGTCGGGGAGGAACGATGCCGTGCGGGAGCGACGCGGCTGTCGCAGACACGGACGCGATCAGGCTAGATCGGGCGGCATGCGGCGCCAACGCGCTTGGTACTTTGATCAGGCCGGCGCGTTTCCGCGCCGGAGGAGATTTGTAGCTTCGGGCCAAGGCGACCGGATTCGACGTCGTTTTGGTAGCTACCGGCTAGGGACGGCGCGACTTGTTTGTAGGCATCACTAACACCCCGCGGGACTACGCGTGGGGCTCCGGCACGGCGATCGCGGAGCTCCTCGGCACGGAGCCGGGCGGCGGACCGGAGGCCGAACTCTGGCTGGGCGCGCACGCGGGCAGCCCCAGCCGCATCCTCGACCCCTCCGCCGTCGGCGGTGCGGCGACGCTCGCGGACTGGATCGCCGCGGACCCGGCTACCGCGCTCGGCCCGCTGAGCGCGGGGCTGCGCGACGGGGACGAGCCGTACCTGCCGTTCCTGCTGAAGATCCTGGCGGCGGCGTCGCCGCTGTCGTTGCAGGCCCACCCGACCATCGAGCGGGCGCGCCACGGCTACGCCCGCGAGAACGAGGACGGGGTGCCCGGGGACGCTGCGCACCGCAACTACAAGGACGCGCTGCACAAGCCGGAACTCATCTACGCGCTCAGCGACCGGTTCGACGCCCTGTGCGGGTTCCGCGACGTCGAGGGGGTGCGGGCGGTGTTCGGCGCCCTCGCGGACCGGGACGACGCGGCCGAGGGAGCGCGACGCGACCTGTTCGACCGCGTGCTCGCCGTCCTGGTGCCCGGGGACGATGACGGCGCGGCGGGGCTCCGCTCCGCGTTCGAGTGGCTGTCGGCGGGCGGGGACGAGGTCTCGGCGCTCGTCGAACGCGTCGTCGCCGCGGCGGACGCCGTCGCGGCGGCCGGCCGGCACGAGCGGGAGCTCGCGGTGGTGGCCCGCCTGGCAGAGGCGTACCCGGGTGACCCCGGCATCGTCACGTCGCTGCTGCTCAACACCGTGACGCTGCGGCGCGGAGAGGTGCTGTACCTGCCCGCCGGCAACATCCACGCCTACCTCGAGGGACTCGGGGTGGAACTCATGGCGGCATCCGACAACGTGCTGCGCGGCGGGCTCACGCCGAAGCACGTCGACGTCGACGAACTGCTCGAGGTGCTCGAGTTCACGCCGTTGCCGGTACCACGGCTCGCGCCCGAGACTCCGGCGCCCGGTCTCGAGGTGTTCCGGCCCGACGTCCCGGACTTCCTCCTCGTGCGTGCGGCCCTCGACCGGGCGGCGTCGACGGCGTCCTGGTCGCTCGCGGGTCCGGCGATCGCGGTCTGCACGGCCGGTCGCATCACACTGACGGGGGAGCGGTCCGCGGCGGTCATCGCCCGCGGGCAGTCCTTCTACCTCACCCCGGACGAGGGCGCGCTGACGCTCGCGGGGGAGGGCGAGGTGTTCCTCGCGACGGTCGGCGACCTCGCCTGAGCCCGGGTGGAGCGCCGCGGGCAGGCGGACGGGCCGCTTCCGAGGGCGCTCCGGGCGTGCCGCGGGGGCTCAGCCCGCGTCGCGGGCACCGAACGTGCGCCGGTAGGTCGCCGGCGTCGTCTGCAGCACCTTGAGGAAGTGGTGCCGCATCACGGCGGCGGTGCCGAAGCCCGCCTTCGCGGCGACGGTCTCCAGGCCCTCGTCGCCCTGCTCGAGCAGCTGCTGGGCGCGGATGATCCGCTGCCTGTTCAGCCAGGCCGCCGGCGTGGTGCCCATGTCGGCCCGGAAACGCCTGGCGAAGGTGCGCGACGACATGAGGGCTTTGCGAGCGAGCTGGTCGACCGTCAGGTCCTGGTCCAGGTTCTCGAGCATCCAGTCGGTCACCCGGGCGAACGAGTCGCTGCGCACCGCGGACACCGGGAACTCGATGTACTGGGACTGGCCGCCGTCGCGCTGCGGGGGCACCACCATGCGCCGGGCGATCACGTTGGTGGCCGCGGCGCCGAGCTCCTTGCGCACGATGTGCAGAGCAGCGTCGATGCCCGCCGCCGTGCCCGCGCCCGTCACGACCTTCCTGTCCTCGACGAACAGCACGTCGGGGTCGACCTCCGTCTCGGGGAACTCGCGGGCGAGCCGGTCGGTGTACATCCAGTGCGTCGTGCTGCGACGGCCGTTCAGCACGCCGGCCTCCGCGAGCACGAACGCGCCGCTGCACACGCTGAGGATCCACGCGCCGCGCTGCTCCGCCTCCCGCACGGCGCGGAGGATCTCCGGGTGCACCTCCTGGTCGAGGTAGGCGGGCACGGCGATGAGGTCGGCGTCCGCTGCGGCGTCGAGCCCCTCGTGCACCACGATGTCGAAGCCGAGCTTCATGGGGATCGTCCCGGGCTCGGCCGCGACGATGTGGAAGTCGAAACGCGGTCCGCCCTGGTCGCTGCGGTCTATCCCGAAGACCTCGCAGATGACGCCGAACTCGAACGGCGCCATGCCGGGGAGGGTGAGGCAGACGACCTTGTGCAGCATGGCGGGGACCCTTCTGGAACAGACGTTGCAGGAATGTGCCGCTTCGCGGCATCCCGCCACTCGTGGCAGACAACTCGACGAGCATAGCGTTCCTGCCAGTCCGCTAGCCTTCGTGCATGGCTTGGTTGGTCACCGGCGGCGCCGGATACATCGGTTCACACGTGGTCGAGGCGTTCCGGGAGGCCGGCCTCGAAGCGGTCGTGCTCGACGACCTCTCGAGCGGGCGCGAGGAGTTCGTGCCCGATGGCGTGCCCTTCGTGCGGGGGTCCCTCCTGGACCGCGACGTCGTGCGGAGCGCGTTCGAGCGGCACCCCGTCTCCGGCGTCGTGCACATCGCCGGGTTCAAGTACGCGGGCGTCTCGGTGACCAAGCCGCTGCACACCTATCAGCAGAACGTCACGGCGATGATCGTTCTGCTCGAGGAGATGCAGCGGGCCGGCGTCGACGCCGCCGTCTTCTCGTCGAGTGCCGCCGTGTACGGAACGCCGGACACCGACATCGTGACCGAGAGCACCCCGAAGAATCCGGAGTCGCCCTACGGGGAGTCGAAGCTGATCGGGGAGTGGCTGCTCCGCGACCAGGCCGTCGCGACCGGACTGCGGCACACGAGCCTTCGCTACTTCAACGTCGTGGGGTCCGGGTCGAGCCGGCTCTACGACGCGAGCCCGCACAACCTCTTCCCCCTCGTGTTCGAGGCGCTCATCGGCGGCGGCACGCCGCGCGTCAACGGCACGGACTACCCGACACCGGACGGCACCTGCGTGCGCGACTACGTCCACGTCGCCGACCTCGCCGTCTCGCACGTCGCGGCCGCCCGCCGGCTGGACGCGGGGGAGCCGGTGGAGCCGGTGTACAACCTCGGCAGCGGCGACGGAGTGTCCGTCGGGGAGATCATGTCGGCGGTCGCCGACGTCACGGGCATCGACTTCGAGCCCGAGGCGGCTCCGCGCCGCCCGGGCGACCCCGCCCGCATCGTCGCCTCGGGAGAGCTCGCCGCGCGCGATCTGGACTGGCGCATGCGGCACAGCCTCACGGACATGGTGCGGAGCGCCTGGGAGGCCAGGCGCAGCGCCGGCTGAGCCGCGACGCCCCCCCGCGCCGGACGCGCCGCGGGGGCGTCGCCGCGGATGCGCGTGCGCCGATCGCCGTCGGCCCCTGCGCATCGCGCCAGGGTTGCAATTGCGACACGCCCGGCCTGTCATGAACCCTCGACAAGCACCTCAAGGTTTACGATGCGCGACTTGACTTGACCGTAGTTACACCGGTGTAATTATGGGGAGGAACGCGGGCAAGTCGCTAGCCCGCGTCGTGGGGAGTTCGTGATATGGCTGGTTCGGAATTCCGCTCGGGTGTCCCCGATGACTGGTTCGTCGATCCCGTAGACCTGGGTGTCCCCGGTGTGCGGCGCGCGGTCGTCGAGGAGGAGAACCCCCTCGCCTGGCAGGCCGACTCGCTCTGCGCTCAGACGGACCCCGAGGCCTTCTTCCCGGAGAAGGGCGGCTCCACGCGCGACGCCAAGAAGATCTGCCAGTCCTGCGAGGTGCGCGCCCAGTGCCTCGAGTACGCCCTCGCGAACGACGAGCGCTTCGGCATCTGGGGCGGCCTCTCCGAGCGCGAGCGTCGCAAGCTCCGCAAGCGCGCGGTCTGAAGCCGCCGGCCGCCGCTGACCGCGACGGCGCGCCCGGACCGGGGCGCTGATCCGCGCCCGGTCGGTTCCCGAACTCGCCGGAGCGCCTGGGAGCCTCGCAGGGTGCCCCGTCTAAAGTCGAAGCCGATGCGCCCCAGAGTCACTGCAATCCTCGTCGCTCGCGACGCGGCCTCGCACCTTCCCCGAACCCTCGAGGCTCTCGCCGCGCAGACCCGTCCCGTCGACGCGCTGCTCGTGGTCGACCTGGGCTCGACGGACGCCACCGCGCAACTGCTCACCGACGCCGGCCCGACGCAGTTCCTCTCCGCTCCGCCGACGCTCTCGTTCGGTCAGGCCGTGGAGGCCGCCGTGCGGGTCGCCGGTTCCCCGGAGTCGGACGACGACTGGCTGTGGCTGCTCGCCGCGGACAACGCGCCCGACCCCGACGCGCTCGCCGCGCTGCTCGGTGCGGTCGAGGTCGCGCCGTCGGTCGCCGTTGCGGGGCCCAAGCAGATGTCCTGGGACGACCCGGCCTACATCCACGAGTTCGGCGAGACCATGACGACGTTCGGCGCGTCCGTGCCGATCATCGACGGCGAGCTCGACCAGGCCCAGTACGACGACCTGAGCGACGTCCTCGCCGTGGCCGCGGGCGGGATGCTTGTGCGGCACCGGCTGTGGGCCGAGCTCGGCGGATTCGACCCGGGACTTCCCGCGGTCGACGACGCGCTCGACTTCTGCGTGCGCTCCCGCCTCGCCGGGCACCGCGTGCAGCTCGTGCCGTCGGCGCGCATCTCGTCCGCCGGGGAGAACGCCCCCGGCACGGCCCACCTCGGCGTGCACACGCCGCGTCGCAGGCGGGTGCGCCTCGCCCGCAGCGCTCAGCTGCACCGTCGGCTCGTCTATGCGCCCGTGGTGATCGCGTTCGTGCACTGGCTGTCCCTCCTTCCCCTCGGCGTGCTCCGCGCGCTGCTGCAGATGCTGCGCAAGCACCCGACCGCGGCTCCCGGTGAGATCAGGGCCGCGCTCGCCGTCGCCTTCTCCGGCCGGAGCGTGCCCGCCGCGCGGCGCCGGATCGCCAGGAACAGGGCCGTCGGCTGGTCCGCGATCGCCCCGCTGCGCCAACCGCTCGTGGCGGGCAGGCGTCGACGCATGCTGGCCCGCGAGCAGTACCGTGCGGCGCACGCGGCGCGGTCGCACGGCATCGCGTTCTTCACGTCCGGCGGGGCCTGGGTGGTGCTGGGTGCCATCGTGCTCGCGGCTGTGCTCTTCGCCCCGCTTCTCGGGGCGACCGCCCTCGGCGGCGGCCCGCTGCGCCCGCTCAGCCCCACGGTGCACGAACTGTGGTCGCACGTCGGTTACGGGTACCGCAGCACGACCGTCGGACTCGTGGGTCCGGCCGATCCCTTCGCCGCCCTGCTCGCCGTGCTCGGTTCCCTGACGTTCTGGGCGCCCTCCAGCAGCATCGTCTACCTCGTTCTCGCCGCGCTGCCGCTCGCCGCGCTCGGCGGCTGGATGTGCGCCACCCGGCTGACGCCGCGCCCGTGGCTGCGCGCGCTCGCTGCGCTGCTGTGGGTGCTCGCCCCGTCCTTCCTCGTCGCGCTGCAGACGGGCAGGCTGCCCGCCGTGCTCGCGCACCTGATGCTGCCGTGGCTGTTCTTCGCCGGGGTCGCCGCCGCGCGCTCGTGGAGCGCGTCCGCCGCCTCGGCACTGTTGCTCGCCGCCATCGGCGCCGCCGCCCCGTCCCTCGTGCCGCCGTTGCTCGTGCTCTGGCTCCTGGCGCTCGTGACCAGCGGCCGGCGCATCATCCGGCTGGTCGCGGTACCGGTGCCGCTGGCGGCCCTGTTCGGACCGCTCGTGTGGTTCCAGGGCGCGCGCGGCGACTGGCTCGCCCTGCTCGCGGATCCCGGGGTGCCCGCGGCGTTCCGCCCCGGCAGCGGCTGGTCGCTGGCGCTCGGCTTCCCCGCCGGACCGCCCCGCCATCTGGCCGACCTGATGGCCGGTGCCGGCCTCCCCGGTGCGGACGGTGCGGTGCTCGGCACGGTGCTCGTTGCACCGCTCGTGCTCATCGCCCTCGCCGTGCTGTTCCTCCGCGGCGCGGGGCGGGGCACCGTCGCGCTGGTCGTCGCCGTGCTCGGCTTCGTCACCGCCGTCGCGGTCAGCCGACTGTTCGTCGCGTTCGACGGCCCGGACGCGATCGCCGTCTGGCCGGGATCGGCGCTGAGCCTCGCGTGGCTGGGTCTCACGGGGGCGGCCGTCGTGGCTCTCGGCGCCGTGGGCCGCGTCGCCGTCGTCCCCGCGCTGGTCTCGGCCGTCGGGATCATCGTCCTCGTGCTGCCCGTCCTGCTCGCCCCCGTGCTCGGCGGCTCGGTCGTCCGCGCGAGCGACGGCCGCACGCTGCCGGCGTTCGTGACGGCCGAGGCCGCGTCGCGCCCGGGGATCGGCACGCTCGTGCTGTCCCCGACCAGCGACGGCGGGCTCGCCGCTCGTCTGCAGCGGGGGGCGGGCGACGCGCTCGATGATCAGACGACGCTCGTGCACACGGCGGCCGACGAGAACGCGGAGAACGCCCGCCTCGGCGTGCTCGCCGTCAATCTTGGCTCGCGCAGCGGCTTCGACCCCTCGACCGACCTGAACGAGCTCCGCATCGGCTTCGTGCTGCTCGCGCCCGCGTCATCGGCCGGCCGGGCCGACCCTCGGGCCGCCGACCAGGTCGAGGCGCGTGCCGCCGCGGCGCTCGACGAGAACCCCCTGCTCACCCGCGTCGGCGACACGACGTCCGGTGTGCTCTGGCGGTACCCGGGGGCCGACGACCTCCCGGGCACCTGGCCGCAGACCCCGGGCAACACCGGCACCCCGACGGGGCTCGCCGTGCTGATCGTGCAGGCGCTCGTGTTCGGCCTCACCCTGCTGCTCGCCATCCCCACCGGTGCCATCGCGACGAGCGGCCGCCCGCTGCCCGAGGTGCGCAAGCGCACCGTCGACGCGGACACCCGGGCGGACGACGACGCGCCGCGGGGGGACGACGACACCGTTCTCGACGTCTACGTCGACGAGCCGACCGGGCGCTCGCTCGAGCCGGAGGAGATCGGCGACATCCCGCAGGCCGACGACGTGCCGTCGGTGCAGGGCATAGACCGGTCGGAGTTCACGAGCGGAACGGGAAGGGGCACCGATGCCTGATCGCACCCGCATCCGGCTGGGGGCCCGCGTCGGCGGTGGTCTCGTCGGCCTGGCCCTGTTCGGCGGCGTCGTCGCGGCGGGCACCGCGCTGCCCCTACCCGCCGTGGAGCGCACCCCGCCCTCGGCGCTGGTGACCCCGGAGCCGACGGGCCAGCAGCGGCTCTGCCCGGGCGGCCTCATCGGCATCGGCGCCGGGGGGAGCGCCACTGCGACCTCCTTCCTCGGGGCGGCTCAGCGCGTCTCGGGCACCACGACCGGGCAGGAGCCGGTCGCGAGCCCGCTCGACGCATCGGACGTCGCGGCCGGCGACGGAGGCGACGGCGCACCGACGGTGCTGACGGCGCCGGGAACGGAGTCCGGCGAGCCCGTGCTGCTCGCGGCGGCGCAGTCACAGTCCGTGAGCGTCGGCGAGACCGTCGGATTCTCCGCGTCCGCGTGCGCAGAGCCGGGCAGCGACAGCTGGCTGGCTGCGGGCTCGACGGAGGTCGGGCGCACGAGCATCCTGCTGCTCAGCAATCCGTCCGACGTCACCGCCACCGTCGACCTCGAGATCTTCGGCGAGGACGGCGCCATCAGTGCGCCCGGATCGGCCGGCATCTCCATCGTCGCGGGGGCGCAGCGCGTCATCCCGCTCTCCGGACTCGCGCCGGACGTCGCCTCCCCGGTCATCCACGTGCAGAGCACGGGCGGCCGGGTGGTCGCCGCGATCCAGTCCAGCATCGTCCGCGGACTAGAACCCGGCGGCGTCGAGCTGACCGGCGCGACCGCGGGCCCCGGTCTCACCCAGATCCTGCCGGGCCTGCGGGTGTCCGCGGTGGCGGACGCCGAGCCGGCGCCCACGGACCCTGCTGCGCCGGTGGACCCTGCTGCGCCCACGGACCCTGCTGCGCCCACGGACCCGGCTGCGCCCACGGACCCGGCTGCGCCGGTGGACCCTGCTGCGCCGGTGGATCCGGCCGAGCCGGCTCCGGAAGCGCCGGCCGACGGCACGCCGATCGATGCGGAGCCCGAGGACGACAGCGCCGGGGCCGACACGGACACGGCGCTCCGCGTGTTCGTGCCGGGTGGCCGGGACGCCACCCTCACGGTCGGCGTTCGCCCCGAGGACGGCGCCGCGGGCACCGGCCTCTCCTTCCCCTACGAGGCGCAGGCGGGGCAGGTGACCGACATCCCCTTCACGGAGGAGCTCGGCGAGGGGCGCTACACGGTGACCGTCGAGTCATCCGTGCCGGTCGTCGCGAGCGCTCGTTCGAGCACCGGCGGCGGCCCGACGAGCATGGACCTCGCCTGGTTCGCCGCGCCCTCCGGGCCGGTGTCCGGGGACGCGCTCGTCGCCGTGCCGCAGGGGCCGGACCCGCGGGTGCATCTCGTGAACCTCGGCGGCACGGACGCCCGCGCCGTCCTGGCTCCGACGTCCCCGGCGGCGGGAGAGGCGACGGAGGTCGCGCTCGACGTGCCAGCCGGCGCCTCCGTCAGCATCGCGGTGGCGGCCGGGACGGTGTACCGGCTGAGCTCCGCCGACTCGCTCTTCGCGTCCGTGTCGTTCCTCGGCGCGGGGGAGTCGTCCGCGTTCCCCGTGAACCCGGCCAACCCCTCGGCGAGCCCGCTGCGCGTCTACCCGTAACCGGTGGCGGCGCGGCCGGGGTGGGTCAGAAGTGCCGGAACCGGTCGGGCGCCAGGTCCCAGGGGTCCTTGCCGAGCAGCTCGGCCACGGCCCGCAGCACGCAGCTCTCGATGAGCATGCGCATGTGGATCTCGTCGTGCCTGTGCAGGTGCGCGAGCCGCTCGATCGGCAGCCGGTAGAGCACGATGCGGCGTTGCTCGTGGGACACGCTGAAGCGGTCGATGCCGTCAGCACCCCGGAGGGTCGGGGGCAGTGCCCCCACCTCGAACCGTACGTCGGCCAGCTCGTCGGGCCACGCGCCCCGCAGGTAGTCCGCGGTGGCGGCCACGGTCATCTCGAACACGTCGATGCGGCTGCGCAGCATGGGCAGGTGCGGTCCGGCGACCGACGACCGCAGGCCGCGCCCGTGCCGATCACGCCACGAGCCGCGAACGGAGGGGACGGCAGCGGTTGCGCTGCGCCGGGGTCGGGCCATGAACCCATGGTAGGCGCGCGCACCGGCACCGGCATCCTCGGAAGAGGCGTCCGGGGGCGGCCGCAGCGCGCGGCACGCCTGACCGGGGCGGCGCCGCCGCGTGGGTATGGTGGGAGGGAGATGATCAATCGGCCGTGCTCCCGTGTCGCGTGCACCCACTACGCGACCACCACCCTGACCTACGTCTACGCCGATTCGATGGCCGTCCTCGGTCCGCTGGCCACGAAGGCGGAGCCCCACAGCTACGACCTGTGCGACAAGCACGCCGAGCGGCTGTCCGCCCCGCAGGGCTGGCAGATCGTCCGACACGTCGTCATGGGTGATGTAGGTTTCGGAGCATGAAATCGGACCCCGTCGCGGACCTGAACGCCATCGTCAAGACCTATGACGTGCGCGGTCTCGTGGGGAAGACCCTCACCGCGGACATCGTCGAGGCTCTCGGCGCCGGCTTCGCGGACGAGCTGGGGGCGGCGGGCACCGAGATCGTCGTGGGGCACGACATGCGGGACTCGTCGCCGGAGTTCGCCGCCGCGTTCTCCCGTGGCGTGCGCGCGCGCGGCGCGTCCGTCGTCGCGATCGGCCTGTGCTCGACCGACGAGACCTACTTCGCGTCCGGCCACCTCACGGCGCCGGCGGCCATGTTCACGGCGAGCCACAACCCGGCCACCTACAACGGCATCAAGTTCTCCCGCGCGGGAGCGCAGGGCATCAGCCTGGAGACGGGGCTCGCGGCCATCCGCGACCGCGCCGCCACGTTCCTCGCCGACGGGCTCCCCGCGGTCGAGAGTCCCGGCGAGGAGCGCACCGTCGACGTGCTCCCCGACTACGCCTCCTACCTCCGCTCGCTCGTCGACCTTTCGGGCATCCGCCCGATCCGCATCGTCGTCGACGCGGGCAACGGCATGGGCGGCCTCACGGTGCCCGCGGTGCTCGGTTCCGCGGCGGGCCTGCCCGCTCTGCCCATCGAGATCGTGCCGATGTACTTCGAGCTCGACGGCACGTTCCCGAACCACGAGGCGAACCCGCTCGAGCCGAAGAACCTCGTCGACCTGCAGCGCGCGGTCGTGGAGCACGGCGCCGACCTCGGGCTCGCCTTCGACGGCGATGCGGACCGCTGCTTCGTCGTGGACGAGCGCGGCGATGCCGTCACCCCGTCCGCCGTCGCGGCCATCGTGGCGCTGCGCGAGATCCAGCGGGAGCGGGCGAGCAACCCGGACGCGGACATCACCGTGCTGCACAACCTGATCACGTCGAGCATCGTGCCGGAGACGGTCGAGGCGGCCGGCGCGACCGCAGTGCGCACGCGGGTCGGTCACTCCCTCATCAAGGACCAGATGGCCGCGACCGGGGCGATCTTCGGTGGCGAGCACTCGGCGCACTACTACTTTCGTGACTTCTGGGGTGCGGACAACGGCATGCTCGCCGCGATGCACCTGCTCGCCGAGTTCGGCGCCCAGCCGGCGCCGCTGTCCGAGCTGTCCGCCCGCTTCACGCCGTACGCCCTCTCCGGCGAGATCAACTCGACCGTCGACGACGTCGCCGCCGCGTACTCGCGCATCGTCGACGCGTACACGGGCATCGCGGACTTCGACGAGTTCGACGGGCTGACCGTCACGGGCATCGTGCACCAGGACGAGGCGTTCTGGTGGTTCAGCGTCCGCCCCTCGAACACGGAGCCCCTGCTGCGGCTGAACGTCGAGGCGGGCTCGCAGGAGCAGATGGAGCGCGTGCGCGACGCCGTGCTCGCTCTCATCCGCGCCTGACCCGCGCTCAACCCGCCCCGCCCGCCTGCCGCGGCCCGGCCGGGATGGGTCGGACCGGGTGGGACAATGGGGTCATGAGCCTTGCATCCGCCTCCTCCGCCACCGCGCCGCAGTTCCGCGTCGCCGACCTCTCCCTCGCGGAGGCCGGTCGTCACCAGATCCGTCTCGCCGAGAACGAGATGCCGGGACTCATGGCGCTGCGCGAGGAGTTCGGCGCGGCGCAGCCGCTCGCGGGCGCGCGCATCGCCGGCTCCATCCACATGACGGTGCAGACCGCGGTGCTCATCGAGACCCTCGTCGCGCTCGGCGCCCGTGTCCGCTGGGCGAGCTGCAACATCTTCTCCACCCAGGACGAGGCCGCCGCCGCGGTCGTCGTCGGCACCGGCACCCCGGACGAGCCGAACGGCGTCCCCGTGTTCGCCTGGAAGGGCGAGACCCTCGAGGAGTACTGGGAGTGCGCCGACCTCATCTTCGACTGGAGCGCCGAGGCCGCGGAGGCGGGCGAGGACTGGGCGGGGCCCAACATGATCCTCGACGACGGCGGAGACGCCACCCTGCTCGTGCACCGCGGGCGCGAGTACGAGCTCGCGGGCGCCGTGCCCGAGACCCCGGCGGACGCGAGCGCCGAGTTCGCCGTGGTGCTCGACACCCTGCGCCGCTCGCTCGAGTCGAGTACTGACCGCTGGACCCGCATCGCGGCGGAGCTGCGCGGCGTGACCGAGGAGACCACGACCGGTGTGCACCGCCTCTACGAGCTCGAGAACGAGAAGTCGCTGCTGTTCCCGGCCATCAACGTGAACGACTCGGTCACGAAGTCGAAGTTCGACAACCGCTACGGCATCCGGCACTCGCTGCCCGACGGACTGAACCGGGCGACCGACACGCTCATCGGCGGCAAGGTCGCGTTCGTCGTCGGCTACGGCGACGTGGGCAAGGGTGCGGCCGACGCCCTGCGCGGCCAGGGCGCGCGCGTGATCGTGAGCGAGATCGACCCCATCAACGCGCTGCAGGCCGCCATGGACGGCTACCAGGTCGCGCGCATCGAGTCCGTCGTCGACACCGTGGACATCTTCGTCACGGGCACGGGCAACTACCACGTCATCACGGTCGACCACATCCAGGCCATGAAGCACCTCGCGATCATCGCGAACGTCGGCCACTTCGACAACGAGATCGACATGGCGGGCCTCGAGCGGCTCGCGGGTGCCGAGCGGGTGGAGATCAAGCCGCAGGTGCACGAGTGGCGCCTGCCGAACGGGCGCTCGGTGCTTGTGCTGTCCGAGGGGCGCCTGATGAACCTCGGCAACGCGACGGGCCACCCGAGCTTCGTCATGAGCACGTCGTTCACGAACCAGGTGCTCGCGCAGATCGAGCTGTGGGGATCGCCGGAGAACTACCCGACCGGCGTGTACGTGCTGCCGAAGGCCCTGGACGAGAAGGTCGCGCGCCTCCACCTCGGCGCCCTCGGCGTCGAGCTCACCGAGCTCACGGCTGAGCAGGCGAAGTACATCGGCGTCGACGCGACCGGCCCGTACAAGGTCGAGCACTACCGCTACTGATCGCCTACCGGTCGGGGAACCCGTGGGGGAGTCCCGTGAGCACGGGCGAGAGGCGGTCGAGCCGCTCGCGCTCGAGCATCAGCGCACGGTAGTCGCGCTCCCGGCGGACGGCGGCCACGGCCGTCAGGAACGGCTCGGGCGGGGCGTCGGGCAGGGGTGCGACCCACGGCGCCGCCTCCGACGCGAGCTCCGACGCGAGCCGCACGCGGGTCTCCGGTGTCAGGCGGTCCGCCTGGCGCAGGAAGGCCGCGATGCGCCGGGACAGGCCGTCCGGCATCCGGGCGACGTCGGCCGTCGCGGCCCAGGCGACCAGCGGCGCGGGGACGCCCTGCACCGGCTCGACGACGCGGGGTACCCGCTCGTGCTGACTGTAGGTGCCCGCGAGCAGGTCGCCGAGGCGCTTGGCGCGGCCGCTCAGCAACCCCACGACGGCGGCGAGCCCGCCGAACGTGAAGTAGATCTCCAGCACGCCGGTCAGCGCGCGGATGAAGGCGTGCCGCAGACCGATCGCCCCGCCGTCGTCGCGAACGATGCGCACCCCCACCGCGAGACGGCCGAGGGAGCGGCCGGCGGTCGCCACCTCGACGAGCATGGGCACGATCACGAACGCGAAGACGACGGCCGTGATGCCGAGGGCGGCCCCGAGGGCCGTGTCGAACGGGGACCAGGCGAAGAGCGCACCGAGACCGAGAACGAGCAGCAGCAGCAGGGCGACGGACGCGAGCACGTCGATGATGGTGCCCGCCGCCCGGAGCACGAAGCCGGCCGCTCGGACGTCGAGCGCGACCGCCTCACCGATGACGAGCTCGTCCGCGCGCTCGTCGACCAGCTCGGCCGTGGACGGGCGCCTGGTGGACATGAATAGTATTCAAGCAGATGGATCTCGACGCATACTCCGCCGCGCACCGCGATGAGTGGAACCGCCTTGCCCGTCTGGGGCGCCAGCGGCGCTTCTCGGGAGCCGAGGCCGACGAGCTGATCGAGCGGTACCAGGCCGCCGCCACCCAGCTCTCCGCCATCAAGACCTCCGCGGGCTCGACGGCGCAAGGCGACCGGTTGTCCGTGACGCTGTCGCGGGCGCGCATGCGGTTCACGGGTGCGAGCGCGAACGTGCTGAGCCAGATCCCGCGGTTCTTCGTGCTCGAGCTTCCCGCCGCGCTGTACCGGATCCGCTGGCTGACGCTCGCGGTCGCGCTCGTCACCATCGTCATCGCCACGTGCTACGGCGTGTGGGTCGCATCCGACCCCCGCGTGCTCGCGAGCTTCGGCTCCGACGAGGACCTGCGCAAGTACGCGAACGACGAGTTCGTCGACTACTACAGGGAGAACCCCGCGGCGTCCTTCGCCGGCCAGGTGTGGACGAACAACGCCTGGATCGCCGCGCAGTGCATCGCGTTCGGCATCACGGGGGTGTGGGTGCCGAACGTCATCTTCCAGAACGCGCAGGGGGTCGGCGTCGCGGCCGGCGTGCTGTTCGCCTACGGGGAGGGCGACACGTTCTTCCTCTACATCCTCCCGCACGGTCTGCTCGAGCTGACGGCGGTGTTCGTCGCCGGGGCGGCCGGGCTCCGCATCTTCTGGTCCTGGATAGCGCCGGGACCGCGCACCCGGGGGCAGGCGCTCGCCGAGGACGCGCGTGCGCTGTTCACCGTCGCGATCGGGCTCGTGCTCGTGCTTCTCGTGTCCGGCATCATCGAGGGCTTCGTCACGCGGCAGCCCTGGTCCCCCGTGATCAAGATCGGCATCGGCGCGCTTGCGCTCGGCGCGTTCCTCACCTACATGATCGTCCTCGGCCGTCGCGCGGTGCGCGCGGGGGAGACGGGCGACCTCGTCGAGTTCGAGGCCGGTGCCCGGCGCCTCGTCGCCGGCTGACGGACCACCCCAGCGTCCCGGATTCAGGCTGTGCTGCTGCGCGGTGAGCAGCCGGAGGTCCGCTACAGGCGGCCCGCGGCCTTCAGCGCGAGGTAGCGGTCGGCGAGCGCGGGCGGGAGATCCGCCGGCGCGGCCGTGACCACCTCGGCGCCGAGGCGCCGGATGGCCGCGGACACCCGCGCCGTGTCGAGCAGAGCGCGCTCGGCGGCCGCGGCACGGTAGATGCTCTCGCGGTCGTGGGCCGAGCGCGCGGTCTCCCGCACGTCCGGATCCGTGACCGACGCCACGACGACCATGTGCCGCTTCGTGAGCTGGGGGAGCACGGAGAGCAGCGCGCGCGAGCTGCCCGCGGCGTCGATCGACGTGAGCAGCACGACGAGGGACCGCGCGCTCGTCACAGAGCGCACGAGCGCGGGCGCGGCCGTCCAGTCCATCTCGAGCAGCTCGGGGTCGACCGGGGCGAGCGCGTCGACCAGGCGGGAGAGCAACTCGGGCCCGGTCGCGCCCTGCACGCGGGCCCGCACGCGCCGGTCGTAGGCGAGGAGGTCGACCCGGTCGCCCGCGCGCGTCGCGAGGGCGGCGAGCAGCAGCGACGCCTCGAAAGCAGTGTCGATGCGCGGCTCGTCGGCGACGCGTGCGGCGGAGGTGCGGCCCGTGTCGATGAGCATCACGACCCGCCTGTCCCGCTCCGGCCGCCACGTGCGCACCATGACGTCGCTGCGCCGCGCGGTCGCGCGCCAGTCGATGGAGCGCACGTCGTCACCCGCGACGTACTCGCGCAGGCTGTCGAACTCCGTGCCCTGGCCGCGGATCATCACGCTCGTGCGCCCGTCGAGCTCGCGCAGGCGGGTCAGGCGCGACGGCAGGTGCTTACGCGATGCGAACGGCGGAAGCACCCGCAGCACGCCGGGGGCCTCGAGCGTCGCCTGGCGTGCCCAGAGGCCGAGCGGCCCGACGGACCGGATGGTCACGTGCCGGGTCCTTCGCTCACCGCGACGGAAGGGGGTGAGCGCCTGCTCGAGCACGCGGCGCTCGCCCGGGGGCACCCGGATGGCGGCGCGCGCCGACGGCGCGCCGGCCGAGGGCGACCAGCCGTCGCGCAGCCGGCCGCGCAGCATCCGGCCGCCGCGGTTCGTCACGAAGAGCCGGGACGTCGCGGTCTCGCCCAGCCGAAGCCGCGCAGGCAGGTCGCGCTCGAGCGCGACCTGCCGCGGCGAGCCGGCGAGGCCGAGGTCGAGCAGCCCGAGCAGGACGCAGCCGCCGATCCAGGCGGCGAGCAGGGCCGCACCGGCCGACCGGTCGGCGCCGAACAGGATGACGGGCAGCGCGCCCAGCGCCAGCAGGGCGACGAAGCGACCGGTCACGGCCATGGCGGGCTCCTGTCGAGGGTCGGATGCGGTGCAGCACGGGACGGCTGCGGCGGGCGGGTGGGCGGAACTAGATCGGCACGCGGACCTGGGACAGGATCGAGCGCAGCACGGCGTCGACGGACACGCCCTCCAGCTCGGCCTCGGGGCGCAGCTGGATGCGGTGCCGGAGCACGGGCAGCGCCATCTCCTGCACGTGATCCGGCGTGATCGCGTCGAAGCCGCTCAGCCATGCCCAGGCCTTGGCGGCCGCCAGCAGCGCGGTCGAGCCTCGGGGGGAGACGCCGAGGCGCACGGACGGCGACTGGCGGGTCGCCCGGGCGAGATCCACGGCGTAGGCGAGCACGTCCGCGCTCGCGCCGACCCCGGCGGCCGCGCGCTGCGCGGAAGCAAGGTCCTCGGCCCCGAGCACGGCCCGCACTCCCGCGGCCCGCAGGTCCCGCGGGGAGAACCCGGCCGCGTGCCGTCGCAGCACCTCGACCTCGACGTCCCGCTCGGGCAGCTCGAGCACGAGCTTCAGCAGGAAGCGGTCGAGCTGCGCCTCGGGCAGCGTGTAGGTGCCCTCGTACTCGATGGGGTTCTGGGTCGCCGCGACGACGAACGGCTCGGGCAACGGCAGGCTGCGGCCGTCCACCGAGACCTGGCGCTCCTCCATGGCCTCGAGCAGCGCCGACTGGGTCTTCGGCGGCGTCCGGTTGATCTCGTCCGCGAGCAGGATGTTCGTGAAGACGGGCCCGTTGCGGAAGGAGAACTCGCCGCTCTTCGCGTCGTACACGAGGGATCCGGTCACGTCGCCCGGCATGAGGTCCGGCGTGAACTGCACACGCTTCGTGTCGAGGCTGAGGGCGGCGCTGAGGCTGCGCACGAGCAGCGTCTTCGCCACGCCGGGGACACCCTCGAGCAGGACGTGTCCGCGCGCGAGCAGGGCGATCATCAGCCCCGTGACGGCGCCGTCCTGTCCCACAACGGCCTTGCCGACCTCGGTGCGCACGTCGAGGAGCTTCTGGCGGAGTTCGTCGGTCATCTGGTTCTTCCTCCTGTGGGGTCAACGGCGGCCGTGACGTCAGCCTCGAGGCCGCGCAAGCGATCGGTCAGGGTCACGAGGTCGCGGTCGCTCGCCGGCATGCTGCCGACGATTACGGCGTGCACGTCGCCGACGTCGCGACCCGTCGCGGCGGCCGCGGCGGCCACGACCTCGTCGACGGATGCGGCGCGACCGAGACCGAGCGACGACGCCATGCGGGACACGGCGCCGACGCGGAGCGCGTCGAGGGCCCGGCCCCGCGCGGATGCGCGCTGGTAGAGACGCGCGCGACCCTCCATGGTCTCGCTTGCGCGGACGATGACGGGCAGGTTCTCGACCACGAGAGGGCCGAAGCGGCGCCCGCGCCAGAACGCGGCGGCCAACGCGACGACCCCGAGCAACAGGGCGAGCGGCGTCACCCAGCCCGGCGTCAGCTCGGCGAGCGACGGCGGACCGTCGACCTCGACGTCGCCGAACCCGGGCGTGTACCAGACGAGCGTCTGGCGCGAGCCGAGCGCGGTGAGGGCGACGGCCGCGTTGCCGTTCCGCCCCACCTGGTCGTTGGTGAAGAGCGGGTCCGCGTCCACCACGACCGTCTCCCGGTCGCCGTCGACCAGCCGCACGAGGGCGACGGCGCCGTCCTCCGCGGGGAAGCACTCGGTCGCGGATGCGCCCGCGGGGAGCGCGGCGTCGTCCACCCGGTACGCGTCGAGATCCTCGGCCCTGATGCTGCCTGCAGCATCAGCGGCGGGATCCGAGCATCGTGCCGGCAGGGCGCGATCGCTGCCGGTCGGCCCCGCGAGCAGCACACCGGGGGCCATGGTCGTGAGCACGGAGAATCCGGGCGACGGCAGCACGAGGCGGTCGGCGAGCTCGCCGGCGCGTTCGAGCTGCTCCGGCGTCAGCAGCGCGTCCCGGTCGTTGAGCAGCAGCGTCGTGTCCGCCGGGTCGTCCGCCGCGTCGGCCGCCTCATCGAGCGTGTCGACGATCCGCACGTCGACGCCACGCTGACCGAGGACTTCGGCGACGGCCATGCCGCCCCGGGGGGCGGGGTTGTCTGCGTCGAGCGCGCCGCCGGGCGCACCGGTTACGCCGTTGATGAGGGCGACGACCACGACGATGCCGAGCGCGAACACCGCCGCTCCCGCCCAGAACGCTCCGCGCCGGAGCCAGGCGCGGACAGTGGGCGAGGCGGCGACGGCCGTCTCGGCGACGGCGGTGGTGCCGCCGGTGGTGGTCGCGGCGCTGTCCCGGCTCGTCGCGGTGGCGGGCGTCGGCGCGGTCACGCTCCGCTGCCCATCGAAGCGCCGACGGCCTCCAGTGCGGCCGGCCGCTCCCTGCGCACCGCCGCCTCGAGCGCCGCAAGCCGCTCGTACTGCTCGCTGGTGCCCGCACGGCCGAGGTAGCGCACGGCGTCGAACGCGACAGCGCCGTCGTGCAGGGCGGCGGAGTGCGGCGGGAACGCCTCGCCGGCACGGCGCGCGAAGTCCCGGGCCGTGGTGCCCGGCGTCGCGCGCACCACCGTCCGCTCGGCGAGCCCGCGGGCCAGGGAACGGTAGAGGTCCTCGATGGCGAGTGTGTAGTCGCCGCGCGCCGCCGCGGCGCTCGCCGACTCCCGCAGCGCATCGGACGACCGCCGATCGTCCTCCCCGAAGATCGAGCCGATCGGCGCGCCGCGCCGGTTGAGCCGCGGCAGGCCGAACAGCAGGAAGGCCGCGACGAGCACGGCGATCAGCACGAGCCCGATCAGCACGGGCACGATGCTCGGAACGCTGCCGTCACCGCTCGTGAACAGGTCGACGAACCAGTCGCGGATGGCCTGGGCCACGGTGTCGAAGAGAGTCGGTCGCGCCGCCTGATACGGGGGTTTGGCGAGCTCGCCGAGCAGCCAGTCCCTCGCCTGCTCCCCGTCCGGTTCGACAGGGACGAACGCCAGGGGGTCCGTCATGCCCAGGGGCCGGGGGCGCCGGCCGCAGAGCCCGCCGCCGGGCCGCCCGGCACGGTGAGGTAGGGATCGGCCGCGCCGCCGTCGACCGCCGCGGCGCCGGCCCCGCGTCCCTCGACGAAACGGGTCAGCTCGATGTCGAGACCCTCTTTCCGCATCCGCAGATCGATGTAGACGAGGGCCGAGCTCGCGGACTGGGCGACCGCGCCGATGGCGCCGAAGACGAGCGCGACGAGCGTCGTCAGCCCGTAGAGGCCGATGATGGGCAGGAGGGACTCGAGGGAGCCGCCCTCCTCGGGGATCGTGCCGTTCGGGTACATGAGGCCCATCACGATGCCGAAGATGATGCCGATGGGCGTCGTGACCACCTGCGTCGCCACCTGCACGATGAGCAGGACGAGGGCCTGCACGCCGAAGGTGCGCCAGAAGTAGCCGCCCGTGAGCCGCCAGGACCGCTTCATCGCCGCGAAGACGCCGCGCCGTTCGAGCACGATGGCGCTCGGGGTGAGGGACAGCTTGGTGAAGAGCCAGACGAATACGACGACGAGGCCGAGCCCCGCCAGGATGCCGAACAGCACGCCCACCGCGATGAACGCCTCGCCCTGGCTGACCAGCAGCACCACGACGAGCGCGACGACGGCCACCGCGACGAGCACGCAGAGGGAGTAGAGCAGCGACCACAGCACGAGCGGCCAGAGCCTGCGCCACGCGAGACGCCACAGGGAGCCGAGCGTGAGCTTCTCGCCGAGGGTGCCGCGGGCGACCTCCAGCACGATGATCCCCTGCAGCAGGGCGGTCGCCGCGATCGACAGGATCACCGAGGCCAGGGCGGACGCGATGATGGCGGCGATCCCGCCCACGACGACGGCATCCTGCTCGTCGGGCGCGGCGCTCTCGATGCGGGAGAGCGCGAAGAAGGTGACGAGGCCGACGAGCACGAGGGTCACGACGGTGATGAGCCCCTGCGTGAGCAGCGCGCTGCCGAATGAGGCTTTCGGGTTGCGGCGCAGCACCTGGAAGGAGGCGCCGAGCAGCGTGCCGAAGCCGAGCGGACGCAGCGGCACGAGGCCGGGCTTCGGCGGCGGGGTCCAGCCGGCGGGCGCGCCCTGCGGTCCCCCGTACTGCTGGCCCCCGTATTGCGGTCCCCCGTACTGCTGGCCCCCGTACTGCTGGCCGGCGTACTGCGGGGAGCCGGAGGGCTGCGGCCACGCGGGCTGCTGCCCGGAGCCCTGCGGCGGGGCCGGCGGCGGAAAAGCGGGCGTGTTCTGCCCCGTCTGGTGCGAGCCCGGGCCCTGCCAGGGCGAATTGTCCGTCACGATACACAACCCTCCCATAGGCGGGCGGTATTTGGCCCAGGGCGCGAGCAACGGGGGCGACGCGCCGCGAACCCGGAGAGGCTCGCGGCCGACCCCGTCGGCTACCCTTGGCGAAAGATCCCCGAAGACCCGAAGGCTATGACGACTCGAATCCTGGTAGTTGACGACGACACCGCCCTCGCCGAGATGATCGGCATCGTTCTGCGGAGCGAGGGCCTCGAGCCGACCTTCTGCGCAGACGGCAGCGGCGCGCTCGACGCGTTCCGGGCGTCGAAGCCCGACCTCGTGCTCCTCGACCTGATGCTGCCGGGCATGGACGGCATCCAGGTCTGCAGCCTCATCCGCGCGGAGTCCGGCACCCCGATCATCATGCTCACGGCCAAGTCCGACACGGCGGACGTCGTGGCCGGCCTCGAGTCCGGCGCGGACGACTACATCGTGAAGCCCTTCAACCCGAAGGAGCTCGTCGCTCGCATCCGCACCCGGCTGCGCCCGCCGCCCGTGCAGAGCGCGGACCACCTGCAGATCGGCGACCTCGAGGTCGACGTGATCGGCCACGAGGTGCGCCGGGGCGACCGGCGCATCAACCTGACGCCCCTGGAGTTCGACCTCCTGCTCGCGCTCGCCTCGAAGCCGCAGCAGGTGTTCACCCGCGAGATGCTGCTCGAGCAGGTGTGGGGCTACCACTACAAGGCGGACACCCGCCTCGTGAACGTGCACGTGCAGCGGCTGCGGGCGAAGATCGAGGACGACCCGGACAACCCGCGTATCGTCATGACCGTGCGCGGCGTCGGCTACCGCGCGGGGGCGACGTCCTAGGCGTCACCGTGAGGGGGACCGGGCGGTGAACCTGCTGCTTCGTCTGCGCGGCTGGCTGCAGCCGGCGCTGGAGTGGCGCAGCTGGCCGGGCCGCATCGCCCACCTCTGGCGCGTATCGCTGCAGTTCCGCACCGTGCTGCTCACCGTCGGGCTCTCGAGCGTCACCATCGTGCTGATCGGCGGCTTCATCTCCTCCAGCATCGCCAACGACCTGTTCCAGTCCCGGCTGTCGACCGTGCTCCTGCAGTCGGAGCGGGCAATGACGCAGGCCCAGACGCAGTTCGACTCCGCTGAGGCGTCGGACGAGGTGACCCTCAACCAGGTGCGCGGCCAGGCGCTCGCCGCCATCAGCCAGATCACCACGGGGCAGGCCGACTTCGCCCTGCTCGGCTTCCCCGGCAGCAACGGGCTGCTGCAGAACACGACGAGTCGCGACTTCGTCGCGGACGTCATCAGCCCGGAGCTGCGCGAGCGGGTGCGCGACGACCGCGCCCAGCTGCACTACCAGTCGGTGGCGCTGCAGGGCCGGGACGGCGACGATCCGGGCATCGTCGTGGGCGGCGCCGTCACCGTGCCCGCCTCGGGCGACTACGAGCTCTACCTCGTCTACGACATCGGCGACGTGCAGGAGACCCTCGGCTTCGTCCAGGGCACGATCGCGGTCGGCGGCGTCGCGCTGACCGCGCTCATCGGCGCCGTCTCCTGGCTGGTCGTCCGGCTCGTCGTCGCCCCGATCCGCATCGCCGCGGAGACGAGCCAGAAGCTCGCCGCCGGTCAGCTCGAGGAGCGCATCCCGGAGCGCGGCGAGGACGTCATCACGACGCTCGCCCGGTCGTTCAACGCCATGGCGGACAGCATGCAGAAGCAGATCACGCAGCTCGCCGACCTCTCGCGCCTGCAGCAGCGCTTCGTGTCCGACGTGTCGCACGAGCTGCGCACGCCGCTGACCACCATCCGGCTTGCCGGCGGCGTGCTCTACGACCAGCGCGACTCCTTCCCGCCGGCGACCGCCCGCACGGCGGAGCTCCTGCACACGCAGGCGCAGCGCTTCGAGATGCTGCTCGCCGACCTGCTCGAGATCAGCCGCTACGACGCGGGTGCCGTGCAGTTCGTCACGGAGCCGACCAACCTCGTGCGCCTGGCCGGCGACGCCATGGACGAGGTGACGTCGCTCGCCGCCCAGAAGGGCTCGGAGCTGCGGCTGGAGGCCCCGGGCGGCTACTTCGAGGCCGACATCGACGCGCGCCGCATCCGCCGCGTCATCGTGAACCTGCTCGGCAACGCGATCGACCACGGCGAGGGGCGGCCGATCGTCGTCACGGTGGACAGCAACGAGCAGGCCGTCGCACTCAGCGTCCGGGACTACGGTGTCGGCATGTCGGCGGGCGAGGTGGACCGGGTGTTCGATCGATTCTGGCGCGCCGACCCCTCCCGCCAGCGCACGACGGGCGGCACGGGCCTCGGCCTCGCCATCGCCCGGGAGGACGTGACCCTGCACGGTGGCTGGCTCGAGGTGTGGTCGACGCCCGGCGGGGGATCCTGCTTCCGCATGACTCTGCCTCGCACGCACGGCGGCACGCTCACGGTGTCGCCGCTTCCCCTGGCGCCGGGCGACGAAATCCTACCGGAGGGGGTGCGTCGTGACGCGTGACGTGCGACCCGGTGCCGGCCGGGCGGGCATGGCGGCCCTGCTCACCGCCCTGGCGATGCTGCTGTCCGGCTGCATCGCGATCCCGACGTCCGGCAGTGTCGCCGCCGCGGGCGAGGTCGCGGGCGACGAGGCGCCGGAGCTCGTGTTCCAGCCGAACGGCCCCGTGGAGGGGTCGACCCCTGAGCAGATCATCACGGGCTTCGTGCAGGCGGCCATCGGCCCGCAGAGCTCGTACGAGGTCGCCCGGCAGTTCCTCTCGAACGGCTTCGCCGATCAGTGGGATCCGAACGCCGGGGTTCTGGTGCGCGCGGGTCAGCAGTCGACGAGCCAGCTCGACGACAACTCCTTCGAGCTGCACTTCTCCGCCGTGGCGTCCGTCGACGGGAGCGGCCAGTACACCTCGCTCGCCTCCCCCCAGCCCGCGACCGTCGGGTTCGACATGGTGCGGCAGGGCGGGGAGTGGCGCATCGCCGAGACGGCGGACGGCATCGTCCTGACCGAGCAGTACTTCGACGACATCTTCGAGCCGTACCCGCTCTACTTCTTCGCGCCCGGCTTCCAGCACCTCGTTCCCGATCTCCGCTGGTTCCCGAACCTCTCGACGACGAGCTCCCGCCTCGTGCGCGCCCTGCTCGCCGGCCCGAGCGAGTGGATGCAGCCGCCCGCGGTCGTCACGGCCTTCCCGGAGGGCACGGAGGCGCTGCTCGTGAACGTCGAGAACGGCAGCGCCGTCGTCGACCTGTCGGCCGAGGCGCGCGCCGACACGGTCGCGCTTCAGCGCATGAAGCTGCAGCTGACGTCGACGCTGTCCACGGTGCTCAGCATCCAGAGCGTCGACGTGCGCATCGAGCGCACGCCGACGACCATCCCGGATCTCGCGGGCGGCGGGCCGGCGATGGATCCGCAGGTGGACGGATCGCCGCTCGTGATCGCGGACGGCACGTTCGGCTTCCTCGCCAACGGCGAGGCGCAACCGCTGCCCGTCGTCGGCGAGCGCATCGCGGCACTGCAGCCCACGTCCGTCACGCTCGGCGAGGACGAGGTGTCCGCCGCGGTGCTGAACGACCGGGGGGTGTGGGCGGTGCGCGGCGACGAGGAGCCGCTGCTCGTCGACTCGCGGCCGGGCCTCATCCCCCCGTCGCTCGACACCGAGAACTACGTCTGGAGCGCTCCGGCGGCGGACCCCGCGGCGATTATCGCGGTCCGCCCGGGTGGCGACGCCGTGCCGGTCGGCACGTCGTGGGGCGAGGGCGCCCGGATCGTGTCGATGGACGTGTCGCGCGACGGGGCCCGGCTGCTCGTGCTCCTCGACTCCGCCCAGGGGCCGAGGCTCGAGGTCGCCTCCATCGTGCGCGACGAGAACGGAACCCCGCTGCGCCTCACGAGCCCGGTGCTCGAACTCGACGCGAAGCCCGGTGAGCCGCTCGACGCCACCTGGGTGGACAACGTCACCGTCGCGACGCTCACCCGCACGGCACCGGCGAACGACCCCGTCGTGACGCTGCAGCAGGTGAGCGGACACGTCGTCAGCCTCGGCGAGGTGCGCGGAGCGGTGTCGATCGTCGGCGGCAACGGGCGGTCCAACCTGCGGGTGCTCACGGTGGACGGCCAGCTGCAGGTGCCGCGCGGCAGTGGCTGGCAGCGCGCGGGGTCGCGCGTGTCGGTGCTGGCGACGCAGCGCTGAGTCGTCGGCTCGGGGTCCCTCCGTCGTCCTCTCCTCCGGTGCCGCCTCCGGCTTTGCGGCGTCCACCGGCCGCCACCGGGGCGACCGCGCAGGGCGGGTGCCGGGCAGGGTGCGGGGATGACCGGAGCCGCCGACGTCCCGACCCGTGCCAGCCGCGCCGCGCGAGCCCTGGTGCCCATCGTGCGTGCGGCCGCGGAGGACGCGCTCGCCGTTCTGCTGCCGACGCAGTGCGGCGGCTGCGGAGCCCCGGACCACGCGGTGTGCGGGGTGTGCCGCGCGGCACTCGCGGCGTCGCCGGCCGCCGCGGCTCTGCCGGGCGCCGTCGCCGACCATGCGGTGTGGGCGGCGCTCGAGTACGACGGCGTCGTGCCGCGCCTGCTGTCGGCGCTGAAGGAGCACGGGCGCACCGACGTTGCACGGGCACTCGCCGAGCCGCTGGGGGCGGCGGTGCGGTGCGCGATCGCCGAGCTGCCGCCCGGAGTAGGCAGCGGCGAGATCGCGCTGCTGCCCGTGCCGCCGTCGCGCCGCGCACTGCGGGCGCGGGGCTACGACCCCCTGCGGCTCCTGCTGCGCCGCGCCCGCCCGAGCGTGCCTGTGCTGCCCGGGCTGCATGTCGTCGGCAGACCCCGCGACCAGGCCGCGCTGTCTGCGGTCGAGCGCGAGGAGAACCTCCGCGGTGTCCTGCGCGGCGACGGCTCGCTCACGGGCCGGCGCGTGCTGATCGTCGACGACGTGCTCACGACCGGCGCGACCCTGCGGGAGGGGACGCGCGCCGCGACGGCCGCAGGGGGAGTGGTCCTCGGCGGCATCGTGCTCGCCCGGGTGCCGCGGCGCCGATGACCGCGACACCGATGACCGCGGCGCCCTGCCCGCGAGCCAGTCCCGTTCCCAGTGGTTCGCCGTCGCACCGCGCCGGTGCTTGCCCTACGTTGGACCGAAAGGCGGAGACAGATCGCCCTCTCGAGAGTCGCCGGGGCGGTCCGCCGACATGACACCTGGGAGGTCGACATGGACATCAACATCACCGGACGCAACGCGGAGATCACGGATCGGTTCCGCACGTACGCTTCGGAGAAGGCGGAGAAGGTCGCCCAGCTCGCCGATCGTGCCATCTCGCTCGACATCAAGGTGACCCGTCACGCGGAGAAGTCCGGCGGCTCGAACGGCGACGACCGCGTCGAGCTGACCCTCATCGGGCCGGGACCGGTCGTGCGCGCGGAGTCCAGCGCGGCGGACAAGTTCGCTGCCTTCGACCTCGCCATCGGCCGCATGCTGGAACGCGTACGACGGGCGAAGGACCGCAAGAAGATCCACCGGGGTCAGCACCGGCCGGTGTCCCTCCACGAGGCGGCGACCGGCGGTTTCGCCGTCATCGACATCGAGCCCGCGGACGCGGAGCTGCTGGAGCGCGTGAACGGTCCGAGCGTCGCCCCCGCCGACCAGGAGTCCGATCAGGAGGAGGAGTACTCGCCGGTCGTCGTGCGCCAGAAGGTGTTCCCGTCGCAGTCCATGACGACGAGCGAGGCCCTCGACCACATGGAGCTCGTGGGGCACGCGTTCTTCCTCTTCGTGGATGCCGAGACCGACCGCCCGAGCGTCGTCTACCGCAGGCAGGGCTGGGACTACGGCGTGATCAGCCTCGACTCTGTGGTTCAGCAGCCCGCGGCGCAGTAGCCGTCGCCGTCGGCCGGGAGCCCCCGCACCCCTCCCGGGGCGGGGGCTCCGCTCGTCCCGGCCGAACGGGGGGTGGGGCATAAGGTAACGGCCAGGTCACAGCCGCTAGCATGTTAAGGCCTGTCGGCCGCCCGCCGACGCGCGCGCGTGCCGCACCCGGCACCCCAGGACAGGGGCGCGAACCCGCGCCCGGACCGGCATTGGAGATCATCGGTGGCCTCAGTACTCGAACGAGTGCTCCGCGTGGGCGAGGGTCGTGTCCTTCGCCGACTGGAGAACTACGCCAAGGCGGTCAATCAGCTCGAGGAAGACTTCACGCACCTCACGGACGAGGAACTGAAGAACGAGACGGTCGAGCTGCGCGAGCGGTACACGAACGGCGAGTCGCTCGACGACCTGCTCCCCGAGGCGTTCGCGGCCGTGCGCGAGGCGTCGCGCCGCACCCTCGGCCTGCGTCACTTCGACGTGCAGCTCATGGGCGGTGCCGCGCTGCACCTCGGCAACATCGCGGAGATGAAAACCGGTGAGGGCAAGACCCTCGTCGCCACCCTGCCCGCGTACCTGAACGCCATCGCGTCCCGCGGCGTGCACGTCATCACGGTGAACGACTACCTCGCGAGCTACCAGTCCGAGCTCATGGGCCGCGTCTTCCGCGCGCTCGGCATGACCACCGGCGTCATCCTCGCCGGACAGACCCCGGAGCAGCGCCGCGCGCAGTACGCCGCGGACATCACGTACGGCACGAACAACGAGTTCGGATTCGACTACCTGCGCGACAACATGGCGTGGCAGGCGAGCGACATGGTGCAGCGCGGCCACTTCTTCGCGGTTGTGGACGAGGTCGACTCCATCCTCATCGACGAGGCCCGCACGCCGCTTATCATCTCGGGACCCGCCGCGGGCGACGCGAACCGCTGGTTCACCGAGTTCGCCTCCATCGCCAAGCGGCTGAAGCCCGGTGAGGACTACGAGGTCGACGAGAAGAAGCGCACCGTCGGCGTGCTCGAGTCCGGCATCGAGAAGGTCGAGGACCACCTCGGCATCGACAACCTGTACGAGTCGGCGAACACGCCGCTCATCTCCTTCCTGAACAACGCGATCAAGGCGCGCGCCCTGTTCAAGAAGGACAAGGACTACGTCGTGATGAACGGCGAGGTGCTCATCGTCGACGAGCACACGGGCCGCATCCTGATGGGCCGCCGGTACAACGAGGGCATCCACCAGGCGATCGAGGCGAAGGAGGGCGTCGCCGTCAAGGCGGAGAACCAGACCCTCGCCACGGTGACGCTGCAGAACTACTTCCGCCTCTACAAGAAGCTCTCCGGCATGACCGGTACCGCCGAGACCGAGGCCGCGGAGTTCATGAGCACGTACAAGCTCGGCGTCGTCGCGATCCCCACCAACAAGCCGATGCAGCGCAAGGACCAGCCCGACCTCATCTACAAGAACGAGAAGGCGAAGTTCGAGCAGGTCGTCGAGGACATCGTCGAGCGCCACGCCAGCGGGCAGCCGGTGCTCGTCGGCACCACGAGCGTCGAGAAGAGCGAGTACCTCTCGAAGCTGCTCGCCAAGAAGGGCGTGCGCCACGAGGTCCTGAACGCGAAGAACCACGCGCGCGAGGCCGCGATCGTCGCCCAGGCGGGCCGGCTCGGCTCCGTGACCGTCGCCACGAACATGGCCGGCCGCGGAACCGACATCATGCTCGGCGGCAACGCGGAGTTCCTGGCGGTCGCGCAGATGAACGCCAAGGGCCTCAGCCCGGTGGAGACGCCGGACGAGTACGAGGCGGAGTGGGACGCGGTCTTCGACCGTGTCAAGGCCGACGTGGGGGAGGAGGCGCAGAAGGTCGTCGAGGCCGGCGGCCTCTACGTGCTCGGCACCGAGCGCCACGAGTCGCGGCGCATCGACAATCAGCTCCGCGGCCGAAGCGGACGCCAGGGCGACCCCGGCGAGAGCCGCTTCTACCTGTCCCTCACCGACGATCTCATGCGCCTGTTCAACAACGGCGCCGCCGCGAGCCTCATGGGCCGCGACAGCGTGCCCGACGACGTGGCCATCGAGTCGAAGGTCGTGAGCCGCGCCATCCGAAGCGCGCAGGGCCAGGTCGAGGCGCGCAACGCGGAGATCCGCAAGAACGTGCTGAAGTACGACGACGTCCTGAACCGCCAGCGCGAGGCCATCTACAGCGACCGCCGCCACATCCTCGAGGGAGACGACCTGCACGTGCGCGTGCAGACGTTCCTCGACGACGTCATCAACGACGTGCTCGACACGCACGTCGGCGAGGGCAACGGGGACGACTGGGACTTCGACGCACTCTGGACGGAGCTGAAGACGCTCTACCCGATCAGCATCACGATCGACGAGGTCATCGCGGAGGCCGGGAGCAGGGGGCGCATCACCCGCGAGTTCATCGGCCGCGAGGTACTCTCCGACGCGAAGCTGGCGTACCAGAAGCGCGAGGAGCAGCTCGGTGAGTCGGCGATGCGCGAGCTCGAGCGCCGCGTAGTGCTCTCCGTCATCGACCGTCGCTGGCGCGAGCACCTGTACGAGATGGACTACCTGAAGGACGGCATCGGGCTGCGCGCCATGGCGCAGCGCGACCCGCTCGTCGAGTACCAGCGCGAGGGCTTCACGCTGTTCCAGCAGATGATGGGGTCCATCCGCGAGGAGACCGTCGGCTTCCTGTTCAACCTCGAGGTGGAGGTGCAGCAGCCCGCCGTCGCCGGGAACGTCGCGCCCCGCATCACCGCGAAGGGTCTCGCGGCGAACCAGGCCGTCGCCGATCGGCTGCGCTACACCGCGCCGAGCGACGCCGGCGGCGTCGAAGTGCGCAACCAGCGCGGCCAGGTGGAGCGCGCCGCCACGGCGAAGGCGCAGCAGGCCGCGGACCAGCGGGACGCCCAGCTGACCCCGGGCGCCGAGGCGCCGGACGAGACCGAGCAGCAGGGTCGCCAGCCCGCGGGGCGCGGTTCGTTCGGCCAGAGCACCGGCGGCCCCGCCGCCGCGCCCGCCAACCGCGCCGAGCGCCGCGCGGCGGACAAGAAGAAGTAGCGCGCGACCCTGTCGGCAGCCGAAGGCGCCCGCTCCCTGCACGGGGAGCGGGCGCCGCTGCACGTGCGGTGAGTGCAGCTCGCGCGGGTCGGATGGGTGTCGCCGGGCCGATCAGAGGACGTGGATGGCGGTTGCGCGCCAGCGCCGGTCCAGGCCCTCCAACCGCACGGCGACGGCGCGGGACCGCGCCCGGCTGTGCACGACCACCACGGCCTCGACCACGCCGTCCCTGGGCCGGCACAGGCTCACCGGCCCCATGCTGAACGCCGGGCGCGTCGGCTGCCTGCCCTTCACGCGGCGGGCGCGGGCCGAGAGCACGACCCGCTTCAACAGGTGGCGGTAGACGTCGTCGCTCACCCAGCGCGCGATCTGGTCCAGTTCGCGCGCGCCCGCCAGCACCTCGATGACGCAGCGGGTCAGGTTCTCGATGAGGGGCTCCGGCGGCGGCAGCTCAGCCGACCGCGACGGCTGGTGCCCGAAGAAGTCATCGACGTCGAACCGGCCCGTGTGCGCGGTGGCATCGGCGACGCGGCCGCTCACGGAGCCGCGACCCGGAAGCTCGTCGTGCGGAAGTGGTTGTGACGCCATCGGAACCCCCACTCGTCCGCAGCGCCCCCCGACGGGGGCGTCGTCAGGGCACTCAGATTGGCACCGGTCGGGCGGGCTGTAAATCCCCCAGTCCGCCGCTGTGGATAACTGCGCGCGACCGCGCGGCACGCCGTTACGGTGAGCCGCATGCGCTGGGATGAGCTGTTCGACGACCTCGAGAGTCAGCTCGAGCAGGGACGCAGTGCCGAGGAGGACGAGCTGCTGGCCGAGGAGGAGCGGCTGCGGCTCGGCCGGTTGTCCTTGCGGGACCGGCTGGCGGCCCTCGCCCGGGTCGAGCCGGGGGCGAAGCCGGACGCCGTGCGGGTCCTGCTCAGCACCGGACTCGTGATCGACGTTCGCCCGCGGACCTTCGGCCGCGACTGGCTCGCGGGCGACCTCGAGTCCGGGCCCGCGTCCGGCGGCGGGCCGGCGCAGTGCATCCTGCCCGTCGGCGGCGTGTCCTCGCTGCTGCTCAGCAGGGCGCAGATCCGGCGGAGCCTCGGCGAACCGGACCCCGGGCGGGGGATCACCGACCGGCTCGGCGTGCCGTTCGTGCTCCGCGACCTCTGCCGCCGTCGGGCGGCGCTCGCGCTGCACCTGCCCGAGGGGGTGCTGCACGGCACGATCGACCGCGTCGGCCGCGACCACTGCGACGTCGCGCTGCACGAGCCCGGGTCGGCGCGCCGGGAGAGTTCCGTCACCGGGTACCGGGTCGTCGCCATCGATCGGGTCGCCCTCGTGCGCGTGTGACGACGGGGCGCCGACGCCTCAGTCGAGGATGCGCCCGTCCGACAGCTCGGGGAGGTCGCCGTAGTCCGACTGCTTCCAGAGGCTGAGCCTGCGGCTCTCCTCGTACTTCGCCTCGATGTACGACTCGAGCACGCTGCGCTCGATGCGCCACGATCCGCGCCCGCCCACCTTGATGGCGGGAAGCTCCCCGGACCGCACCAGCGCGTACGCCTGCCGCGTCGACACGTTGAGCACCTCCGCCGTGTCCGGGAGCGTCAGGAAACGGCCGAGGGAGTCCGGGGCGGGGGTGTCGCTCATGGCTCGATTATGGGGCGGGTGCCCCCGGCGGAACGGGGCTGTGGATAAGTCGCACGGGCGCGGCCCTGCGCGCCCAGCATGACTGCATGGCATCGATTCCCCGGCTCCGCGTTCCGCTCGCGCGCGGGCGTTTCTGGTTCGATCCGCGCTTCGCCGTCGGCCTCGCGCTCGTGATCGCATCCGTGGTCGGCGTCGCCCTGCTCGTCTCTGCGGCGGAGCGCACGCGGCCGGTGTACGCGGCGACGGAGACGCTGGTCGCGGGGGAGCGCGTCGACGAGGGGAGCCTCGTGGTCACCCGGGTGCGGCTGGATCAGGCGGAGAGGAACTACCTCGCGCCCGGCGACCTGCCGAGCGGCGGTGTCGTGCTCACCCGCACCGTGCAGGGTGGCGAGTTGCTCCCGGTGGCGTCGGTGACCGGCGCCGGCGCTCTGGACGTGGCGTCGGTGGTCGTGGACAGCACCGGCCACCTTCCTCGCAGTGTCACGGCCGGGGGGCTCGTCGATGTCTGGGCGGCCCGCGAGGGCGACGGAGGCGTGTACGGGCCGCCGGGCGTGCTCGTGCCGTCCGCCGTCGTGGTCCGCGTGCTCGAGGACGACGGGCTAGTGGGCGACCGCTCGGCAGAATCCGTCGAGATCCTCGTGCCGCGCGACCGCATCGCCCGGGTGCTCGAGAGCATCGCCAACGGCGACGCCGTGTCTCTGGTCCCGGCGGCCGCCGCGGCCGCCGCTCCCACGCCCGCGGCCGTCGGGGAGCGGTGATGGCCGGCATCATGCTCGCCCTCGACGCCGCGACGGAGGATCGCCTCCTCCGGGACATCGTCGCGAGCGGCCACGACGTGCTGCGCCGTGTCGCGGGTGCCCATGACATCGTGAGCGCCGTCGAGACCGCGCCGACCGACGTCGTGCTCGTCAGTGCAGCGCCTCGCTGCCTGACGGCGGAGGTGCTCTCGGCCTGCGACCGGCGCGGGGTGCGCGTCGTCGCGCTCGCCGCGACCGAGGGCGAGAGGCGCAATGCCGTCGCCATCGGGCTGCACGAGGTGATCGACGCCGACGCGCCGTGGGCGGACATCGAGCCGCTGCTGAGCGCCCGGTTGCCCGCATCGGCGAACGACGGGGATCGTCGGCAGGACGCCGCTCGCTCTGCCTCCCGGGTCCTCGCCGTCTGGGGTCCGGCGGGAGCACCGGGTCGCACAACGGTGGCCATCACGCTCGCCGCGGAGCTCGCGACCGCGGGGAGGAGCGTCGTGCTGATCGACGCGGACCCGTACGGCGGCACCATCGCGCCCGCGCTCGGACTGCTCGACGAGGCGCCCGGCTTCGCCGCCGCGTGCCGCCTCGCCGGGTCCGACAGTCTCACGACCGCCGAGCTCGAGCGCGTCGCCCAGCGCTACGGCGGGGAGCGCGGCTTCCGGGTGCTCACCGGCATAGCCAGGGCCAGCCGCTGGCCCGAGCTGTCGGAGGAGCGTGTCCGCCGCACCCTCGACGCCTGCCGCTCCTGGATGGAGTACGTCGTGGTCGACACGGGTTTCAGCATCGAGCGCGACGAGGAGATCTCGAGCGACCTGTTCGCGCCGCGGCGCAACGCCGCCACCGTCGCGGCACTGGAGGGCTCGGATCACGTCGTCGCCGTGGCGTCGGCGGACCCGGTGGGCCTCGCCCGGTTCCTGCGCGCGCACGCCGAGCTCGTGGAGATGCTCGAGGGGCAGCGGCTCACGGTGCTGGCCAACCGCGTGCGGGCCTCGGTGGTGGGGCTGAACCCCGGCGGTCAGGTCGCGCAGACCCTGCTGCGCTTCGGCGGCATCGAGGAGCCGGTGCTCGTGCCCCATGACGCCGCCGGGACGGACGCCGCGCTGCTCGCCGGAACGACGCTGCGGGATGTCGCGCCCCGGTCGCCGGCGCTGGCCGCCGTCGCGCGCTTCGTGCACGACGGCGTGCTGCCGCCGCTACCGCCCGCCCTCTGCCGACGCCTCGGCAGGCGCGGCCGGCTCGCTCCCGCGGCCGGGTGAGGGACCGCGGACGGCGTGCCCGCCGACGTGGCGGACGGGTGCGCGAACCAGGCGGTCCGTCGATGACCGAGCGTCCCGCCGCTGCCGCCTAGGCTGTTAGCCGTGTCGACGCTCAGTGACCTCATCCACGCCCAGGGCCGCTCGTCCGAGGCCGACGTGCAGTGGCTGCACCTGCTCGTCGGGGACTGGCAGCTGCTCGCCGATCTCGCGTTCGCCGACATCGTGCTCTGGGTGCCGTCGGCGAACGACAGCTTCGTCGCCGTGGCGCACGCGCGCCCGTCGAGCTCCGCCACCCTCTTCTACCGCGACTTCGTGGGCCAGGCCATCAAGGCGGAGTGGCGCAAGCAGGTCACCGACGCATTCGAGACCGGTGAGATCATCGACTCCTCCGCCCCGGACTGGTACGAGGAGACGCCGACCCGGGTGCGTGCCGTACCCGTGAAGCGCCGCCTGAGCCCCGGCAGCGCCGAGGTCACGGACACGCCCATCGCCGTGCTCACCCGGCACACGAACCTCAGCGAGACGCGAACGCCCAGCCGCCAGGAGCTCACCTTCAACGAGTGCTCCAACGACCTCTTCAACATGATCGCGGAGGGTGACTTCCCCGACCTGAGCGCCGGGACCGGGCCGCGGCGTGGCGCCCCGCGCGCCTCCGACGGCCTGCTGCGCCTCGATGTCGACGGCATCACCACGTTCGCCAGCCCCAATGCGCTGAGCGCGTTCAACCGCATGGGCTTCGCGGAGGAGCTCGAGGGCGAGTCGCTCGCCGAGGTCACGTCGAGCCTGCTCACGGGCCGGCTGAGCGTCGACGAGTCGCTTCCCCTTGTAGTGACCGGGCGCGCACCGTGGCGCACCGACATCGAGGCGCGCGGCGTCACGGTGTCACTCCGCGCCATCCCCGTGCGCAGCCGCGGCGAGCGGGTCGGCGCGATCGTGCTCTGCCGCGACGTCACGGAGCTGCGGCACCAGGAGCGCGAGCTGATCACGAAGGACGCGACGATCCGGGAGATCCATCACCGGGTGAAGAACAACCTGCAGACCGTCGCTTCCCTGCTGCGCATCCAGGCGCGCCGGTCGCACAGCGACGAGGCCCGCGAGTCCCTGAATCAGGCGCAGCGCCGAGTCGCCGCCATCGCCGTTGTGCACGACACCCTCAGCGAGGGGCTCAGCCAGAGCGTCGACTTCGACGCCGTGTTCGACCGCGTGCTGCTGCTGATCGCCGAGGTCGCGTCGACGCACAACACGAAGGTGCACCCCAAGTCGTCAGGCAGCTTCGGCGTGCTGCCGAGCGAGCACGCGACGCCGCTCGCCCTCGCGCTCACCGAGCTCGTGACCAACGCCGTCGAGCACGGCCTGGCGGGACGTGAGGGCGAGGTCTCGATCGACGCCCACCGCTCGGACGACGAGCTCGAGGTGCGCGTGCGCGACAACGGAACCGGCATGCCGGAGGGCAAGGTCGGAACCGGCCTCGGAACGCAGATCGTGCGGACCCTCATCCAGGGCGAGCTCGGCGGCACGATCGACTGGCACACCCTGATGGGTCAGGGCACCGAGGTGACGATCAACGTGCCGTTCCGCTGGCTGCGGAAGGTCTGAGGCGAGTTGTCTCGCAAGCGGTGAGCGCGACGAAAAAGGGGGACCGGGCAGTGCCCGATCCCCCCGTGATGCTTTCGCTGCGTCAGCTCGCGCGTCTGGCGCGCGCGGCGCGGCGCTTCAGAGCGCGTCGCTCATCCTCGCTCAGGCCGCCCCACACGCCGTAGTCCTGGCCGTTCTCCAGCGCGTACTGGAGGCACATCTCGGTGACCGGGCACCGGCCGCACACGGACTTCGCCTTCTCGATCTGGTCGACAGCGGGGCCGGTGTTCCCGACAGGGAAGAACAGCTCGGGGTCGGCAGTCAGGCAGGCAGCTTTGTCGCGCCAATCCATATGGTGGAACTCCTTCATTGCTTACAGTTCGGCTGAGTAGCCTCGGGGGGTCAGTCGATGTCCGGGAGCCCGATAGGCTGAGTTCCGGACTCGCCCACGACCCTGTAAGCGTTCCAAATCGACCTCAAATATGGTCGCATAGTCATAACGATCAATCAATAGTTTTGTATGGGATCTTTCTGTGAGCGTAACCTCGCGGACACCCGACGGTGACCTGCCGGACACCTCGGTGGGGCAGGGGCGCCGCCCGCCCGCCCTCCTGGCGCTCGCCGCGATCGTGGCCGTCGAGGCCGCGGGGATGGCCGCTGCCGCCGTGTGGCTCGTCGTCGAGCTGCTCGTCGACACACCGCAGTCCTACGGGAGCGCCCTCGCCCTGATCGTGCTCGCGGCGGCCGCGGCCGCCTTCCTCGTGGCCATCGTCGTCGGCACCCTGCGCCGGGCCGCCTGGATCCGTGGAGCGGTGGTCACCTGGCAGGTCGTGCAGGTCGCCGTCGCCGTCGGGGCGTTCCAAGGCACGTTCGCGCGGCCGGACGTGGGATGGCTGCTGCTGATCCCGTCCGTCGCGGCCATCCTGCTCGCGCTGGCGCCGTCCGTCACGCGCGCACTCCGCCGCGACTGACGCTCAGTCGTCGATCTTCAGCTTCTTGCGCAGCGACGCGACGTGGCCCGTCGCCTTCACGTTGTAGAGCGGGAGCGCGACGGTACCGTCCGGGTCGACGACGACGGTCGAGCGCAACACTCCCGTAACCTTCTTGCCGTACAGCGACTTCTCCCCGTACGCGCCGTAGGCGTTGTGCACCGTGAGGTCCTCGTCGGACAGCAGCGGGAAGGTGAGGTCCTGCTCGTCGCGGAACCGCCGCAGGTCTTCTGCGTCGTCCTTCGACACCCCGAGCACCTGGTATCCGGCGGACCGCAGCGAGTTCAGGTTGTCGCGGAAGTCGCATGCCTGCGTCGTGCACCCCGGCGTGCTCGCCGCGGGGTAGAAGTAGACGATCACGTTCTGGCCGGCGAAGTCGGCGAGCGACACCGGCGTGCCGTCCTGGTCGGGCAGCGTGAAGGCGGGGGCGGTGTCGCCCTTCTCGAGTCGGATGCTGTCGGTCATCGTGTCGCCTTTCGAGCCGTGGCCATGAGATCCTCCCACTATGCCGCACCGTCGGCTCGCCGTGCGGCGCCGGCGGGCGCCGCGGGTCCGCGGGCGTCGATTGGCGACGACGGCGCCTTCGGTGCTAGTGTTGACACTCGGTTCGGTTGGGCGCATGCGCTTCGCGAACCGCGCACCTCTAGCTCAATTGGCAGAGCAACTGACTCTTAATCAGTGGGTTCCGGGTTCAAGTCCCGGGGGGTGTACCACCTCCTCCTCCCGCGACCGTAGGGTCGCATGGCCGGATCGCCGTGCGCGTCCACGCCGTCGACTCCGCGGACGCGCCGGAGCCGACGCTCAGCCCGCGAAGTCGTGCACGCGCCCGCCCGCCACGCCGACCTCGGCGTGGAAGACCGCGCCCGCCGTCGGCTCCTCGCTCGTGTCGACGCCCTGCTGGGAGGTCGTGACGAACAGGGTGCTCCCGGCCTGCCCGCCGAACGCGCACGCCGTCACGTTCGAGGCCGGCAGCCGCAGCTCCTCGGAGAGCACGCCGTCCGCGTCGTACCGGCGCACGGCCGACCCGCCGAACAGCGCGACCCACACGCCTCCCTCCGCGTCGATCGTCATCCCGTCCGGGGCGCCGTCTTCGGGGTCGATGACCGCGAAGGGCCGTCGGCTGCTGAACTGGCCCGTGTCGCCGTCGAAGTCGAACGCGTCGACGCGGCCCGTCTCGGTGTCGTTGTAGTAGACCGTCCCGCCGTCCGCGCTCCATTGGATGCCGTTCGACACGGTCACTCCGGAGAGCACCGTCCGCACACTGCGGTCGGCATCGAGTCGGAAGAGGGTGCCGGCCCCCGGTGTGCCTTCGTACGCCATCGAGCCGCAGTAGAAGCGGCCCTGCGGGTCGCAGCCGCCCTCGTTCATGCGCACGGCCGGATCGTCGAAGACGGGCGGGAGGGTCTCGATGACGGCGAGCGACTCGTCCGTGAGCACGAATCCGCGCTCGACGCCCACCACGAATCCGCCGTCGCGGCGCGCGCGGACGACGGCGGCCACGGAGCCCGCCGTCGATCGCGTGAGGTCACCGCTCGGCGAAAGGGCGACGACGCTCCCCGCGAGCATGTCGACGAAGAGCAGCCGCCCGCCGCGGTGATCCCAGTAGGGTCCCTCGCCGTGGAACGTGCAGGGCTCTGTGAGCTGATCGACTGACACCATGGCTTGCGCTCCCTCGCTCGGCGGCGACCGCGGTCGCCCGTGCAAGGCTATGCCGCCGTGGCGTCGACCGCAGAGGACGGGCGCGCGGCCCGCTTGCCCGTGAAATCGATTTCTGCGACGCTGATCCCATCTGATGCGAAGGAGCATGCATGACCACCACCTACACGCTGCCCGAGGCGCCGACCCGGCCCGAGGCGGCGGAGAAGACCGCGTACCTCATCGCGAGCGGCGACCTGCGCGAGTCGGCGAACACGGCCGGTTGGCCGACGCAGGAGGCCATGGAGGCCGCCGTCACCGCGGCGTTCGAGGACCTCGGCTGGACGGTCCGCCGGGCGAACCCCGTCGACCCGGAACTCGGCCACGGATTCATCCGCAGCCAGCGGATGGGGCTCGAGGTCTTCAAGTCGATCCCGCCGGAGGCGCCGCTCATCGTGGCTGAGGCGGTGTGGCAGTACAGCCACCACGTGCTCGCCGGCCTCCGCACGCACCGCGGCCCCATCCTCACGGTCGCGAACTTCGCGGGCGACTGGCCGGGACTGGTCGGGCTGCTCGGGCTGAACGCGGGCCTCACCAAGATGGGCAGGAAGTACTCGACCATCTGGAGCGTCGACTTCACGGACGATTGGTTCCGCGACGGGATACGCAGCTGGGTCGAGTCGGGGCGGATCGAGCACGACGACAGCCACGTGCGTCCGCTGCCGGAGCTGCCGGACAGCCCCGAGAAGCAGCTGGGCGTCGCCCTGGCCGGCGAGCTCGTCGCGGACAAGGCGCTCATCGGCGTCTTCGACGAGGGCTGCATGGGCATGTACAACGCCATCTTCGACGACGAGCTGCTGAACGGCCTCGGCATCTACAAGGAGCGGCTGTCGCAGTCCGCGCTGTACGCCGAGATGCTGACGGTGAGCGACGACGAGGCCGCCGAGGTGGGGCAGTGGCTCCTCGACCGCGGCATGACGTTCCGACTGGGCACCGACGAGGAGACCGAGCTCACGCAGGCGCAGCTCACCTGGCAGTACAAGATGTACATCGCCGTGCTGCGCATCGCCGACGACTTCGGGCTCGACGCGGTCGGCATCCAGTACCAGCAGGGCCTGAAGGATCTCGTACCCGCGAGCGACCTCGCGGAGGGGCTGCTGAACGGCACGGAGAGGCCGCCGGTACGCAGCCGCGACGGCGGCCGCGTGCTGCACGAGGGGCGGGCCTTCCCGCACTTCAACGAGGCGGACGAGGGCGTCGCGGTGGACGCGCTCATCACGGACCGCGTCTGGCGCGCCATGGGCCTCGTGCCGGACAACACGCTGCACGATGTGCGCTGGGGCGAGGAGTTCGACGGCCGGTTCGTCTGGGTGTACGAGATCTCCGGCTCCGTGCCGGCGTCGCACCTCGGCGGGTACGACCACGCGGAGGGCTGGCGCCAGCACCCGGTGTTCTTCCCCGCTGGCGGCAGCACCATCAACGGTGTGTCCAAGCCGGGCGAGCTCGTGCTCAGCCGGGTGTACATCGCGGACGGCGTGCTCAACGTCGACCTCTTCCGGGGCACGGTCGTCGAGCTGCCCGAGGAGGAGACGACGCGGCGCAAGGAGGCGACCAACCCGGAGTGGCCCATCGCCCACGTCGTGCTGCACGACGTGACCCGCGACCAGTTCATGGCGCGCCACAAGGCGAACCACGCGCAGCTCGTCTACGCGCCGGACGCGGGGACCGCCGACCGGGCGCTCATCGCCAAGGCGGCCATGTTCGACGCGCTCGGCGTGCGCGTGCACCTGGTGGGAGCCGTCAACGCCTGACCGGAAAGGCGAAGGGCCCGGGATCGAGTCGATCCCGGGCCCTTCGAACGCCGTGCGCAGCTTCCGCGGCGGACGGACCGGCGTCAGCGCTTGGCGCTGTCACCGTTCTTGTCGTTCTTGTCGTCCTTGTCGTCCGTGTTGCCCTTGCCGTCCGACTTGCCGTTCGACTGGCGCAGACGACGGCCGATCAGCACGTCCTCGGCCACCTTGTCGGCGAGCTTGTCGCTCTTCTTGGTGCCGCGGGGCGGCAGCTGGATGTTCTCCTCCGCCTCGATGCCCGCCTGCAGTTCGCGCACGCGCTCGGTCTCGGCGTCGAACTCGGCGCCGAAGAGCAGCGCGATGTTCGTGATCCAGACGTACAGCAGGAAGATGATCACCGTGCCGAGCGTCCCGTACGTCGCGTTGTAGCTCGAGAAGTTCGAGATGTAGAACGCGAAGAGCAGGGACGCGATGAGCCACACGACGAGCGCGACGAGCGAGCCGAGGCTCATCCAGCGGAACTTCGGCTGCTTCACGTTCGGAGTGCCGTAGTACAGGATTGCGATGAGCAGCACCGCGATACCGGCGAGCACCGGCCACTTGACGATGCTCCAGATGAGCACCGCAGTGTCGCCGAGACCGATGGCGCTGCCGACCTGCTCCGCGATCGGCCCGCTCAGGACGAGCAGCAGGCCGGCGATCACGAGGAGGAGGATCGCGATGATCGTGATGACGAACATCGTCGGGCGCAGCTTGAAGAAGGTGCGCCCCTCCTCGACGGAGTAGATGCGGTTCATCGCCCGGCTGAACGCCGTGACGTAGCCCGAGGCGGACCACAGGGCGCCGAGGATACCGGTGGCGAACGCCAATCCGGCCGCAGGCGTCTCCACGAGGTTCTGGATCGGCCCCCGCAGGCCGTTGACCATGTCGCTCGAGACGAAGCTGCCCATGATGTCGAGCACGGCGTCTGTCGTCGAGCCCGCCTGGCCGAACAGGCCGAGCAGCGAGACGATGGCCAGCAGCGCGGGGAACAGCGCGAGCGTGGCGTAGTAGGTGAGCGCGGCGGCCAGGTCAGTGCACTGGTCGGTGGTGAACTCCCGCATGGTCTTGCGCAGGACGTACTTCCATCCCGGCTTCGTCACGTCATCGGGGGAGTCCGGCTTGCGCGGGTCCTCCGGGTGCGGCGCGGTCTTCTCCCGAGTCGATGCCTTCTCAGCCACGACCCCTCCTCACGATTAAAACGATGGAGGTCACGAGCGTCGCCGCCGTGAGCCCGGCGGTCGCCAGAATGGGACCGGGATCCTCCCGATATTGGCGCCTGATGCTGCGCCAGGTGTGCTTGGCCTTCGCCGGCAGGTTGAGCTTGCGCTCGAGTGCGTCGAGCGTCTCGGCGAGCTCGTCGCGGGCAACCGCGACCTCGAGCTTCAGCTCGTTCATGCTGAGCCCGCTTCCCGGCTCGTCCTTCGATGAGTCCGTCATCGCCCGTCCTTCCCGGTGACGACGGACACGTCCGCCTTCACGCTCTCGATGGACTCCTCCGGCACCGGAGGCACGCCCTTCTTCAGTCGATTGATCCCCAGCAGGGCGAGCACGGCGGCGAGGATCAGGAACACCGCCGCGACGATGAGCGCGGCCGCCCAGCCGGGCAGCACCTCCGCCAGCCCCATGACCGCCGCGCTCACGAGCACGGCGAAGAACACGAGCGCGAAGAACGCTGCGGCGGCGAGCATGCCCGCCCCGATACCCGCGGCCTTCAGCTTGGCGGTGAGCTCGAGCTTCGCGAGCTGGATCTCGCTCTTGACCAGGCGGGTGACCCGGTCGGGCAGCTCCTTGACGAGGCCGCCGAGGGACGGCGTATCGGCCTTCTGCCTGTCTGCTGTCGACGCGCTCCGGGCGCTCGACGTCCGCTGAGACGTCGTGCCGACCGGAACTGCTTTGGAGTGTGTGGTCACGGGAGCTCCCTCCTGGAGTGTCCGGCTAACGGGAGGCGGGTGGGTCAGACCCCGCTGCCGCTCTCGTCCGTCGGAATCTCGTAGGACGTGCCCTCGATCGAGGAGGACCCGGCGGCTGATCCGCTCTTACCGGTCACCTTGCTCACGGCGCCCTTGGCCGTGTCCGTCACCTTCTGCTGCACGACGGGCGCCTTCTCCTTCACGAACGACTGCGCGTCGCTCACCGTCTTCTGCACCTTCTCGTCGTTCCAGAGCGCGGAGGCGCGGGCGGCGATCTTCTCGTAGCTGCGGCGTCCGGCGCGTGCCCCGAGCACGTAACCGATGGCTGCGCCGGTCACGAATACAAGCTTGCGTCTCATGGCATCTCCCGTGGGGTGAGTGTGTCGATGATGTGGGTGAGCCCCGCCCGAACTCGTCGGGAAGGGCTGAAATCAACGTACCCCGATCGGGGGTCACGTGCGCCGGCGTGCGGGCGGACGCGCGGGGCGGACGATGGCACCGGCGTGCGTCCATGTCAACCACTATGCGTGGCCCATTCGCGGTGCTTGCGTTGATTCGTACGTGTTCACCAAGCCCATATGACTGGAGAAGACACAATGGCGCTAACGCAGAACAACCTGAACGACATCCTGAACAACAAGGGGTCGGTGCTCAGCAGCTCGGGCGACAAGATCGGCTCGGTCGACCAGTTCTATGTCGACGACGCGAGCGGCAACATCGCGTGGGTCTCCGTTCACACCGGACTCTTCGGGACCTCCGAGTCCTACATCCCCCTCGACAGCGCAACGGTGCAGGGCAGCGACGTCGTCGTTCCCTACACCAAGGACCAGGTGAAGGACGCCCCCAAGGTCAACACCGACGGCGGTGCCCTCGAGGAGGACGACCAGGACGTGCTCTACCGTCACTACGGCATCGGTGGCGGCTTCGCTGACACCGGCGTCACGGGTGGCTACACCGACACGACCGGCAGCGCAGACTACGCCGGTGCTGGCGTCGGATCGGGCCTCGGCACCGACTCCGGCCACGACACCTCCGGCCCCGACACGGACGACGCCATGACGCGCTCCGAGGAGCACGTCAACGTCGGCACCCGCCAGACGGAGACCGGCCGTGCCCGCCTCCGCAAGTACATCGTGACGGAGAACGTCACCACCACGGTGCCGGTCAGCCACGAAGAGGTCCGCATCGAGCGCGAGCCCATCACCGACGCGAACGTCGGCGCAGCCATGAGCGGTGGCGACCTCACCGAGGAAGTCCACGAGGTCACGCTGCACGCCGAGCGCCCGGTCATCGAGAAGGAGACCGTCCCGGTCGAGCGCGTACGCCTCGACAAGGAGGTCGTCACCGACACCGAGACCGTGACGAGCGACGTGCGCAAGGAAGAGATCGACATCGACGTAGACGGTGACGGTCGTACCGGCAACACGGGCCGCGGCACGGTCTAAGCAGGGCCCTCAGCCGTGAAGGTCAAGAAGGTAGCGCCATCGAGCGGGCCCTTCGACAAGCGGAATCTCCTCCTCGCCGCAGTCGCCTGGGTCGCGGGCCGTATCGGCTCCGACTCCGGCAGCACGGCGGGGAGGCCCGCGAAGGCCGGACCCGGCGGTGCACGTTCCGCAGCAGGCGATCGGAAGGCGGCCGACAGGCTCGCCAAGAAGAAGGCCGCCGCGGACAGGGCACAGCGGAAGGCGCGAGCGAAGCGCATGGCGATGCCGCCCAAGATCGTCGCCAAGCAGTCCCGCAAGGCTGCGAAGCTCACGAAGAAGAGCCGCGCAGGTAAGTAGCCAACACATGAGAACGCCCCGACCGGAACCCGGTCGGGGCGTTCTCGCGTGTCCGGCCCTCCGGGACGTCACTCCGCGGTCGTCGTGCCGTCGTACGTCACCAGCACGCGGGGCCGGCCGGCCCGCCGGACGCGCACCCGCAGGTGCTGGTAGCGCACCAGCCAGAACACGGCGAGCAGGGCCGCGACCAGGCCGGAGGCCGCTCCGACCCCCATGGCCCAGCGCGGCCCGAACGAGTTCGCCACCCATCCGACCACGGGCGCGCCGAGCGGTGTGCCGCCCACGAAGATGGCCATGTACAGCGCCATGACGCGGCCCCGCATCGCCGGATCCGTCGTCAGCTGCACCGTGCTGTTCGCGGCCGTCATGAGGGTCTGCGACACGAGCCCCACGAAGGCGAGGGCCGCGGCGAACAGCCAGTACGAGGGCGCGACGGCCGCGAGCAGCACGGTGATGCCGAACAGGGCCGCACCCACGAAGACGGAGCGCATGCGCGGGCGATCCCGGCGGGCGGAGAGCAGGGCGCCCGTCACCGAGCCGAGTGCGAGGAAGCTGGAGAGCAGCCCGAAGGCCTCGGCTCCCGCGGAGAACTCCACGGTGGCCATGGTCGAGGTGAAGATCGGGAAGTTGTAGCCGAACGTGCCTACGAGGAACACGATGGCGAGGATGATGACGATGTCCGGCCTGCCCGTGACGTAGCGCACGCCCTCGCGGAGCCTGCCGCGCCCGCGCGCGGCGGGCGGCGCGGGGGAGAGCGCGTCGACGCGCATGCGGAGCAGCGACCCGAGGACCGCGAGGAAGCTCACGGCGTTGAGCAGGAAGACCCAGCCCGTGCCGATCAGTGCGATGAGGACCCCCGCGACTGCCGGGCCGATCATCCGGGCCGCGCTGAACGACGCGGAGTTGAGGGCGACCGCGTTGGCGAGGTTGGCATCCGAGACGACCTCGGACACGAACGCCTGCCTGGCGGGAGCATCGAGCGCGGCGACGACGCCGAGCAGGAGCGCGAACCCGTACACGTGCCAGAGGTGCGCGACGCCGGTGAGCACGAGGATGCCGAGCAGCAGGCCGAGCAGGCCCATGACGGCCTGGGTCGCCATGAGCAGCCTCCGCTTGTCGTAGCGGTCGGCGAGCACGCCCGCGTACGGTGACAGCACGAGAGCGGGGCCGAACTGCAGCGCCATCACGATGCCCACGGCGGCGGCGTCGTGATCGGTGAGCTCGGTGAGCACGATCCAGTCCTGTGCGGTGCGCTGCATCCAGGTGCCGACGTTGGAGACGAGGGCGCCGGCGAACCACAGCCGGTAGTTCGGCACGGCGAGACTGCGGAACATGGTGCTCACGGGGAGAAGACCTGAGGCGTCACTCGCCCTCGTGAGCCGCGAGGGCGTCGGCCGCGCGCACGAGCGCGAGGTGGGACAGCGCCTGCGGAGTGTTGCCGACCTGGCGTCCGGTGCCGACGTCGTACTCCTCGGACAGCAGCCCGAGGTCGCTCGAGAAGGAGACGAGCCGGTTCATGAGCTCGCGGGCATCCGTCAGTCTGCCGCTGTGCGCGTACTGCTCGACGAGCCAGAACGAGCACGCGAGGAAGGGGTGCTCGCCGGGCGGGAGGCCGTCGACGCCGTGCTCCGTGTTGTAGCGCAGGAGGAGGCCGTCGCGCACGAGCGTCTTCTCCATGTGCGCGACCGTCGCGAGCATGCGCGGGTCGTCGTGGCGGCAGAAGCCGACCTGCGGCAGCACGAGCAGCGAGGCGTCCGTCTCCAGGGAGCCGTAGTGCTGCACGAACCCACCGTGCTCCGGGTGCACGCCCTTCTCGTCGATCTCCCGCCGGAGTCGGTCGCGCAGTTCCACCCACTCGTCCCGGGGTCCCGGCAGCCCGTGATTGTCGATGCCCTTGATCCCGCGGTCGAGCGCCGCCCACAGCATCACCCGGGAGTGCGTGAAGTGCTGCGGCACGCCGCGGATCTCCCAGATGCCCTGGTCCTTACGCCGCCAGTTGCGTTCGATGAACCCGAGCAGCGCGCGCTGCAGGCTCCAGCTGTACTCGGTCTCCGTGACGCCGGCCTGGCGGGCGCGCTGCAGCGCCACCATGACCTCGCCGATCACGTCGGCCTGGTACTGGTCTACCGCGCCGTTGCCGACCCGCACCGGTGCGGAGTCCTCGTAGCCGGGCAGCTGGGGGAGGACGCGCTCCGGCAGGTACCGCTCGCCGCTCAGGCCGTACATGATCTGAACGTCGTTCGGGTCGCCGGCGATCGCGCGCAGCAGCCAGCCGCGCCAGTTCATGGCCTCGACGTCGAAGCCGTGGTCGAGCAGCACCTCGAGCGTGAGCGACGCGTCGCGCAGCCACACGTAGCGGTAGTCCCAGTTGCGGGTGCCGCCGAACTCCTCGGGCAGCGACGTCGTCGCCGCGGCGACGATGCCGCCTGTGTCCTCGTGGGTGAGCGCGCGCAGCACGAGCAGCGAGCGGAGCACCTGGTCGTAGTGCGGGCCGTCGTAGCTGATGGTCGATGCCCAGGTCTCCCACCAGACCGTCGTCTCCCGCAGCTCGTCGTCGATGCTCACGGGCGGCGGGGCCTGGCGGTGCGACGGGAACCAGGTGAGGGAGACGTCCACCGTCTCGCCCGCCTGCACGTCGAACTCCCCGCGGTGCAGCATGTCGGACGGCGCCATCCGCGGGCCGCGCAGCACGATGGAATCGGGGCCGGCGACGGCGATGAGGCGCGGGTCGTCCGCGTCCCGCACCTGGCGGATCCACGGCGTCGCGGTGGCGTAGCCGAACCGGATGCTGACCTCCTGGCCCATGGTGACCGTGCCGCGGATGCCCCGGATGCGGCGGACGACGTCGGCCCTGCGGTTGCCCTGGCTCATGAACTCGGTGATCTCGACCTCGCCGGTCGGCGTGCTCCAGGTGGACCAGAGGATGAAGGTGTGACCGAGGTACTCGCGACGCGTGAGCGTCGCATCGCCGGCCGGGGCGAGCAGCCAGCGGCCGTGCTGATTCGTGCCGAGCAGGGCGCCGAACGTGGAGTCCGAGTCGTACCGGGGAAGGCACAGCCAGTCGATGCTTCCGTCCTTCCCCACGAGCGCCGCCGTGTGGCAGTCGCTGAGCAGGGCGTAATCCTCGATGCGTTGGGCCATGCTGCCAATCCTTCCACGGGCTACTCTTGCCAAACATGACCCAGCGTGCGGCATCCCTCCTCATCCTCGGCGCGAGCGGCGATCTGTCGTCCCGGTTGCTGATGCCCGGCCTCGGCGAGCTGCTCGCCGCCGATGCGTCACTCGACCTGCAGCTGATCGGCGCCGGAGTCGAGGAGTACACGGCGGACGAGTGGCGCGCCAGGGTCTCCCAGGCGTTCTCCGGCGCGGACGACACGGGCGGCGCGATCGCGCGGGCGATCGAGAAGTCCCGGTACCTGACGGCCGACGTCACGACGAGCGCCGACATGCAGCGCCTGCTCGACGCGTGCGAGCACCCGCCGGCGATCTACTTCGCGCTTCCCCCCGCCATCACGGTGCGGTCCTGCGAGGCGCTGCGCGAACTCGATCTGCCCGACGGCGTGTCGCTCGCGCTCGAGAAGCCGTTCGGCACGGACGAGGCCAGCGCCCGGTCGCTCAACGCCCTCCTGCGCGGGCTCGTTCCCGAGAACCGGGTGCAGCGCGTCGACCACTTCCTCGGCCGCTCGACGGTGCTGAACCTCCTGGGCCTGCGGTTCGCGAACCGCATCTTCGAGCCCCTGTGGAACAACCGGCACGTGGAGAGCGTCGAGATCGTCTACGACGAGCAGCTCGCGCTCGAGAACCGCGCACGCTACTACGACCGCGCCGGCGCCCTCACGGACATGATCCAGAGCCACCTCCTCCAGGTGCTCGCGGTCTTCGCCATGGAGCCGCCGACGACCCTGGACGCCGTGGACGTGCGCGACGCGAAGGGCATCCTGCTTCGCTCGACGCGACTCTGGGGCGGCGACCCGGTGGCGGCGGCGCGCCGGGCGCGATACACGGCGGGTGACCTCGACGGGCGTTCCCTGCCGTCGTACGCGGACGAGGAGGGCGTGGATCCCGCCCGCAAGACGGAGACGCTCGCCGAGCTCACGGTCGAGGTCGCGAACTGGCGCTGGGCCGGCGTGCCGTTCCTGCTGCGCTCGGGCAAGGCGCTCGGCGCCCGGCGCCGCGAGATCCTCGTCACGTTCAAGCCGGCGCCGCACATCCCCGAGGGCCTCGAGGGCACGGCGCTGCCCGACCGGCTGCGCATCTCGCTCAGCCCCGACGAGCTCGCGCTGGAGATCAACGTGAACGGTCCGGGGGACCCGGACTTCATCGACCGCGTGTCGCTCGACGTCGGCTTCCAGTCCGGCAAGCTGCCCGCCTACGGCGAGGTGCTGCAGGGCATCATCAAGGGCGACCCGACGCTCGCCGTGCGCGGCGACACGGCCGAGCAGTGCTGGCACATCATCGAGCCGGTCATCGCGGCCTGGCGGGCCGACGAGACCCCGCTCGACGAGTACCCGGCCGGTTCGAACGGTCCGACGTCCTGGACGGGCCTTCCGGGCGTCTAGCCGTCAGGATCCGCTGAGCCAGGCGGCACGGTGAAGACGGACGGCGGGTCCTGGGCGTCGAACGCGGACGGCTCCCCCCGAGGTGGCGCGTGCGCTCCTCGCTCGGCGGGTCGGTGGCCGAGGACCGCTGGGGCGGCCGAGAACCGCTAGTCGGTCAGCGCGTCCTTGGCATCCTCGTGCACCGAGCCGATGGCGACGGCGAGCGTGATGCCCCAGCTGAGCCACATCAGCACGAGCCGCCAGTCGTGGGGACCGCTGCGGGTGGCTTTGATCGTGCTCCAGCCGCCGAGCATCGCGCTCAAGATGCTGCCGTTCAGGATGTACTTGCGCATGGGACCTCCATCGGGAGATTCCACGCTACTGCAGGGGACATGCCCGCGTCCGCCGCGGGGCGCCGGGTTCCCCGCGGGCGCCATCCGGATCGCCTCCGTCGCCCATCGTGCTCCCAGCCCGCTGACCGATCGGTCAGTGTATGCTCGCCGGGTGCACACATCCGCCGATCCCACCGCGCAGGCCGGCCCGAGCGCCGCGCTGCCGGCGGCCGCGACGAGGGAGGGCGTGCGTCAGACGGCCCGCGAGGAGCTGAAGGCGATCGCTCTCCGCCAGTTCGCGTCGACGGGCTTCGCCGGCACGTCCCTGCAGCACATCGCCGACAGCGCGGGGTACTCGAAGTCGAGCGTGCTCTACCACTTCGCCTCCAAGGAGGCGCTGCTCGAGGCCACCCTCAGTCCCGCCATGGACAGCCTCGGCGAGATCCTCGACAGGTTCGTCGCGCGCGGCGCGTCCCGGTCCTCGCAGGACGAGTTCGTCGCCGAGTTCATCGACTTCCTCCTCGCCAACCGGCTGCAGGTGCACATGTTCGTGAATCAGGGCCAGTCGCTCGAGGGCATGGCGGTGATCCAGCGCGCGAACGTGCTCATCGTCAAGCTCGCCGAGTCGCTGTGCGGCGAGATGCTCACGGCCGAGGAGCGCGTGCGCTTCGCCGTTGCGCTCGGCGGTGCCGCCTACATGCTTGCCGCGACGGAGACGTGGTCGACCGGCCCGCTGGCCGAGGACGAGACCAGGGCTGCTCTCGTCACGGTCGTGTCCGAACTGCTCGCGCCGATGCAGTTGCGCCCCCGGGCGTCCTGACACCGTCCCGTCCTCCGTCGTCACCCCGCTCTCCCCGATCACCGCCCGTCGCCCCAGCCCACCCCGCCCAGCCACCGAGGAGCCCCCAGCCCATGGCAACCCTGCTCTACAGAATCGGCACGTTCGCCTACCGGCGCTCGTGGCCCGTGCTCATCACCTGGGTCATGCTCCTCGCGCTCGTGGTCGGCGGCGGCCTCGCCCTCGGCGGCAAGACGGAGGAGTCGTTCAAGATCCCGGGCACGGAGTCGCAGGAGGCGATCGACCGCCTGTCCGCCGTGTTCCCGCAGGCCGCGGGGGCCAGCGCGCAGATGATCTTCGTCGCCCCGGAGGGCGACAGCATCAGCGCGGACGAGTACCGGGAGCCGATCGAGGACTCCGTGGCCGCCGCGGGCGAGGTCGACGGCGTCGAGCAGTCGCTCTCGCCCTTCTCCGAGTACGCGGCAGACGCCGTGTCGGACAACGACCGCGTCGCGATCGGCACCGTGCAGTTCACCGGCCAGTCGGACGAGGTGACCGACGCGGCCCTGGACGAGATCAGGGATGCCGCCGCGGCCGCGGAGGACGCGGGACTCAGCGTCGAGTTCGGTGGCCAGGTGTTCCAGGAGCTCGAGTACGGGCTCACCCCGACGGAGGCGCTCGGCGTGCTCTTCGCCGCGGTCGTGCTGTTCGTGACGTTCGGCTCCCTGCTCGCGGCGGGCATGCCGCTCGTCAGCGCGCTCATGGGCGTCGGCGTCGTGATGGGCGGCGTCATCGCCGTGTCGGCATTCATGCCCGTCTCGAGCGCATCGCCGCTGCTCGCGGTCATGATCGGTCTCGCGGTGGGAATCGACTACGCGCTGTTCATCCTCATCCGGCACCGGAACCAGCTGGCCGGCGGGATGCCGGCCGCGGAGTCCGCCGCGACCGCCGTCGCCACCGCGGGAAGCGCCGTCGTGTTCGCCGGCGTCACCGTAATCATCGCGCTGCTCGGCCTCCTCGTCGTGGGGATCCCCTTCCTGAGCGTCATGGGTGTCGCCGCGGCGCTCGCCGTGCTGCTCGCCATGCTCGCCGCGCTCACGCTCCTGCCCGCGCTGCTCGGTCTCGCGGGGGAGCGGCTCGCGCCGAAACCCGGATCACGCGCCTACAGGCGCGCGCACCCGTCCGACACCGGTGTGCGCTCCTTCGGCGAGCGCTGGGTGTGGATCGTGCTGAAGGCGCCGCTCGTGTTCGTGATCGTCGTCGTCGGCATCGCGGGGGCGATGCTCGTGCCCGCGCTGCAGCTGCAGCTCGCGCTGCCGAGCGGCGGCACGGAGCCCGAGGGCTCGACGGCACGCGTCGCCTACGACACCGTGTCCGACAACTTCGGCCCGGGCCGCAACGGACCCCTCGTGCTCCTGGTCGACATCACGCAGACCACCGACCCGATCGGGGACCTCGAGGACATCGCGGACGAGCTCCGCCCGCTCGACGACGTGGCCTCGGTGGGCACGGGTACGCCGAACCCGTCGCTCGACACCGCCATCCTCCAGGTCATCCCGGAGAGCGCACCGGACTCCCCGGAGACGACGCAGCTCGTGCAGGCGATCCGCGACCTCGCGCCCGACATCGAGGAGCGCTACGACACCGACATCGCCGTGACCGGGACGACCGCCGTGCAGACCGACATCTCGAGCCGGTTGAACAACGCCCTCGTGCCGTTCGGCGTCGTCGTCGTCGGGCTGTCGATCCTCCTGCTCATGGTCGTGTTCCGCTCGATCTTCGTGCCGGTGAAGGCGGCCGTCGGCTTCCTCCTCTCCGTCGTCGTGTCGTTCGGCGTCGTCGTGGCGATCTTCCAGCAGGGCGTCTTCGCGGATGCGCTGCACGTGTCGCCCGGCCCGATCCTCAGCTTCATGCCCATCCTGCTCATGGCGATCCTGTTCGGGCTCGCCATGGACTACGAGGTCTTCCTCGTGTCCGGGATGCGGGAGAACTACGTGCACACCGGCGACGCGCGCGGGGCCGTGATCTCGGGCTTCTCGGGCGCCGCGCGCGTCGTGACGGCTGCGGCGCTCATCATGTTCTTCGTCTTCGCCGCGTTCGTGCCCGAGGGCGCGGGTGTCATCAAGACGATCGCCCTGGGGCTCGCGGTCGGAATCTTCTTCGACGCTTTCCTGGTGCGCATGACCCTCGTCCCCGCGGCCATGGCGCTCGTCGGCCGCGGCGCCTGGTGGCTGCCGCGCTGGCTCAGCCGCGCGCTGCCGAACGTCGACATCGAGGGCGAGAGCCTGCGCGACCACCGGGACGCCACGGTATGGGCGGATTCCCGCGACGGCGAGGCGGTGACGGCCGAGGGCCTCGTGCTCGGCTCCGCCGGGCGCGTGGTGGGCCCGCTCACGTTCAGCATCCCCACCGGCGAGACCGCGTTCGTCACCGGTGAGGAGCTCGACCGGCGCATGCTCGCCGCGGCCCTCGCGGGGCGGCTCGCCCCGGCATCCGGCCGCGCGCAGGTGGCGGGCCACCCCCTGCCCAGCGAGGCGGGCACGGTGCTGCGTCTGGTCGCCCTCGGCGACACGACCCGGCTGGAGGGCGCGGACGAGCGGCTCACGCTCGCGGACCTGTTCGCCGAGCGACTCCGCCTGCGCGGGCCTGCCTGGCGCTCGCTGCGCACCGGAGACCGGGTCGCCCAGGCCGTCGAGGGCGTGAACCTCGCCATCGACGAGGCCTGGAACCACCTGCCCATGAGCGCGGCCGACGCCCGGGCGGTGACGGTGGACAGCACGGTCGCCGAGCTGCCGAGGCTGCAGCGCGCGATCACCCTCGCGGCGCTCGCGGCGGTGGAGCGCACGCCGGTGCTCGTGCTCGAGACCGGCGACGGATTCCCCGGCTCCGACGAGGAGGGCGCGTTCGTCGCCGCGGTGAGGTCCCTCGTGCGCGAGGGCACCGCCGTGCTCCTGCTCGGCGCCGATCCGCTCGAGGATCGCGTCGCAACCGGTCATCGCATCGCCCTGTCCACCTCCGGCGCCCCCCGCGTCGCCGACCTCTCCCTCGCGTGATGGCACGCGCGGCAGCACTGCACGTCCGTTCGGAAAGGAACACCATGGGTCGCTGGAGGAAGCGCTCGATCGTCGCCCTCATCGCGGGCGTGCCGCTCGTCGTCGCCGGCCTGTTCGTCGGCGCACTGTCGCAGGCGGACACGGGCATCGAACGCGTGCCCGCCGCCATCGTCAACCAGGACGAGATGGTGCAGCAGACCCTGCCGGACGGCACGCAGCAGCCCGTGCTCGCGGGGCGGCTGCTCGTGACAGAGCTCACGGGCGACGAGGCCCAGGCGTTCGACTGGACGATCACGAACGAGGAGGAGGCGGAGGACATGCTCGGCCGTGGCGAGGTCTACGCCGTGCTCACCGTGCCCGAGAACTTCTCCGCGTCCATCACCTCCCTCTCCGACCCCACCCCCGAGCGTGCGGAACTGACCGTCGAGACCGACGACGCCCACGGCTACCTGACCGGCGCGGCGACGCAGGCCGTCGGCACGGGCATGGTGGCGGTGTTCGGCAACGACATCACGGCGCAGTACGTGAACGGCGTGTTCACGGGCTTCAGCAGCATCAGCGGTGCGTTCAGCGATGCCGCGGGCGGGGCGAGCCAGCTGTCGTCCGGCGCCACGAGCCTCGGCAGCGGTCTCGACCAGCTCGCGGCGGGGCTCACCGCCTCGCAGGAGGGTGCGGAGGCGCTCGCCGGTGGGGTGGCGCAGTACACCTCGGGAGTCGACCAGCTGAGCGACGGGCTCGGCCAGCTGAACTCCGGCGCGTCCCAGCTCTCGCAGCTCTCCAGCGGAATCACCCAGTACACGGCGGGCGTCGGCCAGTTCACCGGCGGCATCCGGCAACTGGTCTCGGGCGTCGGGCCCGCTCTCTCTTCGCTCGACCCGGCGGTGCTCGCCGCGCTCGACCCGCAGACGCAGGCGTCCGTCGCCGCGGCGACGCAGGCCATCCAGCAGCTGCCCGCCCAGCTCGACCAGCTCGACGCCGCGGGCCGCCAGCTGAATCAGGGTGCGGCCGGCATCGGCCAGCTGCAGTCCGGCATCGCCCAGAGCGCGTCGGGGGCCGCCCAGCTGTCCAGCGGATCACCCGGCCTGCGGAGCGGATCGTCCGCCCTCGGGGAGGGCCTCGGCCGGCTCGCCGACGGCGTGTCCGCGTCCGCCGGCGGCGCCACCGGTCTCGCGACCGGGGCGTCCGAGCTCGCCACCGGGCTGCAGCAGGGCGCGGACGAGATCCCGAGCTACACCGAGGACCAGGCCGAGGATGCCGCGGGCGTCGTCGCCGACCCCATCAGCCTCACCGTGAAGCGCGACAACCGGGTGGGCGACATCGCATCCGGCATCTCCGCGCTCGTCGTGCCCCTCGGCCTCTGGCTCGGCGCCCTCGCGATCTTCCTCGTGCTCCGGCCCATCGCGCGCCGCGTGCTCGCGTCGCCCGCTCCGACGGGTCGCCTGCTGCGGCGCTCCCTCGGCACGGCGACGGGGATCGCGGTCGTGCAGGCACTCCTGCTCGTCGCCCTGCTGCACACGGCGGTCGGCCTGGACTGGTCGCTCCTGCCGCTGACGCTGGTGCTCGCCCTGCTGATGGCGGTGTCCTTCACGGCGTTCCACTACCTGTTGACCGTCGCGTTCGGCCGCACGGGGCTCGTCGTCTCGCTGCTGCTGCTCGCCATCCAGCTGACCGCGACCGGCGGCCTGTATCCGCTGGAGCTCGTCGCGACGCCGTTCCAGGCCGTGAGCCCCTACTTCCCGCTCACCTACGGGGTCCGGGCGATGCAGACCGTGATCGCCGGAGGGGAGGCCGGCCCGGTCGTGACGGCGGTCATCGTGTTCGCGCTGTTCGCTATCGTGTGCGTGCTCCTGTCCTACCTCGCCGTGCACCGGTCGCGCCGGGCGAGCGCCCTCGGCCTGGTTCCCGCGGCGGCCTGACCGCCGCCGCCCGCTGCCCGGATCCGGGCAGCGGCGGCGGGCGTCAGCGCAGGGGCGGGAGGGGGGAGTCCCAGCCGCGGAGAACCTCGGCGAGGGCGGGCATGCGCTCGTCGCGGACGGCCGCGGCGTGCGCGTCCTCGAGCACGTCCGCGAGGCGCACGCGCTGCCCCGTCTCCGCCGAACGCACGGCGGCCTCCACCATGGCGAGGCTCAGCACGTTGCTGTGCACCTCGCCCGAGGGCACCGTGCCGGTGCGGAGTGCGGACACGAACTCGGCGAGCGAGCCCGCGATCTCCTCCGGCACCTCCGGTCCGAGCTCGACGGCGGCCGGCGCGTCGGGTTCCGGCACCCCGGAACCGGATGCATGGTCCGGCGCCCTCTGCACGGTCGGCGTGCCCGCGCCGTCCCACACAGCCGTGCCCCGGGCGGCGCTCACCCTCCAGAGCCCGTTCCACGACGTCTCCTGGCCGTCGCTGCACCAGCTGCCGGTGTAGACGTAGCGCGCTCCGCCCGCGAACTCGAAGATCGCCGTCGCGGCAGCGGCGCCGGCGTACCAGCTCCAGCTCGGATTGAACTCCTCGCAGTAGACCGAGACCGGGTCCGCGTCGAGGAGGTAGCGGGCGGCGTCGAAGGCGTGGATGGCCATGTCGACGAGCAGCACGTGCTCCATCTCCTCGCGGAAACCGCCGAAGCGCGGCGCCTTGAAGAAGTCCGTGGTCACCACGCCGACGTCGCCGAGCTCGCCGACCTGCCGGCGCAGTGCGGCGAGCGTGCGGTAGTAGCGGCGGGACTGGCTGATCATCAGGAGCCGGCCGGTGTGCTCCGCCGCCGCGACGAGCGACAGCGCCCGTGCGACGGTCGGCGCGACCGGCTTCTCGCTGAGCACGGGTAGCCCGGCGAAGAGCGACTCGACGGTCACGGGATGGTGCGCCGCGGGCACCGTGACGTTCACCACGGCCTGCGCGCGTGTCGACTCAGCGAGCGCCGTGACGCTGTCGGCCACCGGGATGCCGGCGAGGCCGGTGTCCGACAGCGCGGCGGCGGCCCCCTCGAGGTTCAGGTCGACGAGCCCGACGAGGTCGACGTCCGGCGAGGCGCTGAGCGTGCGGAGCCACTGACGGCCCATGCCGCCGGCACCGACGAGAAGCACGCGGACGGGCGACGACGCGTCGGGGAGCGCGGCGAACGCGGCCATGGGTCAGCGGCGACCGGGACGCAGCGCCGTCACGAGGCGACGGTAGCCGCTCGGCGCCTGGGCCTTGGGCTTCGACGCGAGGTGCGTGTAGCCGCGCGCGTAGTCGAGGGCCTGCCGCAGCATCGCCAGCCGCTCGTCCTCCGTCTTCGCCTTGCGCGTGTTGATCTCCGCCACGACCGACCCGTCCCAGTCCTCACCCGCCAGGTAGAGCAGCGTCTCCGCGACCGGCTGGCTGCCACGGCCCGGCATCAGGTGCTCGTCGAAGACCTTGCCCTCGTCCATGGAGCCGGACCCGTCGCAGAGATGCACGTGCCGCAGGCGGTCGCCCATGGCGATGGCCATCTGGAGCGAGTCGCGGCCGGAGAGGGCGCTGTGCGAGAAGTCGAGGGTCGTGGCGTCGCAGTCCATCTCGGTGGGGTCCCAGCCGGGCGCGTACGCCTTCATGCTGCGGCCCGCGACCTTCCACGGGAACATGTTCTCGACGGCGATCTCGACGCCGTAGCTCGTGGTGGTGTTGCGCACGATGGCGAGGAAGTTCTCGGCATAGCCGGCCTGCCAGCGGAAGGGCGGGTGCACGACGACGGTGGGTGCCCCCACGGCGCGGGCGAGCTCGGCGGACTTCTCGAGCTTCACCTGCGGATCGCGCCCCCAGACGAAGTGGGTGAGCAGAAGCACCGGCGCGTGGATGGAGAGGATGGGCAGCTCGTACCGTTCGGACAGGGCTCGCAGCGCCCCGGCGTCCTGTGTGACCTCGTCGTTGGTGACCATGATCTCGATGCCGTCGTAGCCCGCGTTCTTCGCCATCACGAAGGCGTTCTCGACGGGCTGCGGGTACACGCAGGTGGTGCTCATTCCGACGCGGATCATGCTTTCCACGGTACTCCGCCTGCCTGGAGACACCCGGACCGGCATGCGCATTCCGTCGCTGACGAATTCGAGGCGGGCGGGTGAACGGCGGGGGCACTTCCGTGCCCGGGGCAGCGCAAACGGGCGGCTGGTAGCGTTGGCCGCGCCTCGTCGGGCTCGCCCGGCAGCCGCCGATCCGGAACGGAACACCGCCATCACAACCTCCGCAGAACACGAAACGAACGACGCCGCAGACGGCGAGTTCTCGCTCGTCGTCCTGTCCAATCGGCTCCCCGTCGACCGGGTGCTGCACGATGACGGCACGGCCTCCTGGACCCACTCGCCCGGCGGCCTCGTCACCGCCCTCGAGCCGATCATGCGCGCCAACGAGGGCGCGTGGATCGGCTGGCCGGGGGTCGCCGATCACCCCCTCGATCCGTTCCTCAGCGACGGCATCTGGATCATCCCCGTCGACCTCAGCGCCGAGGACCTCGAGAACTACTACGAAGGGTTCTCCAACGACACGCTGTGGCCGCTGTACCACGACGTCATCGCCCAGCCGACCTACCACCGCGAGTGGTGGGAGACCTACGTCGAGGTCAACCAGCGCTTCGCCGAGGCGGGCGCGCGTGCCGCCGCCCCCGGGGCCACGGTGTGGGTGCAGGACTACCAGCTGCAGCTGGTGCCGAAGATGCTGCGGGAGCTGCGTCCCGACCTCACCATCGGCTTCTTCAACCACATCCCCTTCCCGCCGTACGGCATCTACGCGCAGCTGCCCTGGCGCACCCAGATCGTCGAGGGTCTGCTGGGTGCGGACGTCATCGGGTTCCAGCGCGCGGCGGACGCGGGCAACTTCACCCGCGCCGTGCGGCGCCTCTTCGGCTACGTGACCCGCGGCGCGCTCGTCGACGTCCCGCTCGAGGACGACCAGCCGCTGCGCGTTCCCGGCACGAAGCGCGGCCGCGTCGGCCGCGCCGCCCCCACCCGCACCGTCGTGGCGAAGCACTTCCCCATCTCCATCGACGCGCGCAGCTACGAGGAGCTCGCGAAGGACCCGGCGATCAGGGAGCGCGCGGCGCAGATCCGGCGCGACCTCGGCAGCCCCAAGACCCTCATGCTCGGCGTCGACCGCCTCGACTACACGAAGGGCATCGGTCACCGCCTCAAGGCCTTCGGCGAGCTCCTCGCCGACGGCAGGCTGACGGTGGAGGACACGACGCTCGTGCAGGTGGCGAGCCCCAGCCGCGAGCGCGTCGAGACCTACCGGCATCTCCGCGACGAGATCGAGCTGACGGTCGGCCGCATCAACGGCGACTTCGGCTCGATCAGCCACTCGGCCGTCAACTACCTGCACCACGGCTACCCGCGTGAGGAGATGGTCGCGCTCTGCCTCGCGGCGGACATCATGCTCGTCACGGCTCTGCGCGACGGCATGAACCTCGTGGCGAAGGAGTACGTCGCCACCCGCACGGACGACGACGGCGTTCTCGTGCTCAGCGAGTTCGCCGGCGCGGCGGACGAGCTGCGCACGGCGCTGCTCGTCAACCCGCACGACATCGACGGTCTGAAGGACGCGATGGTGCAGGCCGCCACGATGCCGAGGCGGGAGCGGCAGAAGCGCATGCGCGCCATGCGCAAGCGCGTGTTCGAGTACGACGTCGCCCGCTGGTCGGACTCGTTCCTCGAAGAGCTGCGGAAGACGCACGACCGGACGGAGGGCCGGGTGCTCCCCGACCCGCCTGCCGAGCTCGAGACCGTGCCCGTGCTCGATCCGGGAGAGGCCGAACTGCACATCGAGGACGACCCTCTCGACGAGGGCACGGAGAGCGCGCTGTCGTGACCGACGCCCGCACGCAACTGCCCGAGCCGTCGCTGGACGCACTCGACGCCATCGCCCGCACGCCGAGGCTGCTCGTCGCCCTCGACTTCGACGGCACGCTCGCCCCGCCGGTGGACGATCCGGAGCAGGCGCGGGCGGTGCCCGAGGCGCGCGCGGCCGTTCTCGCGCTGCTCGGCATCCCGCACACCAGGGTGGCCCTCGTGTCGGGCCGCGCGCTGGAGAGCCTCGAGCACGTGACCGACCTGCCCGACGATGTGCTGCTCATCGGCTCGCACGGCGTCGAGATCCGGCTGGACTCGCCCGACGTCGAGCTGACCCTCGAGCCGCACGAGCTCGTTCAGCGGGACGTGCTCTCCGACGTGCTCGAGCAGGTGGCGGACGCGGTCGACGACATCTGGATCGAGCAGAAGCCGGCCGGCTTCGCGCTGCACACGCGCCTCGCGACCGAGCGGAACAGCCGCATCGCGCACCTGGTGGCGCTGCAGGAGGCCCGCGCTGAGGTCGAGGACGTGAAGGTGCGCAGCGGCAAGGACGTGCTCGAGTTCTCCGTGCGATCGAACACGAAGGGCGAGGCGGTCGAGCACCTGCGGCAGTACACGAAGGCGACGGCCGTCTTCTATGCCGGCGACGACGTGACCGACGAGGACGCCTTCCTCGCGCTCGGCGCGGGCGACTTCGGCCTGAAGAGCGGCGCAGGTGAAACCGCGGCCGCCCACCGGGTGGCCGGCCCCAGCGAGGTCGCCGGGGTGCTCGCCGAGCTCGCCCGGCTGCGCGCCGCGCACGAGCAGCCCGCCACCTGACCCGGACGCTCTCGTCCGGGCCGGGCGGCGCAGCCGGCTAGGACTCGGAGATCGCGGCGCTCACGGCCGTGGGCGCGTCGTACTCCTGGTCCGGGATGTTCCTGAGGGCGGTCAGCACGCTCTCGTCCGCGCCGTTGCCCTCCGCCGTCGAGACGATGGTGTCCTTCGACGCGGGGTAGTCGATCCCGCTGAGCGACTTCTGCACCTCGATGGGGTTCGGAGTGTCGGTCATGTCCTGCCTTTCCGTCGTGTGGACACCGGACCGGCGCGGCCGCGGTGCTGGGTCCAGGCAACGCCTCCCGGCGCCCCGGCGCAACGCGCGCGTCCGCCCGCTCCCAGGAATCGCGCCGAAGCGCCCCCGGTAGAATCGTCCGACGCGGACGGTGAGGAGATTCGATGGTGGTTCTCCTGGCCGCGTTCGGCGTCGTCGCCGTGCTGCTGCCCGTCGTCGCCCGGCGGCTCGGGCTCTGGATCTTCCCCGTGGCGGCCGTCGTGCCCGCCGTGGCGTTCGTCCACACGGTCGTGCAGGCGCCGACCGTGCTCGCCGGCGGCGAGCCGCGGGAGACGCTGCCCTGGATCCCGGCCCTCGGCATCGCCCTCGACCTGCGCATGGACGTGCTGGCCTGGCTGCTCACCCTCCTGGTGACGGGCGTCGGCGCCCTCGTGCTGCTCTACTGCGGACGGTACTTCGGGCGCGGTGAGGACGGCCTCGGGCGCTTCGCGGCCGAGCTGCTCGCCTTCGCGGGAGTCATGTACGGCCTCGTGCTGGCCGACGACGTCTTCGTGCTCTACGTGTTCTGGGAGGCGACGAGCGTCTTCTCCTACCTGCTGATCGGGCACTACACGGGCAAGTCCGCGAGCAGGGGAGCGGCGCTGCAGGCGCTGCTCGTCACGACCGCGGGCGGGCTCGCCATGCTGGTCGGCCTCGTGATGCTCGCCACGGACGCCGGAACGACGAGCCTGTCCGGCATGGTCGCGGATCCGCCGACCGGCCCGCTCGTGACGGTGGCCGTCGTGCTCGTCCTGGCGGGCGCGCTCTCCAAGTCCGCGCTCGTGCCCTTCCACTTCTGGCTGCCCGCGGCCATGGCCGCGCCGACCCCGGTGAGCGCCTACCTGCACGCGGCAGCCATGGTGAAGGCCGGCATCTACCTGATCGCCCGCCTCGCGCCCGCCTTCGCGAACGACGGGCTCTGGCGCCCGCTGCTCGTCGGGATCGGCGTCCTGACGATGCTCGTCGGGGGCTGGCGCGCGCTCAAGCAGTTCGACCTGAAGCTCGTGCTGGCGTACGGCACCGTCAGCCAGCTCGGCTTCCTCACGATCGTGGTCGGTTACGGCACACGCGACGCCGCTCTCGCCGGCGCGGCACTCCTGCTCGCACACGCGCTGTTCAAGGCGACGCTGTTCCTCGTCGTCGGCATCGTCGATTCCCGCGCGGGCACGCGCGATCTCCGGAAGCTCAGCGGGCTGGGGCGCCGTGCTCCCGTGCTCGCCGGCATCGCGGTGCTGGCTGCGGCGTCGATGGTCGGCCTGCCGCCGTTCCTCGGCTTCGTCGCGAAGGAGGCGGTCTTCTCGGCGTTGCTCGCGGACGCCACCGCGGGTGCGCCGCTGGGCTGGGTCGCACTGGTGGGCACGGCGCTCGGCTCCGTGTTCACCGTGGCGTACACCGCGCGCTTCCTCTGGGGCGCGTTCGCGGACAAGCCCGATGCGGAGCCCGTCTCCTTCGAGCGGGACCGGCCGGACTTCCTCGGTCCGCCCGGCATCCTCGCGCTCGCCGGACTGGGCCTCGGGCTCCTCGCCGGCCCCCTGGGCGGCTGGCTCGAGGGATACGCGGACTCGCTCCCGGCGTCCAGCGCGGACGCGGCGGCCGGCGCATCCCCCGAGACGTACCACCTGGCCCTCTGGCACGGCCTCGAGCCGGCGCTCGGCATCTCGGCACTGACCCTGCTCCTCGGCGCTTCGCTGTTCCTCGGCCGGGTCACCGTGTTCCGCGTCCAGTCGCGCGTGCCCGCCGCCATCGACGCGGGGCGCACGTACTGGGCGGTCATGCGATGGATCGACCGCGGCGCGGCGCGGACGACGGCCGCGACGCAGCGCGGCTCGCTGCCCGTCTACCTCGGCGTCATCCTCCTGGTGTTCGCCGGCTCCACCGGTTTCGCGCTCCTGCGTGTGCCCTCCTGGCCGGACACCCCGGCCGTGCCGTGGGACTCACCGGCCCAGCTCGCGATCGCGGTGCTCATGGCGGTGGCGGCGGTCGCGGCCGCGGTGGCGAACAAGCGGTTCCAGGCCGTCGTGCTCGTCGGTGTCACCGGCTACGGCATGGCCGCCCTGTTCGCCGTGCAGGGGGCGCCGGACCTCGCTCTGACCCAGGTGCTCATCGAGACGGTGACGCTGCTCGCGTTCGTGCTCGTGCTGCGCCGACTGCCCGCGCGGCTCGGCGAGAAGCATGAGTCCGTGCGGCGCGGCATCCGCGCGGCCATCGGCGTCGCCGTGGGAGCCGCCATGGCGATGATCGCCGTCGTGTCGCTCGGCGCGAGGGAGGCCCTGCCCATCTCCCTCGAGATGCCACGGCTCGCCTACGAGGGCGGGCACGGGGAGAACACGGTGAACGTGACGCTCGTCGACCTGCGCGGCTGGGACACCATGGGTGAGATCGCGGTGCTCATCGTCGCCGCCACCGGGGTTGCGAGCCTCGTCTTCCTCAACCGGCGCACCGACACGTTGCCGCGCCTCGTGACGCCGCCCCGTCGCCGCGGGCTGCTCGGCGGCCTCGCGCCGCACGCGAGCGCCCCGCGGGTGCGGGCGGGCAAGGACGGTCCCACCGTGCCGCTCGAGCACGCCGTGCGCGACGAACGGTCGCCCGAGCGACTGCCCTGGCTGCTCGCGGGGCGCACGCTCGCGCCGCAGAACCGGTCGATCCTGCTCGAGGTCGTCGTGCGGCTGCTCTTCCACTCCCTCGTCGTTGTGTCGGTGTTCCTGCTCTTCGCGGGGCACAACGCGCCGGGCGGCGGATTCGCGGGCGGGCTGGTCGCGGGCCTCGCGCTCGTCGCGCGCTACCTCGCGGGTGGCCGGTACGAGCTCGGCATCGCGGCGCCCATCGACGCGGGGCGGTTGCTCGGGGCGGGCCTCGTGTTCGTCGTCGGCGCGGCGGGCGTCCCCCTCCTGTTCGGCGCCGACCCGCTCACCTCGACGTGGATCGACGTCACGGTGCCGGTGCTCGGGCACGTGGAGTTCGTGACCTCGACCCTGTTCGACGTCGGCGTCTACCTCGTCGTCGTCGGGCTCACGCTCGACGTGCTGCGCAGCCTCGGTGCTGAGGTCGACCGCCAGGAGGAGGAGGACAGCAGGCTCGCCGCCCGGGGCGAGGTTCCGCTGCCCGATCCCGCCCCCGCGCCCACCGCCCTCGCCGAAGAGGCCCGCCCATGAGCGCGACGCTCGTCCTCGTCGCCGTCATGGCCGTGCTCTACGCCTCCGGTGTCTACCTCCTGCTGGAGCGCAGCATGACGCGCGTGCTCATCGGGTTCCTGCTCGTGGGCAACGCGACCAACATCCTGATCCTCGTGATGGCGGGGCGCAGCGGCATCGCCCCCTTCTACGACGAGAGCGTGCCGGAGGGCGAGTACGCGGATCCGCTGCCGCAGGCGCTCATCCTCACGGCGATCGTCATCACTTTCGGCGTCTCCGCCTTCCTCATGGCGCTCATCTACCGCTCCTGGCGCATCGCGAACGCCGATCGGGTGCTGGACGACCTCGCCGACGTCGCCGTGCGCGCGGGCGGGCCTTCGGGGGAGGAGCCGATCGTGCCGGACGAGGACACCGAGTTCGGCGATCGCACCCGCGACGTGCTGCTGCAGCACGCGCACAACCGCCGTGACCTGGAGTCGGCCATCGACGACTCGGCGGACGACGACGACGGTCGCGAGTTCCGCCGCGGCCGGACGGGGGGAACCGAATCGTGACCGCGCTGCTTCCCCTCGTGGTGCTCGTTCCGCTGCTCGGCGCGGCGGTTGCGCTGGTCGCGGCCAGGCGGCCGCGGCTCCAGGTGACGGCGTCCATCGTGGCGCTCGCCGTCGTGGTCATGCTGAGCGCCCTGCTGTTCGCGCACGTGGACGCGGCGGGCGGGCAGGCGGTCGAGGTAGGCGGCTGGCCCGCGCCGTTCGGCATCGTGCTCGTCCTCGACCGGCTGAGCGCGCTCATGCTGCTCGTCTCGTCGATCGTGCTGCTCGCGGTGCTCCTGTTCTCGGTCGGCCAGGGCATGGCGGACGGCGACACGGAGACCCCTGTCTCGATCTACAACCCGACCTACCTGATCCTCGCGGCCGGGGTGTTCAACGCGTTCATCGCCGGCGACCTGTTCAACCTCTACGTCGGGTTCGAGATCCTGCTCGTGGCGTCGTACGTGCTGCTCACCCTGAGCGGCACCGAGGAGCGCATCCGCGCCGGCGTCACCTACATCGTCGTGAGCCTCGTGTCGTCGCTGCTGTTCCTCGCCGCCATCGCCATGATCTACGGGGCGACGGGCACGGTGAACATCGCGCAGATCTCCGTGCGTCTGCAGGAGCTGCCGGCAGAGGTTCAGCTGATCCTGCACATCATGCTGCTGGTCGCCTTCGGCATCAAGGCGGCCATCTTCCCGCTCTCGTTCTGGCTGCCGGACTCGTATCCCACGGCGCCCGCCCCCGTGACCGCGGTGTTCGCCGGCCTGCTCACGAAGGTCGGCGTGTACGCCATCCTGCGCACCGAGACCGCGCTGTTCCCGGGCGACGAGCTGTCGGTCCCGCTGCTCGTGATCGCGGGCCTCACCCTGCTCGTCGGCATCCTCGGTGCGGTCGCGCAGGCAGACATCAAGCGCCTGCTGTCCTTCACCCTCGTCAGCCATATCGGCTACATGATCTTCGGGATCGCGCTCAACACGGTCGCGGGTATGACGGCGACCATCTACTACGTCGCGCACCACATCGTGGCGCAGACCACGCTGTTCCTCGCGTCCGGGCTCATCGAGCGGCTGGGCGGCAGCGCATCCATCAACCGGGTCGGCGGACTGCTGAAGGCATCACCCGTGCTCGGGGTTCTGTTCTTCATCCCGGCCATGAACCTCGGCGGCATCCCGCCGTTCTCCGGCTTCATCGGCAAGACGGCGGTCTTCCTCGCGGGCGCGGACGTCGGCACCCCGCTGGTGTGGGCCGTCGTCACGATCGGCGCGGGGACGTCGTTGCTCACGCTCTACGCTCTCGCCCGGGTCTGGAACATGGCATTCTGGCGAGGCCGGGAGGAGGTCGCGGACTACAGCTCGCCGCTGCTCGACCAGCTCGAGGAGCGTCCGGGCGGAACGGCGACGGTCAATCGCACGCGGGCGATCCCCGCGCTCATGACCTGGGCGACCGGCGGGATGGTCGCGGTGAGCATCGCGCTCACCGTGTTCGCCGGGCCGCTCTACGAGTTCTCGTCCCGCGCGGGGGAGAGCCTGCGCGGCGGTGACGGTTACGTGCAGACCGTGTTCCCGGACGGTGCCCCGTGAGCGGCCGCATCACCGAGATCGGCCGCGGGCAGGGCTTCCTGCTCCAGCTGCCGCTGCTCGTCTGGCTAATCGTGCTGTGGCTGCTGCTGTGGGGCACCGTCACCGTGATGAGTGTGCTCACGGGCGCCCTGCTCGCCCTCATCGTCACTCGCCTGTTCTACCTGCCGCCCGTCGACCTGTCCGGCCGGTTCAGCGTCTACTGGGGCCTCGCCTTCGCGTGGCACTTCGCCGTCGACCTCGTTCGGGCGTCGGTTCACGTGGCGTGGCAGGCCGTCGATCCGCGCGGCGTGCCCGTGAACGCCGTGCTCGCCGTCCAGCTGCACACGAGGAGCGACCTCATCATGACGCTGACCGCCGAGGCCATCTCGCTCGTGCCGGGGTCTCTCGTGGTCGAGATCGACCGCGAGCAGTCGCTGCTCTACGTGCACGCCCTCGGCGCCCCCGACGAGGCGGCCGTGGCGAAGGTGAGGCGCACCGTGCTCGTGGTGGAGGAGCGCATCGTCAGCGCGCTCGGTTCGGAGCACGACGTCTGGCTGATCAACCGGGAGCGCCGCGCCACGGGACGGCCGCCGCTGCGCCTGAGCGCCCGGCAGCGCCGGTACGAGGAGATCGCGGAGGCCGAGGGCGAGGCGGAGGCGGGCGAGAGCGGGCGCGCCCCGCTGCCTGCTGGGCCCGCCGGGGTCGGCGATGCCGACGGGGACGCCGCGGAAGTCGCCGATGCCGCCGGGGACGCCGCGGCTGGCGGGGACCGGAGCCGGGACCGTTCGAGGCGGGGGGCCGAGTGATGCTGCACGTCGCGTTCCTCGTCATCGGGGGCATCTTCTTCGCCGCGGTGGCCCTCGCGGTGCTCCGCATCGTGCGCGGTCCGTCGATCCTCGACCGCATGATCGCGACGGACATGCTCGTCGCGACGCTCATCTGCGCGCTCGCCGCGGAGATGGTGGAGAACGAGCACACGCGTACCCTGCCGGTGCTGCTCGTGCTCGCCATGACCGCGTTCCTCGCCACGGTGGGCGTCGCGCGATACGTGACGCAGCAGGACCGCCCCGCGGCCGCCGAATCCGTGGGAACGACCAGCGGGGGTACGACCGCCACCGGCACGAGCGCCGCGGGCACGACCACCGCCGGGGCGGCCGGCGCAGACGCGACCACCGCCGGCGATGCCGGCGCGGGCGAGGGGGGCGCACGGTGAGCGCCGCAGACCTGCTGGACGTCGGCAGCGTGCTGTTCCTGCTCGCCGCGGCAGTGCTGTCCCTCGCCGCGGGCATCGGCGTCGTGCGGTTCCGCGATCCGCTGTCCCG
>Ga0210040_10000101_pt1 | contig 175283 bp, 160 predicted proteins | sample CryGeyCG12114_NA_FD_185462 | JGI IMG/M metagenome (GOLD analysis project Ga0210040, IMG submission 185462) | Groundwater microbial communities from aquifer - Crystal Geyser CG19_WC_8/21/14_NA (SPAdes) (version 2) | ecosystem: Environmental > Aquatic > Deep subsurface > Groundwater | place...
GGTGCCAATCACAGGAGCTCTTGGGAGTCATCGAAGGTTACGGCGGTCGCTGGGTACGGCTGGGCAGGCAAGCTGTGTGGCCCCGGAGCAGTAGGGACCACGAGACGTGTGATCTCATCCCAATCTGCTTCCATAGGCGACTCATACTACTGAGTCGTGTCCACAGAGAGCATATGCATATCGACGACAGAATTCTATGCTCGGGAAGGTGCCATCGTAAGGCAGTGCGGCCTTGGGTAGGTATTACGAGTTCAACTGTCGGGCGCACATGGCCATGGTGTTACTTAGCAGAGATTGAGTCAAGACTTGGTGGTCGTCGTTTCCTCCCACCAGTTTCCGCTTAGGGGTCTTGGCTCCATGCAGGGCGCCATTTCGGACGGAGCATGCTGAGATATGTACACGCAGAACTTCACTCGGTGATGATCAGTCAATCGTGTACTGATAATGCTCTGACTTGATGTGCTTCTGTGGCTTCATCGCCTAGTGCTCAGTGCGACGTTCTCACGGTTCAATCTTGATTCAATTGGATGGCCACGAATACGCGCAATCTTATTCCGCCTTGAACTACTGACTCTCCCTCGTAGAAATATAGCGAATTCTACAGCCATCTTCCTCTACCCTAACGTTGACCACACATTAATCCACCATCAATTACACACTTGGAGGTTGTTGTGCACACACATGGCGAGCTACGAAAGTATGACCGCCCATCTCAGCCATTCTCCCAACCATCTGAATCGAAACACTAACAAAACACTGCAGCCGAACACGCCCGCGACGAACCTCGCACTGGTCGGGCTCGCCGACCTGACCTCTCTTCCCTCTACAGTCTCATCTCCGAGATCCAGCCCTCAGAAGAACGCAACCGTGAACATGCTGTCCCAGTTCCTGGCGATGTCAGCGCAGCATTCCGCCACCTCGCCGAAGGCTATCAGTCCATGCAGCAAGACAACGATAACGTGGATGCCGACCTCTTACAGTCTATGATCTCTAACCTCCTTTCCACCGCAGAACACCCGCCTACCGAGGTCAAAGGCGTCGACGAAGAATACATCGCGAATCTAGAAAGAGTTCCCATTAAAAAGATGAAGCAAGATGCAGATTGTCCAATATGCGGCAACGAATTTAGAGAAGATCCCTATCCACTGTTGGTGCGCCTGCCGTGTCATGAGACTCATGTGTTTGACCTGGAGTGTATACGTCCATGGTTGCTCCTGAACGGCACATGTCCCTTGGACAGAGTGGATCTGGCAAAGAAGGAGCGGGAGAGGAAAGAGAAGAGATTAGCTGAGATTAAGAAGAACCAGAAGGAGGAGGACGACGAAGAGGAGTGGGATGGTTTGTACGGCTAGACCTCGATGCACTCAACTCATCGCCTTGGAGGACGTGAAAGCGTACGTGGCCCATGATATAGACTACATTCGAAACTACCCCGGGTCCTATTATCAAGACTGAAGCCTCGCACCAATCCGTCCTTGTCTACAGTATCGCCCTGAACGGTGTGCGTTAGGACTGACCTTCTGCGTATTCAATAGGTCAGCCGACGTACACGCAAAGGCATGGGCAGCCTTCTGACAAGAAACTGCAAGCGTCGCTTGGTGGCAGCCGTGGTGCCTGTTCATTTGAGGAGCCACATCCGAGGTCGGGGTAAGTGCTATGGAGTAACCCCATCTCCACTTGCGTCGCTCTTCAGTCGACGGCGCTGAAGTACAGACACTCCTTCATGCATTGTTGTTGGCCTGGTACATCACGAAGCTATTCGAAGCAGAAGAATGTCAAACACAACTGACGCAACGGGAAGCGAGGTTATCGCTAATAGCTTCCTCGAGAAACTCCGGCGCGGCGAGCTGGCAAGCACATGCCTCATCAAGTTGATCAGAACTGTAGAGGCACCCATGTTGCTGAAGACAGCAGGTTTTGACAGCATTCTCATCGACATGGAGCACAGCGCACTGACCCTGGACACCACTTCACAGCTCTGCCTCGCATCGTTGTATGCCGGCATTACACCCATCGTTCGCGTGCCATCCAAAGATCCCTTTTTTGTCTCACGTGTGCTCGACGGCGGAGCACTGGGTGTTATCGTCCCTCACATACGCTCAGCGCAAGACGCCAGGGATGTGGTGGACGCGGCCAAATATCCGCCCATTGGTCATCGGTCAGCATCAGCAGGACTGCCGCAATTGCAGTTCAGACCTTTGCCGGCCAAAGTTGCAAGCCCAGCAATCAATGCTGCTACCATGGTAATACCGATGATCGAAACGGTGGAAGCGGTCGAAGATGTCGATGCCATTGCTGCTGTACCTGGAGTAGACTCCCTCCTGGTCGGGGACAATGACCTGACAGCTGAAATGGGGATCCCTGGACAGTACGAGGATCCGCGGTTCCATGACGCATATCTGAGGATTATCTCCGCCTGTAAAAAGCACAATGTTTTCCTGGGCGTTGGTGGTTTGCATAGGCGCACTGATTTACTCGAGAAGTATTGCAGTCTGGGCGCGAATTGGATGATAGCTGGGACTGACGCCTTGCTTCTTTTGGACGCTGCGACACAGAAGGCTTCGGACATGGCCTCTTTGGTATCGCGCGTCGTTAGCCGTGGTTGAAGTACAAAGCGAGCCCTGGAGCAGGAAACAACACATTAGTCACGCACTTTACCGGCTCAACAACGGCCATTAGGCTAATCATAGCACGAAGATCACAGGCTTTAGAGAGCTACATGAAGTGCCAACGAAATTGGGCTATCATCGTGGCTGAAGGATGCTTCTACTGGAGAACACCTTTACAAACGCTGCTACCGTGAGAGCACTCTATGTCGAGTCCCGTCAACTTATCTCCCTCGCGTCTTGTTATGGTGGTCGCAACCATTGCTGATTGCTAGGAACCCGTACGAGCAAGAAGAAGGCTTTTAACTTAGAAGAGAAGAGACCAAGCATAGCCAGCAGATGCTTGTACGATGAACATGATCCATACACCGAGGTGATAGCCTTGACCTTTCGGTGCCGGGATGCAAGCCCGTAAAGGAGCACAAAGAACGCCCACCGTAAGGCGTACCTGCAGACAAAATTGGTTCTGATTCGCTCGCTTGCCCCAAGATGCGGAGACGAGCGACGACCTTGCCGAGATACGGCCTTGTGCCTCGGGACTCTGACTTTATATCCTTATGAGCTTGCAAGAGGACGCAGAGCATGGAGATACCTCCTGAAGTCGTTTCCTGTCTGCCCGATAACTAGGAAATGCCTCTGTCACCGCCCACTCTTCAGACCATTGAATTCGATCTCCTCTCCGACAAAGCGGTCCTCCTAACCTACAACCAACCAAAGATCTCCAACGCCTTCACGTTACAGCAGTACTATGATCTCGCCACTGCCCTCACTTGGGCTCGCGATACAGAGCCAATCATAGTAGTGGTTCTGACTGGCGCAGGAAAGCACTACTGCGCTGGTAAAGTCCTGCAGTCTCCAGATGCAGGCGGCCCGACAATTGACCAGGAGATCGCGGCCGGAAGCGCACTGGGTCAGGTGCTGCAGGGGTATCCGAAGATACTGATTGCTGCAGTGAATGGTGCTGCTATTGGTTGGGGATGCACGCAATTGTGGAACTTCGATCTAGTATATGCTAGCAGCGTTGCATTCTTTCAGACACCGTTCACAAGACTTGGGTTCGTGCCTGAAGGAGGCTCCAGCTATACTTTTCCGAGGGTTATGGGTCGGCCACATGCTATGAGGATGCTACTGGGAAGTGAACGTATTAGTGCGAAGGAGATGTACGTTAGTGGATTCGTGACGGAAGTCATTGATGAAGCAGACCGAGAGAGATTCGTGGCAAAGGTGTGTGAGAAAGCGCGGATGATTGCTGGGTATCCCGAGGAGAGCGTGAAACTCGTGAAGGAGTTGACGAGCAGAGGCGCCGAGATCGCTGAGTTGCGAGCGGCAAGTGAGAGGGAGAGAGTAGCGTTGAGCAGAGTGCTCAGCGGTGATGCGGCTAAGAAGATGATGGCTGAGTTTGCTGGCAAGTCGAAGAGCAAGAAGGAGGGCAGTAAACTGTGATATGCATTAGTCGCATCTTCCACGCCTGCTACAAGCAGAGCGTATTTAGTCATGGGCAACGTTCAGACCTCCAGATAGGTCTTTGGTAGGGTCAAATCTGAAGCCTCTGCTTGAGAAATTGAGCGTATCTGGTCCTTGAGCGAGGCTTTAACATGACTTGTTTGTGTTACACTGCATCACGCTGCCAAACCCGAGTCGTTCATTCCCACCACTTCCCCTTCCCATAAGACCTAATGGCTCCTTACCCTTCAGGTCAAGCCAATACGGCATCCAGAGATCATGGCAAGCACTGCGTCTTCTCAGGTCTCCGGACGTTGCAACGACCATCAAAGACAGCTACAAATGCTACAAGGTGCCAACGACACGGGACCTGCAACCTTGGCTAGAAGAAACATTTACAGTTGCTGAGACGGGCACATCTGTAGACGTAACCATCAGAGAGGCTCATGAACATTTAAGTCAAAGATCCCTTTGTCAGCTCCTCCCACATTACACAGATGATGCGAGCTTCAAAGGATCGATACTCTTGCTCGTCAGCCACTGGCGAACAGAAGCCTCGGACGTATACATCATGATCAACCAACTCCTCGATTACGCTATCGACCTCCTGGAAGGTACCAGAATCCAAACTGCACTAGGAACCCATATCACCGGAAGCGAGGTCCAGTTCCTCACCGGACTCCTCGACGACGTGCTCATGCCCCACAGAATCCAGTCCCGAAGCAAGAGCCCGTGTGGAGAAGCACTTCGCGACTACTGCGCCCACATCCCCTCCATCGACTTTCACATCACCGGTAACCCGTCGGCACCACCCACAAACGAGCAAGCGTACCAAAGCACGTTCACCTCCACCACAACATCAAACCTAACAAGAGCATGCAAAGCGAACTTTGTCTCCGTCACATCGGCGCAACATACCTGATGGTCGACCCCTTCTACGCGCAGCCGCCCCTGCGCCTGCATGATGCCTGCACAAGTCCACACACGGCTCCCTGGGACTTCTCCGTACCGCAGAAACGGCTGCTGGGACACTGCGCGTGGCCTTATGCTACACGTCTCACCAGGAACGGACTTGCCCACGCGTCGTCAGACGCTGAAAGTAGAGTACGCACTTGCTGATTCTGCGCAGTGGCTCATGAGGATATCCGTAAGGTAGCCGTGCAGACGCTGGAGGGATCGCAATGGAGTTTGGGCCATAAACAGCGAGTATCCGTGGTTTACGAGTTTTGGGGTACTGGATCGTGAGGGTGGAGCTATTGTGCTGGAGCATGGTGGGATTGAGGTTGACGATGTGAGTGCTTGGGCGGACAACCTTGGACCGGAAATCGTGATGACTGTTTGAGGCTTCACGGAGAGGCTGAATTTGCAGGTTAGTTGGAACTTGGCGTAACATACTGAGGAGCAGGTAGATCGTGTGACGCAGTTCGTCGATGAGGAGCTAGTTCGTGGGCTAGGGATTAAGGTCGAGGTTGAGGAGGGCAGAGGGAGGGATTGCTCGTATTGAACTGACGTGAGGAAGAATTGTAATTCTGCTACTCCAACGCCTGGCCCTTTGTGTCTGTCTCCTTTTGTGGCCCTTGCCCTTCAGCAACTTCTTCGATTGCCTCTTTGAGGATCTGGCATGCTTTTGCCATGTCTTCCTTGGTTATGTTCAGTGCTGGTATGAATCGCAGCGTGTCATAGATGGACGTAGTCAGGATCAACATGCCCTTCTCCTTGCATTTCGCTTGCACCTTCGACCCAATACTGCCAGATGATCCTGGCTTGAACTCTATCGCCTGCATCAAGCCCAGACCTCTCGTATCGTGAATCATGTCTTTCGTCTTCGGGTCCGACCTGAGCTTGCTCAGCATGTCCGTGAGCTCTTTGCCTCGGGCATCGACATTTTCTAGGATGCGCTCCTCCTTGAATGCCTTCGCCACAGCGACGCCTGCTGCACATGCCACTGCATTGCCTGCATATGTCCCTCCCATCGAGCCTGGGTTCTGGGTGTCCATGAGCTCTTTCCTTGAAGCAATACCTGAAAGCGGCATTCCATTGGCGACACCCTTGGCGAAAACCAGGATATCAGGACGCACATTCCAGTGCTCGATCGCGAACATCTTTCCAGTCCGTCCGAAACCAGATTGCACCTCATCGGCCACAAGTAGAATACCGTTCTTGTCACAGATTTCCCGGACACGCTCAAGATAGCCCGCCGATGCAGGCACATAGCCACCTTCACCTAGAACTGGTTCAATGACTATAGCAGCCGTATCCGAAGGAGCAGTCTCTTGTTTCAGGAGCACCTCGAGCTGTCTGATAGGATCCATGCAGCAGTTGTCATAGCTGTACTTTCCACTCGAGGCATGGGCAACACTACATTGTGCACAGTATGGGAACGGTACTGAGAATACACCTGGCATAAGCGGACCATAGTTCTGTCCATAGACCGTCTTCGATCGGGTCATGGCCATAGTCCCGATAGTTCGACCGTGGTAGCTTCCCTGCATGACGATGATATTCTGCTTCTTTGTTGCGTGCCGTGCGAGTTTCACCGCCGCCTCCACAGCTTCGGAGCCACTGTTCCAGAAGAAGAACGTGTCAAGACTCTTGTGCGGCATTATTGGGATGAGCTGCTCAACAAGCTCCAGATACGGCTTCTGAAACGCGATGTTGACCTGGCCGTGGACGAGCTGTCCGACTTGACTCTGAATTGCTTTTGTCACGCCTGGATGACAATGGCCGAGGTTGGCAACGCCGATGCCCATGGTAAAGTCGAGGTAGCGCTTGCCGCCGACCATGGTGATATAGCTGCCGCTGCCGGATTCGATGACCTCTGTTGAGAGGCGGCCAATGCCACGGGCGACATGCTGGAGTCCGAACTGGGTGAGTTTGGAGGCCGCCATGACTAGTGTGAGTGAAGGTAGAGCCAAGAAGGACGTGAAGCCAACAACGCAACGGTGCGAGCTTTGATACAGCTCGGAGAACAGCGGGTGGCAGGGTGGAGTGGAAGAGAGACTAAGGATTTGGTTTCCGCTGAAGGAAGCCAATCGGGTACTACGCATCCCAGATGGTGACTTATCACTGTGCTGTGATTGGCTGACGAGGGCCAATGTCCGCAGCGTGCTGCGTGTGTCTTTGGTAGGGGTCCTTGCACCCAAAACTGAATACAAACATTCTTCCCACTCAGCTTCTCCAAGCATACGAGAAAATCGAGCAGAGCGTGCCCGCGATGTCCTCTGCTGGATGTGACGAACATGAATTAAGCTAAACCTTGCGCTGGATACCGGGACTAAACTCGCCAAGCTCAGTTGCTCGATAGCTTGATCGAAGCATCCGAGAGCTCAGCAATGTCACAGTAATCATGTCGTCGGGCTGAAAGTCTTCGCCTACTGAAAAACAACGAATGTGCCTCCCCCACTGTTGTCGGAGGGTCACTTTGTCGGCCAAACTCATGGGGTATCTTCCCCTAGCAAAGCCACAATGACGAGAGCCCTGGTCTGCGTGATGAGTGCAACAGGTTGAGGATGGACCAGTCATCCTGACTGACTGACCGCAGCAGCTGTTCGCACATTCCATCTCAACCATGACTTGGCAGGTGTGAACCCCACGTCTCTACCAGTGCATTATGGCTTCAGCCTCAACCTACCCGTCTGTTTCGTCAACTCCTCAGACATCGGACGCAAGTAGGTAAGCTGTTGACATTTCCACGAAGTCCAGACCACGACTTAGAGTAGTCCGAGAATAGAAGAAGCGAAAATCGAGAACTTGTGAAAGAGAAATAGTCACCAACAGGAATGTCCGACAACGCTAACGCTGCTTGCCCCATGGCAAACGACAACCGATACTTGCTGTATCGACATTGAACAGCTTTCTTGAAGGTTGCACACGTTCCTTTTCTGTTGCCTTCGTTCTTGCTGGCTGATTGAGGAAGCTAAATAACCCAGAAGCTCCTCAAATATGCCCAGAGAGTTGTCGTTGCAAACAACGGTAGGCTTGCCGGCTTCGGACCTGTGAAGGACAAGCCGTTCTACGCATATCTCTGTGTTAGCAAAGGCGCATCCACGTTCGGCTTGTCGTCGCACGTGGCTGAGATGACTGGTCGGATGAACTCCTTGCTCTACAATACTGCTTGTACTCGCGGTCGATCTAACACCTTCAAGATCCAGATCTCAGGTTTCCAGCACGTCTATGCCATGAACTTGGGCAAGATTCTCCGATTCGATATGCTATACTGAGGTCTCTTGCGCTTGAGCTCCTCGATGGCAATATTGGGGAAAGAGAGTGCTTGCGACGTTTCTCAAGAAGCGCAAAGACATTGCGTACGAGATCACTGAGCTCCAGAATCCATCCAAGCAAGGCGAAATGGCATAGGCAAGGTGCAGGTCGGAGAGATTGTTCAGGGGGCTATGCAGGAAGGAGGGTTGGATATCGTTGCTGTCAATATAGGGGTTCAAAGAGATAGCTCCGCCGAGACTGGGTAGGAGAAGCAAGGATCCAGGGCGCAGTCACGACGAGAACGCTCGCGCAAGATATGCTAAGCCGCCTGAAGGGGAGTACAGCAAATATAAGCACATAGAACCAGCCTACTATAGAACAAGTCGAGGGATAGAAATGACAATTATGGATAGCCAATGTTGTGCTTTCAGGTGTACCTGACGTGCTTCACTACGCTATTATGCATGAAAAAAAGATTGATAGGCGCTTCATTTGACTGCGGATACGCAATGGAGCTGTTCAACGTATTACCCCTAGAGCCAGGTTCTGGGTTGCAGCAAAGCCATACGGCGCGGCACCATTCATCGACAACCAGGTCGCCACTCATCTGACGTCAGCTTCCTAGAGTACAGTCGTCCGCCTCTTCAGCTTATCGTCCCCAACGTCTGACGTCCCCCTTCCAGCTCTACCATACCCAGCCCATTTCTGATTCGAGAATCTCTTCTCGTTGATCTCGTTCGGCGCACTCATACCAGGCAATCCGCTGACACTGGCTAGCAGATCCTGTGTAGATTTTGAAGCTGCTCTATCTCTGGTCTTGAGCACAGGCGAGGTGTCCGGGTCGGTGTAGATGTTGGACTCTGACTGTGCCTGGCGATGGGTTCGCGCGGGTTTTACGGTGGTTCGGGGAGGGGGATCTTCGAACGTTGATTCTGCTTTGTCTTTGTGCGGTTCTGTTCTCGTCCCCGTGGTGGTCAAAGGAGATATTCGACTCGAATTGAGTGGTAAGCTGGCCGTATGCTGGCTGCCCCGGTTCGGTCTCGACAACGTGATGACAGGCGATGGCAAAGGGGACACGTCGCCCTCCTTTCGAATGAAAGGCGGTAGTAACAAAGATGGTGGGTCGGACGTCCATGACCTTTTCTTCGGCAGCAGCTGTCGCCTCCGCAATGTCTCTTTGGCGAGTTCATCTGCCATAACTTGTAGCTTTGCTTGCACTTCTGGTCGCTGGAGATAAACTCGGGTCAGCTGTTCGATCTGGTCTAAACTGCGCCAGCCGTCGAGCTGGATCTCTGCTACGCCGTTGTTTGCGCTGACTCGAGCAAAAGTGATCTGCTGACTGTTCGATTTACTGTTGATGATATCTTCCATCTCTTCTTCAACTCGGTCCGAGTCGGTGGCAATGGCTTGGAGATCTCTAAGAAGATTCTTAGCTTCTAGAATAGCTCTTGGGATTAGTCGGTCTTCCCATGTTCGCTTATACGTGGTAGCTAACGTGACCACTGAAGCACGTCTGGATGTGTTGCTGACCACATCATGATGGGGCTTAGGCGAGCCCGTACCAATATTCATCCATATAACATCACAATCTCTGTATCCTGACACGTTCTCCAGGAAGTGAAAATGCGCCTTTCGAGTTGGGTTGTTAGTGTTGCCAAAGGCACCGTCGATAAAGGTCCTCCCGTTGATCGTGATGTTTCGATAAAATGTCGGTGCTGCTGTTGTGGCGCGACATATCTTCCAGAGCTCATATGGTATATACTTGCCATCTTCCTTTTGTGTTGACCTGCAGTAATGACTGCAAATGAATGCTGGCTGATTCATGCGTCTTCCTGACGGGGATAGCTCTCTGCAAACAACTGTGCAATAGCTCTTATTCGATTTGACATTGGCTTCTTCCATGAACCTGATAGTCTCGCCAGATTCTCGTTTACCATACTTGTCGATGACTTCTTGGATACATGTCCGGAAGGTCTTATCTGAGTACCGTGGGACGACAAGTCCACCAATACAGGAGCCGAACTGTCGCCGCCCGAAGATTCGTGGTAGTAGCTCCTTGTAAGCTTTTATACATTCGCTGACTGGCATGTTGAGCTTGACGAGCATCATAGCAATGAGCCTGGAGCACATCAGTAACTTGGACACCGTCGAAGCGTCCACCACTCACCCGCCAGTACTGGTCCCAACGATGTGGTCGAAGAGCTCGGATGGCAAGAGCTCGTCATGCGCGCCGACATCATGAGATGGCTCAAGTTGCTGAGCGACAAGGTGTAACAGGTGACTCAGGATTACTATTGAAGACAATCCACGAACGCCTCCACCATCTGGTGCTTCATTAGTACATGTCCTGGGCTCCGAAGCGGTATTGATGCTTGCCTACCAAGTGAGAGCACGCGAATTGTTTTGCCGCCTGCGACCATCGCTTACTGTTAGAGGCAAGATACCATCTCCAAAAACCGGGCAAGACGCTGAATGCTTACTGGGTTGCTATCATAATATTCGTAATCTTCCACGATGAATCGGCTCTTTGTTTGGACTGCAAGAGGAAATTGGTCCGAGCTTTGCGACTGATTTCGGCGATGATGAGAACAAAGACTGGTAACTGTGTGACCCGTTTTCGCAGGCGTGGCGGTAAGAGTCATGTCTGCCTCTGCTAGTATCTACGAGCGAAGGAACTATGCAAAATCGCAAAGACTCAACAGATGGGGCTCTGCGAGTCCTCACCCTCCATGGTGATGGTTTGCAAGGCCTTAGCATTGTCAGTGTCGTTGATGAGCTTTGTAGCAGAATCGCTGAGACCAACGGACTAACGCAATATTGCCGCCCAAGCGAGCTGTTTGATGTCATATGCGGAACAGGCATAGGAGCACTCATTGCCGTCCTACTAGGGAGATACTGCCTCGACATCGGCAAATGCAAAGAGGTCTATATGGACTTAGCAGAATTCGTCGAAGAAAGACAGGCGACGCGAAGAGGATTGCGCACTGGAGCAATTGAGGAAGAAGACATCCACGATTTCATGGAGATCCTGATCAAGGAGGAAGGCTGGTCAGACGTTATGGAGATCCCTGCTACCGTAGGGAGGAAAAAGTGTCAGCATGTATTTGTGGCTCGAAGCCGAAATCAACATGATGGGAAATCGATAATTCAGCTCGGGTCGCAAGCGCAGACTGAGACCTCACGAAGGAGATCTTTGCCCTCAAGTACAAAGCCGGCTCGTATTCCTCGAGTCTTGGCAGCTTCGGTTGCCAATGGCATCCGGGACTGGCTGCCTATCTCGAATGGTCAGTTAACAGGGTTCGAAGCACGCATGCCTTGCGTTCACGTGGTTGTACTTACGGCGGTTGACGAGCTTATGGCGTCGCATCAGTCGAATTCATCCATCGGGTTTCTAGCGAACATCGGACCACAGCGACCAGAATCTAGCAACCTGGATGGCATTTCGAGAGAGCCACGATCTCCAGCTCGATGGGTTATGGACAAGACTTCTCCCATCAGGACTGTTGTGATGTGGCCACTGAAGGTGACAAAAAGAACGCTCCTGGCCAGCGAACCGGTTTTAGAGGCGGATAATGAGTCTCCTGTGTGCGGGGGACGTCGCGCAAAGTCGCTATCCCTCATACAGTGGCCCATCCACGGCCTGATCGCACCGATCGACAATACGGCAGATTCCGAAAGAGGAGAACGTCAGGAACTTGTGCAGGAACAGGTCCAACAGCTGCTGAGCGAGACATCGGAGAAACGGTTGTTCGATTTCTCCAGCTCACTGACAGCATCATACGAAACAAGTGATATGGCTGATCTGAAGGAGACCAGAAGCAACATCAAGCATATCATTGGGTTGATGAATGACACTGGTCTCTTCGAGGAAGCTGCGCGTTGCTTCGGACAACCATGAAGTGCGCATGATGCCGGGGCGTCGAGCATTGTCCCAGTTTATTGACTGACCCGTGTGATCAGAGGCGGCAGGCTGATATGAAGTATTCGTTCAGAATATGTAGCAGCAAGTGGTTGAAGTTGCAGCATCTTTCCAGGATAGCCAAGAGATGAGTATCGTCCATGTCAATCGCTGTTCTGCTGACATGTGGGGACCTCCTGTCCATATGTCTCATTTAATCTATCGCATAGAACTCTGAGCAGCGCTTTTCTCGAAGTTGATCTTGTTCTCGAGCACTTTGACATAGGTGCTGTGGCTGTTCGGACTAGCTGAAAGACAACCGAAGAGATATCGTAGGTCGTCACTTGTAGCCCAGTCGATTTTGGCGAGTGTCAGAGCATCCATCAACGTATAGCTCACCTCAAAGACCTTTTCGAAGATGCCCAGGCCGTGAACTAGAATCGCATCGTAATTCATGCCACGCATGACCTGACATAGATCTCGAGCAATCAAGATGGGGTAGTTGTAGAAGAAAACGTGATCGGTCGAAGTGCTTGAGATTAGCCCTTGTCGCATTGATGCTTGCCAGAATATGAGTCTCAGCCATTGATGTGTGATGAGCACATCTACCTTCTGAACGTCGGTCATCTTCGTATGGTGGAAAGACAGGTTGTTGAGCTGGTGTTGTATGGCTGCCACGTTCTCAAATATACTTGTCTCGAGTTGTTCCTCGGGATCATTGGCGTACCACAGGTGCACGAACTTTTCGTCCAAGATCGAAAACAGATTGCAAAGAGACGTGAAGCCGGCCAACACAACCTCATCGTGTTCATCGAAGTAGTCTTTCGGAATGCTAGGGAGCCGGGTCATTGAGATCGGTTTGTTGCGTAATATCGCGCACCCTCGTTCAGTGATAAACAACAATGCAAGCATACGCTTCCTGCATATGAGCTGGACCGGATCATCGATCGCTCTTTCTGTGTCTGCATGCATTTCGCGAGCCAGGCCAATCGCCTCACGTAGGAAGAAATGGTGAGAACGCACCTGCTTGATCTCGAAATATGTAATGCACAGGCAAAAAGATGAGATAACAGTAGCCAAGGTTGCCGTTTCGATCCACTCATAACTATTTCTTAAGTGCAGACACTGTCTCAGTAGCTCTCTGCCCAAGTCTTGCTTGTTCTGTAAAGTTAAGTCAGATGATGGTGCAGCATGCGTGACTGTCACCGCGCAGACAGAGAGGACCAATATCTTGTCCTGTGCCGAAAGCTCCTCCTGCTGGTTCAGCATCTTCATGAACGTGGCCTCATGCAAGATTGGCTGGATTGGGTATAAATGCCGGAACCACTGTTTGACGCACTGAGACAGCAGCTGAGCAGAGACATCGATTTCGGACGCGAGTGCCATCAAGCGTGGTTCAACCTGTCCGTGACTGGAGTTGGAACGATACAAATACTTCGGCCCATGCGGTGGGCGAGGTGAGCTTGAGTTTGAGATTGCTTCAGAAGGTGCTCTGGTGGGGGCTGAGCCGGTCAACATAGCGTCGATTGAGTTAGGCCTGCCCATAGACGCGGCCATCGCAGCAGGTTGCGAGTAGGACGTATGATCGCTCATCGACAGAGGCTCCTGAAAGATCTGTTGAGCAAGATCGTTCACGGAGAGGTAGCCATTTGCTGAGGTGGGGGAAGGGTATTGCAGTAGTGGCTGGTCTTCTGTCATTTGCCATGCCGAAGGGAACTGGATGCCAGCGTGCGTAAAACCACAATTGCCCAGAGTACTGATCTCGTCCCCAAAACCAAGTGGCACGGAACGCGGCATGTTCATCGGATCTGTGATATGGCTGTAATCAGAGAACTGAGAGGCTATGGGTGAAGCAAGAGGAGACGAGTCGACACTGTCATTGGTGTATGTCCGCTGTTGCAAGCCGGGAAGCTGCATATCGAGGGACTGTAGATTGAACGGTGGTAGGCTGGCTTCTTGCGCACGCATGTTGTCGTTCTCACCACGTAGTTTTGCGATGACAGATCCTGAACCTTTCTTCGGGCCTGTGTGCCACGGTCATTACTCGATCTATTGCTCGATCGCGTGGTTCCTACCTCTTTTCTTCCTTTGTATCTCGCGCGTGCAGCTCAATGAGGACTGTATGCATCGATCGCATGGGCCTTCATTAGTCTGCTGGCACTTCACTTTCTGCGCAGGGTCAGAAACCTGCGGCGGAACGAGGTACTGCTAGTCTTACCCTCCGTCGGCATTGATCGCACGGTGGTAGTTTGAGTGGTACACGGGGCGCGGGGTGGTCACTGGCTTGCGGACTCGCAGGCTTCGAATCAGTGGGGGTCGCCGAGGGAGGAGGAGTGGATTTGTTGTCACCGTCCATTGTGATGGGTATCTTAGTGCTAGGCGTATCCAGCGCATATCGAGTGCTCAGTAAAAGGTGGATGTTTCTCGATGCCGCATCAATCGCGTGCCACGCATGTCTCTTGTGTCGTTTTCTTCGCTGTGGACCTGCTGGGGCTGTTGTGATCGACCGAACAAAATGTGCTGTGCATCTGAAAGCACATTTAATGCATGTGTCAAGCTTGTGCCAACACTGGTCCAGAACCTGCTACAACCAAGGATGCACAGACGGCGGGCGCATCAGCCTCAGTTGACGCCCATTTCCAGCAGCTGATCTCGTGCATCATCAAGCTTGCCTGTGGCTCGTTGAGGAGTAATCGAGCTTGATGTGGGTTAGCCAACAGGATCTGTGGGGTATAAATGCTGGTCGAAGTTTTGGGGCCTGCAGAAGCGGAGGAGGACGTGCTTCGATGCCCAATGATTAGCCTTCGAGCACCAGTAACCCTTGCGAATGTCTTTGCGGCTTGCCGAACCGTTGTTCGTCCCAGCCGCATCATCGTGCTGCGCCGACCCGTAAGCTCGGTCGCTAGTCGCGCGTTCGAAGAAGAAGCTCCTATTAGATATACACACTTGCAATATATCTTCCTTTTGTTGCATTACGTGTTACGCTCAAAGCTGAGTTGACGTCGTACCAAAGCAAAGACCTACCAAGTAGACCATCGCTCGTAACCTAGCGTTTTCCACGACAATGAAGTCAGGCGTCTACCAAGCAGGCGCGCTTACTGTGAGGGCACGAACGATACGCAAGAGCCCCACCGAGGCAAACAAGGCACGGGAGGGCGTGACCACCTTCGTCACGAAGGAAGAGTTGAACACCAAGTGCCGTACATCCCAGACACCGTAAAATCAATAATAAAGCAGATGTCAAGAGGCAGTCGGAATCTGGTGCCAAGGCTCCATCATCTCTGCACGATCTCGAGATATCGGCTTGTTTTGGTCCCGAACATTCCATTGTCTTGTCGTCATTGCTATCTCGACACTCCAACCACGCTCAGTGAATCCGTCCAGGGAGATTCCACCAGAAATGAAGATGCTTCAATTGACACGATGGATTGGAGGCTTTCGCATCATCGCACCCATGAGACAGCTCCAAGCAGGGATCGAGGACTCCTTGTTGGACGTTTGGCTTGCGTCAAATGCATCTTCCCAAGACCTTGTTGTCATAAGCTGAGAGAAGCCAGGTGAGAACATTTGAGCGTATATAGATCGCTTTACGTTTCCTACATAGCCATGTTTAAGGTCAATTTACGCTTTCCGAACTCATTTGCAACTTCACTCCGGTGTGCACCCCAGACCAGTTATATCGTCAAAACATCGTACAGGAGACCAATCTCATCCACATCAGTTTTCAAAATGCCTGAACAACCCACAAAGAGCGAGATCACCTCCAAGAATGATCCCTCAGTCAGCAAGCAATATGACACGGAGACACCCAAGGATCAGCAATGGAAAGAACTCTACGAGATCATCGATGGCGACAAGATCACTACCCTAAACACATACCGCAAGGGTACTGGGATGGTCGGGCGCTCTATGGCAATTTCCAGGCGGGATGGCCCCAAGATTCTTTACCTTGCCAACAAAAACAGCAGGAAGTTTGACGACCTAGCTGACAACAAGGAAGTTCAAGTCGTCATCAATGACAAGAACCAGAACTGGGTCAGTATCTCTGGTACTGCGATCAGCACCGAAAACGACGACCCCCGAATCAAGGATCTCTACAGCAAGCCTATCAGTGCTTGGTTTGGCGATTTGGGGGACGGTGTGCACAATGGCACATACGAGGACCCAAGAATGGCTATCATCGAAGTTAAGCCAAATTACATTGTATACTGGAAGAAGACGGTTGGCAGTCTTGGCTTCATGAAGGAAATCGCCCAAGCTACCACTACCGGCGCTGTTGCTCAGACTGGTGCGCATCGCGAATTCACCGAGGCAGACATCTCAAAGGAACTGGTTTGAAAAGCTTTATGACGATATATAGGCAAAGTTTGGTGTATAATAAGTAGGTAGATCCAATGCTTAACATCATAACATTGACAAGGCCAGTTGCAATTTTAAATTTCGTGATTGATATAATATACATACGTGGTGACTGCGTATAATAACACTTAGAGCGTTGTTGAACATTTGGTTTCTCCATGATACCTATCGCATTCTTCGTCAAGTAGAAAAATTCCCGGGTTGATCATAACGTCCTGGCCCTTCTCATAGTAACCATCAACACCTTTGAACGGGCTCTTGGTCCTAAGATCAGCGAGTCAGTGTGGATGGAGTGCGGATACTAGTATGAAGCGAAGTACATTGGCGGGTTAGCACGGGAAGCTGCGCCACATTTGTCTTTTCAATTCATTGAGGCGTCTTCCGAAACAATTCGACGTAAGAGTCCACGTCACCAGCCCATGTCAGAAGCGTCCAATGACTGTGTATCGCTAGCACAGAGATATGTTTTAAGAGCTGACTGCCCTGGTCCAACGCTTCTTCCCACCCTACACTCACCTTATCCAAGCGTTCATCCTTTTGCGCTGCTGCTTAGTATAAAAACACCGTTTTCAGAAATCCACACAACCTACGCCTGAGTATGTTCCACGCTGTCTCATCGCAACCAGCATCAGCCCACTAACAGCAACCCACAAGCAGTTCTTGACCTTCAGCCTACGCAAACAACCTACCCACGACATGCCTCCCGCCGGCTCAAGTCCCGCCTCCTCAGCCATCGCCAGCGTCGTCAAGGCGCCCAAGAAATCCTGCTGGTGCGACGATGACTGCTGCTGCGCAATCATCCCATGCACAGTAATGTGAAGGGCTCCCCGTTACGACATTACATGACGACGAGATACAAGAACGAGAATCAGTTAGCGAAAACACATAACAAACATTACACATTAGAGCGTTGAGCGGTAAAGCTCCGGACCAACGATTCCGAGCCCTAACGAAGACATGGGCGGATCGAGCACGACCGTTCTCCCGTGGGCAGAATGAGACAACACGAGTACATCGGATAGGAATACATATAACATTGTATATACCCCTGCCATATGCTTTATTGCTTTCACATTGCACTACAAATTACGCCACCGCATGCTCGCATGCTGAGAGCTCCCCCGGGTCACAACATACCCGCCCTTCGTATTCTTCTACAGAACGAGCGACAAGAGATATGGATACTGTTACCATCGCCATCGGCGCCCATTGGTGATGATTGTGCAGCCTCCTTATCCCAAACCCAGGTCCTCGCCATGCGCATGGTGCTAGGTATGGTTTCCTCAAAGCACCTATTGCACATCATTTTAAAGAGCTTGCAATGCGTGTTGACTGCCGTACGTTACCACAGCCATCTGAGGAGAGGTCCACCTCGCACTGCTGCGAATTCCCAAATCCAGGTTGTTTTGTGTTCTTACATGTTTCAAGTTGGGAAACGTGGTCCAGTGGGACAACATTGCTTGGTCGTTAATAAGAACGAGAAGCGTTTCAGGGGACGTACAGCGTCAGTGAGATGGTTTCAAATTGAACGCCCCGGAGTATATCACATCCGCTAAGCTAAACAGCATACTCCTAAAGATGGTCATACAGTCATAATCTCAGTCTAGCAGGGTATCGCGTGCTGGGTATCAAAATTTCAGCCAAATGCCAACCTGTAACGAGCGCAATAATCGTCCAACAGCTCTATCGTTGTATCCCCAACTGCTCAAGCTCAGCATCATACAGATCTGCTTCTTCGCCATTTTGGCGTAACCGTCCAGTCTTCGCTTCTCCTCCAAGCCAGTGCTTGATGATACAGGGTTGGCTTTCCGGTCCACCACAGATTTTCTTCCTGCCGAGATTCTTGAATTTCGGCCCTAGAGGGCCGTTGACGTAGTGGTATTGCCCAGCAAAACGGTACTGGCGCTTGTCGCCCAGAGGGTAAAACTTGTCGCCCCAGTGGCCCGCGAAATTGAACCACTCGGTGGGAGCATGGGGTGTCATGTTCGATGCACGTACGATATCCTTCTTGTGGTCATATGTGAAAGCGTGTGAGTTCAGCGCTGGATCCCAAAGAGGCCCTCGATCTGTTCGATCATGCAAGATTCCCCAAGGAAGCACATAGGGATGTCCACCAGGAGTGGCATACATAGCATGGGTCCCAACAGCAGAATATACCACAGGTCGCTTCCCAATCTTCTCCACTGCATCGTACGAGTATGCAGAGCCGAAGTTATGCTCGCTGAAAAACATGGCTTTGGGCTCACCGTGGTGGAACCTGATAGCGGTGTGTTCCCAGTCGCCAACATGGTTGCCGAAGCGAACATTGAAGACTGAGTTGCCAAGATTGAAGCTGTAAAAGAAGAACCAGAAGGCGTCGACGATGCCGTGTCCCTTGCTTACGGTGACTAGAACTGCTGGAGCGTCACTTCGGCCGCCACGCAGACGGTGGGGTTCGCTTCCTTCATCCCGCTTCAACTCTTGATGGTAGTCATCTTGAGCTTCCTTGAGAAGGTTCGCATGAGCTCTGGCTGCAGTTGCTGATTCTTGCAGGTCCGCACTGTCATCAAACGCATGGCCGGCGCCAAACCAATCTTTCATGTCGCCAAGAGCATCTCTAAGGCCTTGCATATATGTCCTACCTGGATGATGGATCCAGCCATCGTTGTCTGCAAAATCATCATCATCAGGGCCACTTGGCATATTTGGAATGTTCTTCTGTCCACCGAGCCAGTCCGGATGCTCCTCGGGATCGTCTTTGCTAGTCAGGAAGACCCATTTGCCACGCTGATACTCATTGTACTTGTTGAGATTCCGTAGTGTCGGGTGTTCAGACTCTGATTCGATTGCAGTGTAATTGAGCTGGGGGTGGATATGGTAGAGATGTTCGGCAATGTCGCATGGCCAATACTGCTCTCCAGAGAAGAGGTGTACTAAAGGTGCATACTCAAGTACGTATTCTGGGATCTCTCTCAGCACCTTCTCCTCGCTTGTCCAATCTTCTGGTCGATCCTCCGAGTCGGTCCAAGCATTCTGCCAGTCCCAGTTGCCCTCAGAAACGGTGTTCTGCTGTAAGGTAGTGTAGTCGGATCGAGGGCGCATCTCGTGCCTCGAGAAATGCATGTGTGAACCACCACATACGCCGAGCCAGCGGCAAGCCTTTTTATCCACCCAAGACTTGGAAGTCGCGACCCATTCTGCGTTTTCTTTGTCCAGAGGATGCCACACGAATAGGTCAGGTCTGTGAGTCTTCAGCCAGCTGTTGACCGAAACGTAGCCGATCAAAGTCGATAGTATGCCTATCGTGGCCTTGGATTTTGGCTGCTTCATCTTCCCTTCCGTTGATACGTCTGTTGTGCTTATCTGGTCGACAGATACATGGTTTATCTCAATAAAGGTTTCCGACCTTTGCTCTTCTTCACTTCCGGAATCGCTAACACAGTCTGGCTGTGCAATGGGTAACGCGGTCGAATCGCAACAGGTGGACAGATCAATCGCAAGCGGAGGTGAGGTGACAGCGGGGGACGATGGTAGCGACAGTAAGTGACTGCCATGGTGACAGACGCGGTCCACTGTTTTAAGGCAAAGTAACTCGTTAGCGGATGTTCTTTTGTCAGTGTCCAACGTGGTATCACTCAACCAGGTCTGGTCGACGATTGCCGGCCTGGTAGTCGCGTGTGGAGCGGGAGAGATGGGTCAGAAGTGGCATGGGAGCGGAAGCTTCGGCTTCAGACCGTGCATGATTGGAAATGTCATGCTGATGAAGCGGACTGCAATTGTAAGCCGGGTATAACACGAGCCCGAAGCCCGTTGCTTCCTCCGTGATTCTATAGAGGTAGCCAGCCGTCCCTTCCGTGCATGATTTCATAAGGCAAGTGCAACTTGGGGCGACTGACTTACTAATACCAACACTCGCGACGCTATCCTGCGGAGCAAGGGTTCTCACCAGTATGAGAGCGAACGACTGTAGAGCAAGCAGGTATACAAGTCGGATGGTGTCTCCTTTATGCCATGATGAAGAGTAGCGATATCTAGGAAAAGCTTTTGCTCCTAAGAGGTCACCTGGCGGTCGGAAACGTAGGTTAGCACTTCACAGAATAAATGATGCAAGGAAGGCGCCGGTGGCCTCTCAGCACCGCACCTGCATCTCCAACGATCGGCCCCGGATGTCAACGTCATCTCCGATTCGACGTTGGAACTTGGCGGCCTCGGATATGTAAGCTTAAGTGGTGCTTAGTATAGCTCTATGGCTGTTTTAAGGCAACCTTCGACGCGTTCTTGACACTAACCGTGTTCGGACCCGTGGATGACGATTTTCACCGTCGTGTCACAGCGCGGTTCCCATTATTACTCCCATCAATAGCACCTTTCCACCAGTGCAGTCACGAAGCTTATGCCCAGCTTCAGGTCGTGGTCGAGACCGGTCCTTTGTGTCCTCTAGAAAGCACGTGCCGCCAGCTTGGTGAAGCACAGCTTGGAGGCAAGGCACACTATGGCTTCTCAGCCCGCACAAAATGACGATGAATGGGAGTACGAGTACGACTATAACGATACAGAGGTAAGCTATGGTCCAAAATTCGATGGGGCATTTACGTGGTTTGGTGTCCCATATGGTTTTCTTGTTCGTGCATTCTCATTACTAGGTAGGTCTTCCTCGTGGATCTCGACTTAACCACGGTCAATCGCACTCTGAGAGCCACCACTGAAAACAGGAATAAGAGGCTGGCCGACATACCGGGAAAGACGGCTGCGAAGAAGAAGCAGAAGACCTCCGTGAAGGGCAAACAAGCTCTACCTGGGGCTTTGAGCACTGAAGGTAATGCAGCTTCTCAAGACGCTAGCAATGCTACAGCAAGCCTAGAGCCATCTGCCACAGTCGTCAACCCCAGCAAAGATGAAGATGCGCAGGGGAACGGAATTCAGGTTCTCGACTTGCACACTAGCAATCCCATTGTCTCTCACAAGGGACAAGTTTTCAGCTGTACTTGGACCGACATGATAGGTACCACAATGTTCTTCAGCCAGCCCCGTGACACCCCACTATATGATCCTGAAATTTCGACCGACGATTTCGATATGGTAGGTATGTCCCGTATCAAACTGGTTGGCCGAGAAGCAAAAGTCACGCCGATTCCACAAAATGTGAAAGAAAATGCCAGTACCGAACGCCCCGGCCAAAGTCTCGGCACGATCAAGCGCAGCAATGCCAGGCTCAATGCAGATCTTCGCAAACAAGCAAATTTCCTCGAACAGTTGATGAACATCAAAAAGAACCGGGGCGAGGAAGATAACGTCCATGTCGTCATGAATAACAAGATCGCCAGGTCCATCGCAGAGGACAAGCTCAAGTTCAACACTCAGAGACGAGGGGCGGAGATCGAGGAACTGAATAGAAAAGTGGTAAGAGGTGATGCCGAAGCACTTCAAAAATTAGAACAAATATATCTCGGTCAAGACAACGGAGATTCAGACGACGATGTGCAGGCCGCCAGTGAAGTCTTTGAGACAGCAATGCGTCTGCGACGCCGAACAGCTTCTTCAGTGGTTGAGTCCGACGCTGAATTCGAATATGACCAACCGAGAATCGTTGGCACAGCAAGTCCTTCGCCTGATATCCCAACCCGCGTGTCCGGGATCCCCATGGGTGTAACAATTCCGGTTCCCAATAATACAAGCAATGAAAATGGCTGACGTAGCCAATGTACCCAACGCCCTAACGCAATGGCTCAAAGTCAAAAGAATTTCATACAAGCATACGCCCGGAACTTGCCCGCCGCTTCCTCTCGGCTGAATGTTCAAGCTTAGGCGTATGCTCAGCTTACTTGCGATCTTGCTTGTCTCGTCTCCACGAAACCGGGGACGGAGGAGGTGGAGGAGGATGGCTTTCCGTGTATCGGTTTCCGTCTGTGTCAACATATTTCGGCTTGCGTCTCGACTCGACGGCCTTGTGCATCTCGGAGGAGGAGTTTTCAGAACTGAGAACTGATGATTGGTAGGAGGAGCGCTGCATGGTGTATGGCATGTTGTCACAGAGAGGGATGCTGGGCAGAAATTAGTGGTGTTGAGCGGGAATAGATCGTCGTGATGCTTACATGGGAAGCGAGTTTGCAAAGAACGTGAATGAGTGAATGATCGTGAGCTTGACTAGATAGTGCTGATTATGTAGATGGAGTTTGCTTCCTGACGTGGTATGTTCGGCAGAACAGCAGTGGGATTGCTTGACAGAGACACTTGGAAAGGGAAAAGCGAATGTGTAGAGGACACGCAAGAATAAATGTCAAATATTTTGGTCGAAGGAAGGCAAGCCAGGAAGGGGTCGTTGAGCAAGCACCACTGCCCAGGAATTTTCTCGGTGAGGCAAGCGTCGCCAGCAAAAGAATTCACGTTGATTGCTTCGTCACCACTTGCCAGCTTGCGTCCTTGCGCTTTTAGTTGGTCGCTTTACCCATTCTTTCCGTGTCATGGATATCTTTTCTGCCCAAGTTCGAAGAGCGGTCAACGCGGAGCTAGACGTCTTCAGTCCGATTGCACCTTGCAGAACGTGGGGATACGGTATCCCAACCCACTCGCCTGCAAGCCGTGCTTGCGGCTCCACGATGGGGCGCGCTACGTCGCTTCCCCAACATGGCGTACGGGATGCTGGCGGTCCGTGGCGTCTACTCAAGCCCAGATTACACTGGTTAATGCGGGTGGGATTCTCCCCGATTGCTAGATCTGATTTAGTTGTCCTGCGCACCACATAAGCTGTGGCTTGAGGTCTGTTTGACAACAATCCACACGCGTGTACAAATATGCACACTTGGTGCACGATTAAGGACGTATACGAGCACGGCGTAAGATGTTAGGGAGCAAAAGATGTCGCAAGGTGTGATCTGTATCACTGTCACCTAATCCTGTTTCGTGGGCAGTCTTGTCTGTTTGGGTGAGTCAAAACAATCCCTTATCAGCACAACTATCCATCGACGCTACGCCGAGGATCTGGTCTTGTCTTGGTCTGGAATGCCTACCCATGTAACTAAAATCGATCGGCACCAGGCGTGGAAATCATTGATTACTATGCAGCTGTCATAAGCTCAATCAATCTGTGCATCAAATCACGACATCTGGGGCTCAAGGAGGAGGCTCATGTAGGAAGTGGCTAGAGCTCCTGTGATTTTGCCTTCATGTCCTTGATTTCTGCGCGAATGCAGCAGGAGAAAACCGAAGAGACCTTTTCCCAGCTCTGAAGGAACAACGCAACCGACAAGGTTTATCGTTACCCACGATGCGTGGCTTTAAATGGAGCTCAACGGGCTCTGAAGCTCCCCCGTCGGTAGCTAAGAACTAAGCTGCGCAGGTCCGGGCAAGCGTACCTGGCTATCGCTAATTAGAGCGCCGGAAGCAACATTTGTCTTGAGACACGTTTCGAGCTTCAAGGCAGGGTTCGGAAATCCGTGATACCGCCTCCTCAAAGGAAAAGGAAACCGCGGGACTATGTCACTCGTGTGTTAAGGCGGCTTCTCTGACCTTGTTATTAACGAAAAGATGCGTCGGCAACAGCTCAGTCGCTACTGATAAAAGGTGTTCTCGCTTGTGCCTCGGAACTGCCTTCCAAAGTTTCTAGCGTGACAGACTTGTCATCAACGGCTGCTTCACCAGTTGGGCTTCCACCAAATCTCGCATCATCCTCTATTAGCCTTGGACAGGCGCACTCGCGGCCCCAGACTTCACATTCAGGCTAAGCTTGTATACGTGGACCTGCGCTACATGCTTTTTTCTTTCTTTTGAAGGCAACCTCAATCTCTTGATTCAACTGCACAATACAACGAAAGACGTTGCGGTCTCCTTAGGGACTTCAGGCGGTACAGCCGAGGTTACCACGCCCACAATTGATGTCTCAACTGTCTCATCGACGTTACACGTGTGTTTGAGAGTTCGAGCGAACGTGTCACAGCAGCTCATCAACAATCTCGATTAAGACCAGAACGAAGTCCGTCGATCTTGGAACACCAGCGACGTATTATGATGGGCTTTAACGGTCGGTAGTACAGACGTGTTACACGGCATGCACGCCTCGACCTTCGGCTATTCGTTCCGGCTACAGTGCCCCGGTCTGTGCCCAACGCTTGATATTGACAAGAAGAGAAAGAATGTCCGGGGCAAATTACTACATTCTGATCCCGAACACCATACAGAGCTGACGTTGTTATTGAAGAGCTTCGGATACTGCTGGGGGGTTCGAAGCTGCTGGCAGCACTGATCACCAGAATTGACAAATTAGCAACCTTTTCTTACCGCTGACGACGGTATATCATGGCCTTCTTCCAAGCCCTCAGCATCAAAAGCTCAACCAGCTTTGCCACTACCACAACCTGCCGAATTCTTAAAGTGTTAGAGATTCGGAAAAGTAACCTACCTTTTCACGCTGCTTAATCGTCCGTCCCGACAAGCTTATTTGGCCCTCTTCCCTAGCGCCCGACTCTGGACCAGACTGCATCATCAGGCTCACGCCTCGGATTTAGACAGTCGCCCCTTCAGAGCTTGTTCTTATCGCGAACTGCCTCAAGCGAATCCCAACTACCAGTCCGTCCTCCTGAGCATTCATCAGCCAATGCGTGAGGAAGTAAAACCATCTTCCTCGTTCGCTCCAAGTGGAACGTACCTGCGGATCCCTTCATCTTCGTTTTGTGCGAAAAGTGCATCACATCATTCGACGACATGCATCATATCTCCTCTCCGTGCGGAAACTCAAGATGACCGCTTTCAAGTCTAAACTTGGTAGGTGAGCCGGCTACCCTGAGTTTCCGCCCGGACCTCCTGCGAACCCAGTTTTCCGAAGTGGCTGACTTTCCTGGTGCGATGCTCACATGAGTGCTTCTGACTAATGAACTAGTGCCGTATCAGGCTACTCTCGGCCTCAAGCAGAGTTCCGGAAAACACGGTTCGGAAGAGGTATGGTACACCTCCCCAACCTTTCCATATCATGCGCGCTCTCCTTCCATAAGATCTTGCATCATTGCGCCGCTTGCTTTAACCACAAATTCGAAGCAGTAAGGCTCTTTGATCCTTCAGCGTGTAGCTCGTTCGAGCATTATTTGTTATTGCAGATTCAACGCTGTTTGAGACACGCTGGAACAGCTCACACGGACACCAGAGTTGAACTGGTGAATGGATGCAGAATTCTACATATAGCGGTGTTCGAACCCTTAAAAGCATGTAGCCACCACAGCCATGACAGTCTATGCCAGCATGGTGGTTAATTTGCACATCAGCGCAGGCTCCTCCCATAGCGTGTACACCTTTTAGTCTACCCACCCGTGAGGTTCTTGGCATAGCTCTATATGAAAATGCTGCAGCACCGTCGGGAGAAGGAGCCTCATCTCATGCCACTCCAAATATTGACCATGCAGAAACGTACAACACGGTCACTTTTCGGGTTCATGATTTGCTTGTCTACCTGTATATGTGAAGAAGTACGCAGCTTGGCAGTCCCGGGTCGCAGGCTCCTGACAGGCGCTGGGTTCCTTGGCCGTTACCAGTAAAGACTCCTCTCAGCCAGCAGTTTCGTGAAGTCTTCCCCAAGCGCATCAACCACGACCTTGACATCAGGCTTCTTTACGGCAGCCTTCTTGCCCTGTGTACCACCACCCGGCACACTCGGCTTGACTTTCTGCGAGTCTAATGTCTTTTGCCTCGTTTCGAACTCGACCGTCTTTCCTCCATCGACATCTTCAGCCGACTTCTCAACAATTGCTTTGTCACTAGCACGATGTGGCTTGCCATGAGCTGTAAGTGGTGTGATTGGCGTCGAGTCGAGCAGATCCTCCCATCTTGCTAAATAGGCCCCAGGTCCTGGATCAGAGGACACTTTCGGGATGTCTGACGCATTCTCGTGTGAAGCACTACTCGGCGCATTCTGTGTCAGTGCTTCGGCTTCCTTGGCGCCCGACGTCGCTACTCTTTCCAACGACGATGAACGGCTGCTTGGCCGGCTTCTTGTAAGTCTCGAGGTCAGCACTCTCGATATCGACGAGTTCGTATTTGTGTTTGTGGGTGCACTACGAAGCACATCGCCAAGGCGCTTAGCTGATGAAGCATGCATTTCGTCGATGTAGAGGATCATGTCATCCAATATAGGGACAATCTTCTCTCGTGTTTCCGCTGGTAAGGCCTCGAACAAGTCCGTGAGTGGTTTGGTAAGGTCGCCTGCATCTCTAGGACTTTCGGCGGACGCTGCGTTTGATTCGTCTTTCACGTCTTGAGATTCTGTAGCATCAACGAAGGAAGATTCTCGCTGAAACTTCGAGGCTGCTAAGTTGGCCCAATCTAGGTACCACCTAGTGACCTCTTTGCCATTTTTGGTGAGCTGGTGGATGAATTTGTGGCTCGAATACTGGTGCTTCTTCAGGAGTTGGATGAAATCGCCTACTGTAGGCACGATAGTCTTACCATCCTTGCCAGGCGGTGGAATGCGAGCCACTTTCAGCATATCCGTGATGAACGCCTGGAAGTCCGCTACTGTGTCTGACAGATCAACCGCTTCATGGAACCGCCGAATGATAGGCTCGTAGGCATTAATGAGTGATCTGACCATCGCGGTTAGATGGTCAGGGTAACTCTGGCAACCAACCCGCACAATCTCCTTCCTGTCGTGGATTGAGAGTTTGCAAGAAAGGTAGTCGAGAGCGAGCTTGTGGGTTTCCTCCTTCATGTCAGATGGCTTGCCAGCATCCGCAAGGATCATGAGGATGATTGAGTTTGAAGATGCCTGACTGTGTTTGCGCAACTCCTCCTGTTTCTCTAGCTTGGCATCGACATAGTTGTCTAAGGCACTTCTGACTTCCTTGCTTGGGCACTGCTTATCTTTCTCGATTTTCGTGACACGAGATTCGAGTTCTTTCACATCCCAGCCCGCCACGGTAGATATTACCCTAATGCTTGATTAGAGCTAACACGCATGATGAAAGAGACCCTGCTTACTGTTGAAGAAGGTTCATCCCATCGTCTTTGGTTGCGGTTAGGCCAATCCAATTCGTGACACTAGCAACACTCATCTTCGCCAGGATGAGCTTCGACAGTGCGCTGATCATAGTGGCAATGTTGCCTATCCTTAACGTTTGTCGTAGGGCCATGTATGGGATGAGCTTGTTTGCGTTGTCCACCAGCTTGACTAGATATTGGCCTTTAGGCGACAATATGAGCGTGTAATGCATGAACGAAGCAAGACTACCATCAATTAGTATATGCTCAACAGCACAAGCGATGCCGCTGACAGGAGCTCACTTAACAAGCACAAACTCGTGCACTGCTTTAATTAACTTTCCATGTTCTTCCAGCTTATCTGTCTCGGCTGCTTTTTTGACCGTATCGTCTAAGATCGTGCCATAGATACATTGATCAACAAAGTTGCGGAACCCTCTTGAGAGGTCCTCGGCAGACTGCAGGTCGTAATTGTCGTTCGGATCGTCAATCTCAGCGAAGCCTCCAAAGGTGCCCCTTACTGGATATTCTAAGAGCGACGAGATTGCTGTAGACAAGGTCTTTCGGCTTCCAACAGTGCCTTTATCGTAGCTCTCGCTCAAGTTTGCCCTTTCCAATGCATCGATCATGTGGTGGATTTGGACTGTCCACCACTCCTCGGGAACATCTTTCAGACCGGGAAGGGGCAGTAAGAATTTCGCTACGAGAGCTTGCAGTGCTGGCGACTTAGACTGAGTTTTGGGTTCTTTTGTGAAAGGAGGCCCATAGTGGTCAAGTGCTCCAGGCTTCCTGAACCCCCGAATCTCTGCATAGGTTTCGTGATGTGTGAGTATGTCGAGGAGCGCCGAAGACCGAGCCGGGCTTAGGGTAACAGCCATCTTGGTCGAAAAGCAAGATCAGGTACGAGAAATTGGCGAGACATACGAGTATAGCAAATTCAACGACGCTCGGGTATGCGGTTCATGTTAAACTTATGACGTCCGCTGGCAATGTTATTATCCATGACTGCCCTAGTCGCTGATTGGATAGCCGATTTTACAAATCCTGTGAAACACTATGCTTAGATAAGTAGAGATACCAGTTTGACAGTGTCAGGAACGGTTCCAATATTAGTGGTCTATCGATGGAGTCCTAGAGGAGCTATCGTGGGCGACAAACCTCAATGATAGATGGTGTCCATCATAAGAGATCTCGTTTGGCAAGAGTGCATGAGCTGAGAGGCGACAGATAGGTATAAGGTAGTGCTCGTCTGTAGGTTTTGGTCTGGCAAAACCGGTTGATGGTTAGTGGTCGATGGCCGCACTGTGAAAACGAGATGCGATGTGAAGCGTGCGGCTGAAAGTCACTACCTATCGATAACCTTACCTCTTCTGGTCGTAGATCTTGCGATAGACGAGAACAGGGTAATAGGAAGAAGACTAACTGACTGGGACATTCAGGCACTTTTAACACCCAATACCGACTTCTTTGCAAAACAACGAGAAAGGCGCAACCGAGATACAGGCCATCTTGAAATCAACATAGTTTGTGCATCGAGATGTCATTCATTTGGTATGCCATATACGGATGACAATGAAGCCGCCGTGCATGACCGAGATAAAGCTATGGTACCTTTGGTCGATCACAGCTGCTTTCCCAGCTCTGAAGATCTGGCGCTTGATCCGTATTATCTCTTCCTTGAAAGTGCCACAAACTCCATCCACACGTCATGATCTAGGTACCATCTATGCCTCGCTAGCAGTCTCAAAAGCACCAGGGAATCTTCTTATGTTGTCCTCGATCTTGCCCTTGTTTCTCAAGAACTGAACATAAGCGCCATCAATCAAGACTTTACCCTCCTGCTTCAGCTTGACGTACTCGTCTCTTCGCAGAGGAGTGAAGCCCCAGTTCTTGCTGACAATGATCTTCTGTCGACCAGGGAACTTGTACATGGATCGTCGGAGAGCCTCGATGGCGGTAGCTCGGTGGGAGTCACGAGTTCGGACGGACAGCAGGATTTGACCAATGTTGACTCGGGCAACGGTGCCGTTGGGCTTGCCCCATGCACCTCTCATACCAGTTTGCAGTCTATCGGCGCCGGCGCAGGACAACATCTTGTTGATTCGGACGACGTGGTATGGGTGGGCTCTGACTCGGAGGTGGAAACCTTCCTTGCCTGCAATCTTGACGAGGTACCTTGTTGATTGTCAGCATCATGTCGTAATATCCTGCTTCTCCCGACTCACTTGTTGGCGCAAATACGGGCAGCTTCAAGAGCCTCAGAGCTCAGCTGCTCGTACTCGTTGGAGACCATGTGCACGCATAGTGGGAACTCGTCGACATTTGCTCGCTTTCGGCCAAGGTCGAAGATTCGGATCTTTGGGTCAGGTACACCTCGGTTGAATCGAGACTTTGGATATGGCTGCACTTTGTTAGTTGATCGTCGCAAAGGTCCTCGAAATCGTGCTGACCTTATTCTTGCAGTATCTGTAGCATCTAGCTGGACGTCTGGCCATTTTGACGGTATTGACGATGTATCTTGGGTGACGTGGAGAAGAGCGAAGGAGGAAGGAAAGATTTAAGGTCGTCGGTGATGTACCAGTGGCGGGCCGGATGGATTTCAAAGCACCACACAACCTTTCTCTTGGCGTCGATTGAAGAATCACAAGGCTACCCCGCAGCCTGATGGTTTCGGGTACCACAGCGCTGCACCCGGCATCGGACTTCGCCGAAGCCGGTCGTAAGGAATAATGTTTCCTGATACAGACAACACCCTGACTGCATTTTTAGCTGCATCTGACTAAACACTGACTACGTGTGACTCACGAGCCTGGCACGTCTTTTGCCCGGTCGTCCTTTAAAGTGTCCGACGCCCGTGACCAACGTTGTGCGCCCAATACGCTGTGTTCTACCAAGGCTTCTGTGCTCAACGCCTCCTCATTCCCCAAAGCGGTACCAGCTCACTAACTTCCACAACGTTCCCGCAGCATCCAGACCTAGACAAACGTGTAGTAATGCATCGATTGGTTCCAAGCACTGAGGGACAATTTCAGACATGCTTCAGGCCCGCCCTTCGAGCCTCTGGCCTGCCAAGATCTGAAATAGAATACCACATTCTGCAAGCTCACACGTACAGTTCGCTCACTCCGCTCTGTGAGATATACTCTTTGTATGGAGCTATCGCTGGTTCGACCTCTTCCTTCACAAACCTTTCGACCTGTTGAGGAGCACGCCCAATGAAAGCGTCAGGGTTCAGTAATTTGTCATCCGTCAGCTCGTCAACGATGGGCTCGAAGAACTTTTCCTTCCGTATCCGTTCGACAAGATCATTCTGCTTTCCTTCCTGCTTTACCACGGCACCAGCTTGGTGACTCAATACTCGAATCTGCTCATGCGCTTCTTGCCTACTTTGACCTTTCGCGACAAGTCTCATGATAATGTTCTCTGTCGCCATGAATGGAAGCTCTTCCTGGACACGCTTGTTGATGACTGCTGGGTATACTACCAGTCCTGAGCTGACGTTATCGAGGATGATGAGCAGAGCATCTGCAATGAGGAACATCTCCGGTAGATCAATCCTTCTAATCGCTGAATCATCCAAACTACGCTCAAACCACTGGTGTGCATATGTCTGGGACGTTGAGATGTTCAGTGTGGCGAGCTTGCGGCCCAAACTGCACATTCGTTCCGATCGCATTGGGTTGCGCTTATACGCCATGGCGGAGCTCCCGATTTGGTCCTTTTCGAAGGGTTCTTCAAGCTCCTTGAGCATGGCTAGGTGGCGGATATCGGTACCGATGTGCTCGCAGGTTGTGCCGAAGGAGGCAAGAGGATTGGCAGTGTCGGTATCAATCTTGCGGTTGTAGGTCTGGATAGAGACTATTGAGGCACCTAAAGAGGGACGTCAGTATTTGTAGACAGAAAGTGGTGGAGTATAACCCTGCTGTCCTCCCAGCTATCGAAGCATGGCATGCTGAGCTTGTGCTAGATCAACCAGGGTTGGCCCGCATCCCATAGCTATCAGTACCCCATATCTATCGCCACAGAATGCTGCCAGAACTGCAATGTTGCCACCAGGGCAGGAATGACTTACGCTCAAACCCAGCCTTCTCTGTTACTAGCCGGTCAAGTTCTTCTACCTTGTCGTGGTCGCCTTCGAAGATCTGTAGGAAAGAAGCCTGTGTGCCTGTGGTGCCCTTTACGCCCCTGAAGGACCTTAGAATATCCTGCTTGGCTCTGGTAAGATTCCGTAGATCCATCAGCAGACTCTCCACCCACTGCGCCGCGCGTCTTCCCACCGTGATCAACTGCGCTGGTTGCCCATGCGTGTATCCCAGACATGCCGTCGACTTCTGCTCCAGCGAGAAATGAGCCAGCTTCGAAATGGCCTTCGCTAGCTTCGGCAATAAAATATCCAAGCCATCTCGTAGAAAGATGAGGTCAGCATTGTCTGTCACATAGCAGCTCGTCGCGCCCCAATGAATGATCTTCTCCGCTGCAGGAGCTCGTTGCCCGAAAGCATGGACATGGGCCATCACGTCGTGGCGGCGCTTCTTTTCTTCCACGGCCGCGACCTCGAAATCTTCGTCGCTCATGGTCTTTGCACTCTCCATCTCCGTAATAGCATCATCGGATATGGGCAGACCTAGCTCCTTTTGTGACTGTGCGAGGTAGATCCATAGCTGTCGCCAGGTGGATGCCCGTGTGCGAGCGGAGAACAGGCTGAGCATTTCAGGGGAGGCATATCTGCTTGATAGAGGCGAGGAAAAAACGTCATATTGTGAAGGCATTTTAGCGGACCAGTTGGTAGTAAGAAGAGCACAACTCAACCAAACGGGAATGTGCAGATTCGTCCTGAGCTGCTGAACAGTAGTAAAAAGTCGTGCTTGTGTCCGTTGACAGATGTGTTTTTCCGCTGTGCTTCTCGGTGAGATAGACCTTTTCCCTAATGACCGTTCTTAGTGCCCGTAGAAATTCGTGCTTTCCTTACGTCGATTATGTCTTCTAGGCTTATTTATGCCGACAGCTTAGTCAAGGTGACATAAAGTAATTGTGACGTGGTGGTGGTAGCAGTGAACTCGGAGCAGGTCGGAGGCCGAGTTGTGTAAAAACTCGGCTCTCTCCAAATCTCGAGCACGAACCACTGGTTGAGCCAAGATCCTGTCAATACCACATGCACGACCTTGCGACAATATCTTGAACGGCTAAACTTCGACTCTGCGAGCAGTTGAGCTGTGTAATGTTGATATAGAAAATTGTTCTGGAAGTCTATGAATAAGCTAAATCATGGTATCATCCCTGGTTGGCCTCAATACTACTCTTACTGAACCAATTGCCCATCCAACTTTGTCTATTTGCTTTCTTGCGCGCTTCCTCCTCAGCGTCTTGATTCTGCACTAGTCGAAGTGGGCGTAATTGGTTCTGCTTCATAACGCCTGCAGTGACAGGAGGGCCCATCGAAGGGCGATGATCGCTGGTGTGGACACTTGCTTGAGCAGATGTTGCTTCCGTTGATTGCCTTCCCTGACTCTCCCCACTTGTGACACTGTTCCGCGAGCTTGAAGGCTCTGCTGTACGTGTCTGCGATGGTGCCCTGACGGTGTCTGTTCGTGTTGGTGGCGAGAAGTACGACGTCTGTGCTCTCGGTAGCGGGCTAATGGTTGGGCTTGAAGGACCCCCAGAAGCCGTCCTCAGTGGTGAGCCTTTGTTTATTTGCTGAGCTGCAGCTGAAGGTGCCAGCTCTGGAGGGTGCATTTGATCGGATCTCGCTCTACGATGACCCTTATTGATCGGGATTCTTGGGGCTGTCTCAGGATTTTCGTTCGCAGAGGATACGGCTTGCATGAATGACATTGGGCGAGCTGGGCGAGCGGGTCCGCCTCGAGCAACAACTGATTTGGCTCGCTGCAAGAAGCCTCCCATGTATGTCGGCGTCTCCGGAGCTGCCGGTGATACTGCATCTGAAATGGCTGGCGCTGGCGCTAAAGGTAGAGGCTTGTTCTTGGCTGTAGGCTTTGGCGGTGGTGCAGGTGCATCTTCATCGGCATCCTTACCAGTAATAATGTGCTCGAAGCCTTCGTGCTGCAGCAGTCGCCCAATGATCTTGTCGATGTATAACGTCAGAGCCTTCTTCTCTTCCTTTATATTCTTTAAGTCTGCTTCCACCTTCCTGTATTGCTCAACCGAGACCTCGTCATTCTCGCCAATAGTTTCGAGCTCGTCCGCCAGTGAGCTAACGCCTCCTGAGTCAGAGTGCGTGTCATGCAAGAAGTCTCCTTTTAAGGTCTTTTCGCTCAGCAGCATCTGGAAGCTGTCGTTCTCTTCAACGAGCCTCGCATTCTGCATCTTAATGTCGCTCAGTTGCTTCTCGAGGATTTGCAGGCGACCATCGCCGACGTGTTCCTGCTCAGCGACTTTAATATGGACATCTGCCAATTCCAGCTTCAGTGCATCGATCGTTGCATCCTTGACTTGCAGTATTTGCACGATCTCTTCGTTGTTTGCGGAACTTTGCGTAGGTGTCTCCGTTTCTTGGTCACCGAGCTGACCACTTCTCAATGTGCTTGCTCTTTCACGACTCTTCGTCTTCAGTGTTTCCGTCAACCGGCTCACCACAGATTGCAGCTCTTGCTCTCGCTCGGAGGTTCGATCTTTCTCCTGAATGAGCATACTGCGCTCCGACTCGAAAGTCACTTCCATGTCCCGTTTTTGTCTAGCACTGTCCTTGACTTCAGCGAGCAGCTTGTCGATCTGTGTTCGAGTCGCAAAGTCCCGCTCTTCGGCGACAGTCTGTTGGTCGGTTGCTTCGTCCAGGCGCAGCTGCAGGGCCTCAAGTTGTCTGCGATATTGTTCAGAAGCCTGTTCAGTGCGTTCGACCTGCTCTTTCAGGTCTGCGATCAGTTGTGAATTTGCAGACTTGGACTCATTCTCCTCGTCGTCTCCTTCCAAGCCCATGCCGGGGCGGGTTGAGGCTTTTCGCACGACCCTTCCGCGCAACGACGGGTTTCGTGCAAGCCCTTGCCCGGTAGTAGGAGCCGTTGAACTAAGCGTCCTCGATAGACCACTCGGCGAAGCCATGCTAGTTCTGGGGGTAGTGTTGGACGTGTTGGTGAGTGGTCTTCTGGGAGGAGGGGTGGCCATTATCAGTTGTTAATATTGGTAACGCTTTACTAAGGCTTATGGCGCGACAAGAAGCGACCAAACTGTACACGAGTGATATAGGAAGACGCAATGCAAGTAAGCTGACAACCCCAGAAATAATGCTGATTGTTTGTGTCATGCGCCACAGTACGGGGTGCGCTGTGAAGCCATGCAATCTCGGTGAAGCAGCTGAATCAGGCTTGAGACCCTTAGTGCCTTCTGTTTGGCAGTCGCAACATCTGTCTCAGGTTAAGGAACATCGTCTATGAGCGGGTTTCGGATGCGCTCTCCAACAACGACTACAAGCGAACGGCATTCCAGCAAGCTGCTGCTGGTATTCTGAGTACAGCAAATCACCAACGGCAACCCCTGCACTGATCATCCTCGCTGGGTGCACAGCCGGCGACCCATGACACAGGAGGCTTGCAGGGCTTCTAGCGAACTGTTCCATTTTTGGAAATCAGCTCCCGGCCAACCTTCCTCGCTCTGCCACATACTGGTACACGTGACATTGATGCCAAGATTTCTCGGATCGCCAAAATGGAAAGTGCGAAAACTGTTCCGCATTGCTTAGACTGCTTCCTTGAATCACAAAGCCATCTCGCCGGAGCATAACAACCTTCTCTACTCAACACACAAGAGTAGCGTGCAACGATGGCCCCAAAGAAAGCTAAGAAAGCCGCCGACAGCATTAACTCGCGCCTTGCGCTTGTGATGAAGTCTGGCAAAGGTGCGACAGCCCAACCCATCCTGTCGTCGAGAAATCATTCTGACCACAATGTACAGTCACCCTCGGTTACAAGTCAACCCTGAAGACCCTTCGATCCGGCAAGGCCAAGCTCGTCATCATCGCTGGCAACACCCCCCCTCTGAGGAAGTCCGAGCTCGAGTACTACTCTATGCTGTCCAAGACCAATGTCCACCACTTCGCTGGCAACAACGTGAGTGCAACAACATCTACAAGAAGTCCCTGCGAAGAAGCCTCCACAATTCGTGGGACCTTGGGCTTTGGAGGGTTACGTGCTAATAATGTTCTTACAGATTGAGTTGGGCACTGCCTGCGGAAAGCTCTACCGATGCTCTACCATGGCCATCCTCGATGCTGGTGACTCTGATATCTTGACCGGATCTGTCTCATAGGTCATGCATTTCCAAGCGATAGGCACTTGCGAAGGATGCGGGGGTGCGAGAAGATGATATGCATGGACGAGGTAGAGGTGGCTCTTTGGTCTATCTGATCATAGACCCTGCCAGTGAAGAATGAAATGTCCTTGCTCGCTGAATATCCCCTCTGGGTGTCCTTTCTAATAGGTTTTCACTCCTACTATGCGTCAACCACGCAACTCGCCTACAAAGGAGCAAAAGATAATCTACTAGCTTCCCGTGATCTAGGTGATTAGCATCTGAGCGGCACCGTCGGCAGAAAGATGACTTACAAGTGGGCTAGCAGTCCAATGGTCGATTTGCTCTAGGTCGCGCGTCGATTCATTGCATCAAGTAGTTCAATGTTCTACACATTGCGCAAAGTTTCGAACTACCATGGAAGATGTTGCAGGCGGTATTCCGATTGTTACGTTATGCATCCGGAATGAGGACCGCAAGCAATACTGCGCCAACGAGCACGAGACACCGACGATACGCAGGGAAACCTCCGCGTGTTGAATGAGTCTTTCACATCCGCTTCACCAGTCGCTGCTTCTTCAACTCCTTCTTTCTCTGATGCTCTGCCTCCTTCTTGTAAAAGATGCTACCATCATAGATACCCCGGATATCATCCTTACGCATGATGCCATCATCCGGCCAGAGAAGAAGGTACGTAGCTAGCCCTACACGTGTTAGCCGAACGTTTGAGGCAATGGAAGCTATCAAGTACTCACATTCGAGAAAAGTAGCGCTCCACCCAAAGAAGTCAAACACCATTTTCTGACCACTCCACATGCAGAGCACATCGCCGAAGGTCAAACCGCCCTTGTCGCCACGGTCATATTTCGCGAAAATATCCTCGAACTGCTGGGGTCTGAATCGACCTTCTGAATCGTAGGTCATAGTGTCGCTGCCATGTTCGTCTTTGTAGATTTTGTCGAGGTAGATGCGGAAGAACGGGTCTGGGAGCCATCCGGGAACGGTAGGATAGCTGAGGTTAAAGTTGATAATGTATGTTGCAAGGAGGGCCAGAAATCGGTTATAGCCTGTTGGGATTCAGCGGAATGATACTTCGGCGCTGGCGATAGGACGCTACTTACCAAAGTTTCTGCAACCTCTGTACGTGTCTTGCGGCCAGATAATACCGTCGCCGTCTTTGTCCCAGTAGTCACAGTGCTGTTGCATAACGGTCCGATCTTGGTGCCTCGCTGCATAGCCACCCTCCGTTGTGCCGTTGGGGTGTTCCCGAGACGCTGCTATGGTAGCACGCGCTGTGCCCGCGTCTTGGAGGGCATCCCCTTCGATAGGCTGGAATGGTTTTCGCAGCTCGGTAACAGGCTGTTGTGGAAGGACTGTTAGAAATGGCTTCTGCTGGAGACTGGGCTCATGATTTGCATGCTTAGTGATGTTACCACTTTCGCCGTTCATGATGCTCGCGCCGTTGGATCAAATATGTTCAAGGCTTAGTAAGGCGACAACGATCGAGTCTTGCTAGGTCCTTCTTCTTGAATGTGTTGAGTAGAAGGGACAACCAGAAGGGCAGCCACCGGCTAGCATGTTTAATATTCCTTCGACATTATTCAACATGACCGGGAGTTTCACATGCTCAACAATTTACTGTACTGGAAGTGACGTTGTTTGACGCGTTGGACAAGAGGACCACCTGCAGGTACTGGATAGGATATCCGGACCCTTTTTCCGGGTCCGCCAGTTGTGCAAGCCTTCTCATACCAATCTCTGTCACCCGTGGTACAAGCCTACCAGGTGTGGCTTGTCATGAGTCCTGTAGGTGCCCTCCATGTCGTGGTCCGGATTTACGGAAGTGAGTTTGTCGTCGTCAGTGATAGGTTAGTAGCCTTGAATGAGGTACAAGACTAGATTCGGGACACCGAGGCGCTCTACCTAGGAATGACCTTCTAGGGGACTCATTCAGTTTCGTAATGTCGCAAGACCGCGTGATGACTTGAGTGGAATGGAGACCCTGCTCGGCGGAATCCAGTAGCGTCCGTGGCGCGTCGCGGCCTGCTCCAAGTGGTCAAGCCGGTTCATCTTCTTTTCCTCCATACCTGTCTTGCGATAAGCTAGTGATGGCCATCAGCATTGATTTCGACAAAAAGATCGTTCTCTACGTGAGGGGGAAACAGCAACACTTCTGCATCCGTTCAAAGTCTGTGCTTGGAGGGCAGTCCGACTGCTTTGCGGGATGAGATCCCTTTGCCGGCAAAATAGCCACACTCCTCATCTCAACGATACATCCCGCTTATGGCCGTATGGTGGCATTACGTGGATAGTTGGCCAGTGACAGTGTACATCCAACCATTGCAACGTCTGTAACAGAGAATAGACATAGACAATCGACATCGGTCTCTTTAGGCTTTGGCTTGATGTCATAGAAGATGATAGACTTCGAAACACCATCTAACTCTCTAGTTGTCATAGAGCAAGCAAAGTCAGGAGACGATACTACCTTAAACTTGATACACTAATAGCGGTTAATAGTTAGAGTACGGCTACGAAGTATAAGCTATATAAACCGCGTAAGTACTGAGCTATCAAGGGTTAAAGTCCAGTGGTACTCTGAAGTCTATCATCTTCTATGGCGTCAAGCCTAAGGCTGAGCGAAGCGACGAAAGAGCGCCGAGCGTCAATTGCGGTATACTCATCTTCTCTAGACACCGCTTCGGGCGATGACTGACTGGACCAAAGAATGCGCAAAGAGCGTGAGTGTGAGGAACGGTCGTTTAATACCATGTCGGAGAAGGAGCGGGCAGCGATGGATCGATATCAAGCGTGGGCAAGGCAAGCAAGGTATGCTAGCAGTTGAATTGTGGACAAGTCGGTTCTTGAGGTACTGAATACTAATATGATATGATAGAAAGTGCAGCCGACTGCTGACATTGCCATATAAGGGAAGGACTGCACTGTATTGGGTTGGGGGACCATCCAAGAGGTGTGACTGCCATATCAGTCTGCTAGATCCATATCTACCTAGGTAGGAGTCGAGCTTAACTACGGGTTCACCTCTTTCGACTTTCTCTTCAGGGCTCTGAAAAGGGAACCCCACGCGATTACTGACGACTTCAGTTACCATAGCTGAATGTGTCGTGGGTCTTGCAAAGCGTGACACGGCGCGATACTCGCAGTGTAATCAAGGTTTCTGGGTGCTTTCACTTCGACGAAGCAGATGTTGAAAGTGAACGAGTTAGCCACGAAGTGAAGGCATACTGATGAACGCCAACACACAAACAAAGTTCGCGAGGCGCAGGTCGACGGTATACCATATTGCGTCGCGCCATTGAAGGCCTGCCTCCCCTCTTCATTCGCACTTGCTCTGACAATCCTGAAAGTTCTCCTTCTGCTTTCGATCATATTGATCAATATGGCAGAACAAGTTGACAGTCAGCCTTCGAACTTTGCAAGGCAAGTCTGAGTGCTTGTCAGCAGCTACTTAGTACTAACCATGATCAGTATACTAAGCACAGGAGAATTCTCTGACTTTGATATCAAATGCGATGGCTACGTCTTTAAAGCTCATAAAAACATTCTGAGCTGTCGCTCGCCCTTCTTCAAGGCAGCAGTAAGCAATGGCATGCGTGTAAGTCAGCATGGCGTCAATGGATTTTCTTGTCTAATGATACCTAGGAAAGTTTCGAAAGCAAGATAGAGCTACCTGAGGACGAACCAGAGGTTGTTGCGCGCGCTCTAATTTACCTCTATACTGGCAAATACGAGTCCGACGATATAGTGAATGGCATGGCAGGCGAGGTGCGACAGTTCTCCAGCCTTTCCGATCGATATTCCAGAGCTTCGCAAAAAGTCAATACAGACTGTGAGCTTTGCATCAACATGTATAATCTTGCAGGCAGGCTCATGCTACCCGAACTGCAAGCCGAGTTGCGCAACATTTTCCTCCGAGCATACTATGGTCATCGCGAACCAAATCCTGTAGGCCCGAACAAGGACCCACTGACTGAAGAAGACAACAAAGAGCAAAGAGCTCTTATCGAGCTCGTCTATTCGACAGCTCGTTCTTTCGACTGGACTTTCAAGGATGTCCTTGTACATAACGCTCATACTGTGATTGAAGACTACGGGGCCTTGGCAATGAAGGGCTTCCAGGACATACTGAGAGACATTCCAGAATTCACCCTCGACGTCGCAAGCACTCGTCTGCACCATACGAGATGCCCTTTGAATGAGGAACACCGGGCATTTTGGTTGGAACGAAGATGCAACTGTGGGCGCTCGACGAGCTGCGACAACACCGAATGCAATGAGCAGCGGTCCAAGCGGTCGACATGTAGTCAATGCGGGCGTTTCGGGGTGCTCAAATTCCCACTCAAAGAAGGAGATGCGGATACTACATGAGCAGCCGCGGGAAATGTATAAGGTCACAGTGCACCTTGAGGTAGATCACGTGGAGTCACACCGATGTGAGAGCCTGTTGTCTCGAGAGTATCACGTGGTTCGTGTGTATCTTTCTCCTTTTCCAGCAGGTGAGGTGTCAGTCCGACGATATTGCTGGTTGTGGAAGAGAGAGCTGTTCTGTTGTCGCAGAACACACTGAAAGAAATGGATCCATTATTCCCTGACGGGTTTGCAAGTCGCCTATCAAAGCAAGCGACTTTACACAAATGAATTTGAAACTCGCTCGAATATTTGAACAGTAATTATTGTTACACTCGCGGTACTTCCTGCAAGCTCATCTTCCACATAGAACGGATGCGCAGCGCACAGTATTACGCAAAGAACTTCTCCTCAAAATTCGTATGCCAGTCCAGCTGGCTTTCTCCATCATTATTCTCAATTTCCAGTCTATCTTTTCTGAAACTCATCTATCTTTTCTGAAACTCAATTAGGGCCAAGTCCTCGGAACAAGCATCTACGAGAGCTGCATCCGGGATTATTTTCCCACCCTGTTCCAATACTTTAGCCGTCTAGTCAAGCTCATATATCCTCTGGATTCTCGACGTATAGCTTGGCCGTCTCCGTCCATGCCGCCGCTCCTCACCACCCAACGAGAACCCAGCTAACCTCTCGGCTAACCCGCCATCATCAGCATCACGATGTCTCCGATGCGATCGGTGATGAGAAGGTTGTTGCACCCGACCAGGACTCGCGCTTCGCTGTCTACTCGATCGGCGAGCGCCAGCGCCATGTGGATTCGAGAAGAAGCCGGACACACCTTCATGTCGTGTGCTGCTTCGCTGCCGATACGCACTTCTGTGGTTCTGATTCTCGTATGTTGCGCGTGAAGGGCTTAGACTCGGTGCGCCGGCTCGACGACTGCGACTGGGGTCGTGGCTCTCGCGTCTGCTGCGTCGGCCTCGGTGGGGTCGATCGTGCTCTTCGTCCTCGACGAAGCCCTGTTGGTACTGGGGGCCGCTTCGGTGGTAGGGATTGGTTATGCGGAACTCTCGCTCGAGGTGGACTCGCTGCTCTCGCTCGTGGTCACGCTCGCGTCGGGCGAAGGATGAGCGTCGGGTGGATGAGCGTCGAGCGGACTGGTGGCTGTTGTGGTCATCGTCATCGTGGCCGAAGCTCACGCCTGACTTCTTGGAGGAGCTGAACAAACCCATTCTATGCGAGTGTTGGCGGTAGGAGTTCTGGGTACGATCGATATGATTGTCTTCTGAGTCCTGCTCAGATTGGTTGTTTTGGAATTGTGGTTGATTTTGTGATGAGAACTCGATGTGCAATGTTCCACGGGAGTGATGTAAAGCCAGATCTATGTTGAGCGGTATCAGCCTGGTATTATAGGGACGCACTCGCAATCCATGACAACGGCCCTGGAGCATTCGTTGTCGATGTTGTCCGCTTGTTGTTGGTGTGTGGTAGTGGCCATCGCTGGAAGCTACTCCGTCAGTCAAAGAGAGCACTAGTCTGTCATTGACAACATCTTTGTTCTGTAGCCTTGTAGCTGGATAATGCCATTGCTGCGTAGCTTCTTCTTCTAAGCCATTGTATCTTAGCGCGCCAGCTGCAGGTACAACAATGAAAAAGACAAGAAGTAGAATGTACTAGAAAGTCGTTGTTGAAGACAACGACATGGTGCTCGTGCAACAAGGCCTTCGTGTGACCACAAAGATGTTGTTGTTCTTCAACAACGTTGCTCAATAAGCTTTGTCCATGGACATACGGCAGCAAGAGCGCTCTCTGGTCGGCAACGCTTGGCGATTGGCACAATCGTCGTGTCAGAAAACAACCGCACGTGGACGCGTGTATCGGGACGGTGTTATTCTTCTCTCCATCACATGAGATCGGTCGGAGTCGAAGTACACACGCCTCGATTAATGGCCAAGTGAGGCTTCTCGCGTGGCTGGTCATCGTAGACGAGATGTGGACTGAGCATCCGACAATAGTTGATGGTAGAGATATTGTTGATTTGTGCGGTTCAGTCACCATCCAGATCGGCCAGCATGTCCCAGCGCCTCCTTGCTATTCCCACGGATCCAAGACTTTCTGTGGGCGCGGGTGGATTTGTACCATTCACGCCGCTCACACCGTTGATGAGGGCGGACGCACGCATCTTGCCGTCCTCTTCCACACCGGTCAAGAATCGCTCAACCTCGATCTTCATCTCGTCGCACCGAACCATCTCCTCTTTCCCCGCCTCAAGCCTGTTGAGCAACATGGTCTTAACGCCTTCTCTAGCTTGGTGAGGGCGCAGGAGATTAAGGACTGCATTGATATTCTCTAGTAGCATTCCAATATCGCCCATCTTCTCCGGCCAGTCAGTGGGATTGTCGGCCATGATGGTGTACAGCTCAAGGAAGTTGAGGTTCAGAGACTTTACAAGCTGCCAGAGCAGTTTTGCGTGGGGTCTTGCAGTGCCAGTTGCGGATGTGAGGGTGGTGGGATCAAAAACCAGTTCTTCGTGTTCGGGAGGGAGGGTTGGCACTGGTGGAATGGCATGGTGGTGTTGGAAGGCGCTGTAAGAGTCGGCATGCTTCGGTGGAGGAGGTGGCTGAAGGACTCGTAGTTCGTAGAGTAGAGAGGAAGAGTGGGCATCAGATGCCTCGAACTCGGGCTGGGATCCTGCATCTTTGAGACGGTCGAGATTGGTGGTAGTGAAATGCTTCCAGAAGGGTGGCGGCGGTGGATATGGTGCCAGAAGTTGTTCGAAGAAGGTGTCGACTGAGTCTTGTGCCATTGTAAATAACTGATAGACTGTCCTAGAGGGCTGTGTATGCTGCCACTCTGTTTCAGACCTGTGTTGGCACGACACCGATGGCTCGATCTAAGAAGCGCAGCTTGAGGGCTGGGAGCTACAGAGTCCCTCTAAGCTCATTGTAAGGTTGGAACGGGTTGACATCAGCATATGTGCAGAACGAAATCCACAAGGAAGTGAAGGAGGACAATTGTTAATTGAGGGTGTGTCGAAGCCGGATGCTCCAAGTGGTGGTAGCGAATCGGAGTGCACCATCAGCGGAGTGAATCTGGCGAGCTTCTGCACTTCAGGAGCACAATCTTCCTCATCTGCAGCATGTTGTTATCGCGCATCCATGAATCGTGCTCAAACAAAGCCAGCGATGGATCAGCCGGGATGGAAGGGGTCTATTCTACGCTTCTGGCAGCGCTCATATGCAGCCGACTATCTGGGCTATGTTCTGCTTCAGGTCGCATATTTTGGTGTAAGCAACGTTGGATCCTACTGATGTCTTCTATGGCTCTATGCTGATCAAATCTGCAGAGCAAGCTCCTAATAGTGCCCTTCAAACGCTACTTCACCCTCTCCGACCCCGCCATTGCCTATCCTTTCGCTGTTGTCGAGCGAGTCAGCGGAGTCCAGAACATAATTTATGCCGGCCTCTGTCCGCTCGTCTTCTTCATGATATACTCGCTGGTCGTCCGTCCTGGCTTCCACAAATCACATGTCACCATCCTGGGCTTCATCATAAGCATCACTCTTACCAGTTTGGTCACCGACATAATCAAGAACTCGGTTGGTCGTCCGAGACCAGATTTGATAGACAGGTGCAAGCCTGCCCCGGGAACAAGTCCGACCGGTATCCTCACCATTGATGTGTGTACCGCATCGCATGGGCCTGTTTTGCAAGATGGTTGGAGAAGCTTCCCAAGTGGACATAGCAGCTTCAGCTTCTCAGGCCTAGGATATCTCGCTCTATGGCTTAGCGGACAGTTGCACGTTTTGAGGCCGCGAACAGATTTGGCCAGGGTGCTAGTAGCCCTGGCGCCCTTGATGGGCGCACTGCTGGTTGCCTTGAGCCGCATGGCCGACTACAGACATGATGTATATGACGTTACTTGCGGAAGCCTGCTGGGCATCTTGGTCGCCTGGTTCTCCTACAGGAGGTATTTCAGAAGGCTCAGAGACCCCAAATGCGACCTGCCTTACCCTAGTAGGGCGGATGTTGCCAGCAGGCAAGGCTTACTCGTCGGCGGCAAGAGAGACGTGGAAGAGCAGAGAATACGGAGTGCTGAGGAGTTTGAACTTGATGACCTGGCTAGCAGTGATGATGAAGCAAGGCCGCTGACTGCCAAGAAACAGTCAAGTGAGTCTGGCAAAGCCAAAGCTACGAAGCCCGATGGCTAATGCCGCCCTAGCTTAATGAACATCTTTATTGTTTCTCCCGTCGGAGCACCTGCAGTCCCTGTGGAATGTGATCCTTCGTTCCAATGGTCGTAATGCAAACAGTCGTGAAATGTAAAAGGGCGAGCTGAAGACGCCGATCCAGTTGCCTGATGGGGCAGTCACGTCACACGTGCCCAGAGCGCCTGCTGCGGGTCACGCGGCCGGACCCTGGTCATGCTCACTCATCTGCATGACCCGGTCAGGCAGCTTTCTACACCATATTTGATTCTCTGTATCAACTTCTCACCATCTTGGGACCTCCAGTTATGATTTTGGCTTGCACTTGACGACCGAACGAGCTTCTACACACCTCTCCACCTAGTAAATCTCGAGAAGCAGACGCCACCACACGCGATCAACCAGCATGAACCGGTGATACCTCCTTGCGCCTCAGCTTTGATTTCTGATGACTTCATCGGCGACGAGTGCCGCTCTGGCTGTCGCATCGGCATTGCTGTCTTCAAACACAACATTGTCCCTACATACCTCTGTTCTCGCAGCGAGCACCTACATCCCGTCACACAATGCCACAAATCCTCCCGAAAGTGGCGCGCCTCCACCCAATGCTGGGCAGTGCCACCTCCTTGGACCTTTCGCTATTCTAGTACAGGGCGCATTGGGAGCACTAGCATTGCTATCGTTGGTCTACAAGAGATGGCGGGAACGACCACAAAGACCGGTGAAGGTGTGGGCATTCGATGCCTCGAAACAAGTCTTCGGAACACTACTGCTTCACCTGGCCAATTTACTGATGTCCATGTTCTCGGCCGGTCAGATAGAGGTTCAATTGGCTAAAGCGGCAGCCCAGACAGTCGGAGCCGGCGCGGGCGAAGATTGGAGACCAAATCCATGCTCATTCTACCTGCTGAACCTGGCGATAGATACTACACTCGGCATACCTATTTTGCTGGTCATTCTGAAAGTCCTGACAGTGGGAGCAAGCAAGACACCCTTAGCCAATCCGCCAGAGTCGATCAAAAGCGGCAATTATGGCGATCCTCCTCGCGCGACATGGTGGCTAAAGCAGTCCATTCTCTACTTCATTGGACTACTCGGCATGAAGGTGTGCGTCTTCTTTGTCTTCCAGCTTTGTCCCTGGATCGTCGTTGTTGGGGACTGGGCTCTGAAGTGGACTGAAGGGAACACCGCGCTTCAAATCGCTTTTGTCATGCTCATTTTCCCGCTCATCATGAATGCCTTCCAGTACTATGTCATTGACACATTCATCAAGAAGAAGCCAGAACCAGATGGTGGTGCATCACAGCACTCACCAACTGATTCCCACGATGAAAGAGGAGGCCTTCTGGCGGGTGACGAACATGGTGGCCACGACCATCGGCATGGCACCTCAATAGACGACGACGTGGCTTACAAGGCCATTGCGCACCCAAGTCCGACCGACTTTCCGCATCGCGAAAGCGAGGATGCGAAACACAGGCAGCAAGACGAGGAACGCGGAGAAGCGAGTAGTGGTTCCTCGACGATGGCAGAGCGGGAGATTGAAGAGTCGAGCTCACGGGTGCCGAAACCTGCGGAATGAGCTATCATTGTTGGATATGAGCTAGGTACTGAACTTGGGCATCGGGCCGCTTTCACAAAGCAATGCAGAGATACCTAATTTTCGAACGTACTTCTGACTACTTCTTTCTCTCTGAGTTTACGTGGCTGTGCCCCTTCGTCTGAGCTTTCAGCTTGGACTGATATCAAAAACTTGTAGACTACGGCACCAGTCCCGCTACGCTCAATGCGGGGAGCGCTATTAGGTAACCCAGGAAAGTCTGGGGAAGTCTTTTCACGTAACGAAGGGGTAATAGATTGAGAATTTTTGACAACCTAAGCCCCTAACTGCAGTCGAAGCTAGGTTGTCAAAGAATTCTATAATGCAGTTGAGCCTTTTATGACCGAATCATGAACTGCTGCAACAGCAAGTTGTGGACTGGAGAGGACGACGACGGCTAAGCGCGGCGTAACGTGGCACGAGTCTAGGCCACTTCTAGTTAGAGACAGCGGCTGCGGTACCTGAACGTGACGTGCCAAAGTCCTTCGTGGGCCAAAGCTCCGATTTGTATTGGCGCAAAGCTGGGAACCACGTTGTGGAGAGGCGAGAATGATGCACCTGTTTACGATGATCAGGAATCCAGCGGGCTCGTGTCTCAAAAATTTCCAAAGAGTTCAACGCTTCACGAGCATGCAGGATACATAAGGATACAAAAGGATCAGAACGACGTCGCAAAGGGACCGTGCTATGTATAGACAAGCCCAATAAGCTGTATCGATAAGCTCTTGATATCTCACCTGCCCCCTCGCTCTAGTACTTCGTGATTAAGGCATCACATTTGAGGCGTTGTTATTGCTCACCTCACCGCCCTGCTAGACGCTTCCTCTCACTATCACTTGGCCTTGCTGACGGCTAGACGACCTAAACGAGCAGACCAGCCGGTGCTTGTTCAGTCTTTCTTTGTGCATCGACTCTCATAAGAACCCACTGATCAGCTTGTCAGTAACCGGACGAGCAGGACAGATTAGCCACCCAACATGGCGTCAGAAGCACAGCTCAATGGCAATGCGAAGCCACAGAATAGGCTCGTTGAACAAGTGGTTAGGACACCCAATAGACAGCCATCACCACAACCGACACTCCTGGGGGTGCCAGGTGCATCCCACTCGAATCAGTCTCTGCACAGGATTCTGTCAGACCATGGCTCGGGCTACGAAGCACCCAAGTTCGAGGGCAAGAAACACCAGATGGAGGAAGGTAAGCGTACGACTCCAGTACTGAGGAAGTCACACTAATTGTGGCAGTTATGGACATCATCGAAGAGAAGGGCTTTCTACCCGCAGAATTTGTGGCCTCGGAAACCGAATGGTTCTACAACGCCCTCGGCTTCGATGACATGTATTTTGCTACCGAGACAGCCGATGCAATAGCCAGCAACATCCTCTCCCTCTACGCCGCCAAGCTCGCAGCATTCGCAAGAGACGACAAGAAGCTGGAAATCAGACTCCAGAAAGAGGCCGAAGACCACGCAGTCTACATTGACACAAGCAAGCCGGGTGTCTCTCTGCTGCAAGGTCCGCGCTTCGAGCAGAGAATAGATGAGAAATATATTGATGGCTCCAACCCATCCAGAAGCTACAGAGTCGAATCCTTCCGGGCGTCTAATGCTCTGCCCGAGAACCCTTCCGAATCTCTGAGATGCTACTTCGTATACCAGTGCGAGTTCACCCAGCCGAAACCGAGTCCCAATGAGACCGACATCGAGAAGATTGGCGAGAAGAGGTTTTTGCAGAAAGCCACCAAGCACACGAAACAGATCTACCAGGACATCATAAACCTCGCCGTCGCACGAACAGGCCCGGTCATCGAGACCTTCGACATGGTAGGCACTCGAGAGAAAAGATTAGTCATTGCATACAGACAGGGTTCGGCAATGGGCGTCTTTAGTGCTTTGTCCGATCTCTACCACTACTATGGCGTCACAAGCTCGAGAAAGTACGTCGAGTCGTTTCAGAATGGCATCTCGATTATATCCCTATATCTCAAACCAGCCGAGCATGTCTCAAATCGAAGCCCGCCGATTGAGGCAGCCATCCATCAGATCATCAAGGAAGTCTCCTTGCTCTTTTGCATACCTCAGAACAAGTTGCAGAATCAGTTCGCCAGTGGCAACCTCAGCTTGCAAGAGTCCATCTACGCGCATTGTGTTCACGTCTTCGTCCAGCAATTCTTGAATAGACTGGGCTCCGAGTACACCTCCCTTGTGGCAGCACTGAAAGGAGACACAACCGGCCATGTCGAGCTCTTGTCTAAGATCAAAAAGCGTCTGAGGACCGAGACCTTCACTTCCGACTACATCCTCGAGATTATCAACAAGTATCCGGAGCTCATTCGAATGCTGTACTTGTCATTCGCGAGCACCCACTACGTGCAAACACGAGGCGACCAAGACGACTTCATTCCGACTCTCTCCTACCTCCGGCTCGATATCGAGCAAGTGCAGGACGAAGGAACCATCTCCGAAATGATCACAAAAACTGTTGCCAATCAGCACGACCAGATGGTCATGTCCTACTTTCTCATTTTCAATAAAGCAGTGCTGAAGACGAACTTCTACACACCCACAAAAGTCGCTCTAAGCTTCCGCCTGAAGCCAAGCACAGATTTCCTCCCTGAAGCAGAATACCCACAGCCACTCTATGGTATGTTCCTTGTAATCGGGTCTGAGTTTAGAGGCTTCCACCTGCGATTCCGAGACATCGCCCGAGGCGGTATTCGAATCGTCAAATCGCGGAACCGCGAGTTTTACAGCATCAACGCCCGGACACAATTCGATGAGAACTACAACCTTGCGAACACACAACAGCGAAAGAATAAGGATATCCCTGAAGGAGGCTCAAAGGGGGTCATCTTACTAGATTACAACCATCAGGACAAAGAGCGCGTCGCTTTCGAGAAGTACATCGACAGCATTATGGATTTGCTCCTCCCGCCTACCTCACCTGGTATCAAAGATCCCATTGTCGACCTCCATGGGCAAGAAGAAATTCTTTTCATGGGACCAGACGAGAACACGGCCGGTCTTGTGAATTGGGCCACCGAACATGCTAGAGCAAGAGGCGCACCATGGTGGAAGTCTTTTTTCACTGGTAAGTCCCCTAAGCTGGGCGGAATCCCGCACGACACCTACGGCATGACGACCCTCTCCGTCAGAGAATATGTGCTGGGTATTTACCGCAAACTCAACATCGACCCCTCCAAGATCCGTAAGATGCAGACTGGTGGCCCAGATGGTGATCTTGGCTCTAACGAGATCCTGCTCTCGAACGAGACCTACGTCGCCATCGTCGATGGTGCCGGTGTGCTTGTGGATCCGAACGGATTAAATCACGAAGAGTTGGTTCGTCTCGCCAAGAAGCGAGTGATGATTTCGGAATTCGATGCCTCCAAGCTCAGCCCTCAGGGTTACAGAGTTTTGGTCGACGAGAAGAACATCACCCTCCCCGACGGCGAAAAGGTGAACAACGGAATGGTCTTCAGGAACACATTTCATGCACGACCCGGCCACCTCTACGACCTGTTCATTCCATGCGGCGGTAGGCCCGAATCCATCAATCTCGAGACATGCAATTCCCTCATTCAAGATGGAAAGTCTACAATTCCATACATGGTCGAGGGTGCAAATCTGTTTATCACGCAGGACGCAAAACTCCGTCTCGAGAAGGCAGGAACGATCCTCTACAAGGATGCCTCCGCGAACAAAGGAGGCGTTACTTCTTCCTCGCTCGAGGTGTTGGCGTCGCTGTCGTTCGACGACCAAGGCTTTATCGAGAATATGTGCATCGGCGCAGATGGCACGGTACCAGAGTTCTACAAAGAATACGTGGCTGAAGTGCAGTCCACGATCAAACAAAATGCAAGGTTAGAATTCGAAGCTATCTGGCGTGAGGCCGAGCGCACGAAGAAGTCTCGATCCGCCCTGTCTGACGAACTCAGCTGGGCAATCGGAAAGCTAGGTGATGAGCTACAGCATTACGAAGAGTTATGGTCGAATGTGCCTCTACGGACGAGTGTATTCAAGGAAGCGCTCCCGCAAAGTCTGCAAGCCAAGATCGGGCTGGACAAGATAGTAGAGAGGGTGCCGGAAAAGTACTTGCGATCAATCTTCGGCAGCTATCTGTCTTCGAGGTTCGTCTACGAGATGGGTCCACAGCCGTCTCAATTTGCTTTCTTCGAGTTCATGAGGAAGAGGATAAACAGCTCGCCATGATTAGACTTGGGCGTGACAAATTGCTATGACGGACAGCCTATTTGCTATTGAGGTATTCACGGCGTAGGAAGGCCAAGGTGGCACTACCAGTTAGGGTTATTCATAAAATTCCTGGGTTGGGCCATTGTTCCACAGGGTATGCGATAGAATTGCAATGGCAACTTTAATCAATCAACCAATCGATCATTCACCCTTGCTATATCATACTGTACCACACTGTACCACACTATACCACACCTACTTTCAGTCAATCAATCAATGACCCCGATCTCCTCTCCTCACCACACCCCACCCGCAACCCTCCTCACCCGCCTCCTGTTATTGCCATCCCCACCACCCGCCGCACTCCCACCACCGACCAACCCATTCCACACCTCAGCGGTCCCCCCATCCCTCGTCCCCAGCGCCAAAACCTGCTCCTTGGCGGCCGAGCACGTCGTCTTCGCGGCGTCGTTCGCGCCGCAGATGTTGGTCAGTTCGTCGCAGATGCGGTTCGTGATGATGTTCGGATTTAGCGCTTCTTGTTGGTTGGAGGATATGGCGGGGTCGTTGGATTGGAAGGTGAATTCTGTGGCTGGGGTGGGGTGGGGGGTTAGTGAGGGTAATGAGGGAGGGATGGGTGAAAGGGAGGGGTGGGTGAAAGGGAGGGGTGGGTGAAAGGGAGGGGTGGCGTGGAGTGAGGTGAAAGGGAAGGGAGTTACATGACATACCTGGACGTCCGTTTCTGCCCCCTTCGAAGCTCATTGTGGGGTCGCAGGAGCCGAAGTCTTCGGCGCCGGTGCTTGTGCTTGTGCTTGTGCTTGTGTTTGTGTTGCTGGTATCTGTGCTGTTAGCTGCGTCGCTGCTGCTGTTGCCGTTGCTGTTGCTGGCATCGCCATCGTTGCTACTGTTGCTGTCAGAGCCAGTAGTAGTATCGTTATTGTTATTGGCGCCAGTATCTGCAGCGGTACCGTTTGCAGCCGTGCCACCGCAGACGGACGTATTAGAGTTTGCGTTGGCGTCCTCCTGGCTGGCATTGTTGCTGGCAGTGGCAGTGGCAGTGGCAGCACTATCACCTTGCTGGTCTGCTCCGACCGCAGCACCGCCAGTAGCATCTTGGCTCGTGAAATTTGTGAAACCGTTCTCGGCAAGCAAGTCTGCAACAGACTTGCCATCCGCGTTTAGGGGCGCACCCTTCGTCTGGTCGGAAAGGGCATTCGCCACATCAGCACCCCCGACAGCAGGGTCAATCAACGGTGTAATCCTAGACTTTATTAACATTGTTCCAGGGACCGGGTCGGCGCACTAACCCTCGCAACTTTGCATTCTGTGGCAGCGTTGCATCACTACAGACCGTGGGTATATCCTGCGCGAATGGGTTGAAGTTCTTCTCGGCCGCGACCATGTCGATTGCAGCAGCGACGGCGTCATCGCCTTCACCCAGCTCAGCTAGTATTTGGTCGCCGCGTTTGAGTTTGTCGCAGGCGTTTGTGCCTGCTAGGAGGTCGCTGATGGCGGCACCGGCGATTGTGGGTGCGACTCCTGGAGCGCCGCCTTGGACATCACGGATAGCGGCGATAGCGGCCGAGTTCTCTTGGCCGAAGCGAGCATGCGTGTGCGTGAAGATGACGGAAATGACTGTGAGTAGAAGCGCTTGCTTCATGATGTTTGCGATGGTAGATGATATTGAGTTGATGTTAAATTGATATTGAACTTGGATTGAACGAGAGTCTAGCTCTTAGCGAATATGACCGGCCGGCGGTAAAGGGTAATTGAATGAATGACGGTTGAAGGATGTCAAACTCGTAAGATACGGATGTCATCTGAGTAGATATAGGTTCATTCCAATGCTGGTAGAACGGCTGCCAAGTGACCTGAGATCTGGAAACAGCGCCACAGTATGAGCAGCCTGGATTAGTGTCAATGTGCGACGTTGTGGTGCACCTAAAGGCTAGATTCACGCCGACGCTGGTACAGCTCCGTGAGGACATCTTCAAGGGTAGGGGGTTGTGCTCTGGCGTTGACATCGCGTAGCAAGCATCAAACGACTTTGTATCTGTATTCGAGGCGTTCAATGTACCGATCTGGTTTCGATCACCTAAGCGAGGTAATTAGGCAAGTTAGCTTGGCACTGAAGCGCCTCAAAGCCAGATGCGGCATTTTGAAACGCGGAAGCTGATTTAGAATGTTATTCGATACCTATTTTGTGTTGAGATAATTGTATCGCTGCATCCCAGTCCTGAAGCTCATCGTTGAACCACAAAGTGTTGGCACATCAACCCCTCATAGAAATTGCGATCCCATTCAACACTATCTCCCTTTGATAGCACAACGCATCCAGTATCACCACAAGGTAGTCACCCAGAGCAAGCCTTGCACTGGCCGTAGATGTCCTGCAAAACATCGAGGATGCGCATCCAGTCTTGATCCACTATCTCAAATGTAGCAATTTATCATTGCATTGCCAAAGAATGTCAAGACTTTGTTGTACACCTAGCATTTATTTGGATGAAAATGCGAACGATCTTTGGATGGTCCGGTCCATCATGCGGGTGCCTTACTAACCCACAGCTCTAGCATGTCGTGCTCTGTGTGAATGACCTAGCATTGAATGTCGTCCGACCTGATGTGAGACGCCAGTGTATTTGTCTAGGGAATAGGATCAGCCTTCTAGATGAAGCTGTTGGTGAGCCAATAGGATCGCTGACCAGAGCTTGAAGCTCGGGCCATTAGACGTCGACCTGTCTTGGTCCTGGGTGGGCCTTCCTGCAAGCTGCAAACTGAGCTGTACGCTGTAGTATTTCTAGCTTGATGGGTGAAACGGGTTCCATTTAAACCTAGAGGGCATTCGAGGATCTTGTTTGCGACTGGGTCTGGGACGGGTGACACGAAATGATGCGAACCATAAAGCTTGCGATTGCGCACTATGCCGATCACTGCTCTCCCTCTTAGTAATAGTAACAGCTTACCTAGAGCGTATCCTGCTCCGGCACGAACGACTATATGTTCAGCAAGCTGGTTGAAATGTGATGATGTCGCATGCTCCGGTTTTCAAGGCCCTGGCAAATACATGTTGCCCGTCCACGCTGTTTGCTTCAAGCTCGGTCCGTTGCGCAAGCAAGTCTGTCAAATTTCCAGTGCGTTGTGAGCTCGCATCGAAGGTTTCCTTACCGTATGGACCAATGCCAGGATTGTTTAACCACTTGATACATATGCCTTAGGCCAGAGCTAGACTGCATCTTATGTATTAATCGCCAGTAATCATAGCCAGACAATTCTGTGTGTCTTCTTCTTCGTTTGATTGGACGCGTCATATGCCGTGTTGGGTATGACTCTGGCCCTCAAAAGAGAGCTCGTTGGTCACCGATTCGACCACCTCATCCAAGGGCGAAGCCACCGTGGGATACCCCGGCTTACTTTTCAGGGTCAGTGAATCGCTCATCAAGCCACTTTGAAAGCCCGGTGGTGCCGTAGAGATCCTTCCAGTCTTCACCATTTTCCTCCTCTTCTACATACTCATGCACAAATTCGGCGACCTCATGTGCCTTACCTTTGGTGGCACTGGCAGCCTCTTGCACTTTGTCATTCACTCGCTTGATACTCAAGTCATAGTAGCCAACGCTTGAGTCCTTGGCACGCTCAGCTAGTCTCGATGCTTGGTTAGCTGCTGTAGTGGTGTATCTCGAGAAAATGATCGACAGGGTGTAGGAAAGTTGCGAGATGAGCCTAGCGATGAACTGCTTGACGGACATTGTGATGCCGTGTGAGACAAAAGCTTTTAGGACTTCGAGGTGAAGACCTTCGTACAACGCTGTAGGCCCCTCATTGGTGTAGATGGTCATGAAAGTGCTGAACAGGGTGTTTTTGGCGGCCTTTTTCTCTGCCTGCTCAACCATCTGGCTGCTCGAATGGACGTTCTTTTCTACCGTCTCTTCTTCGCCTTCCTCTTCCTTTTTGTTGCTCAGGTTGCCAGCCTGCAGGCGTGCCTTTGCTAGGCTGAAAGGATAGGTGACGCTACTAGCGCATGCTTTGGAGAGAGCGGCGAGGAAGAAGGTGGCGGAGGCAGGTGGGTTCTCGCGCCTCGAATGTGGTAGAGTAAGTCGTTTGAAGAACTCGAAGAGGAAAAAGGTCAAGCTGGGATTGAGGGTAAGAATGAGCGAAGCGGAATAGCCAGACCAGAAGCCAGCCGGCCCATCTGCAGCTTTGATATTCCTGGCGATCTCCATGAAGGAAGGCGTCTTTCCACCTCGGTTGGCAAGAGCTGCAGCCTGCTGTCGGGTTGCGACGTTTGCAATAGGAGTGGTGCATAGCTTGGTGGTAGCACCAGCTACAAAGCCAACCCCGAGCTCTTCAAGGGCTGAGAGACTGCTACTACCTCCGTTTCTCCGTACCCTGCCTTTCCGCAGATAGTCATACAGTAGGAAGAAGATGAATGAGTCGGTGATGGTCTTGCCGGTATCTGAGAGGATTCCGGCATAGAAGCCCTTCAGACCGCCTTCGTTGTTGTAGATCTTCTGAGCCGCGTCGATCAGGCCTTTGTACTCGTCCTCACTCGCTTCCTTAGCATTCTTCCGCAGTTGGCGCTGGATCTGCAAACGGGTGATGATGAGATCGAGAGGGTATGTGATGACATTGGAGATAGAAGCGCCAGTGGATCCAGCCAACCCATCTCCTATCGACTTCAAAAGGTGCTGCGAGGTGGATGAGACATTGCTGTTGTTGCCGTTCTCCTCTTTGACTTTATGGTACAGCTCGAAGGCATCCTCGACAGAAGTTAGCAGCCTCCTGCGGTAGGAAATTGGGTGCTCACGAGCTGAGATATGTAGACCGTGCCCATGCTAGCCGCATCAAGTCAGCATTTGATCCTCGCAACTGCAGATGCGTCTACTCGTCGAGACCGACGAGATGGTCTTGAATATGCTGTCACTGTCACAGCTGGCTTGAATGATCCAAGCCATGATCGCACCTGCCCCATTTCCCCGTCTTTTGCCCTATTAGCGTAGCAGCTGCCGCACCAATCAGCTCTTTCCCGGCCCTAAGATCGTCCAGTTTTGGCCGAGGCTCAAGAAAGTATAATTCTGCGAGGCAGTTCAACCAGTTCGTTATGATTGCAATACTTACCATTGGCATATGTATTCGAACGGCGCAAACATATCTTGCATTGATACAGGTCCACATCCGCCATAGGCATGTCTCCAAATAATACCAGTTCCCAGCCTCACTTAATAGTTATCCTTCAAACGCCTCCCTTCCTGGCTGAAGGCACCTGCACTCTGCCTCGCCGGCCCATTCCTCCAATGTGGACATGCTATGTCTTCGTCTTCTTCTTCGGTCTGCTGTCTTCTTCCTCATCCGCATCCGCATCCCCGTCAACCTCGTTCCCATCCGCCATCTCTGCATCACTATCGCCACCACTACTCTCATGGTCCTCATCAAATTCTTCCGCCACATCGCTGTCGCTTCCCGCTTGGAAGTCCTCGTCGGGCGACTCATCATCTTCATCCGCTGAACCACGGTTAACACCACCCTCGTCATCACTACTGGCGAGTTCTTGGTCCATTGCAGCCTTCAGCAACGTCGTCTGTTCTTCCAGCATCTCATTCTTAAATCTGATACCTTTGGCCTTGAAAAAATCTTCCAGCGGCTGTTGCTCTTCTCGGTTGATATTGCTAAACTGGTGTTCTCCTTGGCCATTCTTGAGTTGGATGGTAATGTCAAAGGTGCGACTAGCGGCCAATGCACCACCAACTCGGCTCATGGTGATATTGGATATCTGCTCAATACTGATGTATGTGGCTGGTTTCGGTACGAACATGAATGATTTGTCCAAACAGAATAGCAACCCTTCATTTGCCTTGATGGAGCATTTCACTCCATTCATGTTGTGGTGGGAAGTAAAGTCCTTCGAGGGCATGATGATCTTCTTGCCGGACAGCCCCTTGAACACCTTTGCAATTACATGGTGAATTGGGGCTTCGTAATGTGCATCCAGCTTGTCCTTGTATTTTTCTTCTAGCAGTTCCGTCGTCATGTTGAGGTCGAGATTGACTTCATCGTCCAGCTTTAGCTGCATGACCACGAATGGATACCTCGTCTGACCCTGCCGTAGTGCCGGATCTAATCCAAGTGTGATCAGGGTGTGCATTTCATCGTTCTTGGGCAAAAGGAAGAATTTTTTGATAGAGTCATACTGAATCTTGTAGTCGTAGGTCTTGCCTCGCAGGCGGAAGGAGGTTTCGTAGAGATCGATGTCGAATCGGCCACGGGGAGTCAAGTGTAGGATATCCTGGAAAGTAGCAAAAGTGGTGCCCGCCACTTCGCCGATCTCGGCTTTGTCCATGAGGGTTTCGTAGAAGGCGTTGGCTGCGTTTTGCTGATCCTCATCGTCGTCTTCGGCATCGCTACCGGCTTCTTCGCCATTCGCTTCTCGCTTCGATACTGTGCCTGGAACGTAGAAGCGCATCTCCACAAGTTCGTCTCTCGCCGCCGCAGCCTTTCGACCTCTATTCTTGGTCTTGCCTGCATGGCCGTTGGCGCCATTTGTGCCGGTTGTTTTCGGCTCTTCTTCCAGATTGAATTCGACGGCGATTTCGTTCTTGCCGGCCAGATTTGTGTTGGAGATCTCGGAATAGGGTATTTCGAATGCTGGACGGTTCTGTACGTTGAATGCCAATTCTGCTCGTCCGAATTCTGCTTTGCCCCAATTCCACCCTCTCAAAGCGTGCTCCTTGTTCTCCACGTTCACACCATACCAGATCTTGAAGGCTTTGGCGGCTCGGTCATGGTCCTATGATTTTGTTAGTTTGGCACCAGTCGCACTGCATTATACTACCTACATCTTCTTGAAACCCGTCAAACTGTATTACTTGATCATCTCTTGTAAAAATCTTGATTTCGTAGCCTTTCGATGCCCGTGACCACTGTGCTCCTTGTATCGTGCTGCTATCGAGTGTGAAAGTGTCGCCGCCCGTCGCTGGTTTCCAGCCTAGGCCACTCTCCGCTAAACGACATCGGCCTGGCTGCTTCGACAGATCCAAGTAGACGTTCTCGAAGTTCTCCATCTTTGCGCTCGTCGCGCAACTCGTTTACTGGTGTGCTTCTCAGTCGTCCTTTCTGAGGTTGTATTTCAGGTTAGACACCAAGCGGACGTAAGTGTGTTTGGTCGTTGTTTGAGTGATGGGAGTGGTGCCTGTTATGGAAGAAAGAACTTTGCAGAAGAAGAAGGCTCAGATGCTGGACCAGTCCTCGACCGGCACCAAAAGTCGCCCGCCCCGGTGAAAACGCGCTAGTGCAAGCTCTTGCCGGGACGCGTCCCAGGCAGTAAGGCAATACTGGGGAGACATTCTCCATCTCACAAGTAGCGAGGAAAAACTCATCTCCGAGCCCAAGCGCAGCATCTGGCACTGAATGCATGGGACGACGGGACTTTGAAGGGTATCAAGCAAGGCACGTATTGAACAGGCCTTGCCACCGAGCTCGGGATACGAGACCTCCAAGGAGCGCCGGACGATCTTGAGATACTTGATGAAGCACGTAGTGTACTGGTAAGGGTCAGTGAGATTAACGTAAGCTATGAAGCTATAACAATATTTAGTACCAAGCGTACGCTGCAATCCGCGCATGATGCACACTTCTGAAGCGATCCAAAGTTCAACCCAAAACACTGCTAACTACCACGGTTGTCGTCATGCGCTACACCCATTGCCGTCTCGAATCGAGGACATTCTTCCAAGAGTCTGTTGCTATCATCATCCTGTTGTTTGACAGAATCGAACCCTGCGTGGCAGTTTGGTCTTGTTGGACTTGGACACCGTATTAAACATTCCCTTCGAAGTGTCGAACCTTGGCTTGGCTTCAGCCTTTCTGATCGGAGACTGCTCTGAGTCGCTCCTTGATTGGTCACATGTAATGCTGCGGGCATGGTCTGGCGATGCGTCTATCTGCACGTGACTCTTGCTGAAGCCGCTTGCGCTGATAGTGTCCGTTGAGGAACGACAAGACCTGTTAGGGTCGTGCCGGTCCTGAGTTCCCCCGGTCGGCGTCACTTTGTGGACTTGACCTAACCGCAAAGACTGAGGTGACGATGCTCTCACGCTGCATTTTTGGCTCGAGGCAGTATGCTGAACCTCAACCTTGCTTCGCTCTCGAGGATCGCGCAGACCTATTTCAAAGTCTTTTTCTCCGTCGATTAACACCAGTAGGTCCTCAAACGTCCTGTTATCAACCAACGACGCAGGATGCACTTGAGATGCTGTGACAGGCCCAAGAGATGGACTTACGGATGAGGTTGTACTGAGGATGCACGGAACCTCCGATGCTAGGAGTCTGAGCGATGGAGGGTGACGGGTGTGCTCCAGACTTTCCAACTCGATCTCTTCGAGTCGAGTAAGGAGGCGATTGAGCCTCTGCCAGAGCCGAAATGGCTGCGAGAGGAGGTAGACGGCCCTTATGCATGAGGAAGCAATGACCCGGCAGGGCTTGTACTGGGTGAATTGCTGTGAAATGCGGCCGCGAGTGTGACTAGTTAAGGGCGCCCATGTTGTTGCCAAGGTGGCGAGGACGGTGCTTGAGGAGAGTCGTGCGAAAGCCGGGTCTGTGGTAACAAGAAGAGCCGCAAACTCCACAATGCCATATATAGTGCATGTCTTGCCATGTGACGAACAATCTCCCGTGCCTCCTCCACAAATCCTAGCTCTTTTGCCTCTTTTGTTCGTCCGTTATAGGTGTCCTGGGTTGCCGATGCTAGCGATGTACTGGGATCTGGAATAATAGGTGTTGTGGACAACAATTTAAGCTCGCTCATAGTTCAGGCTACGGTTGATGCAGCACAGAAGATTATGCAAAGGACAATACTTCCCCAACTCTACCTTCCTTTCTCTTTGGTTTGACGATGCTTGACAAGCATAAATTTGCAGAAACCATGACCGCATGAGCCAAGTAGGTGCCTGTCGATGCACCGAGGAAGGTACAACGCGCGCACGGCTTCGCTCTTGCTCTTGAAGGCCCTCCGCCATAGAGTATCGTCGGCACAGAGCCTTGAGTGATCTTATGCGCAAGGCATTGCGCAGCTGCTTGACGATGCGCTGCTCATCACCTGGTGTAAGCAGCACCCTTCGTCATTACTCAGGTGCATACTTATGAGCGCCAACTAGCTCACTGGCAGCTTCGCAGCTTGCTGATCCACATGAACTTACATATAGCAGGATCGTCGCCTTCCCGTAAGCTAGCTGTTTGGCGTGTTCCAGGGCACGGAAGGTCCTTAATCATACCTCATCTGCCTGGTAGGTAGATTGCGTCTGAGTATGATAAGAGCAAATCAGCCAATATTTCTCCTTCTATGAGATACTCCGGCAGTAAACAATCATTATTATCGGCAGCTTTCATAATAGCAAAAACGTAGTATGTATCGTGTTCGCACATCCATTGTACACAGCTATTGATGGCAACTCGCGCAATGATACGCCTCGGGCTAGCGTAGCAGAAATGCCAGGCACCATCCCGCCGGGCTGTGCTTTCGTAAGCTTTTCTTAAGCACGCCAAGCCCACTTAAGCTCAGATACTAGGCGGAACTCTTAATACTGATCGAGTACAAGTACCGCCAGCCCGGTCGTCCTTGCATACGATTGGCAGACGGTGGCTCTGCGCTTGTTGATGCCTGGGAGACATGCATCCGAAATCCAACTAACCACGGGAGAGGCAGGGATCGTTATTGGAGACGTCCCACAGTGGCTTGTCGCATCCTTGAGCCATGCTACCAATGTGGAAAGCGACTCGAGGTACAGCCCACTTTCGCGAGCTTTCGCGAGCTTTCCCTTGATGTTACCGTCGAGCACACAGTGCCAACATGATGTTGCTACGAGTAAGGCGTGCTATGCTACCAACGGACACGGTGCGATGCTTGTCCCCGGTGTTGGGTTCCAATGTGCTCGATATAATACTCGTGCCTCCCGTCCTACACAACTAATATACAGGCTCGTCAACTACATAACTTCTGAACCTTCACTGCCCACCCGCACTCGTCAGCAAGGACACACAATCAATCCTTGCACAGGTTCCCACATCCAGCCGGTGCTACATTTCCAACAGCAGCTTTGGCCATGGCAAACACGACGTCCGGCTGTCCGCTTCCCAAGAATTGGGAGGAATTCTCCGTGAATCCTGTCAAAATCCTCGGCCCCTTCACCCTCCAACATCTCCTCTTCCTCTTCAGCATAGCCTGCGCCGGCATCACAACCAGCATCAGCTTATTCCTCATTACAAAACACCTACACCGGTACACCGAACCAAAGCAACAACGACAAATCGTACGCATAATCTTCACGCCGGTCGTGTTTGCTGTCCTTTCAGCCCTGAGCATCCTAAGCTACAGTGTCGCGAAGTACCTGCAACCTCTAATCGACCTGTACGAGGCCTTCGCCCTTGCATCCCTCTTCCTGCTCTACGTCGAATACGTAGCCCCGGATGAACACACCCGCCTCGCCTATTTCTCCGCCATTGAGAACCACAAACCGAAAAGCAAGTTCAAGCCGACAGGCGCGTACACAGTGGTCCCAGGAGGCAGCCTGAGATGGTACCACGTCGGCTACGTCGGCGTTTTCATATATTGCGTCGTTGACGTCCTGCTGACGATCCTCGAACTCGTAACCGAAGCCACGGACAGCTACTGCGAGAGCTCCTGGAACCCCAAATACGCACACATCTGGGTCGAGGTCCTCGGTGGCTTCTTCCTTGGCTGGGCCATCAGCTCCGTTATCGGGTTCTACGGGCGATTCAACAAGGAACCTGAGTTCGCAATGCACAAGCCTGGTCTGAAGCTGGCCAGCTTTAAGCTCATCGTTTTCGTCAACTTCGTGCAGTCGATTGTCTTTTCGATCTTGCTGAGCAAGATCAAGACGAGCCGGAAGATGACGGGGTATGACCTGAAATATGGTATTCCCGCGGCCCTTGTTGCCGTTGAGCAGATCTTCTTCGCGACGTTCTTCCACTACTCGTTCAGGTCGAGAGAATACCATGAGACAATGAAGGCGGATCTGGTGTCGCCGAGGATGGGAACGTTACGTGCTGCAGCGAATGCATTCAACCCGATAGATCTGTTGGTCGGCATGTTCACTGCTGTTCGCTTGCTGGCGATGAAGTTTTCAGGTCGAATGGGCGCGCAGCCAGCCTCTGGTCCAAAAGTCCGAGGTGCCGGCCCCAATGGCGATACACATCTGGAGCCTATGGCTCAGCGACAACTTCGCAGCAGCAGGCCATATCCGGCCCAACCTACTGGCAACACAGTGGCTGGATCCCAGCAGGCGGGCTATACGGATGCTTACACGGGTAGTGAACATGCTGCGTATGCTCCGCCCGCCCGTCCATCGAATGCAGCGTACGAAGGACATATGGAACCTGAGAATGAGAGACGTGGGCTCAATCTCTATGGATACACAAGGACACATTCCCACGAACCAAGCGTGGATGCGACAAGCGCTAGGCAGATCGTGTGATAAGCGGATGCAATCGTCGGCGATATAGTCGACTTGTACAGAGTTTGTGTTGGGAAGTACGTAATCAAGAATTGATACAATCCTTTCTATGTCTTGCTTCTAGTTTGTACATTGTTGTTCGTGTTGCAGACTAAGTGGTTGTCGCTGTGTCGTATCTCCTTGAACTGTAGCGACCGGGCCGGTGATCTCAAACTCGTGTAGTTGAACGTTTGGGTGCCCGCTTGATTAGGGTGAAGATGGTCCGGCATATCCATGGAGCATGTCTTTTGTTGGGGACCTCCGACTGCTGTACTGGTCGTGATCTTCCGACCTCAACTCGTGTTTGTGATGCCTGGGTGCCTTGTCAAGGTTTAGGTGGCTTGTTTCCACTGCAGCACCAATGCGTTGTTCTCTCTTCCGTTCCTTTCGAGTCTTCAAGTGATATCAGTACCAAGAGACGACAGGTTTTTCAGACTTTTTGTCTCCTCTAGAAGAGGGCGATGCTGCTGACGTAGCTGATCTGCTATCCTCTGATCCTTGGGTCTCGATTTTGATAGGGACAGCATTATCGGCTAGTAGCAGTGTGAGTGAAGTACACGCTAATTTGGGCGGGGGGTTTTTACTCTTCTCCTTATGTCGAGCTGCCTCACTCGTTTCCTTGTCCCGCTTGCTTGTTACTGAAGTATCGGCAGATGTAGTCTAGTAACGGGCGCTTAGCAGATGGTACGAACCGATCACAGGAACGTAAGCGCTCACCTGCTTGTCACCCACTGGTGGATGAGAGCTCTGTTTTGCCGTGTCCACATAGCGATTGCTGCCAGAAGACATTATGGGCGTCTTAGAGCGGTTCTTCATTCGTGGGGACTGTCTGAGCTTGTGTAAGGACAGTGTTGCTATATTCCGCTGCGCAGAGGTTTTGCTCAGTGGACAAACTTTTCGACGGGTTTGCTTCATGTTTCGGTGAAGAAGTGCGGCAATGGCGTGGCAAATCGAGACCCAATGTGTTCATTTTTCGTAGAAGAGAGCCTTTGTGATGTTGCAGTCCGTTTGCAGTGAGGTTGAGGGTTATAAGAGGACACATCTGAGGAGTTCTGTGGGTGCTGAAGAGGCTTCTGGTGATAGCTATCCGCTTTGCCCCTACATGTTACTTGTCATTGATGTTGGACCCCACGGGGGCTCGATTTACCTCAGCCTAAGCGGAAATTGCGCCGGCATGATCGACTGCCTGGCGTCACAGAGATTTCCGACAACACGATCTAGCTTTCATTAGCGCAGTATGCTTTGGAAGCCATACCGAACGTCGCAGCAAAAGGACAATCACAGAGATGCACAGAGTTGAGCAGGCCTTCGAACCAGTGCTTTCGGCAAAGACGACCGAGCAGCAATCGTAAGTCTGGCGTACCAAAGGTTTCCACAGGCACCGGACAGTATCCAAGATCGTTGGTAGGAGATGGCATGATTAGCCAGGAGGCGCACATGGCAATGAACCATATACATTTAGTTTCACCAGATATGGTGAGTAATGGAGCAAGGTGGGCACAATCCTTTTGTCTGGGCAGACGGCCTGCACGATATCAACATGAGCATCTAGGTTAGTTGGAAAGTAGTGCCCTGGCAACGCGGCATCGAAGTGACTAAACCGTGTCGCATCCAAGCCGGACGGGTCCTTCAGATGGTTTCAAGGCATTATTGCAGCCACCAGAGTAAGAACATCGAGGGAACGACGTCCAGTGAGAAGTAGTGCTTAGGGTAAGAGCTTGAATGCCTGTGAGATCACGAGGGGAAGCTCGTGCTAGTCCCTTACTTAACACACAAGTGAGGTCCACAACGTTGGGAAGACTGAAGTCATGAGTGTGTGCGCCTGCGTGGATGATTGACACAATAATCATACGCGTAAGTTCCTTGCAGATCACCCTGAGGCAGTCACATCGAGAGGGCTGAAACGGTCGGGCAGGACATCGTGGCCTGCAAGGTTTGTGCATGAGCGCCCATCCTTGTAGGACCGAAGCAAGACGATGTCGTAACTGCCTCGTGGCGATCATAGAGCGACGCTATCCGTATCTCCAAAGCTGCCTTGTAGCCCGATGCCGTGCGTTATCAGTCCTGCCTCATTCCTCCTCGAGCTCGAAGCGAATGTGCAGTCCTTCCTTGCATGACCGTTACATGGCCCTCAGTATGCTGTAGAGACGAATTGGGAATGCGCGATAAGGCCATGCGAAACAGCTCAAGAGATTCAATGTTTCGGTAAGTTTAAGCGCGGCAAGAGCACCATCAATCGGATCCCTGTGAACCGGTGAGGGCGATCTGGGATGTTGTTAGTCAGGTAAATAAGAAATTGAAGTCTGTTCATCAACGTGCGATCCTCCGCATTACTGCATCAACTCCCTGATACGATCTCCGTATCTCGTAACCCTACCACGACACGACGCTCTTTTAGAAACGGATGTCGCATCTAGGCGGCTATTGGTTTACGAAAATGGGCCTGGGATGCTGATGATGATGATGCAAAGAATCTCGGTAAGAAAAGCAGCCCAAAACCTCGGACTCAAGCGTACAGTACGCCTTTCCGTTTATGGTTAGCTCTTTTCAGGCTGCGAAAGTACACTTTGCTAGAACGAAGTTGAGCCTCATTTACCCCCCTTTGTGATGTAGGTGGTCTTCTCGTCGTTACATCATCGCATGTCACAACGTCAAAGCGCATACAAGCTGATGCAAGCTCCAAGAATTTGGTGTCAGCTTCCCCAAATTTCCGCATTGCACTCAGGCTCAATGGACTCTTTGATAGCCCCATGTCGAGAAACGTGATCCTCACTTAAGCAAGGTTCTTGGCCTCTCAGGCTTGCCTGCTATGCGAGGGCCCACGACAAAAGGCCATCAAGAAGGTTCGGCAAAAGAACAAATGCATAGCTGCGCATTAAGAATTCCAGTAATGTTCGGAACGATCTGTTGCAAGGAGGGACGTTTGATTGGCTTCGAACAGAGGTATAGCAAAGGTACGGCCGTCAAAAGACCATCTTGTGTAAGTAGGTATCAGCTTGATCGAACGAGCATTTCGGTCGACATCAACAACGTCGCGCAAGATCTCGTTGTGTTGTCAGCAAATCTCACAGCTTTGAAGTTAACCCAGGCAAGCTGCCACATACACATCAGTCATACATTGAGACCATATGGCAGCTTCGGGAGGCTGTACGTTTGTGGAGCCATGGTATAGAAGAAATGCGTTTCTCTTCCTGGGTGCAAACCTGTCTGTGATTGGCCATGAGAATTGTGGTATCGTAGGTTGAGAGGTGTGCAGAATAAGAAGGCAGAGTATGTGCCCGAGTCTCGAGTACGTGTGAGGATGTCCAAGTGGGGGAGGATGCGCACCGCTTTGCTCATAGCCGGATGCTCGACGGCCATGTTGCCTAGCGAGCAACGCTGAACCTTTCTGGCCGTTGGACAAGTGAGGACTTTGAATAGGTGGATCCTTGATGTAGCTGGACGACCTTAAGGTAAGGTCCCGGATCGTATGGATGTGAAGACTCTGGGTTCGCTGTCTGCAGCCCGAACCATGCAGTATGCTCCGAGCAGAGAAGTCATAAAGTAGATGTGCATGCAGGGCTCATAGTCGAGAAATTGGAAAGACTGGGTGACCTTTAGCATACCGTAAACAAACCTCGAAGAACGCAGGCAGTGAAAGGTTATATCATCGTCCGAGCAAGACATCGTCACTGTTTGTTATCATGTGCGGTCCATCGCTTCGTCAAAGAGCGGCTCAGCCTGGTGCAGCGATGGCAGTGGTGTTTCAGGGCTACATGTTTCATGCTGATGACTATACTGCCAAATTAGCGCATCGCTCCACGTTATCAGATCATAGCAAATTCGTGGCAAACGCAATCTATTGTAAATGGCCGGAGCTGCAAAGGCAGTTTGGTCGGAAAAGCTATCAGTTTGAAGGAGTGGCAGATGGGTCAGGGCTTTCAGTGTTACGTGACTGCCTGTACCCATCAACATCAAGGATAAGAACACTAAGAGACTTGAATTGAACCAGTCTTTCCAACACGCCGGAGTAGGGTGACAATCGAGCTGAGATGAGATGTGTGCAGGATAACAAGGAGAGCTGATGTGTCTCCAGGAGTCGTGGCCAGTAGCGTGACCATTTACTCGTCATCGCTCTCCTCGTCATCACTGTCCGCTTCCTCAAGCCATTTCAAGAACGGCTCGGCAGCTTGACGGACTTTTCGGCTGGTCGAGATGTCAACGTATTTCTTGCTGGCCTTGGTTCCCCATGGCTTAGCAACCTCCTCGGTGATGACATCGCTCTGATACAAGGTCATCAAGATCTGTGGCACCTTCGCGATGAGGTCCTTATGATCGTTGCCAACGAACCGCTCGATACCGCCGAGGAAGGCCTTCTGGTGCTTCTCAGAATCGCCGATCATCTTAGAGAGCATGCCGGCTCGCTTTGGGATTTGAGCAACGATATCGTCGTCGAAAACAGTCTGTGCCAGGACAGTCAAGGTCTTGTGCTTGCTTTCGATGCCAAGCTCGGCCGCCTTCTTGTAGATCTCGATATCATCGACCTTGCCAACGTTGCCTTTCTCTTTGGCTTGTTCATCAATCCATGTACCGAGCTGGTCGTAGACACTGTACCCGTTTTCTCCTGCATCATCGTCCTCGTCAAAGGCCAGCGATCGCTTGAGATCAGTTGGCAACTCCTTAGCACGAGCAGCAATGGCTTCAGCGGAAGTGTCGATAGCCCACTCTTCCTCCTTTTCAGCACCATTGGTAGCGTCAATGCCCTTAGCATCTTCCTGGATCTGCTTTGTAAATTCGTCGTCACTGCCTGCGGCAAGCATTTCGTCGGCATCCTCGACATCTTTGTCAGAATTGGACTCGTTTGGGCTGCGATCAGTTCCGTTAACGGAGCCGTTTTCTTGTGCCTCAAGCTTGGCTCTGTCCCGTCGACTCATCTTCTCCTTCTTGCCTTTCTTTCCTCCTTTTGGCTCGTTCTTGAGGATGAATCCGCTCAATTTGTGGCGAATATCGACGTTGGTTCGCTGACCACAAGCCTTGCAGTCAAGCAAGATCCGCCCGTCCTTGACGACAAACTCAGTCTCGGGATTCTTGCAGTCCTTGCAGAGGACGAACTTGTTGATGAAACCATCAAGGGACTCCTGGAGCTTGTCTGACTGGTGTGCTCCATTGATGATCCAGCGGTCGTCTTTCGGATTGGTGTTGGTTTGAGCACCCAGTTCGAAGCCGAAGTACTTGATAACGTAAGATGGAGGACGTGCGAGAGACTGTGCAACTGATGGAAGATTGGCGACAACAGTCTTGATACCATTGCCCTTGCCCTCGATTTTGGATTGGATGCGCTCCATCTTGTAGCGGTAGAAGGGGTCGGCGACATCGCGACGAATCTGAGGGCGTGTTAGCACGAAGCGCACTTAGCAGCATGAGAGACACTCACGTTGACGGTAGCCATGTTTGCGGATATTGATCAAGATTGCCGGAGATTTGCGAGAGCCACGATTTTGGTAAAATTAGTGAAGGAAAAGAAGGTTGCTTTGCGTGTGACTAGACATGCGTGGAATTACCACTGATTGTCTAAACTGAACATGAACCTTTGTGGTGTTGGTTGACAGAGATCAACCATAGGAGAACCTCGAGTGGTCTCTACGAGGTTTTCTCGAAAGCGGAAATATCTGCAGCTTTTGAGGTTGGGAGAATGTTGAAGGGTGGTAACGATACATAGACAATCTGCCGTTGTCTTCTGATCTCGCTGATGTGATACCAAAGGGTGCGATTGCGCAGGCTCGTCGTGAGCGGCGAGGCAAACAATGGAGATTGCTCGTGTGGCGCGGTCCAATCCTAGGTCTGATATCGAAATCTGATGAAGTCGATGATCAGGACGATGATGGTTGTGGTGAAGAAGAAGGGAAAGGAAAAAGTCGAAGAGGCTAGAAGACCAGAAATTAAACCTTGGGCCTGCATTGTACGCCGATGACTCGCCGCGCAAAGGCAGAAACCGCCGCACGGGCAGATTTGGAAGGCACCAACGGTAACACTGCATTATAAACTTCCCCGGTTCTTCATTCACTTGGGATAAGTCCGCACCTGCACTGCATGAACTGCTCGTGAGCCTTCAAGGCGCTTTATGCAAGCTTTACGGTGGCCGGCAGCCCTACAGGAAACAGCCACTCATATGGCATCCTCCAAGCATGCGTTTGGTTTGCACGAGAGCTCTCTTCCTAAGATGTTCATGCAGAACTACGAGTATCCCAGCGCCGGGCTTGGTTCCGTGGTGAAGAAGTCTGTCAACATAATTGAAGCTATTATTCAAAGGCAATATTTTCATCGACACAATGCAAATTTGTAGAATGACTTGTCACTGAAGCTTGCGCCTGCCAGTCGAGTCATATGGACGCTCTTGAGAGAATATGAGCGAAAATGACACAACCACGAATCTTTGAAACTTCATACTTTGTTCCTCCCCAGCGTTGAGCTTCGCACTTGCTGTTCCTCGACTCTGCTAGATGACCAAGGCATTGGTACTTTTTTCTTGCGAATGATACCAGGACAGTCTTACTAAGGGACATAGTCGACGACAACCGCAAAATGCCTAACAAACCAGATCTGGACTTGAGTTTATATCTCGTCACTGACGCCACTTCAGAGATACTCGGTGACAATGATGTTTGCCAGGTAGTCGAGAAAGCCTGCAAGGGAGGTGTCACGATTGTACAGTATCGAGACAAGCATGCCGATACCGGTGTGCTGATCAAAACAGCTTCTGAGCTACATTCAGTCACACAAAAATATAACGTACCTCTTCTGATCAACGACCGACTGGATGTCTGTCTTGCTGTTGGAGCAGAGGGTGTACATATCGGCCAGGATGACACGCCTCTGGAAGCTGCAAGGAGAATCCTACCGCCGAACGCCATCATCGGAGTAACGGCTTCCTCCGTGCAAGAGGCTGAAGCCGCGATACAAGGTGGTGCTGATTACCTAGGTATAGGCACAATGTTTGCGACGCCAACGAAGAAGGATACAAAGTCCATAATCGGCACGAGAGGCACCCAGGAAATCCTTGCACGCTGCATGACCGGTACCAAGCACTCCGTTGGCTGCGTTGCCATCGGCAGCATCAACGCAGCGAATGTTCAAAGGGTCATACACCAATCCACTGCTGACGAGAACCGGCTGAGCGGTGTGGCTGTTGTGAGTGCAATAATCGCTGCCGCTGATCCTCAAGAAGCCGCGTCGGAGCTTCTACAGCGCATCAGAAGTACAGCAGAAGCGTTCTACATCAGCACTCGTCCAGGCGTACACCCTACGTCCGGAGAGGTCATCTTTCAACAGATTCCAGGCATCATTGAAAAGCACGTTTCATCGTCGATACTGTCCCATAACATGACCAATACTGTGGTCCAGAATTTCGCGGCCAATGTGTGCCTCGCCACAGGTGCGTCACCAATCATGTCTCTGAACGGAGCGGAAGCCCCTGACCTAGCACGGCTTGGTGGAGGTCTTGTCATCAACATGGGAACTGCGACAGCTGATACGATGAGTGCCTATCAAGCTGGGGTTAAAGCATACAATGCAGCAGGTAATCCGGTGTTGCTGGATCCAGTCGGCGGCGGAGCAACTTCAGTACGTCGGGAAGCGATACGGACATTGCTCAGAACAGGATTTTATGATGTGATAAAGGGCAATGAAGGTGAAATAGGGGCAGTGATGGGCGCTTCGACTGTTCAGCAACGTGGTGTAGACTCAGGGCCGTCGAGCTCGAACGCTCAGCAAAAAGTGGAAATGGTCAAGTCGCTAGCACGGCGGGAAAGATGTCTTGTGCTTATGACTGGTGTTACGGATTACATGTCTGACGGGACGCGGACTGTGGCGATCTCGAACGGCAGTAAATGGCTGGGTAAGATTACTGGCAGCGGTTGTGCGCTTGGGAGTGTGGTAGTGAGTTACCTTGCTTTGCACCGAGCTGACAAATTTCTCGCTGCCATTGCTGGTATCCTGCACTACGAGCTTGCGGCAGAAAGGGCTGAACAGAATCCTTCTTGCCGTGGTCCCGGGTCGTTCATACCGGCGTTTATAGACGAGTTGTACTTGCTAGGCCAGGACATCAAGAGTCTGGACGTGCGGAAGCTGGCCAGACTAGAATTCCTCGAGTAGGAGGGTAGCGTGCTAGCTGTGTACATATGTCGTGTTGCCGGAAAAACATCCTGGTTTGAGGGTGTTCGATGTGAGAGTAGATGCTATCTTTCTTGCTGAACAGGCCAGATGTACTGGTCTATACATAATTAATTGATTGATATCGGCAGTTGCAAGTATAAGGGGCGTTGCGGCTGAAGAGGCAGCTGCAAGGACGAAGCAATACTGCTTCCAGAAAGCTTGGCGCGTTTTTTACTGCGGCAGCGGGTGGCTTCGAACGAATGCCGAAGAATGCTCATTTCTGCAGAAATCAAACAGTCAGCACTGATCCCACGCAATCTGCGACTTCACCAAGACCAGACCCATTCCAACTGTCCAACCACTCGCTCGTAGAGTACGCGACCTGTATCTCAGCCTTAAACCGACTCAGCGGCAGTTCACTCGAAGCACCTCGAAAAAGTACAAGTAGCCATACTTTGGCTGTACCTCCGTATCGCGATACCTTGTCTGCCACCTCCTACCTGTTGCTCTACTCTCTCCATAGCTGCAAACATCCGCGAAGACATTGCCCATCGCTCATATCAAACTCGGACTACACGGCGCAGTCGCTGACACCGATCATTCTACCACTAGCCCTGAGCACCAGAAGCACAGCATACCACATCTCAAACGTTGTTATTCACTGCAGAAGGTGGTCACCGCTCAGGCGCACTCTTGATGGAACATCGGCCACCACGCTACTTCTAGCATCTACTGCCTATGTGCCCTCTTTTGGTATATCTAGGCCTCAGTGGAAGACTCGGTCTTTGTTAGACGACTGCGCTGTCAGGCGATGGATGGTCCCAGCTCCAGCTTCGCCACGAGAGAAGACTTCTGGCGGCTACAGTCGACCGTTGATGCTTTGTCAGCCACCCAGCAGCTGCACGCTGAGCGCATCATGCGCATAGAGAAGAAGGGTGAAGATGGCGTCAAGTCCAAAAGTTTATGGGGTCCATCTTCACCATTCCCCTCTGGCCTGTCCTCGTCACATTCACATGCAGGTGAGAAGGAAACTGACAACAACCACAAGTCTGGCTGATACTAACTAACCCTGGGTTAGACTCGACCCTGAATCCCGCAGCCGAAGCCTTCCGAAACTTCGACAATGATACGCCCGCTGGCATGATCAGCTCGTTAACATTGGACACAAACGAGGAGGCAAGAAGGGCCGCCTCCAGAGCGCCTTCCTCCGTACGCTTCGATGAGAGTGCTAATCACTATGCGCCCTCGAGACAGTCGATAGACCTCCCCACCAGAACAGGCAGTGGCCTGGGCAGTCATCCCTTGTCGGAAAGATCCTTATCACACCGCTCCGATGGCAGGAGTAGCATTACGGGCTTCGGCAGGGCCAATAGCTTTGGTCTGGAGAACAGTCGCTTGCTAGGCTCGATACACAACTCACCGCGCGTTTCGGGGAACCCTCCGCCCGGTTTGTTCGTCCTGGGACCTTGCCCGGCCATCGTGCGATGTTGGCTGACTGAGAACTTCACCAATGACAGTCTGCTCTATGCAGCTGTCTGCACCGGTGCTGCCGTTTCGTCTATCGGTTTGCACATTCTGCATACTCTCGGCCTAGATGGCGAGATAATGGAAGAGAACGGCTTGAAGAAGATTCGCCTTATGGTCTACATGACTGAAGCAAAGATTCAGACACCGTCTTCGAGATCCGCTAGCCCATCTCCGCAGGTGCCAACCGTCACTACGAAATTTGTCGTCGATGACCACCCGACGCAGGACAAATCGATACAGATCGTGCTTGGCAGCGACATCCTGCGGCAGCAAAGTGCGGATCTCCTCCTTTCACAAGATAAGCTCATAGTCTACGACGACGATCGGAATCAGCTATCTGTGCCATTAGTCAGACCAGAAGACGACAGCGTATACAGATATTTGATGACAAAAGCGAGAAGCAGAAGCGATTCCATGACATCGGAAATAATACCCTCAGATGCCATGAGTGAGGTCTCAGCACCAGGCGTAATAGGCAGACCGAGCAGATTGAGCTCCGTGGTCAGCTCTTCCTCACCAATGACGGCGGCGGCGAACGGCCCGGCAATGATTGAATCATCGAACACATCCGACGTCCAGAAGCAAGACGAGCCAAGACAGATCCTTCAAAGAGCTGCGATAGATCTGCCACCAAGGCTAGGCGAAGACTCGAAGTCTGGTACGGAAAGTGACAAGTCAACCACCACACCAGTCTCAAAGTCGAGTTCTGGTGTCTGGTCATCATCTTGGCGAAGTGCTGCGGCCGGAGGCGGTGCTCAGCAGAAGCCTACAGATGGCCAAGGCTCCTCGGGTTTCGTGCGACGCGATGCACCTCGACCAATGAAGGTTCTTCGACCCAGTGGAAAGTCCATGGCCAATGCGACACGAACGACCTCTAATCCGTCCACGCCTGTGACCGCGACCGCTCCAGATTTCAGTCAATCCCAGCAGGAAAATCGGGACCCGAGCGTAGCACAACCAGAGCCACGACCGACTAGGACGAATCCAATAGGTTCGGGAAGTGCTTTTGGTTGGCTTAATTCTGGTGCGCCAAGAAGGTCGACGACGACTGGCGGGCCTTGAGTTGGTCAGTAGGACTTTGGACGCTGCGTCAGCGCAGGAGCTTCACAACCACCGTTAGCTATATCCTCAAAACTGCTGAAATCTCAGCAGAGAGATGTCCTTAAAAAAGACAAGTGCATTAGTCATGTCTGTCCCTCCACATTGCAACCCTTGTTTCTGCAGTTCGTGACTTGCCTCAAGAGTTCACCTCGGGCTTCTTTCATCGTTCCCTGCTTGCACTAGTCCATACTGAATGAGCTGTCACTCTAACAGCGGTATCGACCACATCGTATAGTTGCTCAGTCATTGCAGCAGCTTCTGACCTCCAAACTGAATTGGTATGGAAGGGGGAAATGAGCTGTAAGCAGCTCGCATTGCCGGGCCAGCAACGAACACCTATTCAGTCTCCGCAGGTCCGCAGTATCTGTAGCGCCCAATTCAGGTCTGTAATGGCTATCACTTGTACTGTCTGTCTAACTCCGCTCACCGCAAGCACACCATGGTAATCCTGCACCGGCACTTATTGCCGGTCCGCTTCAACCGTCTTGCAGCTCTCTTTATAACGCCGAACATACAATGCATACATCCGTACATCTGTGCGTAGAAGACGTCAAATAATCCATTCAGGCAAGCAACACTATCATGCACGTAGCAGTCATCGGGCCAACAGGCTTCGGCGGCTCCCACGTCTGCAAAGAGCTCCTCGACCGCGGCCACGTGGTCACAGGTCTATCACGTACACCCGAGAAGCTCGGTAAACACGAAAACTACAAGCCTGTGACACTCGATTTCAGCCAAGCTCCAATAGAACGACTTGTCGAAGCATTCAAGGGCGCGGATGTATTGGTCAACGCATACAACCCACCTGGCGGGCCGGGCATGTACAGTACGTCCGTCCGATCACAGCTCATAGAGAAAATCATCACTCTTCTTACATAGCGCTAGAAAGCTTCCTCGAGACAGGGCGCAAGATCGTCCTCGCCGTCAAGGCAGCAGGAAAAGGCCCTTACCTCGTGACGATAGGCGGAACCGGCTCGCTCGGACTGGGTTCAAAGCACCCTTACCTGACCGCAGCCGACAGCAGGGCCTTCTGGCTAGCGTACCGCCGAGCCGTGGCCGACAGCGAGGCCGCGACTTCGCACATGGAAGACCGTCTCGGAGCCGGGCCCATGGCAGACGCGATGCGCGCGTACCGCCGTGCCCGGACCGCGCTCAAAGCCGGTGAAGCAGATGAGACGGACCGGAAGACCATCCAGGACGTGGAAGATGCGGTCAAGTTCGGCGAGAACCCGGTTCCGGACCTGCCGTTGGCCGCGCGGGCCAGTTTCCTGTGGTATGAGGACAATGAGTCTTTTCGCTGGTCGTTCGTGTCGCCGCCTCCGCAGTATAGGCCCGGACCACGGACTGGTAGATACGACGTCGTGAGGGACGTGGTGCCGCTGGCGGCAGGGTCGGGAGCTGGATCTTCTGACGATAATGAGTTTGAAGGGCGATTGTTGGGCGCTTCGGCTGCGGACCTTGCGGTGGCTATTGCGGATGAGATTGAGAAACAGGAGAAGGTCGGTTGGCATTGGAGTGTGGTGGCGAGTTTGGATGACGACAGCTATATGCCCACGAATGTGACGGTCTGATGTGGCCAGCATGAGGAGCATCTTGTGGTGTACGACACTAGGGGTATGTTGTTCTCACGCATCACAAGGGGCCCGGGTAGGTCAGTCATGGCTATTACCGTCGTGTGCCTCGTCGTCGTAGCGCCCTTGTCAAGCAAGTGATAGGCGAGCTGGATGGCGATTCCTGCTTTCAAGGTGGAGATAAACACTACCAAGCACATGGCACACCAGACTCCCTCGCTGCGACCTCATTGCATCCTACCATCCCTCGTGTTCCCGTACGGTACCCTTAATGTCAATTCCTTACTTCTTGCCTACCCTTCTCGACGCCTTGCTGACCGACTACATTATGAAGCAAAACAAGATCTTATAGCGCTTGATCAACCACGATAACAACACGCATACGGACGATGTGACAATGCTAGAGCATGAGCAGACGACTCATTATTCCGGCAATCACTTCTCCGTGGCAATCGAACCGCTTGCCACGGTGAGCAACAGCTCAACCGCAGGGCCAGCTCTACCAGAGCACTCGACAATGAGTCAATGCCCCCTTAACACTGCAAAACCCCGCCAGAAGCGGAAATGATCGGTACCGAATCGGCCCTTCGTGATTCACACACTACCGATGTCTACCTACCCGCCCACCTACAACTTACAAAACGTCTCAACAGCCAACCTAGTCTCCTCCTTCGTCTCCCTCACCAGCCCCGCAATCGCCTTGAAATTCCCATCCTTCGCGTCCCCCAGCATCTCATACAACAAACTCTCACTCGTAGTCACCACAGCCCCCTCGGCTCTCAGTCTCGCCAGCGCGACATTCCGCTCCCCAGAATTACAGCTACTCACGCCGTCAGCGAGGACATACACCCTGTGACCCATCGACAGCAGATCCAGCGCCGTCTGCGTGACGCAAATGTGCGTCTCGATGCCCACGATGATTGCGGAGACGGGCTGGTGCGGTTTGCCCGCTGCAGCGGGGGACGCCGAGGATTGCTGGGTGAGTTGGGCCGTGAGGTCAGGGACCATCATGGAGAATGCTGTTTTGTCGATTTCGGTGGAATGGGACTCGGGGAGGAGGTCTTTGAGCTCGGAGACTGTGGTGCCGAGCTTGGCGGCGCTTTGGGTTGTGGTGTAGATTGGGGTGTTGAGGATTTTTGCTGTTGGCGGGTTAGTCGTGTGGGCTGAAGATTGAAAGATCGATGGGTCGGAAAGCCTGGTGCTTGGGATGGCTGATGCGGGACTGGTGGAGCGTGGCACTGTGGCATATCATACCTGCTTTAACCATCTTCTGAGCTGTGGCGATGACTTTCGGGAACTCCCATATTGCACTTCGGAACTTCTCCTGAATATCGCAGATACTGAACTTGTCAACTAAATGAACTTGTTTACCGCTAGGATCTCCTTGGGTGCCTGGCTTACAATAGTGCTGGGTTCTCTGTAGTACTTGTCAGCTTCACGTAGCAGGCAAGAGCATGAGCGGCTCTTCTTCGGGTCAGAGGGGGAGTTCAAGTATTCCTTTTGGCTTACCTATTCTGGAAGGCATATTGCTGTGAGATCGTAGGGCGGATGTGCTTCGTACGAGGTGGCGTTGATGTTGGAATTGAACTGCTCGTCTCAGCATGGAACTACTCCGTTGGGGTTCTTGTCGCGCTGTTATTGTCGATGTGGTAAGGATTCACATGGAGCGAAGGACGAAAATCCCCGTTCGAGAAGCGGCACCATGAAAGACGTCAGCCGTGCAGGATGCAGTACAGTGCATTTGTGGGGAGCGTCAGACAGGTATTGACTCCGATCACAATTGGAGCATACCGGCGGTAGTGGGGTGACAAATTGTTCGACTTCAACGAGATACTGTTGACATCCCTCAAGCTCTTGGCCGATCGGTTGTATAATTCGCTTGGAACCTCATTCCACGACAAACAAGCAGATCATCCTGATCATGATGTTGAAGATAGACGTAAGAAGCCAATATGCAGAACAAACGAATACGAATACTAGACACGAGTCGAAGATCGTGTTTTGATATTCTGTTGTGACAGTGGGAAGGAAGGAGTAACACGGAATTTGGACGAGGCGAATTTTGATTCTATACAGGGTGTTGAGGGAGCGAAGGCAGATAAGAGTAATGCTAAAGTTGATTCCAAAAAGAATGCCGTTGGTATCATGCCGTTCAAACGCAATGGACCACCGAATTTGGTAACCTATCCATGGAAATGCAACATTGTCCATGCCATGCATGTCGCTATCTAAAGCGTCCAAAGAAAGCTCGTGTTCACGCCGTCGAGCACTGTCACCGACAAAATCAGAAGTTAACGCCGCAGCCTTGAACATGCCATGCAAACCCACCCGCCGCAGTTCTATCATCTTCATCTATCCACCCCTCTTCTTCATACCTTGTCTGCTTCTAACTTTTCTCTTCGCAGGTCTTGATGTATTTCACGAAAGTCTTCTTGTGTACCATCCCACGATAGTATCCTTCGGACACAACACATACATATCTCAGTCCAAGCTTCGAGAAGCATTGATACACCAAATCCATGGGTGAATGTATATCTAGCGCCACAGGTGCTGGATCAATAAAAGGTGTCAGGTCTGCAGGCTCGGAGAAGTTGAGACCATCTTCCTCGTCGGACATTGTTTCATCGTGCCCGAACGCATGCCACCCGTGGTGATGCGCATTAGCGGGGTGCTGAGCGCTGCTCATCAGACACATCGTGTCATCCTCCGGTGTCTCAAGCTTGTCGAGCGCAAACTCGAGGTCAGGTACTGGTATCAGCCCGATCAGCGATTTCTCGCGGATGATAGGAAGGCCACCATCTAGCTCGCCTGCGTTTTGAAGTCGAGTAAGCTTGATCCGCAGCTCGGATGCTTTGACGTAGGGGCTGATTGTTATGTCGATGAGCTTGTCCAGGCGAAGACGTGGCACGATGTCCCCGAGTTCTGTGTCAAAAACGGGTGTGGCTTTGTTGTCGAGGAAGGGGTAGCTGTTCATGTCAGTAAGAAGGTCGTAGATAGAATGTGGTTCAACGGCATCCGCGGTCCACTTCGCGAAGAGGACGGCGAGGGAGAACGGGAGAACCTGTTCCAACTCTGTTAGCACCTGCGAAGTATGACACGTCATATTGGCGATCACTTACGTGGTCGAGGCTGCCAGTGAGCTCGAAGAGGATGACGGCTAGGGTGATCGTGAGGCGGGTAACGCCACACATTGTTGCGCCCGCAGCGACAAGAGCGTAGACTCCTGGCGTGACGCACTCTTCGATCGCACCAGAACTGCTGTTGGAGCAGTAGCCGAAAGCCCAAGAGTTGGGAAACCGGTAGACAAGCCATTGCATGAAGTGACCAAAAATTCGACCCATCAGGCCGCCGACAACCATGGATGGAACGTAGATGCCGGCAGGTACCTTGATCCCGAAGGTGACGATTGTGAGCGCTGCCTTGATAACAAAAGCCATGGCAAGGTAGCCGATTACGCTTGGAATATCTTCTGCCGCTGGACATAGGCCTGTCATCGTGCCTTCGGTACATGGACTTGCAAGCTCGGCCAGCAGTTCAGCTACAGGTAGTCTCGTGTACCGATTCCAGAAGCTGACGATACCAGTAAGCAGGGCCACTAAGAAGACTTCCATCATCGGGTATTTCTTGATTACTGGAACTTTTCTGAATGTGGTTGCCCAGAACTTCGATGCTTTGATGAAGAGTGCCCCTGCAACGCCTCCGAGGATACCGAGCAACGCAAAGCCGACAAGCTCGAAAGCCCTCCATTCTGTAACGTACTTAACCTCGAACAAAACGATCTTGCTAGTACCGTAGGGATTGAGAAACTTGAGACCTAAGGCTGCTGCAATGCAACAGAAGAATGTGCGGAAGAGCGTCTTCGGCGGGAAGTAATAGCTGACCTCTTCCAGGCCGAAAAGTACACCACCCAGTGGAGAGCCGAAAGCGACCGCAACGCCAGAAGAGGCACTTGCTGACAGGATCTCTCTTCGTTTACCATCGTTGTCATTGTATTTGGCGAACAGTCGGCATGCCACATTACCCCAACAGGTTGCGATGTGGACAAATGGGCCTTCTTTGCCAAGGCTCATACCAGAAGAGACACTCAATATCAGAGCTAATATTTTCAAGACTAGTGTACGGAGACCGAGGTAGCCGTGAAGGACGAAGCCGGAGAGGATAACCTTCACTTCAGCGACACCACTGCCAGCAGCTGAGTAGTAGATGCTCGGCGGAAGGGGGTTCCCCACGATGAGTGGCGGTCTGGGTATGTGGTCCTTGTCATCTTCAGCTTGATCGTTGTTCTTGTGTTTAGTGGCTGCCAGGTTTTCATCGAACGTGGCTGCAATTTGAGAAGGCGCCACAGTCTTCGAGAACAGCGTTATAAAGCACGATAGACAGGCGAGGGCTACGCACCAGGTGATGAACATGAAATAGTCGATCCAGACCGAGTCGATATTGCCCGGCCCTACCACTTCTGACCAGGTACGCCAGCGTCCACAGCTGTAGGTCCCAAGGCAGCAGTCCTTGTGGTTTAGCCATGGACGGTCTGAGCAGTAACCTCGCTTGATGTCGAAGATGGAAGATTCACTGATGTCGATGAAGTAAGCAGTTCCTGCAGTGAGAAGACCAACTAGGAATACCAAGATCCAGCCTTGGCTTGAGTCAAACCACAGCTTTGCCTTTCCTCTCCACCCTCGAAGCCGTCTCAGTTGCAGTACGCGGTATCCGTCTGCGATGCTATCATGCACCCAGTCGGTGGAGGTGAACTGATCATACCACACTCTGTCTTCTGCCATGTGACTTCCCATCATCGATTGATTCAATTTGGGTGTCCGTAGTCCCGCCGCTCGCATGAAGACAGGGCTCGATGGGTAGGAGTAGCCGAATGTATCTGATCTTGTAGGGGTCCTCCTGCTTCGCAGAGAGCCAGCCATGCTGCTGATTCTTGACAGCCCGCCATATCTGGGTGTAGCCCCACCACTTTTCGTACTCCTCTGACGGACGGGACTATCATTCGCTGAGAGCAGGGTGGTGTGTTCGTCGTATGCTTCGTGAGCTGCATCGTTCATGGAGAGGGATGTTTTCGTTCGACGGGCGTCTGGACGCGCAGGAGGGTCGGTGTTGAGGTAGAGGGACGACCTCATACTCTCGGTTCTGCTTCTCGACCCGGGCATGGCGAGTTGAGGTCACTTGAAAGAATGAACAAAGAACAATGAATGGCAGGAATGTGTAAATGCAATGAAAGGAAGGGAGAGCGGATTGGCTCCAGGCCCACTGCTCGGGAATCTCAATTGTTCATGCTTGAATACAAAAAGCCTTCATCGCCGCCTACACATCTCGTGAATGACGGGTACGGATATGGCTGGCAAGATGGTCATCGACTGTGAGGCCTTGCGATAGGATGATCCAGGCACGTGCTGTGTGTTTGTATTTAGGCGGCAACGGAGGCAAGAGTCATAGGTAAACGAGGGTGTATAGGCAGGGTGCCGTGCTGGTCTTTGTGTCGAACAGACGACGTCAATCATTCGCCAAAGGAAGGAAGGAATCATCTGATGCATTGTCAGTGCTGAGAACGTGCCTCAAGCCTGAACGTGGACAGGGCAATAACAATCGGCTCAGCAACCACAACGGTCCCGCTTGTCTGCCAAGAATCAGCGGACACTGCGTTCACCATAATTGATCATGTTGATTTGTTACACATTTCATCGCTTCTCACTCGCTTGTCGTCTCGTGTAGTAAGTGACTGATGTCGGCACATTAACGACCATACAATTTCCGAGTCGAGGAGGCTTAGAAAATGATATGCATATGCTATGCATGACTGTGGAGGCTCTGATCTGACTTGACGTCGCACGGCATGCCCTCGGCCTTTCACCTTCGTCATCTGACCAACGACATCTCATTTATACTCTAGCTGCATTTTAGTCTCATGAAGCCATCCGTGCGAGTGGTCACGCAGAAGGGTCACATCAACCGAGCTCCAAACAATTCATGACATGTCATTGTTCCTACAAATAATATTGTCAAATACGATATCCATAATTTTGGATATGCTCCTGGCTTCCCACGCAACCCAGAAGAAATGCTCTTGAAACATGTTCTAAGAGAGCTGTTCGCAGATACGCCGTTGGCTCCATGCAGGGAGAGGTATCCGAACCCTTCTAATAGACTCATGGAACGGGCCAGTGAGATCACGGGCCAAACATACCCCACGACATGAAGATCCCGAAGCAGAGTACGGCAAATCGCCGACAAACATTCCGCGTTCAATTGGCAGAATGGAAAAGTAGTTGCGCTCGTGCAGATTGCCCATGTCCTGCACTCCTGTCATGCTGTGTAACTCTGCAATAATACTATGATCAAGTATCCACCTATCACTGAGAGGATTGATCACAACCCGGGGCCTACCACAGATGTGCTTGAGAGAGCTAACGTTAAAGCCGACATGTCCCTTTCACCGAGCTTAACCCCCCTGACCAAGCTTGAACCACCACCAAACACTTTTCCAACGGTCGAATCCTCGTCCAGCGCTTCCGCCGAGTATCCGCAGTTCCTGCTGTTTGGCGACAGCATCACCCAATTCAGCACTCTCACACTCCAAGCGTATTTGCAAACTCAGTACATCCGCCGTCTCGATGTCATCAACAGAGGCCTTTCCGGCTTCACGCTACCAATGGGGTTCGGAGCGCTTCAGAGATTCCTCCCATCCACAACGCCAAGATCGACCTGGCCAGACGTTAAGGTCGTGACTATTTTCTTCGGCGCCAATGATGCCTGCGTGCCTGGCGAGCAACAGCATGTCGATCTCCAGGTCTATGTCGACACGATGAAGAGGGTGATGCAATATCCAGTCTTCCGCCAGGGAGGTTCTGCTACGACAAAAATAATCATTATCACATCACCTCCAGTTAACGAGCACCAATTTGAGCGGATGCCATCAGGTCACTTTCAGCGCCGCGCAGGGATTACCGCTCAATATGCTCGAGCAGCAAGAGAGGTTGGGAGAATAGAAGGTGTCTTCATATTGGACTTCTGGACTATTCTAATGCGCAAGGTGGGCTGGAAGTCGTCGATGGGCTGTGAATGCTGCTGCGGCCATATCCCATATCAGCTTGACGTTGGCCCCACATCAGCTTCCAATCTCCAACATATTCCTGGTTGCTGTCATGCCCCAGCAAATTGGCCGGACGCCGACTATCAACTTCCAGACTTTCTCACAGACGGCTTGCATCTGACCAAGCTAGGATACGATGTCCTCTTCTGGGAGCTGTTGAAGTTGATCAAGCAGGACATACCTGATTGTGCTCCCGACAACCTGCCATTTGTGCTGCCAGAGTGGAGGCACGCTTTGTTGATGCCTACGTATTGCACCTAGGCAGCAAACACTGCGACCGAAACTCCGTCATTTCGCTCAGAGGCGTCCATGGATGTGGTTGAAATCATCCAGATTTCAGCCACAACAAAGCTGACCCGCTTGCTGCCCTAAGTCGTCCGGTGGCCACCCCGTTGATCGAACTCAGTTTCTTCTTGATCGTCGCATCTGCGCTTCGGCTGTTGGACAGCATTCATGCAGTATGTGTCGGATTACCATACATGCGAAATACTGTGCTTGGCAGAGTTGGTACCTTCGTCCTCTAGGTTTCCTGACAGAGCCACGCGGCTGGTGGCATCTCCTAACTGCAACAGCTGCAGGCGAGTACATTGCGCTGACCAGGATCTCTTGACAACGGCGCCAAGTCCGAAACAGCAATGCTTGACCACGGAGACCGAACAGAAAATTCCCAACAGCTGCTTACCACGCAGAATCGGTAGCTGACGTCGTCCTGTGCAAGTTACATTCAAGCAGACTTATGCACCGTGCTACTGCGTCCCGCGTCGCCATCGACTCCCGTCTTCGCACGGGATGGCGGCACACCAGGCCGAGCCAGCCACATACAGGACAAGAATCTCTCAACTTACGACGAGGGCGCCGAAAGCAATTGCACAACCTGTTGGATTTGCTCGATAAAGCCAACGTCAGTTACGAACAAAGATGGTGTGGGGCGGAATAGACCGAAAGTACGCAAGAAGATGCATGCAGCAAATAGATGGACAAGTAGAGGTGAGTGAATCGAAGTTAAGACCCATGAGTCACAATTCTATGGGTCCGAGATTGAGCAAGTGCGATTTCTTCTACTGCAGGACAGTGACTTGGTTGACCGTGGCCGCGCAAGATACATGACTGAAACGACGAGGGGATAATAAGCCTGATCGACCTTGAGATACTGAGTACGTCCTAGGTGCTGCGTTCCAATGTTCTCAGCGCCGATGCGGTTGTGAATAGTAGGTATTCAGTCCAATACCTCCTCAACGTGCTCGCCCCGTGCTTCATCCTACTCCATTTCAGTGAATACATGCTTTTCCGATGAAGCTCGCCTTGTGGTCTCGAACGTCACGGCGAGCTGTAAATGTCAGGGGCACAAGACCAAGAACTATGACTTACCCTGTCGCCGAACACAGCTTCGATTTCCTCGAGTGTCTTGTTCTTCGTCTCGGTAGAGAAGAAGTAGAAGATGGTGATGAAGCTGATATCGCAGACGATGGTTAGGCTTGAATGCATGTCTGACGATAATCCTACTAGCACTGGCATTCATGCAGTGCTACCACAAAACAGGCGCTGTTGAAGACCTGGCTCTCACTGCTCTATTACATGACTCAAGCTCAAGCTCTGTGGTCAAGCATAATGTCAGTGACTTTCAAAAGAAGCTGGAGACGTCTCTGATGCACAAGCCGCGGTTCTTCGAGGTTTGTGATTTGTTCTCGACGAGGTCTCATCTCAGGAAATCTCACGGTGGTGCTCACTATGCCACTTGGCTTGTGCGGGAAGCCCCCGGCACTACGGCTGAGGATGACTTTGCATGGACCGATCAGGCTTCGGCTCAGTGTATCAGACTAGAACAGTCTGCGAAATCTATTACGGGCATTTGGTCAATCTGTCTGCAAGCCCTACCATGACTCAGCGGCGCAAAGCGTAGCGACCATTGTTAGTTACAGCACTTGAGTGTTCCTGGACTGACATCTTTCAACAAGACATGTACCAGATTGCATTTTTGGACCATAGAACAACAATATTAAACACTAAGGAGGATAACATTTGTTGTACAAAGGAATTCGACCGAGGCAACGTCCAGATCTCTGGATGCGCCACTGCAACGTTCAACCAGAAATGGCCAGTATACCGCCACACTTCCCAATCCAGACACAATATTAGCGCTGAAAGGGCAGCTTTCAAAACAATCCATGGGGAGGACACATGATGATGCGGCTGCCGCATAGTCATTATGATTAAAGATCTCTTGAGATATGTCTCGGTTGCATGTTCTGGACGGGCCTGTTCACCAAGCCTCATGAGCAACAGTTTGATTGATTATCTGGATGGGCCTGTTCAGCAAGCCTCATGAGCAACAGTAATCTACGAAATCTGCTAGCCTTCCTCACTGCTTAAGCCACGCTTCTGTGCGAAGCGCGTTCCTGCGTAACACAAAGATAGAAACGGGATGACGGAGGAGGCCGACATAGCCATGAACTGCAAGAGGCCTCGTGCAGCTCGCGCGACTCCAAGCACTTTAGACGTGGCGTGGGGAGCAACAGTCTAGGCTGTGATAGGTACTCAGATGGCGCTATGACTTTCGCTTAAGCATTATCCTTGGCGTTGGTGCATAGCCGACCCACTAAAACAGAAACCTGCTGAGAGTTCCTGTCAGCAACCACGTTTTAGCTTGGGCTCGCATAGGCATCGTCGTGGGCTGGGGCGAATTGCTTTAAAAAGATATGGCCGTTCATGCTCTGCAGACCTTCAGTATATCAACCTGAGCACCATCTCGCGCCTTGAAGATGTATCACAGCAGAAAGTCCAGTAGCCAGGGCTACAGCAAAACTACTATCTCGACACTACTCAAGCCTTACTATTCAGTACTCTCAAATATAACTATGAGTGCCTACATCTCCGGCTTTGTTTTTCCAAGCCTTTTCAATTCCAATGCCAGCCTCGACGATGGCTTTTGGCAGGAACCTTCGACAATCAAAATCAGGCTCACAGCTGCCGACAGCTTGATTGCTGAATTAGGAGCCTGCAATGCTACAACCACAGTTGGCCTGACTGCCAAACATTCGATTGCTCACCGCCGTAACAGATCTATGCAACTTCATTTTGCCGCTCCCTGCGCGTAAACAGGCTTGCCTCGCGTACCAAGCACCAAAAAACCAGAATTGAGGCACAGGAGTTACAGGGATACGTCACGCTACCAGCTAGGCATTTAAGAGCCGCTGTCCGCTCCACTAAGACCTCAACTTGACGAACGCCGAAGAAGCGTATCACGAGATCGATCGTACAACCATGTACGAAGCAGCACACCGCAACCAACGAACTATGGTGCTCATTTGTCTAGTGGCACGTCATTCAAGCAAGCAGAAGTTGTGAGACCTTGTCTCGGGAGTGCTTGCTTGCTGCGCGCACAGAAGCAACTTGGGAGATGCAAAGCCTGACTCCACCCAGTCGTGGAGATCATCACCCAGTGAGCCGCTATCAGAGCGCAATCTTAGGAAACTTTGGAGGACGGAAATAGGTTACGAAGTGTTTGGGACCTAGAATGGGAACATGATGATTTTAGCAAAAGTTGTGGCATGCTGATTAATCATGAAGGAATGAAGGAATGAAGGTTTGGATCTGGTCAAAAGGATCGAATAGTGGCCGGCCCGATCGGCCCCAGAGGTAACAAGTAGGAGGGTCTATCTGACGCGTTCTCCGAGAAGGTGGACGAGGGTTGTTGAAGCATGATGGGCCAAGCGCCGTGAATCAGCTCGACGTAGATGATGTGCAAGAAGTCTTAAATTATACTATCAGACATTCATGGCGTTTCATGACTTATTAGTACTATGAGGCGGAAGAACCATCCAAGCAAAGCTATCAAACAAGTATACTGCACCTGTCTCTTTTTGGCATGCTCGGTTTTTCTCTGGTTAACTCCGAACACATCGGAGACAAATCCTACGAGGCAAGGACAAGGCTTGGCGGCTTCCAGGACGTTGAAGTCATCGCTGTTCATACTGTTGCTGTTACCCTCATGCTACGACCCTCTTGCTAGTCATACCCTAGGCGTTGTGACAGGAGAGAACCGTTCTGTCGATGAATGGGGACTGTCCTGAGTTTAGGTGAGAGTTGTGCGTGCTGCATGTAGTGGCACAATTCACGATTGGGGTCAGCATCTGAACGCCATCTTCGTCTTCATACAGCCATCTCTTTACCATTCAACGACCTCATCATACACCGCTCGAGGCTCTTGTGGGTCGTTGCTAGAGTGGCGGGGCTTGCTTCAATATGGCTGTGCTCTCACTGCCACTGGAGATCCTCTCACAGATCCTGACCCAGCTTACATATCCAGATCTACTAGCTTTTTCTTCGACGTGCCATGAGGCGTCTTCTTTCACTTCGCCCAACAACCAGCTACTCTGGCAAGCTGCTTTCTTGCACAAATTCGATGACCCCCGAGATCGATGGAACAGCCTCACGAAATCCGCACGCCTACAACACAAAGAGCGTGAGCTCAACTGGGATTGGCATAGTGAGCTCAGAAAGCGCATCGTAGCGCTCAAATATGCGACAGCTGGCAACCTTGCCATCGAGCAAGATGACACAGACACCTACGAAAATGTTGTCGAAGCATTACTTGACATAGTCGACACAGCGAAGTCTTGCCCCACGCCAGAAGAACTTCAAGCAGGGAGGACGCCTGAGGTGGATGATCGGGACTTATCGCATAACTTGAGTCTGTTGCCCATCAATTATCATTTCACGCCAGAGTTTGATGGTTTGGTCCGTGGACTGCCCGCATCTGTAGTCAAGAAACGTCTCGCCTTCGGCTATGGTATTGACGGTGCTTCCGCCCTGAACATCCCGGAGAGCTGGGAAAGTACGCCTGGCAGGCCGTTGACGCGATCTCAGGCGGCCAGAGAGATGGATAGGATGGAGCGATCGGAAGCCGCGAGCCGACTACACGTCTTGTGTGGGCTGACGGAGTGTGAAGAACAAGATGACAAGGCCATTGGACGTGCACGTCGTATCACCTATGATTGGAACGACACGGATGAATTGAACGAGTACGGCCCTTTCAAAAGGGACGGGTCTGGCGAGACAGATTGGAGACGACTGGAGGCAATATGTACGGTTGTTGCAAGGCAGTTTGCGCTGGCTGTGCGAGGGCGGATGACACTGCCTCAAGGTTTCTGCTTCTCAGTGCCCTACAGGACATTGGTTGACCCGACGACGCCAGAGGACTGGGCCAGAGCACAGGGCACCTGGTGTGGGACTTACGTGTTCCTGCATTGGGAGAACCTTGTGGAGTTTAACGCTTTTCAGAATGCGGCCAACCGCCCTACGCTCGAGAACGGGCCGGAAGCGTGCGGTGGGCTGATGAAATTGGAGCTGAAGCTGGATATGAGCCTGCAGGACGATCCGAAGCTGCAGACAAAAATGCCTATTTGTGAAGATCTTCCTGTCTTGTATTTTCGAGGACTATCCAAGAGCTACGATTTCCAGATGGCTACTGGGGTTCGTGGTATGGCTTGTTTGGCACCTGGTGGACGAGAGGTGAGGTGGAGGTACATCGTTCAGTAAGTGCGCCGCCCTTTGCGTGGAAATCCTCTAACAAGTTAATGTAGCTACAGTGGTTCTGATCAGTGGCAGCTAGAAGGTGTGCAACCGGGAGGCATTCGATCGGGATGTGTCTACGGTACATGGACGTCGTGTGCTCATGAGGATGGGGGACCCGTTGGACCATTCATTTATGCTCCTGAAGAGCTGTGCAAGCCAACTTCGATCGTCCTTGTTAGATAGCGAGCGGCACCGCTGTCTTTGGACACAGACAATGCACAACTGTGTCACGCCCTACTGAAGAACTTGCTTGTCAATGTAGATAGCAGTTCTGAACGTGCTTAACGGTTTAATGTGGAGGTACCACCCGACCATACGCTGTTCGGTGTCTTTGTTCTCTCCACGAGTCAGCATTAGCGACGCGTATGCTGCTATTTCGTCGTGTAGCATGTCGATGAGACGCACAATTATCACGAGTATGCATACCAGTTTACCAGGCAGTGCTGAGTGTTGTGCCTGCCTAAAGTAGCAGCTTATTGGGCAAGGAGCTTGCTAAATTGGGAACAAACAGGGATCGTCGCTTGGCTGCCGCTTGGATCAACTTATGGCTCATAAGCCTCGATACACTGCCTACGAAGGGGCCCAAGTCAGCATGGTGACTACAATCGCTGACTGTGCTTTCGCAAAGCTTTACGGCTACAGCAGACGCATTCCTTGAGTGTTCATGCCTCATATTTGCCTGGTCCAAAATCATTTGTGACATTGCCGTCGATGCGAGCAAAGTCGCAACCACTGCACGAGCAAAATGCCCTTCCGGGATCTGCTTAAGAAGAAGGAGAAGATTGAAGAACAGATAAACTATGCCGAGCCGCAGCAGCGAGAGGCCTTAGAGCCAGTGCCCGGTTTCAAAATCGTTCGAAGTGATACGCATACAGAGGAGCTACTTGATCCTCCCTCCTTCTCACCCAGCGACGACCGGCTTTCGCGACAGGTACAGTCACCTCCGTCCCCTCAGCGCTCGATCGGCCGCTTCCGGAGTCCCTCGCGCTCTGACGACGTTGATGGTTCACCAAAGAGACTGCAACTGCACAGACGCTTGTCCGACAGGCTGCACCTTCACAGGGACAAGTCGAGGTCTTCTAGTACATCCTCTGCCAACCTGCCCTCGAACCTACCAGACATCCAAGATGCGTACACTGATCGAGGCGACGAAGAAGAGAAAGAGGCTAGATGGGAGCAGCGTGCCACAATTCTAGCAAGTGCGAACAAAAGCCCATCAGTAGTCGCCAGCACGGGCGAATCAACGGCCCAGATGTCGCAGCTAACCTTGAACCCCACGCCCGCCCGACCTCGACCTACCCGAAGCATTAGTGATGCGGCAAGTGACGTGAATATCCAGAATGCCATACGTCTTCACGAGGGAGGTCAACTTGAGGAAGCCACTCGCATGTTCAAACAGCTCGCAGATGGCGGCAACGTGCTCTCCGAAGTCTTGTACGGTCTCTCGCTGCGACACGGCTGGGGTTGCTCTAAAGACGAGGCCCGTGCCTTTGCCTACCTCTCGTCTGCTGCTTCCGATTCTGCCGCGTTGGAAGCGGAGGCTCTGAAGGCTGGTCTCAAGAAAGGCGGTGCAGCGAAAGGTGAACTCGTGCTTGCAATATTCGAGCTGGGCAATTGCTATAGATATGGTTGGGGAACTTCAATCGATAAGGCGGCCGCAAGGTAAGCCTCGCGTTCGCACCACAGTTCAATCCCATAATTGACACGTTGGCCAGACAATACTACGAGACAGCAGCAAATCTGGGTGATACCGATGCTATGTGAGTCTCCGGCCCCAGAAGAGCCGTACTCTGCGACTCGAATTGCTGACGAATGCTGAACAGGAATGAGGCTGCTTGGTGCTACCTTGAGGGTTTTGGAGGGAAAAAGGACAAGGTAAGCAAGACAGCTCAATACTCTGCACTACAGTCGTGTATTTTTTTTTCGTGGTGAAGACTTGGCTTCATGCGTTTATTGTTCTCAAGCAACATCGTATTCAATCAACAGCATGTGCCTACCAGCAGAGCCTCAACGTTGTACATGAAACGGAATCATGCAACCAAGACCATGAGGCTCGACATCTGCACGCTCAGCTCCTCCATCACAAACAACCTGGCTGCAAACAACCCCGGCAATGCAACATGATTCATGATTCATATGCATGAACCATCACGCCGGAATCGCGATCACGTCTCCGGATCACGTTACCGGCGAAGGCCCCAAATACCGCCAGTACACTCCCAATACAGTTAATCTTCTATGGCAGCATCACTTTGGGCAGCAATGCATACACGAATCACAAGCCTTCCAAGGCTGTGGAGAGGCCCGTACCTTGCATTAGCAGGCACGTACAGGGAGAAGACCAATCAGAGCTCGGTCATATTGCATGCGATTTACTGTGGAACCTGTGCACATGAAGACTGACACGTGATTTGCCCATAGTTCAAAGCAGCGCAACTACTTCGACTGGCTGAGAAGAATGGTTCGAAGACTCTAGGAAATTCTTGGTAAGTAGATCACTCTCCTCTCAGATGTCTCATCTCGGTTCCCACTTTATCACACCGCTTCGTCTATCTGAAAACCTTTCTCCAAACCCGCCGCCATTGGATCTCGTGGCTTCATGGTTGGGTCCTGGAAGCGGCCGCAGGCCGCGGCCGGCAGGAGCACAAGGTTTGAGACTTCGGAAAATTATTCTTGGCCAACCAAAAAAGCGAGAGGCTGGAAACCTGACATTCGTGTTTGATATGCACTACTTTCATACTGCTTATCGTTAACGGCCCATGCTGACATGAAGCAGGATCTGGAAGGACAAGTACAACCCAACATAGGCACGGTTAAGCAACGGCCTCCATTCCCGCGCCGGCTTCGGACAAGCCTGTCAAGAGCTAGACGACACCGTTCACATCGAATCGAGGTTGCCCGGACAATGAAATGAACACTTCAGGCCTGGAGGCGGGCTCGCTATCGATGGCCGCCGAAAATGTCCTATTTACGACTGCTACGAACCATCATTGACACCTTATCACGCTACATGGAGTAGGACCCGTTACCTTGTTGATAGGTCCTTCTCCGTCTCGTATGGAAGACAATTTTCATGGCATCCATCCTTCTGCGCTTCTCACCACGAGGGCGAGCAAAGTTCCGGTCAGCATCATCTTTATCATGCCAATGTGTCCCTTTCTGTTCCTTACGACCCACTAGAGGTCAGGCTAAGAGATCCGTTCGACAGTGCTCTTCGAAACCATGTATGTGGATGCAGGCAGTGGACGTCTTATCACACCACACAAAGCCCTACATCCGCATGGCTGCTGTCTTCGATTAGGGAACCATCTCTTAAGCGTCGACATGTAGCGATCGGCGCATCATTCCACAGCTAGCCCTTTCCCGTCTAGATGATTTGGAACTCTTTACAGCTCCGACATCGTCGTTGTAGTCTCTACTACACCACCCAATCATCGTTCCTCCTCTCCATTTCCCAACCCAGCATGCAAGTTGACGGACCCTTGACCCAGTTGCCACGCTCTGCCGAGCACCACAACCCATTTTTCTGCTCCCCACTTTGACTTCCAGCCAGCACGCCGCGCCGGCCCCAACTCTCCCGCTCACTCAAGCCTCCACCGGTTTGTTCGTACTACTACATGCCCCTGCATCGAATTCAGATGATACGATTCCAACGCAGACCAGGCAGCCTCTTGTCCGCGCGCCGGAGCCCTCGTGCTTACATCCACGCCATCCCCTCAATGGCTGTGTTTCGACGCAAGCCGACCAATCAGCAGTGCCCATCCGTTGCTGCCCAAAATGAGGCAGAGGCAGAGGCTTCAGATCACGTTACGGATGTCATCTGTGGCTTGGGGTTCGTTGTCTCACCTTCGTGTCATTGATCGGATCTTGTTTCACGGCGTGCGTGCGTGCTGCACTGCACGGCACGGCGCTGGTGGTCACGTCTGTGAATGCAGTGGGTGAAAGAGGAGAGGCATTAGGGGCACTAGACGAGGGCGGCAGGCTCGAGCCGTACGTACCAAACGTACCAAAGGGTGTTATCGTATCGTGAATACTCCGTATTCGTGCTCGTGCTTGTGCTCGTGCTCGTCATGATTATGGATGGTCTATTTACAGTTTTTCCGCTTCGTTCATCGTCACTCATGTCCAATCCTGAGGAGAGCACGGACAGCGGCCATCGACTGATCCTGATCTGAGCTTGATATTGGTTTCGTCCCTGATCTCTGGTTGATGGCTCCGTTCTAGCCTCCTCCCTAGTTCCTACGGCTTGTCTGGAAAGTGCGGATCGCGGCAGATCCCTTGACTTGGTTCCAGCTCATCCCGCAGAAGACCAATGAGTATTCCTCCAGGCTGAATCCAGCCCTTCGGGATGACGAAAACGGACAGTCACGACCGTGTCATCTCGTGCGCTCCTTCCCTCTGCCATGCCTTGTCCGTCGTAAATCGTGATCCACTCACTCTCCTACTCGGCAGTTCATTCAGCCAATGGAGGCGCTGTCTTTTCGCCCGCCCGCTTTCTTAATGATTTGTGTAGATCGTGAATTCTCGTTAGGTCGTGGAGGTCATCATCATCAACAATGTAATTCGTTATTCGTTATGCACTTGGTAGCGCTCTTTCGCTGCTTGAGTAGAGAGGCAAAAAAACAAGAAAATCGTAAAGCTAGATACAATGCTCGAAGACCAAAAGTTCATCCTCCGCTTGGGGGCCAGAAAACCAATCCAGGCAGAGTCCGTATGGTGTGTACCAATGTGGTGTTTATGTCGTGCGTAGCTCCAGCGAGCTTTTTCGTAGCTGGTCTATATCATAATCAAATGCAGGTCGTAAATCCTGACCGTGAGGTCGTGATTTGGGAATTGAATGGCCAAATTAGGCCCGCTTCAAGAACGCCAGCCTGGAACCGGGGATAGACTGAAAATGCTTTTCGGTAAGGACAGATAGCGAAGTGGTAAATGCGTACAGTGTGTAGCTTATTCGCTCATTCGTTGTTGGTATTGATTTGTTTGTTTTGTCGGACAAAGTCTCGGAAGTCGTTCATAACGGTGTCCGGAACATTCAGGGCGCTTCGTTCGGAGGCTCGACTTGGGAAACCTGATTTCTCGACCTCGGTCTTCTTTGCGTGGAAGGCAGCCATGGCTTGATCGAGACGGGATTGTTTCGTCGAGTCAGGCAAATTGGCATCCGCGTCATCGTCGTTGAGCTCACTCAAAGGATCCATGATGTGGTTATACGAAGCTGGAGTCATGGCGAATGCTTGCTGCAGCTGCTGGTGACGGGATGGCACGGTCAACGTAGACGATAGTCTGTCGAGCCCTGACTGTTGCTGCCCAGACGTGAAAGACATTTGTGAGAGCTCGGAGCCACTGACGGTGGTCCTAGGTACAGATGCAGTGGCTGAGCGTGCAGGAATCATCTCTTGAGCAGACTGTGGGTTAGATGACATGACAGCCTTGAGGACGTTTTCAGCGTCTGCGCGATACTCGTCGGAGACTGTAGGTAGAGGCATTTCGTTCGAGTTGGTTACAAGCTTGGAGAGCTGACCCCCAGCTGACACGACGACAGCGCCAAAGAGCAAGCACATATAGAACGTGTTCCAGCTGAATTCAGCGTCGGGTGTCTTGTTGGTAGTTGGTGCAGCGGGCTTCGGTGTGGCCTGTCGTTGCATGGGGTCGAGCTCGCTTGAACCGAAATCTGCATTGTCGAATAGTCCCAGTTCAGTCTCCCAGTCATCATCGACGTTGAAGTCACTGAAGTCGGAGGTGAAGTTGTGCATATCCGATGCTGGTGCATACCCGTTCGAGCGTTGGGAATGTCGTTCGAGTTGGTGATCTCGAATGTATTCCTTCATAGCATTCATGTGTCGTCGACAATCTGCAGCTTCAATAGTCTTCGCACGGATAGCTTCGTCTCGGTCGTGCATCATTTGCTTAACCTGCATCTCATATTGCTGTCGCTGATGCATCCACTGTTGCCTTTCCATTTCCAGCTGCTCTTGTAATTGCGCACATGCATCTTCGAGATCGCACATTCTTTTCTCGTGTACTTTCTTTTCTAGTTCGAGCTTCTCGGTATGAGTCTTTTTGCGCTGTCGCGAGTCGAGACTAGTGGCATCTGTTAGTATCGATTGTTCCCTACAGCCCTACAAGTGGGGACACTTACGCTGCTTGTCTGTTTCGCAACAACCGCTTCTGTTGCTTGAGCTCCTTCTTCTCTTCTTCGTTTGTCGATGACAGAATCAGTGCGTCAATTGTCGCCAGATTACGCTCCTTTGGGATCTCAAACCGGGCATTCTTCTTCCGAATGCCGTCAGGCCGTAGCACTAGTTGCGGCGATACTGGTCTGTATGACGGACTCCCTAGCGGATATCGCTGGTCGACGCCATCAGACGACGTTGCTGATGCCCAACCGCCCTGACTGGACTGAGGAGACATTGATACTGCTGAGGCAGGATCTTGGTTGAAGTTGAAGCCATGGTGAAGTGCGTACTGTGCCGGCTGGCCATACGAATCGAGGCTACCATATGCTTGCGTGGGCGTGTTTGTCCCCGATTGCGACAGTGACCATTGCGGCTGTGCATACGAAGCAGCAAAGTTGGGATCTACTCGCATGTACGGCTGGTGGCCGGCATGTGTAGGTATGGAGGACTGAGAGTAGTGTCTGGCAGGATACTGATGCTCATGCGACCTGTCGTGCCACATTGCTTCGTGCGGGGGATATTCGTCCTCTACCTTCAGCATGGAAGGCCTTCGGCTGTGAAGAGGTGCACCAAAGTCGGCAGGGGTTGCTGACGCCGATGGTCTATCGTCACAACCCAAATCCTCTTCCCTTTCAGCATACGCAGCCTTAAAGTCTTCCGACCACTGATGAGAGCCGTATATTGTATAAGGTTGTGGATGTTGGTATGACAAGTCCATTGTTTGGTGCTAGTCGTGGGCGGGCAAAAGGCGGTGAGGAAGTGGGGTCACGTTGTCGAGAGCCAGAAAGTCGGCGTCAATGCAGCAATGAAGGCATCGACCGTGAGAACGTTGGAATGGAAGAGACGACAATGATATAGATGTACCAGAATTGATGTATGAAGGCGGATGTGCGAGGGTGGGGAGAGTAGCTTTAGTAGTAGACTGATCCGGTGGAGGCAGTCTTACAATACAATACAGGATGCCAGGATTGAGGGTCGGCCATGGCCTTTTTCGAGTATTGGAGGAAAGACACAGGAAAACTGGGGCAGAGAAAGGACCAAAAGAGCAAGCAAACAAGAGTCGAGTGGAGTGGAGAGGACGATGGATCTGGGACGAAACAGCCAGCCGGCGAGCGACAGAACGAATAGAGCAGAGCGGCCGAGGGTGACTGAGAGCCAGACTCTCGTGATAAACTAGCGATGAGATGAGGGTGTCTCATGGCAGGTCGGCAGAGTTTGGGTAGATGTGCGTGACTATCGGGGCAGGCCGCAGGTAGCAGATGATTGTGTTGAAACAGTCGAGACCAGTAGGAACATGTCAACTAGAGAAAGCGAACTCTGAGTGTCGGCTGTGATCAAGTGGACGGGCAGATCAGAACCAATGCAGGATATGCGTAGGCGTCGCATCTGATTCCAGACGGAGCGTTCTTTTCGAGGTCGGCCTCATGCGGCCATGTCTTAGCTTGCTGCAGATGCCCCGATCCAAAGAAACTGAATTTCCTGCTGATGGCCTTGTTGGGCGCAAGATTTGATCACGATGAGGCTGCAAAGCTGAGGCTTGATTGAGAGGTGAATGAGGCACCATGTTGAATCATTGCAAAATTGATAAAAAGGACAAGGACAATGAGGCCGCTCGTACAATAAGGAACGATAGCCTCTGGTTGCGATGCCAAGACTCGCTCGTGCTTACTACGCGCGAGAAAGTCGTCCGGCTTCTGACAGCGAACAATTGCCGTTCAGTTTCAACTCCCTAAACAAGACCTACGCATTTCCCCTGGAGACGGAATTAATCAGCGAACAATACCAGGTAGACGAAACCCATCTGCGATCGAGAAGCAGCGTCCATACTTGTCGCTGGAGTCTTGCCCCACGAGCCTGAGGCTGCCGATGTATACTACAGTAATAACGTGCAGTGTGGACTGTGTGATATGTCTTGAGAGTGAGCTCGGGACGGGCCTCGTTAGCCTTCACGCATGCTCCCTCCATGGCCGATCACCCGACCAGAGGACGTAACAAGCCAACTCTTTGAGACTGAAACAACGAAAGCTCTTGTTCTATTCGCATTTAGCTCGTTGCCTCATTCTGCCATTTCGAAGCTGCCCAACTTGGAAAGGATCCACTTTTTGTAAAGAGTTGAGAGGTTGTCAAGTGCATCATGATCCTATCTGTGATGGTGACCGCCTGAGGAAGTTATTCAAATTATGTGAATATTGTACACCGACACTGTGACCTCATGTCATGTTTAGAAATACATCGAAACTGCCGAAACTGCCCCAGCAACAGCGTCACGCTTTTGCTCGCAACTTGGATGAAACGCTTAGATCTTGTAGGCCAGGCTGCCTCGAACTTGGTCAGGTCAAGCTAGAAGACAGGGATAGCATAAGATGATGGCGAGTGCTTGCCTTGCACGAGGCCACAGGTATCTGCAGAAACCACCACACCGCTCTTTCAAGACGGTCCGCTGAATGAGAAGAATGGTTTTTCGGCCACGTGCAGAGAAGGGACGATCTCTTGCTCGTGGTGTCGTGCCATGAAGCAATGATTCGTTGCACGCCGGAGCCGTAGCTTAAACTCCAGCATTGTCCAAGTTTGAAGCCTTGCCGGTGCAATTGCTCCTGAACCAGCCTGTCCTTCAATCGTCTGGCTTGACCTTGGAGCCCTTTGTGTTGACTCCAGTGTCACCAGAATCCTTATTCTTGTTCTTACTCCTGGTCATGCCTTTGCGCGTGGGTCGACCAATGTTCCAGCCCCAACCTCGCAAGGTCTTGACCACTTTGGGAGTAACCGCGGCTGTCAGAGGTACTCTGATGAAGATAAAGCTCTTGTGTATGGCATACGCCAGCGCCAGCTGGGTCCAGACGCCTGTTTAAATGTCAGTGCCTGCTGCTCGACTATACCACCATCCAATACATACTAGCATCTTTTCCAGAATTCGCTTCCTCAGCCTCCTTATACCCATGGTCTTCGATGGCATAGGTCTGACCCTCCTCTTCGAGTAATCTCTTGCCGCCGTCGGGGTTGATCGTCTCGTCGACTTTGTCAATGGCCTCACCAATCGAATCTTGAACTGTGCCACTAATCGGCCACTGCAGCAGTCCCTTAACATAGCCCACGATTACATGCTCCCATTGACCAACAGTATCTGTGCCGATCATTTTGACTGCGAGGAAGCAGAAGGGGAAGTCCAAGGCTGATAGCGCCAGGTAGACGTACAGCGCAGCCCAGCCATACTCTCGCGATAGCTTCTTCATACGCTGGCTAAGGCTTAACTGAGACTCTGGTTTTGAATCGATCACGTCTCTAGTACTTTCGCATCGTCGTGTTGTTCGCGTGCCTCTGCTTATGAATCGTGAAGAAAGTGGCCGCTTGGGTTGCGAGTGAATGCATCGTGTCTGAGGAAATGCGCTCGGTCTCGTACGAAAAGTTGGCTGTGCCTGTGTTCGGACAACTTGTATTCCAGGCTGCTGCCGGAGGGCTTGTGCTCTCAGGACCTGCCGCATGGAAGCTCTCGAGGCATTCTGAAGTGCTTCCATACCTGCAGCGACAAGTTGCCTGCAAGATCAGAACAAACAATGCGATGGCAACCCGAGTTCACGGAGAACAAATCAGTTGGTGGTGTGATGTTAGTGCTATACTCGCAGGACAGCTTCATCGATGGCTACAGTGCGCAAGCATGATCTCACGAGGCCGGGCATTTCGGAGGCCGACCGCCGTGGTGAGCCGGTCTCTCTTTTCCAACCTTTTCCAAGGCCCAGGCGAACCATGAGCTGTTCCTGCAGTAGGGGCAACAACAATTCCTACAGTAAGATGCAAAGTGTCGGGTGGTATGTTGGTCCTTGTAATAAAGATCTACGTCTATCATTTTGCCCTAGAGGTATCTCAGATATTGTTGTTGCCATTTGGTGACAACATCTTCCGGCACCCACCTCCCCATTACTCGGTTGGGAATAAACTTGGTATTTGACGGCCAGCATTCCACAGATATCGTGAGCGCAAGACCAGCGTGTGCAATCACTCATCTGTACCATGTACCATGTACCATTAATATTATGGCTCATGCAATTGACGAATCAGCACTGCTGCAGCATGTTACCCTTCTCGAAACCACTGACATTGATGGCAGCGAACGCGATGCCCTCAGCGAGGTCAATCCGAGAGGATTCCACTACCGTCCACCGCCACCACCGCATCAACTAACATCACCCAACACCAGCGAAGCCACTCTTTTTCAGACAATACATATGGGCTCCGCCGTTGTAGATAGAGCCAAGTGGCGCCTAGTCATCGATGGCCTCGTAACATATCCATTTTCAATCTCCTGGTCCCAGCTTCTCCAGTTTCCAAAAGAATCACTTACAGCCTTCCATGAGTGCTACGGCAGCCCACTCAAGCCACCAACCACCAACCTCTGGCGTATCGGAAACGTGGTCTGGGCTGGTGTCCCTCTAGGCCTACTTCTTCGCCTCGCCCAACCACTTCCCCAAGCACGCTATGTCTGGAGCGATGGGCTCGAAGATGGCAGTTTCGGCGAAGCAAAGGATGTAGACCGGTATCAGAAGGATGTGACAATGGCTAAAGCCATGACACCAGGCTGTCTAGTCGCCTATGAGATGAATGGCGAACCACTCGGAAAAGAACGGGGCGGACCAGTACGGCTGATTGTGCCGGGGTGGTATGGGACTAACAGCACGAAGTGGTTGTGTCGGCTAAGTTTGCAGGAGACAAGGAGCAGAAGCCCATTCACGACGGTCTACTATAATGAGAGCGATCCGACTGATGTGTCCGGGAAGAGAAAGAGGCCGTGCTGGGACGTTGAGCCGAATTCCTTCCTGTTGACCACGCCGGCCGAGGACGGTGAGGTGCAAGGCCCGTACGTGACGGTTGCTGGACGAGCTTGGGGCGCGTCAGAAATCAAGCAGGTAAACATAAGTGTTCATGACGGTGCCGAGTGGATTGAGAGAGCATCAGTAAGTTTGCTAGAACGAAAACAGTATGAGTGGCAACACTTTGAAGCTATTATTAGGTTACAGCCAGGTCGACATAGACTCATGGCAAGAGCGACCGACAAGGCAGGCATAACACAACCTGTTAGTGGCAGAAGGAACCATGTTCATAGCATAGAGGTCAACGTCCGATAGAGAAACTCAAGCTTTGTGTGAGAAAGCGCGCAAGACTTGGATCGGAGCCACGGATCCTGCATTTGTTCAATTATGTAGATTAGAACGAAATTACCATCTATCGTACGAGATTTTCAACACCCTGCCTTGCCGTTCAGTCATCCCGAATATTTACAGACCAACTTAGAGAGCTGATCATCTAGGAGTGTCGAATAGCGGCGTGGCCATGAGCATAACCATGGAATTTGTGGTCCTCGATGTGACGCTTGATACCAGCCTCATACGGAGACTTCAACTCGCCGCCAGCAGATTGGTAGCTTGAGTACGCAGAGCACTCCTTTTGGAAGTCGTCACTGTTGTAGTACTTGCTGGCATCGATCTCGGATGGTCGCTCAAGGTACTGGACACCCATACCGCCATCAGCGTGCCAAATGATGTGACAGTGCATGAGCCAGGCACCTGGGTTATCAGTCTGGAAACCAATGACGGTCCAGCCGGATGTGAACGCAGTTGGGTTACCGAAACCAGTCAACAAAGCCGTATCCCGTCGAATTGGATTATCGAAGTTGAGTTGGCCGACCATACCGGCGGTGAAGACACCTGAGCCTTGGCCAAGGACGGAGAAATCGTGGCCATGAAGATGCATTGGGTGAGAGGTCTGGAAGTTGTTTTGGATAACGAAGTAGACCCAATCCCCGGCAACGCCGTCAAGAACAACGGCATTCGAGTAAATAGAGCTGTTGTAGGCCAAGTCTGGAACGGTAGCAAGAGTCTTGAGTGTCGGCTGATCGAAGGTGACATTAATAGTCTTGCTACCGATTAGTGTTCCACTGTTGCTGCCCAGATCTGAGGTACCACCCATGAACCATCTGTTAACTGGACCATAACTGTCGAAGTTCTGCTGCGCAGCGTTGCCAGCCGGCATAACCTTGGCTGTGGACTCGAAGGAGGAGCGCGACCCACCACTCTTGGAGACATATGGAACAAGGCTTGCAAGAGGTTCGTCCTTGCAGACCCCGGTGGTGGTGAGGGTAAAGTTACCGGCTGTTGGCTCGGCGGAAGACCCTTCATAGGAGAAGATACCGTTGGAGGTACCCAGACCGTTGTTGAGGCATTGGATACCGCAGCCTGTCTGAGTGACAGCTCGGAGATAGTAAGCTCCAGCGGGCTGATCTATGTCAGTGGGCTATAGCAACACTAAGGAAGCAACTTACCTGGTTCATTTCGACAATGACGTTGTATCTTTGACCACTTGCCAACCACAGAGTATCAGTCTCGTAGGGAACGATAGGAGTGAAGTCAGCGCTGACAACCTTCATCTTGTGGTTGTCGAAGTGAACAGCGAACGCAGTCTGGGCGGAGCTTGGGTGGCACGTTAGTGAGTGGCTTTGTCAAGCCAATGTTACATTGACGTACCTGTTGATGATTCGGAACAAGTGCTTCTTGCCCTTCTTGACAACCCATTTGGAGGCTTCACCACTGCTTCCATCCGGAGACTTGTTCTTGCCGTTGAGCATGTAGTTCGTAGAGAATGGAAGAGCACCACGGACTCGAGCAATGTTATAGGCCATCTGGAAGATAGTCTGGCTGAATGTCTCGTCGATCATGACAGTTCCCATGTCGAGATCATAGTTGTCAGTAGCGGGGCCATGAATGATGATCGGGCCACGAATGCCACCACCGTACTGAGCCAAGGTGTGCGAGTGGTACCAACCAGTCCCGTACGTAGAAGCATGCCATGTGTACGTTCGAGTCGAGCCTGGCGCAATGGAGCATTCGGTTACACCTGGCACACCGTCTTGGTCGTTGCTGCCAAACTGTCGGATACCGTGCCAGTGGATGGTGGTAGCATTTGTCTTCAGCTTATTGGTAACGGTAATCTGTACCATGTCACCCCAGTTGGCAACAATGGCTTCACCTGGTGTCTTGCCGTTGATGGTGAAGGCAGGCTTGGCACCGGTGCCGTCGAAGTCGACAACTGCATCTTCGATCACCAACTCGAACTTCTTGGTCTGACCGGTACGGTAGCTGTGATGTGTATCGTCCTTGGTGGACTTGTTGTTGCACCACTTGGATCGATCCTTCTCGTTGTTGCCAATATCGCCGTTTCCGCATCTTGGTTCTGCAATAGGGCGAGCGGTTTCAGTAGAGTTCTGGGAGTGGCTCGAAGTCGATATGGTAGTTGTGCTGTTGCCATGGGAGCCTGAGGAGGTAGTCAACGACGAAGACCCGGTGTAAGTGGTCGTCATGACGCCGCTGTGGGACGACGTGCTGCCGTGCCCGTTGCCATTGTCTTTGTCGCCGCTGTGGGACGACGTGCTACCGTGCCCGTTGCCATTGTCGTTGCCGCCGCCTGACTTAGTTGTCGTCACACTTACTGATGTGGTCTTTGTGTTCTTCGTGGTTGTGCTTGGAAGGATGTCTGCTTCGCAGGTAAAGAGCTCTGTTATAGGACAGATGGTAACCGTCCGGGTCGAGGTCACTACAACGGTGGTGTCGTGGTCTTCTCCTCGTCCTGCGTAAGCATTAAGGAAATGAAGCGGCAAAAGTGCTGGCAAATACTTTAGTGACCTCATGGCGATGGTCGATGGAAGGAGCGACTAAACAAGAAACGAAAGGACGAAAGCAATTGCTCTCAAAAGTAATCTTTGACAGAATGGGATGTAGAGCAAAGAGAAGCAGACAGGACCGAGATGATATCCTACAGTTTTGATTTACTCCATGGCAGCTGGTGATCTTGGGGACTCGCCTGAAGGATCCCATAGTGGTGAGCTTGGTTCGTCGGTGGCTGCGTAGCGATTCGCCGGAACCGGCGACAAGGCAGATGCTCTATCCACCAAGTCTTAGCATCGCAGACAAGTAGGGTGACCTGAACGATCTTGTGAGACAGGGGAGTCGATTAGCAAGGTTCGCAATCTAATCGTGGCTTGAAGTGGAAGGTACCTGCTGTACCTAAATGGATAGGAACGATGGCCAGGTCAGCACGACTGGATTCATCCTTGCACAGGAGTGCGTCCGAGATTGAGCCAAGGGATCTTCGTTCCTTAAAAAGGGCTTTGCCCAGTGAGCTTAAGCAAAATAGTGGAAATGAAAGTTCCTAATGCCAAGCTCATGGGATTCTCAGGGGTCGATAAGCTAACCAATCCACGCTCATCAGGCTTGTAGCCGCAGATGCAGGAGTACCAGCGGCTCCTTCAACACGGATTTTTCGTATTCAGCTGCTAGACTGCGGCCTCGAAACAAACATGTAGCTTCTGGCTGCACCTTGGTCTGGATGGCATGCCCTGGATCTGCGGTGCAGCACAATGAGGCGGCCTGCCAATCTGCCATGCGTTCAGACAAGCGAGGGGCTACCTCACCTTGCTTCTGCGATCGACAACGTCAGAAGTCAATACTGATGTGTGGAAATATACATACGAGAACATGCGAAAATCAAGCACATGGCTCAACACCTGCAACACTGCAGACAGCGGCTTCCAATACAGGTTGGACGACTGCCCTAAGCTCTTTTGAATGCCTGGGCAAAGGCACCACCATCTCTGTCGTTTTTGCAACGCTGACAAGTGTGGCTAGCCGGCCTAGGCTGCTTTTGCTGCTTGGCACCCCCCATCCCTTTTCCTGAACCAAAGCTGCGTCTGTGGGTGTAAGGCTGACCATTATGTGGCCAACATGCCTTCCACGTCGCAACGACGCGGTCTCCCCAATACATTTGGTCATGCCGTTCAAACGATAACGAGCATACAGACAGGCGTCATCTTCACGACCCTTTGCAGTGTGCTTGCCAAGATAGGCTATCTCATCGAACTTCAGTTGAATCTCTCTCATCAGACGTTGGATAGCGATAATCATGTCTCTATCTGACAGCTTGCCATCGACAAAAGATGCTCGAGTCTCTAAGTCGTGTAGGAGGCCCCTCTCAAAGGTTGTTGTTAAGAGGGATCTATAGCGTCGAACCTCGGCGGCTTGTCGTGCAGCCTCTTCGGTTTCCTCATCGCCGGTCTGGTACTCCCGATGGCCATGGAGAGCAATGCGTTGCTGGTTTGAAACCTTGTTCCGGACCAAAGCAATGGCAAGGTTGATGGCAACTGTGCCAATGCCGATCACTGAGATGATGTAGCAGAGCTCAATAGTCGTTATGCCGTAAGGCGACATGGTGTTACAGGCGATCTGATGTGGTTATGTGGGTACTGAATGTTGTGCTGTGTGCTGCCTGTAGTTGTGTTTGTGTTGTGACCCGGTTCTAGACTCAGGCGGCTATATATCACGAGGTCTTGAGTTTGTTATACTCATCAAATGGTTCACTTGTAAGATGGGATTTCGTAGTACTTTACTGGCCTATTTGTATTCCACACTGTTGTCTCGTGGGTCACGACTTTATGAGCTTATTCAGCTTTCGGTCTTCTGCGTCCCCAACGCTATCTTTATATTATACATTGTCAGCGCCTTTTTCATTTCCGCCGACATCAAGACTTTTCTATCGGCGGCTGAATGTGCTCCTAGAACAACCAAGCTCGGTACTTGAGCAGAGCCCTACGCCCAAAAGAAGTAACCACCTCTGAAGCGTTTGGTTAGTCGGCCACAACAGATGGCGGGAGGGTCGAGATCATGGCTTCTTCAACGCCGTGTGGCTAAGGCCAAGGTCTGGATATGGTTTGGAGAGCGCGCCGAGTCACAACATCGAGCCCACGTGTTGGGCGTGTATGTAGTAGCATCTCGGCTTGTGTTAAGCGTCATGAAGCAAGTGCTAATCCTCATCGAGGACATACGCAGCCTCTCAGAAGGCTTGAAGAAGCTAGTGGGAGATTGAACGCGGAGAAGTCGGTCAGCGGAGGTTGACTAAGGTTCACAGTGAGTCGTCATTGCTCGATGTATCATGCTCTGCAGAACAAATGTCGGGTTATCATGGCCATCTGCTTCTCAAGCATCCTCAACACGGACGAGAGTTCAGTTCGTAAAGCAGCAGCAATGCATAATGCTCGCTGGACAAGCTTCCAACGACATCGAGGCATATTCCGGGCTAGGCCTAGGGCTTGCGGCTGAACGGCGCCAGCGGACCTCTTTGACCGATTGGGCCGCTTCGACACCAACAGGCGTAAGCCATCACACATGACCGATCGTTGGCCACGTGTTGAGTGCTTGTAAGGCCTGGGAAAAGTCAACACGTGCTCAAGACATTTTCCACGGATAGATCTACCACGGGATGAGAATCTAGGTCCATCCGAGCTTTGACAACATCACATTACCACGACCGTGGTCATCAATTCACGTGGTGGAGAAAATACTGTCGTCCATGCATGAATTGAGGCGGACGGCAAGTCAAGAATAAGTTGCCTTCAGAAGTACCGTGGACGATCATTATGGATAGATCTAGCCCACCTCAGGAGACTTGGAATCCCTAGGCAAGCTACACAACCGAGCTTGCTGGAGCCCTTGCGTACAACATGAAGGTCTAAATCGGTTAATGATACAAGGAACCACGTGCTGCCTGATTATTCCCCTCGAGCAAGCCCTACTGCTTCTGGACCAGGATTGGCTGGAGCAACTGCGAGTGAGGTAAACAGCGGATGACGGACGGACGAAAGGCAACGTTGGGAATGCTTTGGAGAGCTCGGATGAAAGGGTTACATATGTATAACCTACTGCCCCACTGGGCTGAAGAGACAGAAGATATAACAGGCCTTGCTCCGATCCCCCTTCCCAAGCATACCAATACGAGGACCAACGAAGTAAACATTGCACTATGTCTAAGCACCGCACATCTATGGCATCATTAGTAGGCCGTTTCCTCATCATGCGGGGCGTGGACCTTACCATATTGAACTTCGGCGTACGGTCACTGGTGAAAGAGCCCCAATATTGCTCGCTTGCTACTTGACCGTCGTCGCCAATAGCATCTGCCTTGTTCGGTTCATCGAAAGCCTCGAACCAGAACAGGTCAATGCCCCACTCGAGCATGGCACACACAGCAGAGTTGAAGTATGTCTCTTCATTGTCAGTACCAGCCTTAGCGGCACCGGCGTCGGTACCACCGTCTCCTGGCCACCCAGTCTCTGCGACATCGTTAGTAAGAGAGTACTGAGGTCTATGAGGTGTTCACATACCGCCGCTCATGAAATGAATTCCGTCGATACTACCAGAGACTTCCTGAACATGTGCCAACGCCTGTGCCATATCGTCGAAGTAGGTCGCTGTAGCATTGCTGATATCTTGATACTGCCAGTAAGCGAATCCGTTGGCCAGCCTGCGTATGTTAGCCTTAAGCTCGCTAATTGGTTCTCTGCCTTACACAAGATCAATACCACTCTTGATGATGCCATCCATGGTTCCGTTGTTCCAGCAGTTCCAGCTATCAGCCGTGCCGATCTTGGTGGAAGGGAATGTCGCCTTCATATCACCGATCCAGGTGATGAGCTCGTTTTGACTATATGTGCCACGATACATGCCTTCGGAGCCAACAGTGATACCGAAGAGGGTATCGCCATACTCCTCGACGTTTGCATCGACAAGAGGGGCCTTCTCTTTCTCATACACTCCGCCATCGGGCCACATTCCAAGCAGGACCTGGATGCCAGCGGCCTGGGCAGCCGGCAGAATCTCCGACGGCGTATTGCACGGGTTGCCATATGAGTCCGAAGAAGAATATGTTCGGACGAGGGTCGACTGCGTATTGTCTTTGATCGCTTCGAAGTCGGCCTCGAAGTCGCTCTGCTTCTTGCAGGAGCCGTCAGGGTTTGTGTTCCCAACCGCAAAGCCCAGCTGACCAGCAGCTGAAACTGCGGCAGGCGCGACCGCCAAAGCGACCGCCGCAAAGGTTCGGATTTGCATTCTAGCTGCTTAATATCTCGGTAGTGTTCGGACTGATGCAGACGGGCGAGCACGAGGTCAGGGCAACGTTGTCGCCGACCAAGAGAATGTCTATAGTTTCGAAGAGATTGTGCTTGAAGGAGTGACGAGAATACGTTGATATTACACAAAGGAATGTCGGGTCGATTACGAACAACAATGAAGGCTGAACTTGGGCTGCAAGCAATAGAGTCGAAGGGCCCCTTGCGAGAACAAGGCGTCCTCCGCACCAGACGCGCTGGCCAGAAGTGGTAAGCTTCAGTAGCCTTGCTGAGATACTCCACAGCTAAATTTACATTGCACATGCATCGTGCCCTCCCCACTTGAATTGTACCTTAACCGCTATTGCAGCACGATTGGGCTGACCACCTACCACACCTGTTCCATCAGGCAGCATAGAAGATGTCCGCTGTCTCCCAGATGCTGGTTATCCTCGGCCTGGTGTCGCTATTCCATGCGTTCGTGGCTGTCCTCACATACTCAGAATACTGCTAACTTTGTCAGCGCATATTCAGCTCACGAATTCTCTGCCATAGCCACGAAAATACACGTCAAGCCAGACCTTCCTCTCGATATCAAGCTTGAGACGCTGACGGCAGTATTTCTGGCTTGCTTTGGCCTGGTGCTGGGCTCTGAACCACTCAGACCGGTAGCATGGAATGTCTGGGCTGGAAACATTGAAAAGGAAGGTGGTGCAGCAAACCCATTTCGAGTTTTGGAAGACCGGCCGAACTATATAGACATACGGGCGAAGAGGAAGGATTTCGCGGAGTGGGCACGGGATGGAGAGGGTACTTCTTGAAGATGAACGCAGCGGGGGTCAAGCTGTGTATGAGATACGTTAGAAGAGGACTGTTCGGCTTCGTTCACGTCATCGTGCCGATGTTTCAGCTCCCGTTCGAATGCATAGCGAAAATTTAGGTCACTACTCGTCGTGGTTAAGATAGTAGTGTTGAGCAGGCAAACATATCTCCCTAGCTGTGCCATTATTGAGCAGAGCAGGTTTACTGCTCCTTCTGTGAGGAACTCCAAACGCAGTGGGTGATTGAGATGTTTCCCAAATGAGGAGTCACGCTGTTGCGATCTGGCTATGCGCACCCTTTTTGACTCTTCGAGTTAAGGTCAGCCCCCCAAAGGTGATTTGAGCTACTGACAACACTCCGCAGCCCATCGCTTCGAATATCTCTATGACAACATATGGTGTAGCCGATCAAGCACAATAAGAAAGATCCCAGGATCTGTATCCGTCACCCCATTGTCTTACTCTTGGCCATACTTGAACTGCTCGCTTTGGAAAACATTTGCTATGGTCTGCCAGTGAGAAAGACTTCTTCTGAAGTGGAATGTGGTGGGAAATTGGCCAGCTTCTACCCTGACGATGCCATCAGCGGCAAGGCGCAGCACAAATGGCTAGTGGCACTTGTGTGCTACCTTAGCAAATCACGCCTACGAGCCGACGTTGGCTATGATTTCAAACAAGCCGGGCTGGGTCACTGAGGCAAGTGGACCAAGAGCAAAAGGTGTCCGTATTAAGGTACAAATGCAAGCATATCGCCCAGAGCTGCGTTTGCAGCACAATGTGTCATATAAAAGCGACAGCTGGACTACGCTGATCATGTCTATTATCACGGATTGTCTCCTACTTGCAGTTGTCAGTCCTTGCATACACGACATATGGCCGCGACGCATGTCCGTGATTGCAATAGGCTAAATTGTAGAGAACATCTAACAAGTCCCAGAGGCTTTAGGGATTCACGTTTCGTGGTTTCATGGAAAATACACACATCGATAGGGTAGTACGTAAGGACTTCCAACGCCTTTAACACCCATTACCATCATGCCCAATCTCTCATCATCAATCAATGCTGTTAACTTAATAATATCTGCTGGCCCCGCGCCCATCGGTCCCTCTCATCCGCCTCGTCCCTGCTGCTTTCTCTCTAGAACGTCCACTCAGTGACCCCTTGATTCTAAGCACAGCACCGGAAATTTTGTCACCCATGCTTGTTTTACGCTTGTGATGATGAACTGGCGCTGCGGTGGTCGCTGGTGCATGTGTGCGATGGGAGCGCCGTGAGGTTTTTGGAACTGTGGCGGTTGTAGTTGTAGTGTGGTGGGTGCTGGTGGTCTTTCTTGGTGCTGCTTTAGCTCGCAGACGCGCCATTAGGCTGGGCCGAGCTGGACGCGCTGTGGTCGTGTGGTGGACGCGGCGAGAATGTCTGAAAGGCATCTTAGATCGCGTCCTTTCCTTGTGTATTGTTCTGTTCCAAGAGGTACTTTGCCTTGGGCTGGAGTTATGTCTGATGATTGCGCGTTGGTCTGTAAGAATACGCTCGATTCTAATTCCGTTATAGAGCCTGGAAAGTGTGTCAAGAGGGGAATATTTGAAGCAGTGTGCTTGCGGATTCTTAAACTAAAGAAACCCTCCTCTACCTCCATCTTGGCATGGATATCAGGCTTTGCCTCAAACTTGTTCTAGCACCCTCAATCGTTCTTGCCTCTCAGGAATTCAAGCAAGCGAGCGCGTTAGCAAAGGTCAGAACCCGACCTCGACGTCATTACTCTGCTACGTCGAGGCTATCTTGAGCTTGCACGAATGTACCAACCGCTAGCTCGCGGCCCTGCTGCAAGCAGTTGTTCCTGCTTTCGCGTCAAGATGTCAACGAGGCCAGTAGCCAGGTTCATCGCTAGTCACATGAAGAGAAGGAGCAGGAACGTACGAGGCCAATCAAGGAAGCCACGCCCTGTGACGTAGTAGGTGCGATTGAGGCTCAGGAGGTAGCCGCACAAGCTTCTTGGCGGCCATACTGGCATCGAAAGAAGACAGACTTTTAGTGGTAGATCTAAAAGGAAAACGGCGTTCTAGGCTTGCCGAAGCATGTCGAAACTTCCACTACGTACGGTACATATATAACAGCACAGAGAAGACCATAGTCCTGGTTGAGTGAAGCTTTGCCTATAGTAGTCTCAATGGGCTTCTCCACATTCTCCGCTGTTCAGCTTGAGTGTGGCTGCAGAGTGGGGCCTCTAATGCGCAGTGTTCAAACTCCTCGTGTCTGTTCCATAATAATGCCTCTTGAGCTGAGTTGTTGGCATTGCGCTGGAATGAGTGCTGAACGTCGCGGTCGTATGCGTCAGAAGTATCAGTCGGTGTGATCACGTTATACAAGTGCTGACGTAGAATCGCATGCACGTCTTGCACAGGATGTGATTGATGGCTAAGCAGGGGATATTGTTGCGATGGACTTGGACCTCCGCCTTACTGCTGACTTCCTTGGTCTCAAAAGTGATTGGCCTACTATCACAGCAGACGGGTATTTGAAGGCAGAGGATGAATAATCGGACATTCTGCTTTGCGGGGAGCAATCGTGATGTAATTTAAGAAAGTCCAAGACTCGATTCGACGTGACCGGTCCATAAACGAAGTCCAGCAGATGATACTGGAATCTCACTGTTCTCACTCTTTCGACCAGGCAAGCACCAACTATCAAAACTTGGATCAATTAGCCACCGTGCATCCGAGATCAACGACTTCGTGGTAATCTTGTCCGGTCAGTCTGCACGCTGAAGTCTATTGACGTGCATCAAGAGTTACCACTATGTCCGCCCAAGACCACAACACTGCCTACGGTCTCACACCGGCCCTGCCAGCCAACCAAAAAGCAACGCCACCAGCCACATCATCGCCCAAACCCTTGACACCAGCACAACTCCCGCTTCCATCGACACCACTAGCGGACCGCATCAACAACTACGCAAAAGCCAAGCTCCCCACCCAAACGTACACCCACTCACTGCGCGTCTATACCTACGGTTGCGCTATCGCTCACGAATGCTACCCAGACTGGAATCTCCAGCCTAACTCCAAGCTCGATGAAACATGGTTCATCACTGCGCTCCTGCATGACATCGGCACGACACCGGAGCATATGGCCTCCACGAGATTGAGCTACGAGTTCTGGGCTGGCTATCATGCCCTTGACATTCTCCAGTCTGCTTCGGCGACTGGGTCATATGGCGGCCAGGAAGCAGGTGGTGTTGCGAGTAGAGAGCAGGCGGAGAGTATAGCCGAGGCAATCATTCGACATCAGGACGTGCAAGACAAGGGACAAATCTCTTTGCTGACACGGCTGATCCACATGGGGACACTGCTTGATAACGTGGGTGCGGGGGTGGAGATGGTACACTCAGATACTATCCGGGCAGTAAACGAGACGTATGATCGGAAGGGGTGGAGCGGATGCTTCAGGGATACGGTTGTAAAGGAGAAGAGCATCAAGCCTTGGGCTATGGTCAGTCGGATCGAAGGTTTTGAGGATGCGATCGAGGCCAACGGGAGTGGCGTGATGAAGGAATGGGATGAGGAGAAATGAAGCGACTGAAGCGGCTGTAATCCTGGACAAATTTGACCACCACCGAACTTGAGCTTGTCAAGCACCACTGAACGTGGGAAACGACGGATTCGTGGCTATTAGAGTGACCTTCCTCCACATACTTCTAGCTTACGTCAAGACACAACCCACTAGGTGCATCTGTTCCCTCGAGGTAGCTCTTCGTCATGCGTCCAAGGAATCGACTCATAAGTCACAGTTCCATACACAAAATATGGTTTTGATAACTTAGCAAGCTGGTGCGAACGAGCTTCCAGCCCTGAGACGACGAGAAACGTAGCTTGAGACAAACCTCTGCAGCACACACGATGACAGACTTCCTTGTGCGCTCAACTATACCGTGTATCGGCGTAGACTATACCATCCTGCATCTGCTATCCGCACAACGGTTGTGCAACCGAGGCTCCCTGGTTTTCGGCTATTGCTTGTCTACAGCACTACCACAAGGTTGGCGTTACGGGTGGTCCGATCGTCAAAATAACACATTAGACTTGAATGATAACGGGGTTCCGACTACTATTACTAAAGAACGCTCGAGAAAACAAGTGTAGCTGCGTATCGAAAAGAGTGTGTAGACGGTGGAGTTGAGTGTGACTGCATAGCAAACTTATGCGGACCTTGGAAGTAGTGCATCTCGCACGTGACGTCACACCAAGCATGACTGTGCCGCGCGACAACTCCTCAGCTTCTGCTTCCTTTCTTGGTCTTCAACATCACCCGATCAATTTCAAGCTCCTCTTCTATCGTATTACGAAGCTTTAGTTCTATCACTACACGATGTCGTCAACAATGGATCAGTCGATGCAGTCAAAGGTACATCCCACAACACCGCTCGTCCTTCTACAAGTGCAAACTAAGACTGACCACATCCAGACCATCTTCTTCGGCGTCGCAGCCCTCATCGCTGGCTTCACGGTCTACAAGATCTGGGGCTCGGATCTCTTTCCGAGCTCTGTGACTCCCTCCGGCTCCAAGTCGAAGTCGACGTCAGGCGGCTACGCAGCTCCTACGCCCAAAAAATTCGCCTATACGCCCCAAGGTGGTATGTAACTCTCAACGGATTCTTCGGTCACTCGCAGCGCGCCATGTACTGATCCATTTCCGCGTTAGATCCACAGTCGTGGTCCGAGGATGACATGAAGAAGTTCCTCAGCACTGTAAGATGCCCTCGCCTCTTCATGCCAGGTGCAAAGCACAGCAGCACGAGATTAACATAGCGGCAGCGTGACATGGCCGTTGGCCACCATTCCTCCAAGCATGAGCTATTGGCCATGGTCGAGTCAAAATTAAACGAGCCGACGAGCACGGGCTTCGACGATCCACGTGAATGGTCTGACGAGGAATTGAGAGACTACCTCCAATCTGTAAGTGATCTGCTATTTGGTCATCTGCTTGGTCAGTCTGGGCTTACAGTTGTATAGAAAGACATGGGGGTCGGTCAGGCTGAGAGAATGGAACTGATCGCTATGGTTGAGTCCAAGATGCACGAACCCAAATAACAGGATCGACCGGGCAAGTGCTATCGCGCCTTCACTTGAATCAGCGACCCAACGCTGGCGTTACACTCGAAACTTCCCAAAGAGTTAATGCCCTTCCGTCTCTGATACAACGCAAGCATGACAAACCTGCGGGCTAAGCACGGAATTCAGATTACTCGCTGTCTTTGAGGATTTTTGCACAGGAAATGGCATTTTTGGACCAACATGACAATGGCACGATCAAAGCGAGGTTGTATTTTCTAGTAAAACTTGGAGCCATAGTATATCAACATATTATTCCTTGCTCGAGCCTTCTAGCGCTTGCTCAACCATCGCTCGTTGATGGCCTCTAGGATGAATCATTCTTTCTAGCTAGCGGTAGGTGGTCTTAGGCAGAACTCCCGCTCTTGGCGACTTACTAACTACGGTCCTCACTGATATGTCGTGATCCACGAAGCGTGCTACCGAATCATTATTTGCAGGTGTCGTTCACTGCACAACCAGACGCAATCATCCATAGTTGCTCCAGGAGTTGACACGCCCCAACGGACACGTGCAAGGAAACAATCGACTGCTGAAGAAGGTACCTGCTCAACAGTCTTCCGGTCTCAGGTACTCGCCTCGGCACGATAAGCTCTCTATCATCCTCTGTGTGGCTCAGGGTGGGTGTTCAGACGGCTCATGCGCACGAGTCCGTGATTGTCTGTCACCTGGACTGTCCAGGTTCGAAGGTGGCCGTGGGTCTGGTGCTTGAAACGAACCCGTCCGCGATCGGAAAGGGGCGTCGAAGTCGCGGATAGAGCAGTCACGGACGCCTCCTGTGGCCTTCGGGGATTGCTTGGTGTACGACTCCGACGAGCTGAAGTGGCGCGTCTTTAGCCGCATAAATCCATGCTTTTCACGGTATTGTGTAGTCTTCCTCAGCATGCCTTGATGAGATATGAAACCCTTCCAGAACTGAGATGTTGATGACTAGCTGGTCTCACCCGCTTTGGCCGTGACTTTGTACAGGAATATTGTGTCTCTCCTATCTTGCACACTGCCCTCATATTCCGTTTCCTGCACGAGAAATTTCTTCATTAGATCCCGAATGAAACGCATATCCGCTTTCCTTCGCTTTTTGAAGCAGAAATAACAGACTGTGCTGGGTCCTATCAGATCAGCAAGCGTTTGCAGCAGTAGTGGGAAGGCCGGCTCAAAATAGACGCAGTCAGCAGCGAGCACCACATCTGGAAATGCTCTGCCTTGAGAATGTATGCTCGGGAGTCGCGAGGCAACTTCAGTAGGCATGTCCGTGCCCCAATCGTACACAAGAGCTCGAACCTTTGATTCGAGGGCGTTGAGCGCGATGTTCTTCTCCATTAGAGAAAGCATCGAGATCTGGTCTGTGACAAGCAATTTTTCGCCATTGCTGATGAGACAACCACTTGCAACGGCGAGCCCGACCAAGCCTCCGCCAGCTCCAATCTCGATAACGCTCTTCTCCCGTAGATCCCGGTGGTACTTGAGCATGTACTTTGCCAATGTCATGCCAGCTGGCCATAATTGCCCCCCACAGCCTTGTTTGAGATCTTCATGGATGAGAATTGGGGTCTGCAACAGGCCTTCCAAATCTGTGCTTGTTGTGCCTGCAGCCTTGTTTTCTCTGTCGGGCACGATAGACAGAGAGAAGATATCGTTTTCAGGAGTTGGCGATCTCGAATGCATCTTCGAATAAACATATGCAGTATCGAGATCCTAGCACATATGGAGGCTGCACTCCGGGCGATAAGGCACAAGGAGATTGGACGCGATAAGCTTCAAGTAGTGTGCATGACTGAGTGGCGGAAACATGAGTTCGGGTCAAGTGCTCTTCTATCGTCCCTCCATGGTGCACAACAATGTCCTCCCTCAAGCCTATGTACGTAGTCTACAACTCAGATGTTCACCTCAGCAAATCTGATGCATATCCATGCACAACTTGGCGGCAATGAATGGAAGGTGATGGTCAAGTGATCCTGGTGTATGGGGTATCAGATGAGCCACTAATTTGGCGCTTTCCCCCTTCGGCTCCGTTACATCATGGCTGGAGATGTGTCGTCATATGGCGAGCCACAAGCGGTTGTTTTGACTGGCAGCAGGAGGCACAACCTGGCAGGACTTGGTCTGTTGTCAAGCCACTAAAGCTCGTCACGCAGTTGCTGTCGCTTCCTTCAAATTCAGAAATCACGACCTCACCTCTGTTCATCTTCTTCATCATCCAGAATCTAACCATTCATCCACAAAGTCACTTCTTCATATCAAATCAAACTCACAAATCAATACCAACACAATGGCCACTCTTCACTGTAAGTCTGATGCAGCTGCATTCTCTGCGCTTCAGCTTCGAAGCTCGAGAGTAGCACAGCTCCGAACATGGCGGGCATAGCTAACATCAAAACCTTTTAGACCTCCCCCCAGTCAAGCCATCGGCTATCGCCCTCGGCATCGTCTTCAACCAGGTCTCATCCCTTGCTGTCATGGCACCACTTTTTGGTGACACATACCACCGAGCCAAGGCCGCCGACAGCAGCGAGGAGTTCTTCAAGTCAAAAGAAGCTGCTACAGCCGCCGCAAGCTGGGGTTCGAGCATTATCGGATCAGGTGTCCAGACATATGGCACGGCTGCCTTGATCAACGCCACTGGCACCCTCAGCTACAAGGGTGCTGCTTACCTCGGCTCTTTGATCTTCTTTGCATCTGCCGCTCCAGGTGTAAGTGCTTAAGTTGCTTTGCTATCCAGTTTCCTAACCAGCTTCTCAGGTCGTTGCCCAAGTTGTTACTGAGAAGAGGCCTCTTGATACTGTCGCCGTCGGTGTCCTGTCCCGTGTCTTCGAGACTATCGGTCTCAGCATGTTCCTTACATACTGGGGTACCCGAACCAACCCATTCGACTAAGTCTGTGCTACTCATGTTGGAGTTGGCGAACGAAGGTGTGCGTTGAGATGCAAGAGCATAGAAATGGACATACCACAACCCAACAAAGCCTTGGGGCTGTATGTATAATAGCTTCCTAGCTTTCACACGAGCCTAAGAATGAATGGAAAATCGTGAAGAAACCGTTTTGTGCCATTTCCTCTATTGTTGCACTAAATGATGGCAGTTTCCACGCCGGCCACGAGTTTGCAGCTCCGAACCATTCACGCCCGAAGTGTCTGACAAGGCCACCACAAGACCCAATGGCATTAATGTACTGGAAGGTCAAGAACGATGTGTTCTGCTGCTTGACCCTGAGATGAGGTTTGGTTGATGCGCAGCGCGAAGAAATATGTCTAGCCCATAACTGGTAGCCTGCTCTCCGCAACGTCTGCAGGAAAAGTCGCCAAACATACACGGGTTGGTGTTCTTCCCACGTTCGCCCCTGCAAACATGCAGCCAATGTTAGCATACGTCTTGTATGCCTTCCATCCCACAACGAGCGTCCTAAAATGGAATATCAGTCTCACATGCACCCCAAGATTACCAGTATAAAATCGAGACTACCGAGAGTCATCCTCTCTACAATCTGTCTCACCCTCCACTTCGCGATTTGTCAAGGCGTATTTGGCGATTTCGACAACTTACAGACCGCTAACATAAGCCGTCACCACATCGCACGAATTTGTCTAGGATCGGTCAATGTTGGCTAGGCAACCCTTGCAGAAGCTGCACATGACCGAGCTATAGACCACGTTCTTCGCGCGTGGCTGCGAGGTAAGAACGACAAGATACTCTTGAGAGCTGCATCGTACGGTACAGGCGCAGATGTGCAGACTTTGAAATACACCGACGCTGCAGAACGACGTGACTTGCGCTCGTCGCCGTTGTGGACATCATAGTTTGCTATATCACTACGTCCGGATCGCTCATCCTCTAAGAATCGCACGAAGAGAGGGTACAACGGCCGCGAAACAAAGGACAGGCTGGATCATCAATGGGAGTAGCTGGTTGACCACTGATCCTGCTAATGTCAAGAACAGGGTTTCACCCATGGTGTTGAATCGGAGTCAAGACTTAGCTGGGAGCTGGAGAATGAGGAGACGGAGGAGAGAACACGTTGGTATTAGCGCACTTCTACGCGCGGAGGGCAATAACCTTGCTGCAGACAATGAAGTGACTCAAGCTGCGAGCACACCACCATGATACAACAAATGTGTAGACAACGCGCAGATCGGCGTGAAAACACTTGCCGTCATAAGAAAGAGGTCGGATACAAGTCAACTCGGATTCGGGATGTCCCGAGTCTCGGTATATTTTCGTGCCGACTCTAGTAAACACTATGCGAATAGTAGTGGAAAGTTGCAATGTTAGGAGGTATAAAACTTGCTAATCTGCTTCTGCATCTGTGAAGTTTTGGCCACAACGTAAGAGCCACCGATTCGAGTTAATAGTCGCTCGTCGATACGTTTGACAGACACCTAACCAGAAGCCATCTTTAATTCTGACCCTTAGCTCAACCCTGGACGTTATGAATATGTCTTCAACAGCTTACGGTCTCAGCATCGCAGGTACCGCCCTCTCACTCTTCGTCTCGGGCGCGATAAGCGGCATCTCCCTCATGACAGTCCCCGTCATCCTACAACAAGCTTCATCTGACAGCCAGCTCCTCCAGCTCTGGAAAGCGATATACCTCCGAGGCGCAACACGAGGCCCCGCCATGGCTACTGTCGCGGGGCTTCTGCATATATCGAGCGCTTACCTTCGACAATCTGAGTCGTCTACTAGAACGTGGTCCAGGCGGGGCCTTCTTGCTGCAGGTCTGACGATAGCTATTTATCCTTTTACAGTCCTTCTGATGGGATCAACGAATGATGCTTTGATGAATGCTGCGGATACTGGGATTGGGAAGGAGATGGCTAGGAGCTTGCTCGAGAGGTGGGGGGTGTTGAACTTAATGAGAGGTCTGCTGCCACTCGCAGGTGGAGTGATCGGGCTCCTAGAGCTGAGCTCACTTCGACGAGGATGAGCTGACTCGGACAAAATTCGTCACGGTTTAGTTCCAGCGGGCGTGTTAATTCTCAAGCGATATCAGGAATGAGATGAGACAAAGTTACTTCTAAGGAGACGAGTAAGAGATCCTAATGAAGCTGGACGATGCTGGCGCCAACTAGGCGCTAAGTAGCGATTAAAATCACCTTGAGAAAACGCCATGACCGTTATCGCAAGTGTTTCTGACTATCACACCTGTGCTCTCGCCTGGAAGACGATGCAAGTTCCTGACGGAAGTCGTCCCGACGGGTGCCACCTTGTCGCAAACTGAAGTCCAGGCTTCCTGCAATCGCGGGTTTGGAGATACGAGTACGCCTTCTCCGCTCTGCACGTACGCCCGCATGTCGCAGCACACCATCCGATATACAAGAGCACAGCCGGGCCGAAACTTTACCTCAAGGCATAGCTAGTAGGTGGCTGAAGCATACTTGCCACAGAGAAGTCTTGATTACAAGACCTACACACGCCATAAGTCTCACGGTTCAACCTAACCCTAAGAAACACCTTCGCAGCTCCGCATCTAGCTACCACACAGCTACCCCTTATGAACGGTAGATGTCAATGCGGGCTGATCCGCTTCCAAACGCCCACCCACAAACCACTGAAGATCTACATCTGCCATTGTCTCGAATGCCAACGCCAAGCCTCATCCACCTACGGCGTGAGTCTCATGTTCCCCTCTTTCCACTTTCCGCCAGAAACGGCATCGCACCTAAAGACATACGCGCGCACTACGTTCGAAGGCCGGGAGAAGAAATGCCTCTTCTGCGAGAACTGCGGGAGTAGGATTGTGCACTACGTTGAGGGACAGCCGTATATGACGCTCAAGGCATGTGTTGAGGGGCTGACGCGGGAGATGATGGACGGGGCTGTGCATATTTGGGTGAAGCGGGCGATTGTGCCGGTGCCGGATGCTGCGGAGGTGTGGGATGAGGAGCCAGCGGACGGGACGGGGGACAAGATTTGAGCGGGCAGGTGTTTTGGGGGTCATGCTCTTTGTTGGACGTGGCGTACAGAGAGCGACGGTCATGAAAGTTGCCATGTAAGTTCAGTGGGAATGGAAGACGTTTCGTATTAGAGCCCGTGGTACAAAGACGTTCCTTGGACGTTGGTGCAGACTACCATACCTCCTCCTAAAGCGTTGTTCAGTCAACCTCGTAAATCTGTCCGTGAGAACATGCATACTTCTGTGCAATGAACGGCGGCACGGTGGAGTTCTCTAGTTCAGTTGTCGACAGTTTTCAAGCGTGTGATGTAGTACGGCTGGTAGATATGGACATGTATGTTCATCTACCATCTTAACTACCATATGTGCCTAAGCAACGGTCACCTTATGTGATTTTCCTCGGCTGCAGAGGAAAAGGGCCGCCAGGGCAATCGCAAACAGGATGCCTGCGCCAACAGACGCACTAATACGTGCTCTTGCGCCGATTGGGAGTCCTCCACTGTAGGAGTCCAGGCACTTGTGTGTCCGTACTTGTGCCTGAACGCTTGAGAACAGCAAAACCCTCAACAGCAGAGACGGGGTCAAACCAAACATTCGTATGCAACGTATCCTTAGCACCAACAAGACGGTACTCGACAGGTTATAAAAATGGTGGCCGCGCGGAACGAGTCTTTCACTGAGACTATTTGACTGCTTCCGACTCGGTTTCTTCAAGCCCTTTCAGGGTCTCCTCGACCTCCCACGGATCTGTGATCGCCCACACACCGCCCCCTTTTGACTTTGTTTGCCCGACTTCCTTTCCAACAAGGTTCCTGCCGACTTTGCCAGGTCCTAGACCTAGCCACCTCTTGGTGCCAGCCTTCTCATGCAGATACTTGATAGAGTCCCACCACAAGACCGTGTCAATAGCCTGCCTCGACAGGTTCTTTCTCAGATTATCTGATGATTCGAAAGGCAGACCGGTAACGTTGGCTATCGTAGGCATATTACCGGGCCAGTGCACGACCTCGGGTGTCATTACCTTCTTCATGTAGTCAAAAGCAGGTCTCATGATAGGACTGTGGAAGGCACTTCGACTTTTCAGCTCAACTGCGCGTGGATCATGTCCACCAAATTCGCGGATATGTGTAAGCAGCTCTCGTATCCTTTGAAAGCTGCCACTAAGGACGATCTGGTTTTTCGAATTCTTGTTCGCAAGTGTAACCTGCCGTATGGCTGGTATGGCACTTGAATCATCCCTGGTGCCTTCTGAATCATACGCCAGCCATTCGTTGACGGCGGAGGTCAAAGAGTCGAGTTGGTCTGGCTCGCAGACAAGGGCCATCATACCGAATCTTTCTCCTGTCTCTTCTTTTGCTTTCTTGGTGCACTCTCCCATGATTTCGCCTCTTCTTCTTACTATCTTCAGTGCGAAGTCGAAGTCAAGATATCCAGCTGCCACGAGGGCGGCATATTCGCCAAGGCTGTGTCCAAGCGTCGCGTTGATTCTCTTGTCGGTTTGAAAGCCGTATTCCTGCTCTAAAACTCTCAATATCATGATCGAGGTAGCCATGATAGCTGGCTGAGCATTTTCGGTCTTATCTAGTAATGAGACTGGCCCGTCTTCTATGATTTCCGACAGCTTGAAGCCTAATATGGAATCCATCTCCTCCACGAAGGACTTGCAGGTTTTGGGATATGCTTCCAGCCAGGGCTTGAGCATACCTTTGCGTTGCACGCCATGGCCGGGAAAGAAGAGAGCGGTTCGTAGTGTCGGTTCGGAGCTGGTGGCATAGCTACGTCTTGCTTGCCGACAGCATCGCTCTAGTCGAGGGAGTTTGAAGAGTCCTTTGGAAGGCATTGTGTCAGATCAGGTCGTACCGGTGTGCCACGGGTGCTCTGGGGTCATAGCATGTTGATGAGCTGGTCTCGAGCAGCGTAACAACGGGTCTCACAAGAAGTGGTGTTCGATTACTGAGCCGGCGGATACCTTGACTGATTTAGAAGTATGGCGAGCACCACGGTTGTCTACTCGTACTCTCGAATGAAGAGAGAGTTTCAGGCATCGCAGACGGATCATCATGGCCTGGAGGTCTGCGGAGTAGAGCTTCCTGTGGGGCGGACGATCGGCGCATTTCGCCTCGGCAAAGCTGCTATACATCAAGCGTTGCAGTAGAGCAAAGACGGATATTAACAGGAACAGGTCTAATTTGTATACATTCATGTACTGCCTCTGAGGAACAAGGAGACAGCATTACAGCATCGATCGGTCGGGTGTCACCCTCGGATTCGCAAGCACTGGCGACTACCTTGCGGCCATCTTGGCAGTCTCTACCGACTCCCTCAAGCAGCCAAACATGACCAAGATCAAGCCTACTTCAACAATTTGTTAGCGACTGGCCGTTCCAACTGTTGGGTTGTACGATTCATAGAACAACTTGGTTCAGGTAATACATGCTATGTTTCGAAGTCCTCACGAAGATCGCTTGATGCGACTTCAGAATTGCAGAATATTGCTCATCTTGTAGGGTAGGAAATGTTAGAACTGGATGGATCTGGCTTACCTAAGAGGCGTTACTGACATTCACATGTACTGATACATGGACGGAAAAAGCAAGTCAGAGAGGCATTGCTGATTGTCGCAGATATTGTAGCTGCTAACCCACAGGACGAAGACTCGAAAGAAATCCTAGAAGAAATCGCTAGAGCCCAAAGGCCTGTTGGAGTTAGCGCCCCGGTGTGCCAGTGGTCGGCTGCCATCGCAACCAGCTCCATCCATTACGTCGACCACTCAGCGACATGTGCTTTGCTTGCGACTTCCTGCCAGAACAACTGGGTAGCAAACGAGTTTCCGTCTTCACAAAGCCTCTTTAACAAGTCGATTATAGCGTCAGCAACCCTTCCCGACATCACAAACGAATCCAAACGAAGCTAAAGCGGCCCCCATCGAGCGCTTCGGACCACATACAGATCAGTGCGCATCTTCACCTCGGAAGCACAGGAACTTGGGCCGGCCTGCGCTTACGATCCAAGAATGCGCGCTCTTGCGCTGCTCACCACCATCTCTACCTTGTACCCTACAGCATGCTCGCTAGCAGACACAGAACCTCAGACGCAGCCGTACCTTAACGCACTTTCTGGTCGGTCAGCCAGTCCTATATTTCTGTTAAAAAGACAATCCTGTCCCTCAGACCATACATCGTGCTCATCATTGGGCCAAGCGGACGCATGCTGTCCGGACGATACCGATTGTGCCCTTGACTTAAATGGGAACATAGCTTGTTGTCCCACGAATGCCGTCTGTACAGGGGTGATCAGTGGTATAGCGACTGCAAGCAGCTCAACAACCGGCTTCGTGCTTGGTACATCAACACAAGCCTCACCTAGCCCAACATTGGCGGCAGGCTATTCAACCGTGCCAAACCAATACTACCCTTTCGTTCTCATACCCACAACTTATGCAAATTCGCAACAATGCCTAAGCGCATATTCAACATGCCAGGCTGATAGCACGGCATGCTTCAATTCTCTAGCTGGGCAGAACGGGGTCACGGTGACAGGCATAGGCACGCTAGGGATCACTCAGGCTGGAGTGACAGGAACGTTAGCTAGTGGCGCCTCCAGTATTTGCAGCAGTCTGTATCTGCAAGGTTGTTATGGTCTGCAGAGCACTGTGTGCAATCAGTTTGGAAGTGAGACTGGAGCTGCCACGCAGACCGCGAGTTTCGTACAGGTCAATGGAGGACAAGCAGCCGCGGCACGGTGTACAGGTGCGTTCTATACTGCGGCCGCTGCCGTGGCAGGAGCTGGAGTGGCGAGGATGGCAATGATATGACTGTGCTGAGACCCACGCGAAGATGATGATATGTAGATGAGATAACGAATGGATGTTTTTGCACACTCCCAAAAGCTACACTATCTAAGACCATATGACGTTCGACGATTTACTTCTGCATCGCAAGGTCTCAGAAGCGATCGAACGCAGTCTTAATTAAGAGGCCCCCGAGGAAATCGACGGACGTCCATCAAAACCCAGAAACGCACTTGCCACATGTTGACCTCTTCGCGTTCTTGACAAGTCGGTGTGCGCAAGCGACGTAGCACACCTTTCTATGTTGCTTCAAGCTGAGAATGAAAGCATATGGCTGAGGATGGAATCGAGGGGTACGAGTTTCCAGCACTGACCAGCTGTCAAAAGCAAAGCAAACCATGTTTGTCCAATCTCAAGAACAAAAATGTTACACGCGATCGTCCTTAACACAAAGGAGCCCTGTAATAATGACTCCTGCCGACCCTGTGGGCACACAGCATCATTTGCAGGAGGCGCTTCAATCTGCTCTGCCGGCATCACATCCTCTGCAGGGTCAACACTCAAGATCAGGCCTCGACTACACAGCTCAATCCTTCGCGACGAGTACGGGCTTACGCCGCCCCATCATAGAATCGAGATTAAGTAATAAGTATCTGGACCGTATTCCGGACTTCCTTGCTTGTTTCAGGTGCACTGGGCTCACTCCTCATTAAATTTCTTGGGAGCCGAAATACGAAGATTCTCGCATATCGAAACACGGTCACAGGCATCTTCCCTGGGTAAGACAGTCAGCACGAGCAGCACAGATCTTGAGTGCGACAGTGTTGAGCGAGAACAAGCTACCCGAGCCCCACGATCCTCTTACAGAGCCGGCATTATTGCACCCCGACTAGAACCCAAGCTTAGCCGCTTCCCGAGTGCGGTGGCGACCTGCCCAGTTCCACCAGACCTCATGGCCGTTTCATACACACCTGAGGGATACGTGGCCAGCCTTGACACCTCACCCAAATATCTTTCGACCCTACGTGCGATGGGTGTCAGTCTGAACCAAGACAACCCGGTAATTGTCGCGTCTAGGCGCTGCAGCACCTTGAGACGCCCAGACTTGGCGGTCGTCGCAGGGGCGCACGTGGTGACTGCTTGGTAGGCGTTTGCACAACAAGCCTCAGCGTCACTGCTGTACTCGAAACATCAACCAGCGCATCGCTGACGCAGGCACGGTTTTTTAGTGACAGCCGTTCGCGTCCGGTGATCGGTAGGTTCTTTGTTTGCCGAAAAATACCTTGTCTTCATAGGACAGGGTTGTTCAGACTAACGATGTTTCATGCAAGCGCCACTTACACGAACTTTACTGAAAACAGGCCCAAACAGCACTTTTCCGCTCCGCCAACACTCCACTTTCGAATCGTTCAGGAGGTCTTGGGATTCTGGGCTTGATCGTTTTCGGACGAGGCAATCTAAACGTCCGGGTGAGGCGTCTCTCCTGAAGCCAGTATATCTGACCTTCTTTGTTACTCTTTATCTTCTTTCTTTTCCCAATCATTCAAGCTGGGCCTTGTTGTATCCTCGAAAGTCTGCGACTTCACGTTCATTCACTCACTCAACCACATTCCTTTATCCTTCGGGAAATCACACTCATTACTGCATCGCTCAGTGACCAATCTCTACAGAACCAACAAACCGACCACACAGTACTTCTGGTCTTTTCGAAGTCTGCAAACCAACGCACTCAAGATGTATGCAATCAAAGCTATCTCTCTCCTCGCTCTTGCAGGATCTGCTATCGCAGCACCTCGGAATTGGGGTGAGTGGAAAAATGACGGCGACAACAACGGCAACGGCGGCAACAACAACAACAACAACAATGCTGTTGAGACCAAGGTCGCTGTGGTCACAGCCTATACGACCGTTGTTGCCAACGGAAATTGGGGCGGTAATGGCGGTAACGGCGGTTATAAGCCAACTGCTACTGCTGCACCACAACAGCAAGAGGCCACTGTAACCCAACAAGCCCAACAAGAAGAGACATCCACCTGGGCTGCATGGAGCAGCACCCAGTCTGATGCTCCAGCCGCTTCCCCGACTGCACCAGCAAGCGGCTCCAGTAATGGAGGCTACATGGATGTCGTCTCTGAATGGCGAACGAAGATGGGCATGAGCCCCCTTGCCGAAGACAGCACGCTTCAGGCCAATGCTCTCAAGACCGCTGCTGATGGCAACGGCAACATGGTCCACCAACTCAACGAAGGCTCTTTTGGTCAGGTTCTTGCCCCAGGCGATGCTTCCGAATTCGAGAGATGCTTCGTTGGTGGCTGGCTCTGTGAGATCCCAACTCTTCCAGGTCTTGATGGCGTCTGCTCCACCATGTCTCAGGGCTGGGCCTACCAGGGCCAGACTGGCCACGCCGAACTCCTCTCATCGACCAAATACTCTAAGATCGGCTGCGGGAACGCTGGCGGTATCTGGGCTTGCGACTTGGCATAAGCGGAACATGCCCGCGCATGAAGAAGGCAAGGAGTGGACGGGCAGGATTCCTACTTTGGGGAACAGGGGATATCTTGGGGACAACGGGGCTTCGGAGATTCTATGGTCACATAACTGTGTACACTTTATGCCATGATGCGATGTCTGAAATTTGATTTAAGACTTTGCTGTCGGGTTTGCTGTCGGGTTTGCTGTCTTTTTGCTCGTATGAACATCAAGTAGCGTTTTTCTCCTCTAACGACAAGCATTTCAGGTACTTTGAAATACATACTTCGTCGTTACCATACTTCCATCTTCGCATCCTTCAGTCCTCCTTGCGCAACTCCACTGAGCTATGTGTAACCACTGCGCTCGTCTAGAACGTTGTTTGCGCCTCCTGAACACTATCGAATGTGGCTGACGTGAGAACAAAGCCAAGAATCCCTATGGACAGTGCACGTGGGATCCCTTGGAAGTGCTCCATGATTGTTCTCCGTGATCACAAGGTCGACTATGCTCAGAGCTCTTTGTTCAATCGAGACGGACCGTGCCACATATTCTGTGCTGCGACCAAAGTTCATGGCGTTAGGCTTCCTGCCGCAAACAAAAATGAGTTCCCAGAGACCCCGCACGGTTGCTTCCGGACAGGAAGGCTAACTCGTTCTGTATGCGGCTCGTAAGCTGCAATTTCATTCAGGAAGCCTAACATCAATGACCAGGTCGTGAGCCAGGGTAAGACTAACATCTGTGACCAGGTTATGACCCAGGCCATGGTTATGACCCAGGTCCACACAAAAATACAACTTTCCCGAACAATCTTTTACGGCAACTTTAGCGATGTATTTAGCGATAAAAGATGATTTAGAACCCGTTACGCGCACGGTTTAAACCACGTTAAAGAATAATACAATTAGTACGCGGACGTAGAGAATAAACGAGAGAATCACAGAAGTCATCTAGTATAAAATTCTTCGTGGTTAAGCTATAGTAACAGAAGCATTTTAAACGTAGGTAGCTGGGTCATAACCATGGCCCGGGTCATAACCTGGTCACAGATGTTATGGCCCAGGCCCCGTTAAAAAGTAAGTCATGCAATTTCATACGTCAATACTGTGTTGGACAAAGGGTGAGGTCAGCTCGTTGAAGGCGCCCAGCGGAATTGCTTTTCCTGCTATGTGGCCTGCTTGCCATCTGCATCCTTCTATTCAGTCTGCTTGATGTGAGCTTGCAACGAATATTGACATGTAGGAGCACGAACGATGTCAGGTTTATTGCCAATACAAATCGGAAGGGATCAGCCCGGCTGCTCGTGGTGTAGCGGCCGAGATGTGGTCGAACTCGAGTCATGCAAACGTATTGTCAACAGCTTCGCAAGCTTGAGTAGATCCACTGTGTTCGAATGACCGTTTGACTCAGCATCCAGCATTCAAGACTGCTCAGAATGCCCTTCCTCCAATATCGCGACACTGCTTTCGTGTAGCATAGCGAGTGATATTACGTACACCTTACGCGGAACGACCACCCTGTAGCCGACGAATGCGGGCTTCGTGACGGCTCAGAGCCTAGAACGACAATAACTCGAATACGAGTACGTTACGCGGACCATCTGTTCGGAGTATCCTCCTCGGTAGCAAAGACATATTTCTAGTGTACGATGGTGAGGGTGAACGCGATGGTTCCTGCAGTATTGCGATCAAGGCTCATAATATTGCAAACGCGTTCCATGGCCAACGCAGCTTCGTCACCTCCTCCTCCAACGCCCTCCCACATTCTAGAGACAGTCCTCTACGTCCGTTCGATGGACGCCTCTAGGGAGTTCTACGGCAACATCCTCAACCTGAAGCATGATCTATCAACGCCCGACTTGACGACATACCCGCTCGGCCAGACCACTTTACTCCTATTCAAGCTTGGGGGCGCCCACACAACCGACCGCTATCCTTCCACAGAAAGGCCCAAGGACGTTGTCCCGAAGCACGGACCAAGTTCAGCTATACTAGACCTCCTAACGTCTGCTGAGAATGGGGATAGCAGCCAAGCAGGTAGGAGCCTAGGTCAGCACTTTGCTCTCGCTGTAGATAGTGTTGCCGACGTCGAACGATGGGAGAGACACTTCGAAGCGGTGAACAAGGAACAGGCAAGAGTGAAGGTGTTGGGCTCTATGTGTTGGCCGCGCGGTGGGAAGAGTCTTTATTTTGAGGACTGCGATGGGCATGTTGGGGAGATTGGCAGTCGTGGTATTTGGAAGCACTACTAGTTATCGAGGTGCGCTGCGAAGAGGCTCACATGTGCCCCTTGGCTAGGAGTTCATCTTGACGCTATCTGTGATAATCTTTCGATCGCAACATAGTCCCTAAGCATAGCATATAGGAGAACCCAGCTTGATTGCGATCGTAGGCGAAAATATCTGGCTGGTGGTTATCTCGATGTCGGGAGTACCACAGTGGCTTTGAAGAAATGATATGATGATGTTGACGTTGAGCTCGGTGCAACTATTTTGGAAGCGTGCTTAGAATGCTTTGACTCGACTCTCAGGAGCACGCCGGTCCCACAATATACGCTGATCTCGTCCACATTGATATCCCAGCTGAAAACGGCGCTCTGGTACAAGTGTGATGCCTTACAGCCTGAATATCCCTTCTGCGCTACCAAATTTCTGAGATATTGAAACATGTTTCACGACCCAGATTCGGATGAGCAGACGTATGCAAACCCCTTACTGATGACTCTAATGCTGCCACTTTGCAAGAATGGCTCACCGACACCGGGGAGGACGCCTGGCGCAAGGCCTGGACAGAGAAGTGTATACTGTGGTACGCAAAATTGTGGACGAACGAGCACAATACGGCGATGATTCTCGCATGTCCTTCGCGCAAGTGTACGATGAGATTCGGGGGTCGAACAGTAGTCTGAACCGGCGGCCGAAGAAGTTGCTTGAAGACAGTATTGAACGAGTGCTGGACAGTATGCGCGGCGAAGAAGCTGATGGGGAAGAAGAGGCGCTTGATGCACCGGGCGCCGCGCCTTCGCCGGCGAGAGCAGGTACGAACGGGCTGAACAGGAGTATTGTTGGTGCGTGGAGTACGGCTACTGGGGTGCCCGCTAGATCTGGTTCTGTAACGCCGAATCCTGCGGGCAAGAGGGAGCAGAAAGAGAAGGATCGAGAAAGACAGGTCAATGGCGAACCTGTCGCGAAGAAAAGGAAGACTGAGAAGGCTGGCACCGACAGGTCATATCCCACACATGTCAGCTTCGACGATATGGGAGGCATCGAATATATCGCAGAAGAGCTCATTCGGTTGCTTGCGCTGCCCATGGAAAGGCCGGACTACTTCACTACGAAGAGGGTACAGCCGACTCGTGGTATCCTGCTTCATGGACCACCAGGCTGTGGGAAGACAATGCTAGCTAATGCACTTGCGGCAGAGCTCCAGGTCAATTTCATCTCAATTTCTGCCCCTTCCATTGTCTCCGGTATGTCCGGTGAGTCTGAGAAGACTCTACGTGACCATTTTGAGGAAGCAAAGAAGTGCGCTCCATGCTTGATGTTCATTGATGAGATCGACGCTGTGACACCTAAACGAGAGAACGCACAGAGGGAGATGGAGAAGCGTATCGTCGCTCAACTGCTTACATGTATGGACGACTTGGATCTAGTCAAGACAAATGGCAAACCAGTGGTAGTTCTCGCAGCCACCAATCGTCTAGACAGTCTCGACCCTGGTCTGAGGCGAGGCGGACGATTCGACAAGGAGATTCTGATGCCGGTGCCGACTGAAAAGGTCAGAGAGCAAATCCTACGATCACTAACGAGGGACTGGGATCTAAGCGAAGATGTTGACTTCACTATTCTCGCAAGACGGACACCAGGTTGCGTAGGAGCTGATCTAAGAGACCTTGTCGACACCACTGTCAATGTGGCGATGAACCGCTATCTTGACACCATCCAAGAGTCCGCCACGCAGGACAATGAGTCGCAAAGACCACCTACCACAGAAATGGAAATCGATAGCCAACAACGGAGCAACAACAACAACAACCCTGTCCTCCAAAGGTCCCGCAAGCTTCTCGCATACCTCAAGGCCCACAAACAGGACGCAATATCTGAAACAACATCCACCACAATGTCCGACTTCCTCTCCGCGCTCCCCCAAATCCAACCGTCCGCCCTCCGCGAAGGCTTCGCCACAATCCCCAACACCTCCTTCTCCGACGTAGGCGCCCTAAACTCCCACATCACAACGCTCCGCAACACCCTCATAAACCCAATCCTCAACCCCACCCTCTACGCCTCAATGGGCATCAATTCCACAGCAGGCATCCTCCTCTGGGGCCCGCCCGGAAACGGCAAAACCCTCCTCGCCAAAGCCGTCGCCAACGCCTCCCACGCAAACTTCATAAGCGTCAAGGGCCCCGAACTCCTAAACAAATACGTCGGCGAATCGGAACGATCGGTTCGAACGCTGTTCAGTCGGGCGAGGAGTTCAGTCCCCGTCATAATTTTCTTCGACGAACTCGATGCCCTCGTCCCGCGTCGCGACGGCGCGAACTCCGAGGCGAGCAGCCGCGTCGTGAACACCCTTCTCACTGAACTCGATGGTGTAGGTGCGTCAAGAGAGGGGATCTACATCGTCGCCGCCACGAACAGACCCGACATCATCGACCCCGCCATGCTCCGACCAGGTCGTCTCGAAACCCTCCTCTACGTGGGTCTGCCGGGCACAAACGACAGGGTTGAGATTCTGCGCACGTTGACGAAGCGGCTACGTAGCTTCGCGTGGACGGACACGATGAACAAGATCGCACAAGATTGTGTGCGGTTTTCGGGAGCTGATTTGGAGAGCTTAGTCAGACAGGCGAGTTTTGCAGCCATCGAGCGGTGTGCGCCGAATGGGGAGGCGGTGGCGCCTGAGGCCTGCAAGGTGACGGTAGGAGATTTCTTAATCGCCAGAGCGAAGGTGCAACCTAGTGTCAGTGAGGACGAACAGTTCAGATTCACGCTGTTGCAGAAGGAACTGGGGACGGCATGATATCGGCATAGAATGAATGCCTCTGGACGCCTGTCTAGTGTTGGGCTCCCCTCAGTAGCGTATGCCCACGTAGACCACATGGGAGGAAACGACCAAAGAGTGATGAGGCATGAGTCAACTGATAGCCGAGCTACAAGTACAGATAAGAGCACCCAACAGTCCTCCTCTTAGCCATGCTGCTTTTCTCCAGTCAGATACATATGTGCTCAAATGGTGTCCACACAACGGCCTGGTTCCATCCAAAGAATAATCCTCCCGTACCAGATTCTATCGTCCCTATTTCCAAGTCTTTGTTGCCCCTGCTTTACAAGGTGTCGTCGATCAGTACCAGCTGAAGTTCTAGGGTAATGGGAGGCCAGTGCCTTCCAACTTGGTGTGCTGCACAGTGTCGAGCGAGGTACGGCCTTCCGTTGACTTTGACCTGCTTCGCTTCCGTAGTTTTCGTGGTTTCGAAGCATTCGAGGTTTCTCTTAGTGGCTCTGCTGCACGACCAAAGTCTTTAATGGAGCTTGCATCCCTCAGTGAACCCGCCGGCAGAACCTCAAACCCTTTATTGACCCTTCGTAGTTGTGTTCCAAACAGGGTGAAGTTCTCGTCTTCATCCTTGTCTTCTTCCTGATTGACGACAGTGTAGAGGTTTCCTGCGTTCCTGCCTGCATGGTTGTTCTTGATTGTGATTCTTTTCTTGGGAATTTGTGCTTCCAGTTTCTCGTCCAGCATTCCCTGCATCCTGTCGGCCCAAGCTGAAGGAGGTGCCTTGGGAGGTGCCTTCGGCGGAGGATGCATCTCGACAAAGGCTCTGAAGGGTACAACGTGAGGACTAGTCATTGTCTGTACCTTCTGTGGTGCGTTGAAATCGACGAGTACCTCTCCAGGGGTGATGGGCCAAGACACAGCTCGAGTAGGTTCTGGTTCCACGACCCAGCTGTCGGACGAACTGTGTTTGTGTCGTGATGCCTTGTCTTCTACAACAGCTCGTGGCCTGGGCTGTAGTTGACCGCTCTCTGCAGCATGAAACTTGCGATGTGCCTCCATACGATCTAGTGCTTCTCTGGTAGTTGGTGTCCTTTCAAGCATTGCCGAGTCTGCGGCAGAGCCACCAAGGACTAGGGTTCGTCCACGTCGTTCATGGACCGGCGTTACCGGTATTGGGTCAGTCGATACTCGAGATCTCCGCTTCTGCTGCGAGTCAGACGGCGCTGGGACAGCTCCATCTGAGGTACGTCAGCCCTGGCTGTGCAACACTGAATCAGTTGTTCGTGCTCACCTTGGATTACTCCTGCTGCAGATGCATCTCCTTTTGGTGTTGCTCTGATAGTAACAGAGCGGCGGCGCGGCATTGCTTGGTTCTGTGCGTACGGCATAGGTACCTGGTACTGCCAAGGCGTGTCTTGCGAGTTCCTGCTTAGCATCGGCATAGTGCTGCTGGAAACGCCTGTGGGCTCTTTCTGGAAGGGTGATACTGCTTCGGCTGATGCATTGCTAGGAGATCTCTGAGGAAGATCGAGATGAGACAGAGAAGACACGGACGAGTTCCGTCGAGACTTGGAGAATGGGTTCAATGACAGTCGTGAGTGGCTAGAGCTTCGCGGTGCCAGGATGGGTGATTGCAACGGGGTAGAGGCTCGAGAGTTCCAAACGCCTTCTATATCGGGGTCCTCGAGCATTGCTTTGGCACCAAAAGGGATCTCATCGCTTGATCTCACTCGCTCTCGGATTTCTGCTTTTTCCACATCCGTAGTGCGTGCCTGGGTGAGCCTTTCGATCTTGAAGTATTTATGGAGCTTGACTAAACCTGCCACTGTAAGGATTATGACCTGGTCGAGGTGTCAGTGGCGACAAGGACCATCACGTCGTCGAACGTACAAAACAGCCGCCGAGGACCTAATGGTTGAGTCAGCTTGCTTCTAGGACGAGGTGGTACATACTCACAAAGCTCAGCTTTGCCCAGGTCGGCCAGCTCCAGAAGAACATGATGCCGGTCACTCTGGGCAGCAGTGAAAAATGTTATGGGCGTAGTGAAGGGCGGCAGAATGTGATGAGGCCCATAGCTCAATTAATGGAATACGCTGCGAAGTGGGCTTTTCGAAAGAACAATAGAAGTGGTGTGTAGAGCGTACCATGTGGTATGTATTCGACCGACTTCTGAGCCGTCGAAATTGCACTTCAACTTGCTTGTTGGGAAGTATCGATATGCAGCGCACTTGCCGCTCCTGCCTCAATTCTGCTTCATGAAATGACGTGAACTCCTTAGGCAGGACAGACCGTTGATGGTGACGAGAAACGACAGAACAGAAGCACCTCAAATGTTGACCTCCAATTCCCGGACTTGCAACGGTTAGGATACAGAGCATTTCCAGTCCAGTGGAATATGCGTCTACATCTGTCTTATATCAAGCTTGGAGACCATAAAGCAGTTGCTCTAGAGGGCATCGTGCCTGCGAATACCCGTTCGCCAACGAGCATTAAGCAGCAAAACAAACCTCGTTTGAGACACTTCCCTTGCACTTACTGAAAATTGCGGCATAATCTCGAAATCATGCAAAGTCAACGTTTCCCGTCAGTAACACAACACGAGCACGATCACATCATCCTCTTCTGGGTATCCAACCGCCCACAAAGCCTTTACTCCTTCCCACGTAAGCGAGAGACATCTGCGCAACACATCTCCATGGCGTGGAACCTCGTTCGTGACACGAGAAGCAGCCTCGATACCAACAATGGACTTGGTACCTGCATGAAATGAAGCTTATGTGATTCGAGGATAGGGAAAGCGTACCGACGATAAATAGACAGTGTCCAGCCAACTTGAACCAAACGGAATCATGCGTGAAGTCCTGCAAGTTGCCGAAAGCGAGATTCTTTGTTTGCATCGACGGCATCTCATCCACCGTATCACTTTCCGCAGCCGGTCTGACGGCTGTTAACTTACCGCGCCGGACTCCAGACGTTGAGAGAGGTTATATACTTGAGGGCTACCACCTAGCCTGGACCAAGTGTATGAAACGGTCTCTTGAAAGATGATGAGTCGCAGCTGCTTCAACGGTCGTCGATGCTAGAAAAGTCTAACTTGGTTAACTTCGTCCAATAGAAAGATGAGCAATGATAGCACCATGGACCAGAGGACGTTGACATGGTAATCGTACGGTATTATTGGGGAGAAGAGGCATGCCTGTGCGTGAATTGCTTGTCCAGCCAGTTGTCCAGGCACATACTGTCAATGGGAGCTCTACTCAACGGTTGGCTACACATATTCCCGTCAAGACGAGCAAACAACAGGGAATCCATCTGTCGATGTGCTCTAGAAAAAGATGAACGATTACATGCCCGGACGGTGACGGGATCAGTCCTCACTCTCCTGATTACTAGCAAAGCTCTCTACAGTAATTACCTAGGCAATATTGCATGAATAAGCTTGGGAGATCCACACAATGATGGCACCAAGAACTTCTAGATCTGCGCTACCCCAGGTACCACCAATGTCTGCTGTGCTTGCCGGAGCGCCAAAGCCGGATTGCCGACCCCTCCAAGTGTTTAATCGTCATTTTGCGAAGACGATGTTGGCGCTACTCCGTAAGGAGATGCATTCGACTCGAGACGCATGCGTGTAGGTAGGTAATGGTTTGACATTCTACACTTCTCTACATATCTGCTTGTCGCGTTGTACCCTCAATATCGTGAGCCGGAAATATTCATCACTACGAGATATACCACTAGAACGCCTGTATCATTCTGCCTCTTCTGTACAAAATGGCACCCTTCAGGATGCCCTTTACTTCCAGGAAGCCCGTAGTCAACGCCGCCGAAATTACGACCGATGGGAATGTGAAGCCGGTAACGGGCAGCCCATACAAGCCTTCGTTGGCACTGGGCATGAAAGAACGTCGTGAAGAGCCAAATGAGTTCAAACTCAGCTGTACGACTTGATTGCCCTTGAAAGATAGAAGCAAGAGCGCTGATGACTGGTACAGCTGTCTCAGGCAACGGAGAATACATGCCGGTAAGCATGTCTACTTGGAGTTTCCTGGGCAGTGCTGACAGCTTCCGCAGCCGTCGCCTCCAGAGAAGAAGTCATTCTGGCAGAGATCACCAACAACGACGGCCTCGTCGAACCATCGAAGCACTTTCAGCGGCAACGAACCATTCTCGATATCTAGGGAATCCTTCGATTCGTATCGCCGGTCATTCGTAAGCCCACCTGCCGAGTGTGCTGGGTACGAGCACTGACTCAAACTTGCAGGATATCTCTGGCCGCTCCCCCATTATACACGCGGATAGCTATACCTCTCGAACATCCCTAGATTCGAGACGCTCCGGCATGTACACTAGATCGTCTCTCAGTGGGGACACGTTCGCACGGCCGCCGCCGATTGAAGACGGCAACGAAGGAGGGTTTGAAGATGTCAAATTACAGGACGACGCCCCACAAAAGGCTAAGAAGAAGAGTTTCTTGTCCAGATTTGGAGAGAGCACCGACGAGCCTAATACGACCGGTGATAGTAAGCACCATTTTTCGCTTTTGCCAGGCCGGAGGAGAGGCCAAAGTGGCACTGGCAGTGAGCTGGAGCCGGTCCGACCAGCAAGCACAGGCAAGACAGAACCGGTAACCCGGTGACCACCGCGAAGATCATGAAATGCTACGAGTGAACGATACACTGCATAGGTGGAGGAGTTTGGGTATCCTTCCAAATTGGAGAGCGACAACAAGGACAGGCAGACTCAAGAGTGATGATGGAGTTTCTCAGCACTTCATGGGCAAGGTGCTCTGGCTCAGTGCTCGCACGAGATAGTAATGCTAATGTGTCGCAAGACCCCTCCACGTTGAGCGTTCCCTCAACCAGCCAATACACTGGAATCGCTGGCTTCCCACTGATCAGCGTCTTACTTATTATACAGCGAACGACCATGTAACGAACACCTCGTCGATGACCCTGTTATGGATTACTTCGTGCATTCGCTCTTGCCGAACACTTTCAAGATCCACCACGCATCGGCTCTGATCAGCTCCTCAAACTAATGACGTTAGCGCGCCACAATCCGCAGGTACCAAGCTCGATCAAGCATGGACGAATCGGTGGTACCTGCCAAAACAATTAGCTTTGACGCCACGGAAGCTTTCAGTCAGGGCGGCTTCTTGCTTCAATCCCAACTTGTAATGGATCTTGGCCATTCAAACAGTCAAAACCAACCAACAACATACAGTAATCTCGGCCCTCAGCAACTTGAATTGTATAACCTTGCAATTCATGTGGCTTTGGAAGATAAACCTTGAAGCTTCAACACCGTCAAGCTGGCACCTCAGAATCACTCTTCGATACATTATCCAATTACAGTCCACATCAGGGTACCAGAGGAAGGAAACCGGACTCCAAGCTATTCGGTACACATACCAGCACCATCAGGGTCGTTGTCTTCGGCATCGTCATTAGGGATGCCCCATAGATCTTTGGCAGTGACAGAAGCAACACCGCTATTATGGCAGGACACGATCCCGCAATCCCGATCTGAAGAGTGCCTTAGATACTCTGACGAAGATGACTACCATGAGCTTCTGAGACACAGAGATGTCTTCGGAAATAATGCTCATGCCCAGTTCTGCGCGCTGACGGGTTGTCCACCATCAGATCCTGTTAAAGACAAGAAATATCCAGCTCCAAAGAAGTCACTTTACGGCCGGACAGTCTCCCAGCTTTCTTCACAACGAATCGCCTACAACTTCAGCGCAGCTCTGAACAACACTCTGCTACTATCTCAAGTAGTCCTTGGCGCGACTCTCACAGCTTTGGGTGCATCTGCGTCGTCCCATATTCTTATTACAATATTCGGAGTGATGAACACGATCATAGCGGGACTGGTCGCTTACCTAAAGTCTCGGGGTCAACCCATGAGGGCTCGGATGTATCGCGACGATCTTGAACGGCTTGTAGACGAAATCGAGAACTCGGAGGTGATGTGGCGAGGCATCAGCGATGGCATACACGGCTACGACGAGATAGACACAGATGAGGTCACGGTACGATCAGAAGTGGCTCGACTAACCCGGCTATACGAACGAGCTGTCCGCCTGAATGGGCAGAATAACCCAGATATGTACATGGCTGGTGCTGGTGGGTTTGACGGGAACACGAGTGGGGGCGTGCGTCCTAGCAGAGGCGGGCCTGGTCTGTCTCCGGGAGCTCAGAACGTCGCGCTACCAGTTATCAACGCTGCAGCTGCACCGCAGCCATCACAAGGGTATTCCGGTCCTGTCGTGCCGCCTGTGTCCAATCCTGAGGACGCAGCTCCTGCGACCAAAGCAGATATGGACAAGCCTGACGACAAGGCAGAAGAGGAGAACAAAGCGGAAATCAGGGGCGATGGCAAGAAGACGTCCACCGGCGGAACAGGTGACGGAGATGGCAGTGTAGCGGAACCATTAGCTTCGAAGCCAGCCATCGACACCAGCAACTCTGCTGCAGCGCCCACTTCCGCTGCGACACAAGAGACAACTCCAAGCCAACCGCAGCCTCAGATGCCTTTGCCAGTCGACGATCCAGATGCCTCGCCTGCTACTGCTGTAAGGCTGAAGCCCAAGAGAACGAAGTCGAATGGAAAAGGGCATGAGACTAGCATCAATGCTCAGAAAGTGTCAGGAGACGATGAACCATGAATTCGTTCTGCAGCTCTTTGGTCAGTATTGAGTACTGATATTGTAAGGCTGGTTGATCTGGATAATGGATTGCTGCATTCTGCTCATCTGCGAGCCTCGTAACAATTGTATGGCCATGTTGCAGTTAGACCGGGAGCACAGTCGAGTTCAGTTAGAGGACCCTGGAGCAAGTAAGACCAGATTAGGCAAGTGGGTCGGCTGCCTCGTATGCTGATTGGTGCTAGTCCACAGGAGGGGAACGGCAAGATCTAGCATCTACACTAACGCGGTCGATTGCATCGCTATGGTCGTTTTGGGCCACCATCACCATGACCTTTTGCATTCATACCTTACACATGGCTCCAAAAGCTATATTGCACTTGGAGCTAGACTCGCGCACAGAGACACTAGATCCTTTCCACAACACCTCTTGTGGTTACTTTGGCAGGCTGAAACCCTTGGTCCATACCTGGTCACTTCATGCATTTCCTGTGCTAGTGCTGGAGTGGCAGTAACAGCTACGTGGAGGGACGGGCTAGAACTCAAAACACACAGCCTCAATTCACTTTCGTCTTTGCGACCTGCTGTGCATCTGTCAATGCTGGTGTGTTTACGATCTTGGTCCAGACAACGGCTGCGATGGTCCATCTTTGGACATTCGTCAAGCGGCAGGCGATAGCTCTTCCGGAAGAATGCTACGCTTTCGCGGGTGAGGTCTTACTGCTCCTGGCAAAAGCTATACTGATGCGGAACAGACCAGGTTATTTATCTTTGGCAGTCAGCCGGCCGGAGCCCAGAGCTGTGTGTCACAAGCGGCACCTTCTCATCTGTATTTGCGAAGCTCGAAGACTGCACGTCGAATTATGGAGCTGATACGACATCTACCGGTGTCTACTCCGAGGTCTCTTTGCTCGCTACGCCATTGAGCTATTGCAGCTCAGTTATCGCCTCTTTCGGGCAGGCCGCACTCGCCAGCAGTCTCGCTTCAGATGCCTCTTCTGCATCTTGCGCGTCTTACGCGAGTGCTGGGTTCACGGCAGTTCTGAGCGTTCTGAGCTGTTCTGTCAGTCAGTATAGCGGATATCTTTGTACATGGTCAGCAGCTAAATCACGCACAGCGTCCAGCGCATCCAGTGCATCCAGTGCATCCCCTATATACCCTCCGACGCCGACCTCGACCATGATCGTGCCGTCTCCAGCCGCTGATGCTGGTATTACTACGGCTGCCATTGCCGGGATTGCGGTCGGCTCAGTCGTCGGTGCAATCATCATCCTAGCTGTGATCATCTTCTTCCTCTGGCGACATGGGCAGAATCGTAGACGGCAGTTAACCGCGGCTGCCGCCATTTCAGAGAACCAAGAACTGACGGATAAAGCACAGCTACACTCAGACGAGTACAAGCCACCGAGAGAAGAGCTCGAGGGTTCGAGGGCACCTCCAAAAATGCGGACGATCGAGGGCCTGCATGAGATGGAATACCACGATCTCGCGGCAGCGCGATCTGAGATGAGTGCGAATGAGGTTGCAGCGTCGGAGCTGAGAGATGAAACGCTCAATAGTCAGGTCACCGGTTCTTCGACGTTGGCCGGTAGCAGCTCGAGAGGGGCTGCGCCGTGAATATAATATATGGTTGCAATATTCTCAAGCACAGAGAGCATTTAGTTACCAAGCCGAGGAATACCTGATGCACAGATACGGTTGCCCGGGCGTTACTTGTGCCTCTGCTACATAAAACTAGGGTGAAGCGTATGCACGAGTACTGCTGTATCGCAGACCGGCAAGCCGCCTTGATCTATTTGACTCTCCGTCTCCGTACTGCATATCAAGGAGACTTGGCTGCTGCCTGCCCGTCCACTATAGTTTGACGTCTCTCCTAAGCTTCCGAACTGTAACCATCTACTGACCCTCTCCGTCGCCCTATACCAGCCGCGCTTGTTCCGCGGCATTCCCCCAGATGGCTGCCCGAGCCAAGGCAGATGCGTTACGTGCGAGACTGACTTCGAGCACAGGCAAACCAGCCCTCGCCATGGCCGCACCCAATCCACTAGCTGCGAAACTCGCGGCTGAGGCTGGTGGATTGACGCAGTATGGGCAAGTGGGTTTGAGCTTTCAGCGTCCTATGCCGTGCCTGACGCTAACATCCTGTCGCCAAACGTACACCTCGAGACAACACGGGCCATGAGCGAGGTACAAGACCTTCCAATCATCGCCGACCTTGATACTGGGTTCGGAAATGCCATCAACGTGGCATACATCATCCCGCGATATGAAGCAGCGGGCGTCTCGGCCGTTGTCATTGAGGACAAGACCTTCCCGAAAGACAGCAGCCTACGACAGATGGACGTCAAGCACTGATATCTATTCCGGAGTTCCAGGGCAAGATCGCCGCGGCCAAAGCCGTAGGAACCATGTTAGTCATCGCGCGAACCGAAGCATTGATCGCTGGCCTGGGACAGGACGAGGCGCTACGACGTGGGATGGCGTATGTGGAAGCAGGAGCAGATGCGATCTTGATCCACAGCAAGGCAAAGACGTCAGACGAGATATTGTCGTTCTGCAAAGCCTGGCCTGGCGACGTTCCCTTGGTGATTGTACCTACGAGCTATCCACAGCTCTCTTTTGACGAAATTGCTCGGCTTACTGATGGTAAGGTCGGCCTTGTCATCTGCGGTAATCATGCTATCCGTGCTGCTGTTACAGCTATGCGGCGTACGATCGATCGTATAATCAAGGATAATGGTATTGCCGGCGTGGAGAGGGAGATCGTACCCGTGTCCGATGTCTTTGCACTTCAAGGTGACGCTGCGATGCGTGAGCTTGAAAAGGAATATCTACGTTAGTGTCGCGCCTTACACGTATTCATACGTAAAGCTTGGAGACCATGCCACGGAGAACCGCCTTTAGGGTGCGAAATGGGACGGTTATTTGTGCACTCGACCATGGTATGTCACGGCTTCAGAGTAGCTAATGCGTACATACCCGTCCTTGGGTCAATAGCAACATCATGCGAATAACCCTCGACGCCTTAGCATACTTTCGGCGAGCTCACGCAGGTGACATGCCTGAGCCGACGTCCGCGAGCTCCGAAATTCGGTAGTAAGCAGCTAGATAGGACCTCAGGCTATATACCCTGCACGCAGTGTTCTGTGGCGTACTCATCGAACCCTATTACCAAGAACTCGCGAGGTTCAACGCCTTCTCCCAACCTGGTCGACCCCAAGCTTCGCATGACCAACAGTCCCGTCTTAAGTTCAAGCCATTCTATACGTTCTATACCGTCTAGTAAGGAAGGGGTATCGACGCCGACACCTGTATGTCGTATTAGTCCTCGTAAACCACACGCCACATCGTCACTAGGGGACTGACTCTAGCTTAAAGTTCAGTGGATTTTTCTGCATCTGGTTCTCTGCAACCTCTGCACCCACTCCAAGCTGCTTTCGCAGCACCCTCTGTAACAGTGTATCAGCGGCGATCCTGTGAAACTCACGCACCGTCCACTTGTCGATCGACTCATGCGTGCATGACCTTATATGCCGTCCGTTGTCACACCCTCTGCAGCGAGGACCAAGAGGGTTCCAGCCATCACATCTGTACTGATAGCGGGAACATTGCGCGCATTCTGGAAGGCTTGATTGCGTCGGTGTCCTGCTTAGATTCAGCGTGGATGATGCCAGCCATTGCTTCAACTTGGTTGTGAGGATGTTTACTTGGTGGTGGTCCCCATGAAAGTTGCCCAAGATGTAGCTGCCTTCTTCTAGTGCTAAATGCATCCAGCAAGCGCAGCCGCTGACTTGGTAGGTTGGTTCGGAGAAGAAAGCCAGTTTGGCTTCTGCGTTGAACGTCTTGCAGGTGAGGAGAATATTGATGCACCTGCGTGCGTCGCGTCGTACCGGCTCGCAATGCTCTCGGAGAAGGGGGCTCCAGATCGTGGCATGAAGTCTGATTTTGAGCGATCCATAGTATTCTTTGTAGATCTGCAGTCGAATATCCGGTGGTAGATCGAGCAGTGACTTTCTGGATGCCATTTTTGGTGCTTAGACTGGAGCTGATTTGATCTGATCTGATCGGTGCTATACTTGGTTGAAGCAGAATGTTTTTGGCATTTCCAAGATGAGCAGCGAATAATTGAAGGAGGTGAGTCTAGTAAACAACACTCTCACTCAAACAGTAGCCTAGTGACAGATTTTTCCTTCTGTACTGAAACGCGTAGCCGATCGAAGCGTGCCTTCAGTGGAACTCTTTCACTAGATATCCTGAGACTGGTTGTGGAGCGATTTAAATAGACCCAAAATGAACATGTGAAAACCTGGCCAAGAGCGCATGTTGATACGAGTTGCCTGCTGTGATATATACCATATGGAAGGAGTTGTTCCATCGCTGGCATACTTGAGCCTAATGTACTTTGACAACACAAACATGGGATGTTATTGCCCGCGCTGAAACCGTTTGATCTTTGTGCATTCCGCTCAATGAGTTTGCGTATGCTCCATGAGTGGAAACTTCTGCTTATGATTGCGGACTACTTGCTCAATGGAGTTCTTTATGCAGTCTTGTCCAGAGCCTTCCCAGCTGCCCACAACAAGTTCAAACAGGCTAAGTTGCCAACCCACCAAGCAAGACTTCTAACATAGGAGTACTTGGCCCTCTCAATAGCCAGATAGGAGACGGTGAAGACGATCCTAGCAGCCGTATAGATTGCACAAGCCCCATTGATCTGAGCGTTGCTAACGCCAGCCACGGTCGCAAATAAAGTCGACGCAACGAAGACAGGAAAATTCTCCACAGAATTGGCGTGCGCGCCTTCGTTGCGTTTGAGAAGGTTGAGCTGTCGCTTGGTGATCTTGCCTTCGGCGACAGCGCGCTCTCCGTACTTGGAAGTGTCTTCTCTTGGGCTTACGTTGTGGTCAATTTTGAGATAGTTCTTCAGTCCTCGTGTGGAGAGAAAGGCATAAGCGAATACAAAATGGAACATGGTATGGTAGGGTGCCAGATTTGCTGCGTCCGAGCCAAGCTTGAGGCCGACGAATTTTGTAAGAGACGACATCCTTAGGTGATTGAAATTAATTTGTGAGAACAAAATAGGTCGTTCGATGGCATGTGATGTTCATCAAGAAACCAAAGGACCAGGAAAGGTGGTCTGGGATGTTAAAGGACTTTGTAGCAAGCTCTAAGCTAAGGGATAGTGGAGCCAGAAATATGCCGTACGAGACTGGAGTCCGAGCCTGAGTTCCTGAGATCTTTATAAGGTTGTTTCCCGGTCGTTGCTTTTCCGAGGTATTATTGCTGCTTAATTTGTAAGAGAATAGCAATTACATTAATCTACGAGCATAACTTCCAGGGCGATCAGAACTCGAGAACGTCGTCCAGTATCTGCACCGTTCGTGCAAAACTCAAGTCCTTAACACCACGCTTCAATCAGAATCCCCTATCCTGCCAAGGTCACCAATTCGCTAAAAGGATAATTTTCACGGAGCCGCCTCGGGGTCTTCCTCCACATTTCCCACATCATCGCTCGCACCCTCCTCAGTTTTCACGTCACCAATCAAATCATCAACCCAACCCACCATCTCCCTATCATCGTCCGTGACTCTCCCAAACTCTAACAACACTCTCGCAACATAGATCTGCATATCGACTTTCCTCAACACCTTCTCTGCCCACTCCTTGCCCGCCATCGCGATATTCTCCGCCTCCTTATCGTGCCCGTCCACCACCCCATCTTCACCACAGACATCCGCCTCACATCCCACGAAGTAGGCAAGCAGACTGTAATAGTCCGAAAACCGGTTGTTCATCGGCACAAAATGTTTCCATGCGATCAACCTTGAATCGTGCCATTCCCGGTATAGAGTCGCCTTGATGGGTAGACTGCGACTTAGCAGGAAAGATCTGTAGCGTCCCGAGAAGGAATTACCGTCGATATCGGGTAAATACTTCATCCGGAACTGCTGGCTTAAGCTCAACCCGAGTGAAACCGTGTATTCCTCATCCAGGTACCAACAAGTTCCCCATTTGGGCATGGGTAAGTCACAGAATAGATCTGTAAACGCAACGTCATTGCGTTTATTTAGCCACTTTGCCAGATTCTTCTGGATAGACGTTGGTAACGGATTGATCGCCGCCTGTTGGTGCGCGGGTGTGAAGATACGATCGTGGTCCCCTGCTTGCTCGAATTTCGTGCCATTTGCCAGCGCGAGGAATCGGTGCCGGTGGAAATGCGGCCAATTCATCGCGTTATGTCTTCCACCTGTGGCAGTGCCACGCCAAATGACCGTGTCCTGCTTCCCGGCCCAGAGCGTGGGATCTCCCATCTCGAAGCGTTCTTCACCATTCCAGTACATGGGAGCGGGGAGTAAGATATCGTTGTTGACTGCGAATTTTGAACCGCCGAACAGTGGCTGTAGGATCTGGGACGTGCTGCCCGTATTAGGAGAGATGAGGGCCCCGTGATATGCTGCAATAGCAGGATCCTGGCATGTGTCTGACCCGAGTGTACTGTTCTCGACAAATTGATGGCTGGTCGTCCAGTTCTTGGAAGAGCTAGACGCAAGCGGGACACTGCCGCTGTTGTGCAATTTGTAGTCGCCACGGATGGCGGATGAGGGTGAACATGCCTCACGCGCGAAAGAGTAGGGCGCTCCCCTATGCCATTCTATGTCTGGGATTTCAGGAGTACTGTCTTCTGGTTCTTCCCACCAACCTTGTACTGTACGGCGAGTGGAGCTTGCTGCTGTTATAGACTTATTTTCATCAGCAATGGTGATGTAGTCCGTAATCTTGGCCCATGGGACCATTACCCGTGGCTCGTCCATACTATTCAAGGGTATGAGCATGTCAGAGAGCATGAATGCGACTTCATCTATCATGCGCTTCCAGATCACGTGCCAAAACCAATCGGTATGTATATCTGTGTGGCCGTTTTTGACCATAACGGCCATACCCAGAGCTCGGGCTTGAGCGCGTATCTGAGCAGGTGGAACAGCCCAAAAGGGTTCGAGGTCGTGGTAGATTTGGTCCCAGAATTCTTCGACGATGATGGCACCGTTATCTCTCGCATACTTGAACCAGAGGTCGAAGCCGGGCGGCGGGTGTCTGCCACGGCGGGCACGGTAAGCTCTGGCGGCCTCTTCCACAGTCTGTGACCGGCTAGCGAGCATGCTGCTGTATCGAAGTTCGGCTTCCCGGATCAAGCGTGGGATAGGATGTTCTTCGTTGTCTACATAATGAGATTCCTGCGCTTCGTGAGCTGAGTCATGACTTCCTTGCTCGTTGCTGTGGTCCGGGACTGCTTGGTGCGCTGACTCAAGGCTTTGCTCTCCATTGCTGTGATCCTGATCAGCTTCGTACGCCGGCTTGTAGTCATAGTTTGCATCGCTTGAGCCCTGATCCGACGAGAATGCCCATTCCACAGTTGGCCCTTCATGCGGATCTGTGGAAGGTCTATAGTGAGGTGGCCTCAGAGCAGAGTTATGTAAGCCAAATGGCGAAAAGAAGTAAAACACCAACAACACGCAGGAGACCGCAGAGATCACCAGTAGATTAGGTCGAAGCATGGTAAATGCCTGTATGCCAGCTGGCTGTGAGTCGTGGCCGGGTTCGTGAATTCCTGTTGTCAGATATGGGTGCGTTGCTCGATCTATGAACGTTGCTGAAAAGAGGATGTTGAAGCTTGACGAACTGCCAGCCTTGTTGTTTCGCGCTTTTGCGAGTATCTGGTCATGATATGCTCATCTACTACAAATGCAGATGAGTGCGCTGATATGCAATTGCAGGTGACAACAAACAGGACCTCCATGGCGAACGCCAGACGGCAGGGATGTTACAGCCCTCTCTCTCCGACTGTTAATGGTGTTTCCTGTATCTAGTAAGGTCGGATGCAGCTTGATTGGCGAGGCCATGCTCGTCAAAAAGGGTCGCTATTCCTGGTTGCTGACAGCACTAGAGCATGCTATGGTTGGCTCGTTGAAGCTCGATAAACACTACACCGGCCCCACTCGCGTAGCATTGTCAGCTCGAGTTCACCTCTGATAGGTGTATTTTTCCCCGAGCTGAAGTGACACCAGTTTGACACTCCTGATATCTGCACGAAGTAGCAGGACGTCTAGGAGCATGAGCAAAGACAATGGATATTCCCATGTGTCAATAGGCCTGGGCCAAAGATTCATGATCTGACTGCCCGATGAGCGCACAACTTTTGCCGCGACATTGGAGGGACGTGGCGGTTAAGCTGGTAATGGTTTGCCTCGGTCGGCTCGGCAGGTCTTTCAGCCGAGCGAAACAGTTGCCTCTTCGTCTCTAGCGGTCTACTTTGGTCGCATTCACGCCTGAGACACTTTCAAACAGTTCGCATTCAGAGTGTTCGTCGATGTTCGAGTATCTGCAAAAGTCGGCACGCGTTCAGGGTTGCTCGAGGAGCCGAGAACAAAAGGCTTGGTCAAAGCACTGACGTTTCTTGGTACCTGACGGCCTGTGAGGCCGATTTTCGCCACGAACTTCGGCCAAACAAAATGTTGGGTTTGTAATAATTCATGAATTGTTACGCCTACCACAAAATCAATGCGATGCCTTCTAGAATGACTAACTTAACGTGCTTCCATCGTTCTTGCCCTCGCCTGTCCCTTTGCTAGTCCTGACGTTGTTTTGACTGTGCAGCAAGCCGCCACTTGGAGTAACACATACGAGATGAGTTCAGCAATCCTGTCAGCAGACGACCTGAACGACTTCATATCCCCTGGCGTCGCGTGTATTAAACCCGTTGAGACGCTGCCGAAGACCGACGACTCAAATCCTTATGAGGTGACCACCGAAGACAAAGTTCAGGCGCAGAATCCCGTGCCAGCCTCGATTTCGTTGACAGACTGCTTAGCATGCTCAGGATGCGTGACATCTGCTGAAGCAGTCCTTGTATCCCTCCAGTCGCATAATGAAGTGCTCAATACCCTCGACAACCACCCGTCCGTCGGTGTCGCGGATCTCGTGGACTGTTCCCGAGATGTTGCACCAGATGCAAAGGTCTTCGTGGCAAGCGTTAGCCCCCAAGTACGAGCAAGCATCGCAGCCACCTTCGGTCTTTCCGAAAGAAGAGCAGGACGCTTGATAGAACAGTTCCTCAGTGGTTCCCAAGGCTTACGGTTAGGTGGCAACAACAACTCGGCTTTCAACTATGTATTCGACACCAATCGCATGCGCGAGGCATGTCTCGTGCTGGGCGCAGATGAAGTGGCGCATTCACTAAGCGGGAAGTCACAAACCAAACCCGTCATAACCTCAGCATGTCCAGGATGGGTCTGCTACGCTGAAAAAACACACCCACACGTTCTTCCACATCTATCAGCGCTCAAGTCGCCACAAGCCTTATCAGGGACCTTGATCAAATCAGTGCTTAGCAAGAGATTAGGTATACATCCATCACAGATATGGCATCTAGCGCTCATGCCCTGCTTCGACAAGAAACTAGAAGCAAGCAGAGAAGAATTCACAGATCGCTGGTGGCGAGAGAGCAACCCATTAGACACCGATTCTACACCGATCCGCGACGTCGACTGTGTAATCACCTCCCGCGAATTTCTCTCTCTCGCATCAGCACGCGACATCAACCTAGCTTCCCTCATCCCTCTTACAGATAAACCACTATCGCACGCCCAGCGGCAACCCTTCCCCGACCCAGCCATTTCTCAATTCCTCCTCAACCACAATAGAAAAGATCCAGGGCAAAGACCCGAAGCAGCAACATCAGGCGGCTACCTCCACCACATCCTCATGACCCAGCAATCTCTGTACCCAGGCAGCAGTATCAAAACCACGCGCGGCCGAAACAACGATGTCACAGAATACTCGCTTGTTTCCGCTGAAGGAAAACCACTCTTGAAATGCGCCCGGTACTACGGCTTTCGAAACATCCAGAACCTTGTTCGCAAACTCAACCCTACGAGAGCCTCGAGAATGCCAGGCGCCGCAAACCGCAGGCTAGCAGGACGTGGCGAGGGAAATGACTACGCGTATGTCGAGGTGATGGCATGTCCGGGCGGGTGCACGAATGGCGGTGGACAGATAAAACTTGAGGACGTGGCGGGTGTGATACCCGAGACCCGAGGGGAGATGGTTGGCGAGAACATTGACAAGACAAGTCCACAGAGTCAGAAGGAGTGGGCTGCGCGGGTTGATGAGGCGTATTTTTCTGCAGAGAGCGAAGACTCGGAAGAGGGGGAGGTGTCGGAGCATGGTGTTGATTTTGACATGAATGGATATACAGGGATGAAAGATTATGAGGATAAACCAAACGGGAATGGGCGAATGAACGATGATGGTTCAGGAGGCAGAGAGGCCATCAATGGTATTGATCCCTTTTCAGTGCGAAATCTCCTGCAACATTGGTCCGATATTGTGGACATACCGCTCAGCACGCTGTGCTATACCACCTATCGCAAGGTTGAGAGTGACGTTGGGAAGTCCAAGAAAGAGGTCAGCAAAATGGGTGATAGTGCCAGGATTGCAGCTATTGCTGGTGCGAGTGGCGGTGGATGGTAATAGAGTTGCCGCGTGCAATAGCGATGCTCTAAAGAGAGTTTGGGGTGTGTTGGTGTGGAGGGACTGGACCAACACCTCTGTAGAATGGAGAGAATATGCTCAGTCTGCTCCAAGTGTCCGGTCTCCAGCCAATGGAGGCACGTCATACTCATGGGGAGATATCCATGGGACCATTGTCTACCCATATCCAATTCTGACCATGGGAAAGATGTCCACAAGGATGGTTGTGTCGCGTTGGTGGAGACATCCGAGCTCGTCGTAAGGTGTTTTGATCCAAAACCGAATCCCGCTTGAGAGGATACTTGTTTCACACCACTAGCCCGTCGAGCTCATCCCGGAAGACCTTGAAGTTGCTCTCTCCCTTTGCATCTAGCACAGCAAATACCAGATCATTCCAATACCCGCCTTGAAACTCTGCTTCCCGCAGAACCTCTTTCCACATACCTGCAGCAACATGTCTCGGGTTACCAAAAGCACCACATCCTAGCGCACCCAGAACGACTTGCCGATGTTTATTCCTAATCGCAGTCCTCAATACAACCCTCATTTTCTCCTTCATCAGCTTCACGTCTTTCTGATCGCGATATGTTGGTCGACCACCAGCATCCTTCTTGAGGAACGGCTGACACACTGCAGCGCAGCTGATGACGCTGATTGCATCTAACTGGCTTGGATCTCGGAAGTCGAGGAGAGTGTGGCCGTTCTTCATATTGACTCTGATGATGAGCACTGTTGGCGAGTAGATGGCTGCATCATCCGGGATAGGGTAGTGCTTGCGGCTGAGTGTTTTAGCCAAGGACGAGCGGTAACAGATTGCTTCTTCTTGTGCGAGGGCGCCGTGTTGCCAGCCTCCGCCTGGGTGGTACGCGTTGGCCATGTTGAGCACTGCGACAGGCTTGTGCGGGTTGTAGGGCAATGCTAGTGCTGCGTCAATTGTGTCTGAATCGACGACGCGCACTTTGGTTGGTTTCAGCTTGGGACACCGTGCTGGATCGAGGGTCTCTTTGCGGCATAAGTAGCTGTCGGTTGTGATGTCGGGCCTCGTTGCCAGTAGGCCGGGAAGGAGCTTCCAGGTTTCTTCGGCTACTTCGGCCAGAGTTTTCCTTCGATCGTCATCTCCGCTGATTGGGTTTACGAGGGGTCTCTTCGTCGTTAGCTGGCCATTCGAGAAGGCGAGGAGACCTTGACGGTGTCGAGGTTTGGCCACTTTCGCCTCCGTCTCCTCGGTCTGATTACCGCCTACTACTCTCGTCACGTCCTGAGCTCTGGAATGCGTGAAGTATGGGGATGAACCGGTCTGGTTCGCTTGTGCTTCCGCTTGCTGACGCCTCCTCTGTGGATGGAGGTTGATCTGAGGTTGTACGTCTTCCATGGGTTGTGACATTGTAGTCGGGGTCTGACAGTCGCCAACCAGGACCGAGAAAGGCCATGGGTAAAATGATGAATCCACTAAGCTTGGCTGTGTCAGCCAGGATCTCCTTTATGAACGATTTCATGGTTGCCTAATTCACTTACATTGCTTGTGAGGTCCTGCCTTGTCTGCCTTGTGAGGGCGTGCTTGCCTAGTTAGTGACGTCTTTGATTCGACAATGCCGTCGTTACTTCAGGAAGGTGGGTACGAGCTTATCGCGATATGCTCCAACCTGCATTAATGCCTGAGGCGGCCTTTGCCTGCACAGCATTCGAAGGGCATCGACAGTCACACGTGTTATTCTGATACACCGCAAGGACCATTCCACGCCTCAACCCTAGGACTCAGGTCATTGCTCATTTGGCGAACCAACGGTCAAAGTAGTATATTGCAACCATGGACCAAGACGATAGCATGCTCTCCACGCCCTCTTCCAATGCCAACGACGACACCTACGATGAGGACAACCTCTTTCCCGAGGCATCGGGTACCAGCGACTCCTACATACCAGCTCAAATCCCTCAGAATGATCACCTGAATGCTGCAGCTCCAGGCGAACTCTCGCCACCAAGAACAGATACAAATACGCAGTCACAAACTCAGACGAATGGCTTCTCCTCGGCGACTCTAGCACTGGACTCAAACGACATCTCGGAGGATGATGAAGCAATTGATATGCAAGGTGAGAGGTCGAGAGGGGTAGGCGTCGAGAATAGCAAGCCTGGTGCCGGGTGGAAGAATAAGAAGACGCAAGAGGAGATGCAAAGAAGTTGGGACAACATTGTGGACAGAGACTTCGACATCAGACAGTTTGGTGATCCGCTTGCTGGGAGGCAGAAGTGAGTGGGTGCTAGGCGTAGTTCTACCGGAGCAAAGAGCCAGGTTTCCTGAATCTGACAGACGGGACATGGCAGATAATGATGGCATGAATGATAAAGAAGCAAATATTATACCGGCGTACTGCGGGATTTGACCACATGGGTGAGGGGAGAAAGGACTCGTAGATTGAGGACTTTCTCTAGAGCTATCGAGAGAAGCCGTCAGATAACGTTCTTCGTGCCTCTTGTGCAAAGTAGTCACATGAGAATTTCTCTTTCGACAACCACCCGCCATGATCCCACTTTGTAGCCCGAAACTCCAGCGCCATGCATCTTGAATTGTCTTTTCTCCTTCCATAGCTTAGTCGTCCAGGATAGTCCTTCATCACCTCCTGCCACTCGGCGCCAAACCGGGCACATTGCTGTACCTCTCATCTCTCTCAGTCTTGAACAGAACCTGACACCAGAACTCCTTCGCATCGCCGTCCCACCAAGTCCAGTATCTGCCTTCCCTCCGATCGATCTCCCTCGCCTGCAACTTGAACCCACAAGTCTCATACGGCTCGGCCGCAACAAGCAGATACTGAAACCCCTTATCTGGATCCTCAATCTTCTGCTCATACGCGCTCATGAACCGCACCCGCGGCTGCACACCAGGGGCAATCTCAGGATACAACAGCTGGAACAGTAGCCCGGCCTGCCGCGTCAATGGATCCCGCACTTTCGTAATCTTGTAGCCAGGCCGTCCGATCTTGACGATATTCTTGCGCACTTGCACACCAGGCATGAATCCACCGTTGAGCAAGGCATCTTTATTCGCGGCTTCTTTCTGCTCTTTCGCTGCGCGGCGTGCAAGGTTCGTCTGGTGCTTGCGGCCTTGGGTGTGTGCGAGATATGAGCCGTCATTCTGGTGGACGGTAAGACACAATCGGCACTCGAAGCTGCCGACGTGGTTGCGGAAGAAGTAGGGGTCTTTGTCGAGATCTATGGTCTCGAGGGCGAGCTTTCGCAGACGTTCGCGTCGGTCGGCGTTTGTTGCGCTTTGAGAGGCAACGCCACCACCACCGAACTTAGACCCGGCTCTGTTCTGGTAGTCCATAGTTGTGCTTGAAGTGTAGGGATTAGACACGCGAGGTCGATGATGTGTGCAGTGGAAGAAGTTGTGAGCCGGGAATCTCCAGTATCGAAAAGTTGTTCTCCACAGATCTTCGCCGCATAGAGACGGTACTAACATCATGCCGAAAGTGTACTCCGTAGCACGTGTTTGTCAAGTGAGACATCTCTCTAAACTCTAGGACCTGAGCTCTTTATCGTAGTAAATGCTATGTAGACCCATCTTCATCCTTCGCCAGCTGCTGGTCAGCGAGATTGTTCCAAGATGTCCTCCCATGACCCGTACTACGCCCATCCTACCTCCCCAGCTGGCCCACCACCACCACCTCCCCCCAAGCCGTACGGGCAGGACTCGAGCAGGACAAGCACACCGTTAGCCTCACACTCCCCCCAACAACACAGATACTCCCAACAGCCGCCACTACCACCGCATCCATCTCAAGCACAGTCGCCTCCTCCACAACCGCACTATCAGACTCATCTACCACAGCAACAGCACTACCATCCACAGTCCTCTGCACCACCTCCACCTCCTCATCCACAATCCCAAACGTATCACCAAACACAATCAGGTCCATCCCTCCCTCAAACCTTTGATCTCCCTCCAACCATAACGAAACACACGACCCAGGACCTCTCCACACTCCTGTCCAACCCAACCCTCACAGCAGCCCTCGCGCAACAACACCCAGCATACTACTCCTCAATTCAACCACTTCAGTCCCAGATCACCTCAAATATAGCCCTCTCGCAGCAGGTTTCCGGCTTAGAAACGCAACTCAAGCAGCTGAGAGTACAGACCACCCAGCTCATGCTGCAGCATACCTCTCTGCAGACGCAATGGCGCAGAAAACAGTCCGACATGGACCAGGCACTTGCACCGTGGGGTCCCAGGGCCATGTATCAGCGCCTTGTGGCTGGCATCAATGAGCAGGAGGCGCTGTTGAGGGCCGTTTATGAGAGCTTCTTGGAGGGTGGTGGTGAATCGCAGGAATACTACGGTGGCGGAGGCGTTGGCGATGGGAAGGCGAGTGAGAAAGAGGTCACGGAGTGGGTGAAGAGGATCAGGGAGGGGACGACGGTCTTGGAGAAGAGAAGGGAGATGAGAGCTAGATGGGACGAGGGACGGGTCGGAGGTTGGAGATGAGAACGCGTCATGGACGAACACTGAAGATACTGATACCGACAAAGACGACAAGAACGAATGAGCAGAGCCAAGGCAACAATATCATTGAGATCGTTTTAGGGTGGTCGACATGACTATGAATAAGCTGTCATAAGCTTTGCACCAAACACCTCAAACACCTTGCTGCTTAGGGACAATGAGACCAAGAACCACCTCATATCAGCACGAATGCACCACCGAGAGCAATGAAGCCAACTGCTACTGCAGTGAGCTGGACCTGCAAGTTGTCGGCAGCATTGGGCCATTTCCCTTTCAGAGCTTTGTTAACCCGCCTCTCGCATTGACCGACGTCGTTGCACGCCTCCTCTAGCTCGTCAGCCATCATGTGTTTCTGATCTTTGAGAGCTTTAGATTCCGCTGCCGCAGCTGCAGACCTTGATGAGACAGATGACATGGCTGAGATGTATGCAATGTGGTACGCGGCTGCAAGACTTGGTGGATAGTCCGTTGCGGTTGTTGTCAATATTGTTGATCCATCACTGACGGTGGTGCCAACTCCTGGAACGACGGTAGTGGCAACTGCTGGAACAAGGGTCGAGACAACTGCTGGACTGACGGTTGAGACAGCTGGTGTGGCTTGCATGGTCATTGACGGCACCGAGGTGACGTAGGCACCGACGTATGCTTGGTCCTCGACATTTCTGAACAAAGTCAGTAGCTAGAGGGTATGTATCCAAGTGCACTTACGTTGCCGATTGAGCGGATGCTGCAGTGCTGATGGCAGCGATGACAAGGGCTGAGAACTGCATGTTTGCTGAGTCTTTGAGTGACCGGTTTGAAGAAGCTATTTGAATGCTTGTGTGGAAGACGATAGACTCTAAAAGTGCTTGAGTACCAAAAAGCCTGTGGTGTGCTATGGTATGTGATGTGAAGAAGAGATAAAAGAGAAGTTGAAAAGCCGAGCTGCGGCGAAAAGAAATGGGATTCGAAAAATGAGCGGCGACTTCCTCATCGACGCTCCTTCCATGACTCGGGGCCGGGCTTCAATGACGGAATTGCTCGGACGACCATGACGCCAACACAAGACAGCCACAAGGAAGGAACGAAGGTACGATGGCGCCCTCCGGATGCGCCTTGTGCCGAAGCTCAGCATGCATTTACGCACATTAACATCACAACGAGTTTGTTGGGAGAAAGTCCAAGTGCATAGCAATGTAGTATTTTCTTGGAAGCGACGCCATGGAGGACGAGATGAAGGGGACACAGCATTTGTACCGACCCAGGCTCAGAATACCCATCTCCATAAGAAGGAGATTCGCCTTCACATCTATGAAACCTTTCAGAGTGCTTTCGGAGCGCAAGCACTACTCCACCAACCCGCGAGCATGGCGTTCCTACTACAAATGTGTGAATGACATACACTATCCAGCACAAGATTTCTGTGCTTACATGAGTTCCTCAAGCGCAATGTTCTGCCACAGACGTCCTGCAGATGATCGAGATGGCCAAGCCCGATAAACAGAACACGTTTTCGAAAGAACATTTGCAGGCTGTAAATTTCTGGACTGGACGAGGCCTACAACAAAACATTGGCCGGTGCAGCTCTTGACCAGCTGTGCACGGTCCAGAGGCGCAGAGAAGTATATCGGTAAGAGACGTTCAATACCCAGTTGTTATGGGCCGAGAATGCAAAGGGGAATTCTTATTCCTGTCAACGTGCGCACAGCACAGAAACCGATGAGATGATCTGATTAGTGCGCGATGAACTTCGCACGGATCAAATCGGACCAGCAAAGAGAACATTGCATGTGTGGTTCGGTGTGCATATTAACTTGCAACACTTGAAGGATTCAGAAGTTCGAGAGCTCGGGCCATAAACATATCTGCTTCTGCTTATGCTGCTCGACTAGACTGCCGAACACGAGCAGTTCCGGTCGACGTTCGGACTCCCGGACGGCTGGATCCAGTGAAGCGGGTGGAAGCTGTGGCACAATTCAGACATACTGCTTACAGTATGTTTACAGTGAAATCACCTTTCACAACCAGATGAGTTGACTGACAGTCCGATCCAGATTGCTGAACGCGAGCAATATAGGTAAACAAGGAACACAATACTCAACCAAGGATATAGAAGTCACGCTTGAGGACCGTGTGAGAGTTCTCTGCGCATGGTTTTGGATTGCATTGACCTCTGTCGCATCTACCGACACTGAGACTTGAGACGCCGGATGCACGCAGAAGGACAATCACCTACATGAAGTGAAAAGCTCACAATTGAGGTTCGTTCCAGCACGTCAAACATTAAGCGAGAGACCAGGCAAGTGGTGCATGCTGCTGAAGCCCTCAACGAGTTCGATTCTGCCAGCTGCTTCATCGAGCGACCGAGACGAAAACGCATCTCCGACTCGTGTAGGTATGCAGGAGCGGCGTTTGACCCTCCGAAGGAAATCCTGGTTCCGACACGCAAACTCGGCGAGACAAACCTTGCATCATGTCCGAAGCGCCAGGTCTGGCTTGCCGATCACTACACCCGGCACTTTGACAAAAAGGTCCTCTCGTTTCTGCAGCGACCAACGGAGTACGGGCTCGGGACAGTGTCCCGCGGATGAGCTAGAACGGCTCATGCTCGAGCACGCCAATCGGACAACAACAGGCGGGCGCTTTAGCTTCCCTTGGGCCACATGGCTGCTGGCTTGGCGCGAAACTTTTCTTCAAAACTCTTTTTGCGTTGGCCCCAGCAGTACTGGTTTTACGCCCACAACCACAATTCGGCGCGCCCACGAAGCCTAAAAAGCTTTGCAAAGGCGAGAACTTTGGTTCCTACAAGGATTTACAGACGTGACGTTGTCCTGCGTCTGATAGCACTGGACGGGATATGAGTACCTGATCCTATGAGTTACCGCCGCGATCGCTTGGTACTTCATTGGTTTCACCTTCGGGGACATGCAACCCAGAACCTCACGTCGCGTCCCATCAACGTACTCGAAGAGCTTGCAGCTCTAGCGCTGCAAACACTTTAGGCGACGGATACCGGTGCGGACGGAATCTATCGGTTGAATTGCGCCTCGGCTGAATGGTCGTCAAATCGGCTTGGCCACGCTGGAACTGCAATGATTCTTATCTATCGGTACCTTGCCCCGCTTGCTACTCGGTACCAAAATGTGCTGGACCCTACGAAGCACGATCAGGCTTCTGATCTTACCGTAGTGTGCTTGAGTGAAATGTGGGCTGGGTTGGCATTGGATTGCAGCATGAGCGACTCTCCCGGACTCTGCTACGCTACGCCGAGATCTGACGCAACAACAGAGCTTGTCCCCTGCAGATTGAAGACGTCTGCAGTATGTGGTGTGCGCTTGAAGCATAGTCCGAAAGACCTCTCGACCAAGAGTGTCTATCCGCTTTGGATACCTGCACTAGCAGTATGCGTAGCCGACGACGAGATGGACTCCGAGTGCCTGTCCTTCGCGATGCAGCCTGATAATCACGAGGGCTTCGACATATTGAGGAGGTCGGCAGAAGCGCAGGCCTCGGACCGCATTCGTTGACTACGGACAAGAAAGAGCTTAGCCTGGCAAGAATGCCATAGGCGAGCAGCATGTCCGTGGTAGCAATTGCTAGTAGAAGCAATCGGAGTGACCATTGCAGTTGTGATACTGAGAGTTGCAGTAGGCATGACGAAACATACGCTACATTGTGACCGCTGAAGAATTGACACCCATGCCGCACTACTGAACACGTCTGCAAGACTCCATCATAAGGGTAGGTATTCACTTAGTGTCGCATGGCAAGAACAACCAGCCCTCTCAATTCCATCGAGTCGGGATAAGGAGCAGAGATTTGCAACCCGCAGATGGATCGCGTGCAGACACCGGATTTGTGACTGCCTGCAGAAGATCGAAATCAAAGTTCGTGGTATTTTGCAGACCTACAAGAAATTCTCAGACTGGTAAGTCGCTATGGTGGGTTTGCGCACTTTCTTTTCACCTCCGTACCTGACGAATCATGCCCACGGGGGCGACCGTACTACTCAACCAGACGTGCTGCGCTCCACAACATGTGACAAGTCATCAAACCCACTCAGAACGAAGTAAACCTTGGACAGCAGTGGTACTTGGCCGCTGTTGCGAATCTATATTGTCAGCACGTGAGTACACGCCCGTTTTGAGGAATGGTCATGTAAGCTGGAATACCCAAGAAGTCGACAAGCCTCTGTTCCTGGCGCCAGACCAACCTGGTGCCTAGACTCAACGGCTCGAGTGCGGCACCATTTCAGCCAACAAACGTTCCAGCCAATCAATGGAAACCGGTACCTGGAGCTTTCAGTTGCTGTTAGCGCTGCCGCGGAGCAACCGCCTCTGGAGCCTATACCACATAAGCGTGGCTTCACCTGCATTAGCTCAGGTACGGTGCAATTTTGACCTGTGTCCAACGTTTGCGCTCCTAATCTGATTCGGCCTCACCTTCGACACCCACGAAATTCTGAACAAGATGCATGGTTATGTCGTGCGCTTACACAGACAGTGGATGTTTCAAGCACTATGGTCCACTCTGCTAAAGGCAAAACCTTCTCCAAAGGATTGCCGAAATATCTCGTTCTGAGCTCCACGCAGGCCCTGTTCAGGCGCAAGGTGAAGCCGAACCCAACGAGAAATCCTTGATCCTCCTCCGTCGGCGAGTGGAACCTGGCCAGCCATGACCGGGTCCACAAGATTGTGGCTACTGTGATGGGGAAAGAGAAAACACCATCATAACAATACATATTTAAGATGCTCCCCCTAGGCCTTTTGTGTCGCGTGGCTTTCTCTTTACTCACACACAATCATTGGCAATCGTTCCAACATCGAGCAGGTCTCTCAAGCAGCATCAGTCCTTTGCTGTACAGTCCTTATCGAACCACATTCTCTCTCAACACACGACAAGATCCACGTCACTGCCTCTCACGAGACACAGTCCTTTCAAATCCAATATGTTTTACTCAACAGTCGCAACCGCAGCAATGCTGCTCACCCTTGCACCATCAGCTTTGGCCGTTGGTAACGCCAACGTTGTCAACAACTGCGGAATCCCAGTGTACTTCGCTTCCGTCGCTCAAAGCGTCCATGCGGACATGTCACTACTGCCATCTTCGGGATACTCAGAGTCCTATAGTCTCCCCGACGTTGGTGTCTCCATTAAACTTGCACCAAACGAGACCGGCAGTGTGACTCAATTTGAATTCACCTGGGCGGACGGTAACATCCACTACGACATCTCCAACATCAACGGCAACCCGTTCGCCTCTGGTGGCATGCAACTCACTCCTTCCATGTCAGGCGCCGATGGCTATCCTACTTGCCAGCCTGTGACATGCCCAGCTGGCGCTACCACTTGCACTCAGGCATACAACTTGCCAGATGATGTCCGCACCATGGTCTGTCCGGAAGACAGCGACCTGACCATGGTACTGTGCCCAGGTGGTTCCATGAAGCGAGAAGTTGAGTTCCATGGCCACTCTCACCGCATGCACGCTCGTCAGTTCAGATAAATAGCATCGACATGCTAGAAAGTCTTTTTCATGTGCGCAGCATGGTCTGCAGCCACTTGTCAACATGGACTTGTATTCTAAGTCAGTCCCTACGAGACATCAGCCGGCGGCCCAACTCGTTTTGGCTGGTGTCACATCGTTATCCCTCGAATACAAGTCCACCTTCATGATCTAGACGATTACGAATTTGAAGCTTCCTGCAAGTTTCCCGTGGAAGCTATCAATGCTTCGAACAGGCATATACGCCTTGTCTGTTCGCTTGATGAACTGATACCCCAAGACATTACGACGACCCTATGATAGACGGCCCTGGCGGTAGGGCTATGAACGGCGCAAGATACACATGAGACAATAGATGTGGTGGATATGCAATTACTTTTTGGGGGTTTCACCAGTTCGTTGGCCTTTGTGCCACGCAATCGACATGTCTTGCAAGGCAGCCACTTTTCTATCCTTCAATTCACGTTTGGCTGGCTGAAAGCAGCATGTGCAGATTCTGGTTGGGATCACCTGATGACGAAAACGAAAACGATACTTACATTTCTTCCATGGAGGCTTTTGTCAGACCATCTGGGTGACCAGCATCTCCTGTATAGACTTTCATTTGACACTTCTTCATAGCAAGGCATCTCTGATGCTCAGCTGAATACATACACTTGAAAAAACTACCAATTTCGTACATCCAAATGCCTTTCGTTGTGCGACTCGTTGTTGACAGCACACAATCTGGGAAGTCGTACTCCAGCAGACCGTGGGGTTGCTTCTCTCAATGACAAGCGATCATGGTGCTTCAGAAATTGGCACTCGACGATCCCAAAGTCTGGAAGCCACAAGGGTAGCCGGAATCCGCCTATCGGACGCCGAATCCGGCAGCTCGCTTAACACCAACTGCAGCAATAATAAACGATGATCCCAGTGGGTGCTCCTCTTAGACCATGGAATCATTTCCGGCTCGAAGAAGCAAACACAATCCTACAGTTCCCCCAAGCATCATTTCTCGCTTTGTTTACTCCTCGACCGACAAGTTTCCATCATCGTACACCTTGCTGTTCCTTGGCTTCTCGCCCTGAAGTGTTAGGCCTTCTCGCAGACATGTCTTCGACATGAAACAGCGCTTATGCAAGGTACGCGAGCACTCATCGCGGCTGAGGCGTCCTCCTACTGCCACGTCGAGCTTCGTGACGCGTCGTACTCTGCTAGGGGCAGTAGAGATGCTCCTTCCCCTTTCTGCTCCTCTCCGCATGCATACGACTGACACCTTTGCAGGCAAGCACTTCTCAAACACGAAACATCGATTATCTGCGCTTTGGTTTGTCTTTCGTGTCTTCAAATCCTCCTTTTCGACTGGTTGTTCGTCGGGCGCCAATGATACAGCAAGACCCACCAGCGCCAGTTGAAACCAGAAGTGGTCCAGATTCACTTTCCAACTGCATAGTCTAGATCACAGCACACGTCTCGCGCTTCGCTCCATGCATACCCTGTGCAACGAGATAGCCGAATTCAGAGATCTTGCTCGCCATTTAGACAGATCGTTTCACAACACACTATCCACTTGCAGAACATGATCATCCTTACCCCTTGCACGACGGTTATTCCTCGTCGCAGCCAGCCAAACTTGGCTCATTGCATTCCCAACTTGGACACAACGGTCTCGTCGGCTACCTAGTGACTATTATTGACTTGTTTCGTGCGATGTGCTGAGTGCTCCATGCGTTGTCCGCTTGACCGATCACTACTGATACGTGCCGGTTCTTCGCGCAACTCCGACCACCAAAGTCAATCGTAGAGCAACAATCGATACACTTTCTCGATGCCTCGGGACCATAGTTGTAGGTACACCACCCGGGCTTTGCTCGCAAACTCTACGGGTGAGATCGGGAACCCGCGCATGCCCGATGCTCGGACTAAGCAACCATATTGTGTTTGACAAATGCCTCAACGACGGCTATGACCAGATCTACACCTCGAGGCGTGGGTACGTGGACACAAATGGCGACACATACTAGTAGCGAAAGGTGCTTTCTTGCCTGGCGAACATCTGGACGATCGAGAGCTCGCCAGGAACTCAATCATACTGCATGATTAACATTCTGACAGTGGTATTCATGTAGTCGAGGTTCCGTACGCAACCAACATCTCAGTAGGACTATGCTATCTTGACTTGATCTGCTAGGGTTCTCCATGCCTGTACCTCATTGAGGGTATGGAAACTGCTGCCAAAGGATATCCTAATACTCTCGAGTCCCTCTAGACCACCTGCTCTACCTTAATATTGGGCAAGCACGCCCCCCTGCCCTCTACAACGAAAACAACCCTTCCTGAAGGTGCTGTGAAACCCAATGTTCAACAATCGGGCTGTACCTGTACCTGTGCTGCTGCCCATGTTTAGATGCTATTAAGGACCTCAGTGTCAGATTAAATTGGTTCGATCAAACGGACTCCAGGGCGGCCTCCGATAGCTCGAAATTGACGTTGTGATCTTCTCGTCACGGTCTAGGGAGGATCGAACATGGTGCTAGCCAACCCATACCCAAACAATACTCACGACAACATCTAAGCCCATCTTCTCCGCAGCCTCGTATTTGAAGCTCCACATGCCGTCCTTCTCATTGTTCCAATATGCTCCTGCTGCCGAGTGCATGCCTCTCCGACCTTGACTTTGGCCGGTTGTTTCGTCAACGTTACTGCTTCTGTGTTGTACTATTGTGCTATTCACGACGAACTTATATCTCGACTGCGAAGCGGAGGCTGGTGCACCATTCGCGGTAGTGGTTTGTGTCTCGCCGACGAGCTCGGAGAGGATGGTGTTAATGATGGTTGTGTTCCAAGACTCGGTTTTGGAGTGGTCGTAGAAATTCGTGGAGGCGAGGGCTGTATCACATGCCTATGGAAGATCAGAGTCAGTACGAGTTTGAGTTTTTCGACCGAACTCGAGGAACGTCGTTCATACCTCGACAGTAATCTGCTTCAGCTTCTCGTATGGTAGCGGTGGTTCAGCTCCCGGGGTAGCCATCTTTGCCCAGACGCCTAAGCCTTCGTAGTGCTTCTCTCTGTATGATGGGTACCTTGTGATCAGCTCGTTCTGAGCTTCGAGAATTTCCTGCTGTGCTTCTGTGATCAGGCAGCTGAGAGGCTCCGGTTCAGGTTGTGGAAGAGGCTTATCGTCGTATATGGCTGGTAGGGTATGTCGGCGCACCGGGATTGTGGTGACCTGCAAGTTTACTGATTCGCTGGTACCTGATCGATCACGATGCAAGATAGTCTCTGCGGCTTCGGAATAGACAGTGGACGCAGTGGACGGACGCTCGAATTCGGATGGCTGCGTTTGAGGTGGCAGTGTTTCGTTGTCGAGGTCAGGAAAGAGATAGTCACTTCTGCGGTGTTTGTCGAGGTCCTTCTGGGGACTGTTGCGATGCCTGGTGTGGAGATTGAAGGTGGATGCTTTTCGAACCAGTCGGCGACGGAGCTGAGTGAGCGAATGCTGTTTCTCAACTTGTTCTTCTCGTTGTTGTCGAGCTGCTGCACTGGTCTCCGACTCAACTGCTGTCGAGAGGTCAACACGGCTCTTTCGACGACTTCTAATGCTGCTGAAGTGTTGGAACAGCCCTGTACCCGACGAGGGGACTTCGTTGTTTACACTAATGTCGTTGTGATCTGGTCGAGCTGAGATGACCGATTTGGACTTCCGTAGTAAGGTCGCCATTGGTACCACTTACGCACTTTCGACGCTCGGCCAATGATGTGCTTTCGTCAGAGCAGGTGCTTGCTGGCGGGGCTCTCCAAGGACTTTTGCCGGCTTGCGCTTCAAAGTTGCAGAGTGCAGCGAGTGCTCGACAGAGCTTTTCTTTTGTTGCATGAACAGGTTCCCTTGATACGGTTTGTAGCGATACAGCAGAGCGTTGCAAGAGCATTTCTTATATCCCTGTCGCAGTCTTCCCATTGAGTGAAAGTAGCAAACTTGAGCTACGCTGCTCCGAACTATCGTGTCGACATCTTCACTACTGCAGCTGTCCGCCGGACCTTTTGACCTCGACCGATCTCATCTAACCTGAGACACGAGCTCCCGATATAAAGCTCAGATACCTCGAGACGACCGCAAACAACGGGTCATTAACACTTGTACATACACGCGATTGTCGAAGCTCGAACGTTTCCAAGAACAGGGAGTCCCTCCACCTCAGCCAGTGAGCCCAGTAAGGCAAGACACCTCGTCAGGTACAACACGCTCGGGCAACTAGGAAGGCTCGGCGAGCAACACCTTGCGTGAGACTCTTGATAAAGCCATTCAACGAAGGGAAAGACGAAGATTCGAGGTTCAACAAGGCGAATCATCCCAAGCACCGACCAGTGTTATCGCTTCAGAAGTTCGTCCAAACGGCAAGCTTGTTGTCGTCACACCGCAGTTTCCAGCTCAGCCTTCAACCCACCCAACACAGTCTTCATCTGCATACAGTACCGGCAGGTCAAATTTCTACCATTCCATAAGCAGAGCATCAGACTATCTCAGCAATTACTCTCTGTCTACAATCAGAAACAAAGACACTCAACACAAATACGGCTCACTAGACACCACTGTCTTCGGCGAAACAAGTCCAAACGACAACGACATGTCTTCCCAGCCGCTCCTCCAAACTGCACCGGGTACGTCTCCACACATCTTTGCTCGGTCAAACGGCTAACATCATCTTAGGCAAGCGCATCGCCCTACCAACCCGGGTAGAACCCAAAGTCTTCTTCGCTAACGAGCGAACCTTCCTCTCATGGCTGAACTTCACCGTCATCCTAGGCGGTCTAGCTGTCGGCCTTCTGAATTTTGGCGACCGAACTGGCCAGATATCTGCCGGGCTTTTCACGCTCGTGGCAATGGCAGCTATGGTATATGCCCTGTTCACGTTTCACTGGCGTGCGAAAAGTATCAGGCAAAGAGGACAAGGTGGATTCGATGATCGTCTCGGACCTACTGTTCTGGCGGTCGCATTGCTAGCGGCCGTGATTGTCAATTTCGTGCTGAGAGTCGTGAAGGACCAGGACTGAGTAGAGCGATGCTTTCACAGCAAGGGCAGCTTGTACAGACCGACTAACGCTGTCCATACTGCGATGAATGCTGCTACGTGATCATGAATGGGCTGAAGCCTGCGTACCCAGTACGTGGAGGAAATTCTCGGCAAGTTGAAGCTCAATTCATACAGTGAAGCAAATGGTCGCAGCAGGTGGTTACAGTATAGATATATCGTAGGATACCAGTACTGTCATACCTCGGGCCAGATTTGCCAGATTTGGTTACCCTTGCCGGGCAGATCACGGAAGCCCTTCAATATGCGGCTTGAGCCGTTTCACGGATGAATTTCTATCCTTTCTCCTGAAAGCAAACCTCCCGTGTAGGCACCGCCAGAACACGCAAAAGCGCTCGTACAATGACACCAGGCCTGGAGCTAAGGTACAGTCAGAGTCGAGCGTGAGTGTCTCAGATCACATGGTAGTGCGGTTAGCTCAACCACGTATTGCATAAAACACGCATCAATTCTATCACTATCTATCTCACGAATCCTGCGCATCGTTACAACCAATACTTGCTAACTGTTACTGCCGTGGCCTACCAGACCACGTGCCAAAATGTGTGTCCGTTCCGTTGCATGTGAACTGATGCCACTACCGAGACCAGACCTGGCTGCTTGGATGAGAATCGGGACCGAAGGCTGCCGAGTACCGTAGCAGATATTGCACGTCTGTACCGTACCACAGTGTAGTCTTGCGCCATCAAGACTGCGAGGATGTCGTGGTCGTTGAACCTCACATTCTACGAGGTCGCCACGGTTTAGTTCCTGTCCGTTTCGGATCGCATGTGAGATATTGTGACAGAGTTCTTCTCCTGCTACCGGACTTGGAAATGCTGACTAACAGCTGAAACGGGTTATGTGGTTGCGTGTGGGTCTTGTCCGTTTGAGACGGAAGAGTCGATACTTGCAGTGGTGCGACAAGTGTAGTGGAGACACGATATCTGAATACTGTAGGTGTTGTGGGCCATGCGGAACATCTTGGTTCTGTGTGCTCTGTGAGGAATTTTACTGCAGTGCTGTGCGTGACGGATTGTACCATCGGCGAGTCCCGGAGGCATGCGTGCTTGTGTGGGTCCGCTCCGGCATGTTGAGCAGACTTCAACCTAGACGGTGGACATCGTGGGGGTATCCGGCGAGTTTCTGACAAGCAATGTGGCCCTGGAGCAACGTTGACCGTAAGCAAGACCGGTGAGCGGATCTGGCACGAACGGCCTGTTTGTGAGGGCTGGTGATCAATGCTAATGCTTGGTTCATCGAGTTTTTTTGCTCAAATATAGACTGGGACATGCTCCAGAAGCATGCTAAATTGCTTGTCAATAGATCCGGACGCCGATCATAAAAACTGGCTTTCGTACCAAGTGGCATATAACTGCACCATCTAACCAGACTTCTAGCCACGCGCCATCACAGCCCACTAGTTTGTTGTTTGATCAATGCTGAGACACTCTAGGCAGCCGCTCCCGAATAGTCATTCAATGCGACACAAACAGCCCCTCGGTGATGGCCGGAATACTGCCTGATGACACTCGAGCTTGCAAGCTCCCACAATCTGGCGTAGTGGTCACTGCACACGGTGACTAGATACGCGCTGTCAGCAGAGAAAGCGCAGTCCCAAACCCAACGTTGATGATTTTCTAGAGTTGTTTCGAGCGGCAAGGGCCGTCTGTGCGTGATGATTGGTTGCGGAATCTGTGAGTTGGGGAGATGACCGGTTGATGCGCTTCCTGCGGAAAGTGACGAAATGGTGCTCGACTGGGAGGGCAACTCGTTCGTGCTCGAGGTGTTCGGGCGGATAGACACGGAACTGCTGAAGGTGGTTGTGGGCAAGGAATGGGAGGTTTGAATAGGTGTCTGTGGCGAGGAACCATATTCTGTCTCCTGATCGAAGTCTTCTAGGCCTTGAAAATTAGGGTCCACGCGCCAGACTTTGACGGTGTGATCTGCTGAGCAAGTTGCTAGCAGCTTGATATCTGGCGAGAGGAGGAGACGAGTGAGATATTCTTTGTGGGCTTTGAAGACGCGGCATGGAGCAAGTGAGGTCTCGTTGTTCTCCTGGTACATCCGCCAGATGTAGACATCGCCATGGTTGTTTCCAGCTGCGAGAAGGGAACCATCATTGGCGACACTAACGCTCGAAACCGAGACATCTTCGGCAGGTATTAGCTGGTGAGTGCACTTGTCAGAACCAAGGTCGAAGACTCGGACGTTGCCTCCTCTATCAGCGCTAACAATCTCGCCCTGGTTGGGATGTATGACCACATCATTGACCGGATGACTATGTGCGTAGTTCCGCTGTATGTTGCCTGTCCTCGTGTCCCATACTTTTACTGTGGAATCTTCTGAGCTTGTTACCATCCATTTTGTATCTACGTGGAATGCTACCGCTGTAATATTGTTGCTGTGGCCCTCGAAGACCATGATCGGAGAGGGGTTGGAGGACTTAATGTCGTAGAGGCGAACCATGTGCCGGCCAGCGGCGGCCAGGTATTTCTTGTCTGGCGTTATGCATAATCGGTTGACTTGAGATTCTGGGTGTTGAATTGTTCGACTGCAGATGCCTGACAGGGCTTCCCAGAAGCGGATGGTGTGGTCATAACCGGCTGAAACAAGAAGGCAGTCAGTATCGTGCGTAGCTCGTGTTGCAAGCTCGGCTGAGAGCGATAGAATGCGCTCGCGTGGGAATTCGGTTGTCTTCATCGTGAGCTGACATGAACCGATGGGCAATGGTGCGGTGAGCGTGGCATGGCGCTCAAGGGAATAGACGCTTGACTCACCTGTACAGAGAATCACGCTCATCTCTTCGTTTGCTTGCTACAAACATGGAAACTGCCAGCAATAGGCAGTATGGCACTGCGACTTCAGCTTCTAATGTCCTTTCTTGTCCAAATGCATCAGGTTTCGCTGGGATTGTCACTCAAGGCGCCAGAGACGCACGAGCATAATAGAAGTTCAAGACATGTTCCAGGGTTGCACGTTTACCATGAGTGGTTGCGCAGCGCTGAACCAGAAATGAATGGAATTGAATCTCTATCGAACTCGCCTACTTGGCGTCTCATTTGCATCTCCAAAATGGTCCACCAGTTCAGCTTACTAAGCTGAACCAGCAACGCCCCTTTAACCAGCCATTTGGGGTAAACCGGAGCTGGATGTCCATACACATTGCATGTATTATCCTGAACGCACACTTTCATGGTCGAGCACTTTTGCGTAGTATAAAACCTTTTGTAAGAACGCAGCTCTCACCTTATAAATTTTTCAGGTCCTCACACGGACGTAGACTGCCCCGTAAAGCCGAGCAAGTCGCCGTCGAGATCACCGACGACGACACAAGCCTTTCCACAAGGGCCGAACCACATCCTCGACTTGGGTAGCCCTGCCATTAAACCTTTCACGAGGGATTTGGCAGGATATGCCTCGTCGGCAGTGCGTAGGGGCCTTCGCGTAGTATTGTCGTGATAGCAGGTGCGTTATGATCCATCCTTCCCCGCGTGATTCAAGACTGACATTCACGCAGGCATCGGCGCCGTGGCATACCCCCTCTTGGATGGCTCGTCATCGAGGTTTTTGCCTGGCTGCTCCGGTCGGGGTTGATACCCGCTGGACGGCGAACGGCACTGCCATCTCGAGACTGCATGACGCGAGTGGCTTCCGTCCTAGGCGGCGTGAGGTTTGATGCATCTGCAACCACGGCGGAGGGTGTCCCGTACCTAAGATACGACACTGGCAGTGGGATAATGGGAATGATAATGCCACACATCCTCATTGTTGGGTCTCCCTCTGATCAACCCGTCGCATGCTCTCGTGTCTTGCTCGTTCGCTCAAAGCTATGTGTGGCAACCGATACACGGACGCCGAAAGGATTTTCGAAAGGACAAAAGTTGACTGGAACACTGTAGCCGCAAACCTCGGCAGCTCTGTGTTGCGCGCCGCCATAGCGTGGTCTCGGCAGTCGAAGGAAGTTCCCAACACTCATGTTCGGATGCAGCCAAATGAGTTCATTGCCAACCGTGGGCAGTGTCCCTCGTGTTAGCATAACAGCAGCATCAAGGAGCACCTTTGATCAAAGACGTCCGACGTCTTCACTCAGGTGCCATACTGTCCAGCATCGATGGTGTACTCTTACTCCTAGCCTTTGTCTCGGCATGCTTTATGAGCTCTACTTTCCGTTAGCGACACTCGAAACATTCCGACAGCAAACCTAGATACCGCTGCTTCTATCGCCGATGATACCAAGCGGCCAACACTGAAGCTGCTAGAGTTGCTGCTGCAGGACCTTCATCAGACAGGATGCCGGCATGAAGAACAAGAAACATTAAAAGGAAACGAATGAAAGAGAAGGTTGCGAAGTATGCTCAAGGGCCGAAGACGTCCCTGCTCCCGCTACAAGGAGAAGACTTGCTTGGCATCACGAGCTGCACAGTACATGCATCAGCCCTAGACGACTACGGGCGCACGCAAGCGGCATGGGGCTGTTGCAGCGGACTTCTACACCTCACAACCTCTTCGGCTCGCAATACAGCAGAACAGCGCCAAGCTTCCAAGCGTCCACTGGTATAATGACGCTAAATCTTGGCAAGGTGGGCACCATGCCCGCTGCCGGCCCATGCTCTTCGCTTCTGTCTATCAGCCAAGGATGAACACAACGCTGCTGTCCACATCCTGTGGCCATCAGACCCGTCAATCATACAATGCACGAAGATCAAGTTCTGAGCACATCGAGCTCGACCCTTATCCAAGCAATCCAAGCCGAAGCATTGAGCTCTAGGGCAATGGCGTCTTACTCGTGCCTCACAATGGTTAGTCATGTCGATCATGGTACAAGCCATCACGCCCACGGCGGAACCCATTGCGAAAGTTTGCAGCAGCGGCGGGCCCCTTACCTATTCTGCTCTTACAACCATTTGAGGTGGTGCGCAAATATTCGAGGCCCCGATTCGAGTAGTCCACTGCGTGCGGGCGTCGAATCGATGAGTCAGCCGTACGGTCGGCTGTTGCTATTGGTCTGCGCCGTAACAGCACTTCAGTGGTTCTCACCAGCCTTACCTGAGGTCACTTTTGGAGCAGATTTGAAAGACAAGAGCAGCGCCAGCGGCGCCATCGTGCTCAAGAATGATGCTATTGCCATGCGGCATTGCATCCTGAGTGGCTACCTGCGTGGGCAATGTGAGTGAATGAGTCAGATTATCAGGTCCTCAGACGCGGTGGACTGAAAGTGGGTGCACAAACCTGCGCTGGCCGCGTCAATATGCTCAACCGTCGTTCTGTGCCTTTCCGCTCTGGACGTCGAGTGGTTACCATGTGTCAATACTACAAACAAAAAAGTCTGATTCTGTGATATCAGGCTTTCTCGACAGTGTATGCACGCTCTGCGCGCATTTCTCGCTACCGCATTCGCAGAACAAACGACCATGGTACCGTTGCTGTGGTTCGCACTATCAGTATCGCCATGTCTAGCTTCTGTCGTCCTGTGACTCTTCGCAGACTGCCTGCCTCTGCACTTGGTGAAAAAGCTGGACCTCGCTCTTTGCTGTCGTTTCGTCCTCTCCATCTCTCGAGCACTCCTAGCCAGTACGATTTTCTAGCTTTCAAGCCTGATTTTGTGCTGTCTACTACTTGAGCGATAACGACAACTTACGAGCGCCACGGATCGTCAGCGAGCAGCAGTGTGCTTTTGTTGTGATTCGCATCGACCTCTTTGCTACTTTCGCGAGCAGATTCCTCGATTCAGCTCAGAATACTCTGGGATTTCCCTGAAACCACCTTCGAATCTTCCTTACTTTGTGTAGAAGCCATTGAAGATGAGTTTCACGAGTAGTTCTCAGATAAACTTCAACTTCCACGGCAATATGGCTGCACAGCCTACCTACGGCAGCCAAACACAGCAGCGACCACGAGTTCCTCAGAACTCGTTCATATACAACAATGGCCAGTATGCACAGTATGCTGGCTATCAGCAATATCAGCAGGCTCCTCGCCATACGCCTGCTGTTCAACAACCGGTCGCTGCCGGTGCATACCATGGGTATGCACCACAGTATCAAATGCCTGCCAATGTAAGTTCAGTCCATTCTCGTATGTGTAGAATATCAAACTCACACCAAACTCAGATGGCAGTACAAAGAGGGTATGGTTACCCTCAGATGCCACCCGCTCAAGGTGTGGCATCACCTGGCCTGCAGTTCCCAGCAGGCTCAAAAGCTCCTCGGCCTGCCTCCTCGGTAGGTCTCACGCCGTTTGAAGCCCAGCTGCGGCAGCAGCAACAGCGACAACAACAGCAACAGCAATTGCAAGCACAGCTTGCAAGACAGCAGCAGCAGCAACAACAACAATTCGCTGCCGGCCGCCCTGTCGCTGGCCCTCCTGGTGCTGCTCTTGTTGCTGCTGTTGCTGCTGCTCAAGCACAACGGCACCGGGGCCTGCAGCTGCAGGCCTTCAACGAGCAGGCACGTCGGGGTGAGGTCCCACAGAACGATGTCACGCCCCTGGTCCCTGCTGGTGTGAAGCACCAGGATGTCGTTGCGCACGACATCAATATGCAAGCTGAGCTGCCTCCAGCTCAGCAGCAGCTGCAGGCTCAACAAGAGCCAATCGACCTCACTGCGGACGACAGCTCAGCTCAGCAGCAGCTACAGGCTCACAAAGAGCCAATCGACCTCACTGCGGACGATGACGCAGATGAGGTTCAAATCATCGAGCCTGCCCAAGGGCAGAACCAGGACGAGGTTGCTGTCGTCCCTGCTCCTCCACGACTACCTCCATCAGGAGCTGCCCTGGAGTGGATAAGGAGCCAGAAGCTCAGGTATCGTGGAAAAAACCTTGAGCATGCCGCGGAGGCCAATTGCAATATCAAGGACGGAAGATGGGCTAAGGCCGAGACACACTTGGCCAGCCAAGGCGCTGGCAAGGGTCAAGAGTACAAGTGGAAGGATGACGCTGAGAAGAAGGCTCGGGAGGCTCAGACAGCTCAAACAGCTCAACCTGCTGACCCCAAAAAGAAGCGCAAGTCACGCGACGAGAATAGCATGGCTGACACGGAGAGCGTTAAGCCCCAGAAAAAGAAGGCTCGCAGGCAGAAGAAGGCTTCTGGAGTCGCTGAGAAAACCGTGGTTGATGTGTCGGAATCCGAGTCATCCACGTCCCGAGCGGCGCCAGTGGCTGATGTGCCTCATGTTCTTCCTTCTGCCTCTCCACCTGCCCCTGCTGCTGACTTCGTTCTCGACCCTAACGTTTTCATCGATGAGGATGAAGACAAGGCCAGCGGATCCGATCTGGAGATCGAACAGAACCCGGAGACGGATGCTCACCCACCTCCCACACCAATTGAGTTCGTTCCTCAGCCAAGATCAATGCCAGCTGAGCCCAAGAAAAGGGGTCGACCCAAGGGCGTCAAGAACAAGACCTCAGAGAAGAAGGAGACCGTTGAAGCCGAGAAGCAGAGGAAGAAGCAGGAGAAGGACGCTGCTTCCAGATCAGGCTCGAAGAAGCGCAAGTCGTGTGAAGATAATGGCATGACTGAGGAGGAGAGCGACGCTCCTCTGGCTAAGAGAGCTCGCGCACCGAAGAAGGCTCAGGAGAAGTCTGCGCCTGTCTACAAGGATGGGAAAGAACGCAAAGGAGTCGAGGCTCGGGTTAACAACAAGGCGGCAAAGGCTGCTTTTCTCGGTACACTCAATGGAGATTCAGCCGACGGTGCAATTCCAGAGTCGTCACTTGCGCCAGAGTCGCCGCCAGAGCCAGAGGTGTCGCCGATATTGGAGTCACCCTCAGAGCCAGAGCCAGAGCCGTCGCGTGTGCCATTCCAACGGGCTACAACGGAAGATCGCCTCCTCGCGACTACGATCGAGGCTCTGTTTGAAGCCCAAGAAAACGATAATGAAGACGAAGACGAAAACGAAGAAGACGATGGTATGACTGCACAGCAGCGCAGTCAGGCTGCAGGAGATATAGCTCACATCAACGCCGGCGATGATCTCTTTGACTCTGAATCTGTGGTTTCGGAGGAAGATGCTGTTCCATCTGCAGGGGATATAGCTTACATCAACGCTGGCGACGATCTCTTTGACTCTGAATCTGTGATTTCGGAAGAAGATGCTGTTCCGTCTGATAATGATCACGAGGACAAAAGGTGGCGCCAACAAGCGCCTGATGCGCGTCTCATTGCTGAGAACCAGGCATGGCAGAATGCTGCGAGAGACGCAGCGTATAGCAACGTTGTCAATGCAGACACAGACAAGGCTCACCCCACAGCCGCATCGGATGGTAAGGAGGGGGAAGAGGAGAGCCACGAAGAATACTGTCAACGACTCAAGGACAGAGCTGCTGCCGAAAAAGCTAATCCTGCACGTTTCGCACGCGAGCGTGCCGAGAGGGAAGAGAAGAAGGACGAGGAGGCAGCTAAAGTCCGAGAATGGCTGCAAGCCAGAGCTGCTGAAGAAGAGGAGGAAAGACAAGCTCAAGAGGAGGGAAGACAAGCTCAGAAAGAGCTGGAGATGTCTGCAGAAGAAAAGCAACAGGCGGCTGAGGCGGCTGAGGCGGCTGCAGCTGCAGAGCGCCAGCGCACCATTGACGAGGACTCGGTGGTCGTGGAGCTGCGCGGGAAGATCGAAAGGCTTGAGCAGAGACGCAGGGCCCACTACAAGTTCCAGTCTTTGAAGAAAAAGCTTACCACAGGCATTGCCGAAGCCGAGGCGAAGCTTGATGAGAGGATCAAGGAGCTACAATTTTATAATTGTACAGTATGAACATATGGGATCTCCCTTGGACTTGGGTCTGCCATCGGTCAGGGGCCGGCAGACTACCTGCAGAATCGCAGCTCGCGTCGCGGACTATCAGGAAATGAGAAGTGGCAAGACAGATAGGGCATATGGACTTGGAACAGTTGATCAGTAAGCATGTATGAATAGGGATATGGAAGCGGCATATGCAATGAGGAGCCGCAGGTGCCTGGAAAGGACAGCTTTGCTCCAGAAGAGCGAGCAAGTATGACCATGTACAATATGGGATGTTGGAGGATCTCATCTAGTCAGGAAGAACAAGGTGTGAAGGTGAAGACTCGGATGAGCCACGTACACTCGTGTACAGACGATAACGGACCAAGTCAACATTGACTCGTTCTGACCGATGAGCTTCATGCCCCGTGCTGCTGTCTTTGCTCTTCTCTTACGTCCTTCTCTTCCCACGTGTTGTAGTGATAGCTTAGCGCGGACATTCAGCACAGAGTAGGCAAGTCATAGTGAGGTAGGATGGAGGACGTGGGAACGACAAGCTCGTGGTAGACAAGGATGAGGGTGGATGCGTTCGTTGGGTCGACGGCAGCATGCATCTGCAAGGATTAGTCGAGTCGCTGAGTACATCGACCGAATTTTCGGATAATTTGCTGCCAATGGAGCCCCGTCTGGAGAGTACATGGTTCAGTCAGCATGCCCGAGGCCATGCCCTAGCCTAGAGCAAGCAGTATTACAGCAATGATCAGACAACTCTAGATCATAAGTTGCCAAGGACCCTGGATTCTACCTCCACCACGACCAAACAGCCTTCTCAATAATTCCAGCCTCTTCGTAGATCATTCTTTTGGGAACATGGTTGTCCGAGCTCAAAGTCATCAAGTAGTGATTCTGCTGAGTTCAGCCTTCGGTGCATGGAATGAGCAGGCATGCAGAGCATTGTGAGCACATCTTGCGCGTTTGGAGCAGATTGACTCGTAGAATTTCAGCACTGACCACGTTCCGTGCGCGGGCGTGCCCTTGACACATTTGGAGGGCGACTGCATGCTGTCGCATGTCTCGGCTCGTTTCGTCGTCAACTGCTATCGCCACAGAGACCGTGCGTTTATGCTACGCAAACAAAAACCAAGACCCCAGCCCCGCGCCTCTCCTCGTACAAATACCAATACCTATTAACCTGGGGTCTCTCGGTATCCTTGGATGTAGACTACTATTCCGCTTCTTCCACAAGTTGACAGCATGTTTTCAAAAACCATCACCTTTGCGACCTGCCTGGGTCTCACATTTGCACAGACAAGCCCAGCCCCAGTCATTACCAACAACCAGCCTGGCGAGTGGTATGTTGCTGATCTTGTGTACCAGCATGGTCCAGGAAACGTCACAGGCAGTATCGGTATCGCGGGCGATGTCGAAGGCAGAGGTGTCAGAGTATCGTACGCATTCGAAGGCTTCGACTTGAACGACTCGAAGGAATATTGTGAGTGGTCCATCGTGTGATACATCTGCTTATCATGCTGACACGTGTTAGCGTACCACATTCACGAAAAGCCCGTTCCTGCAGACGGCAACTGTAACAGCACCGGCAAGCACTTCGACAAGTATGCTGTTGGCGACGATTTTGTCTGCGACAAAACACAACCTCAAAACTGTCAGCTGGGTGACCTTGCTGGCAAGCACGGCTCGATCAATTTCAACGGGTCCGTCGCCAACCTCTCCGACTATGCCTACCATGATGACTACCTCTCTACCACAACCGGCGACACAGCGTTCTTTGGAGATGTGAGCATTGTGGTCCATCGAAAAGCAGACAAGTTTAGACTCGCATGTGGCAACTTTCGACTCTTCTACGATGCCGACACTCATGCCACAGTCGGTGCGGTACCCGCTGAGACTGGCATTCTCGGAAACGGCACGATGATGGGGGCACCATATCCCAATACCACCACATCCACCAACGTGGTCCTTTCGACTGCTTACCAGAACCAGACCTCCTCGGCTGCGACGGTAACACAGGTAGCCACCGTTTCAGCTGCTTCGTCCGCTACGACCACAAATGGTGTCACGGGTACCAAATCAGGCTCACTGCCCGTGCAGACTGGCAGCGCAGAAAGAGGACATCGGATACAGCTTTGGGCAGTAGCAGTGGAGCTGTCCGCTGTGGCTTTTCTCGCATCATATCTGGGTTAAGAATACTCGCTTTTGTGGCTGGCCAACATGGTGAGAACATCGATTTATATGCATTCAGCTCGACGATGATACATCATGATGGGAGGACTGGCTATCTTCATCCCAAGGAATCGGGGTGTACCAGTAGGATAAATCAGACTTCCGCGTAAATAGTTCATCCTAGTAATATTCATTCTGATTCGTCCATCCCTTCCTTGCCATATCCACACTGTATATCTGCGGTTGCTTATCGCAACTTCGTTCCTCTCAGTACTGCATCGCTTATCTTTTGAGCTTGGATCTTGACGAACGAAAGTTGCGATCTTATCGCAGGCTTCTCAGTCGTTCCTGCCGTGCCACGTCTGGCGCCTGAGCCCTGCGATGGATGCAACGATGACGACCACTTGGACATCTGAGCCTACATGGCTTGCTCCAGGGAACAAAAAGGAAAGAGCTTTGAGTCTTGTTCACTGTGGTCGTACAGATGGCCTTGAAGATGGCCGAACGAGACAACGAACATATGAATGAGCACTCGAGCCTGCTGCCGAAGCCGTACGCACGGAAGCGGTCAAGACTCCAATCTATTGCAGCCGAGATCGATGGCGAATCTATCGTCTCTTCCCACATCAGTAAAGAGGAACAAGCACTTGGTGAGACAGCAGTAGGGGAAAGACTACCATACAACGACTACACTACTATAGACTGGCTTCATGATTTGGTTGGCAATACTTCTAACCGGGCCACTTCGAGATGGTACTGATCTTCCCAGGTCAAAGACTCCTTCCGATATCGAGCGATTCGTTCTCGAAACGGCCTACGCCACCGAGCGTATGTTCTATGGGACAAGATTGAAGGCTGGGTGGCAGCAGCCTTGATCGGTACTTTAACGGCATGCGTCGCCTTCCTCGTCGACATGGCGGTAGCCATCATCAGCGACCTGAAGACGGGTTACTGTACAAACAACCCAATCCTGTCTAAAGAGATGTGCTGTACAGCCAAGGCGCCTCTACATTCTGGCAATACGACGCTACTACCGTTAAGCAAGCCTGGTGGCACCTGCAGTGCATGGCACTACTGGTCTGACAGCTATGCTCCTAGCTTCGCGATCTATGTAGCTTGGGCTCTGCTGTTTGGCATAATCAGTGGCGCCGTAACGATGACAACCAAAAGCAATCTTCCTGTAGCGTCGCCTGGCAAAGGAGACAAGTTCGCTTCGGACCGCAAGCTGTCCAGCACCATATCCGAGCAGCAGCAACAACAAGAAACTCTCCAGCCTATTGCAGCAGGAAAGAGCATGTACATGGCAGCAGGCAGCGGTATCCCCGAGATCAAGACCATTCTCAGTGGGTTCGTTATTCCCAACTTCCTGTCACTCAAAGTACTTGCTGTCAAAGCAGTCGGCTCAGTCTTCGCCGTGTCAACCGGCATGTGCCTGGGTAAAGAAGGTCCTTTCGTCCATATATCGACCTGCGTCGCATACCTTGTCGGCATCAGGTTCCGCAAGTATCGTGAGAACGGCAGAAAGCTACGAGAAATACTGGCTGCTGGTTGTTCTTCTGGCCTCTCCGTTGCATTCGGCGCTCCTATAGGCGGTGTTCTGTTCGCGTATGAAGAGATCAGCACGTACTTCCCACGCAAAGTTCTCTGGCGAGCATTCATCTGCAGTCTCTTCGCGGCAATGACGTTGCGAGCTCTGAACCCGACGGGGACAGGAAAATTAGTGCTGTTTGAGACGAACTACGGTACATCCTACAAGCCACACCACTACATCATTTTCGTTGTGCTTGGCGTCGCTGGTGGCATCTTTGGCGGATTGTTCTGCAAAGCGAATTTTGCTTGGAGCCGTACCTTTCGCAAATTCGACATCATCAAGGATCATCCTGTCTTTGAGGTCTTCCTTGTGGTTGCGGTAACGGCACTAACGCAGTATCCCAATCCATTAGCAAGAGAACCAGGCGACGTGATCATCAAGAATCTCCTTATCGACTGCAACTCCGCGGACGACACAGCCTATGTTTGTCTGCATGAGGGTCAAGAAACTGTTGATCCGAAGTATCTGGGCTGGCTCATCTATGGCACGCTCATCAAGCTTTTTCTGACCATCATCACCTTTGGGATTAAGGTCCCTTCGGGTATCATCATTCCTGCTCTTGACGCAGGTGCATTCTTTGGCAGACTAGTCGGTCAGCTTCCCTTCCTGTTCACTACCATCAGCCCCGGCATATTCGCTATGGTGGGCGCAGGAGCATTTCTGGCAGGCGTGTCCCGTATGACAATCTCCCTAGCAGTGATCATGTTTGAGCTCACCGGTGAGCTCGAGTTCATCGTCCCCAACATGATTGGTATCATGGTTGCCAAGTGGGTTGCTGACTGGCTTGAGCCGGAAGGAGTGTATGATCTGGCACAATCGGTGCTCGGCCATCCTTTCTTGGATCTGGATGCGAGTCTGAAATTAGTGGCGAGGAAACAACACCTTGTTAGTGAGCTAATCCCGCCCGAGCACACGATGAGGCAAATCACATGTGAGGTTTCAGAATCAGGGCATGTACAGTATGGCGTTCTCGCCAAGAAGCTGGAGCAGCTGAAAGGCCGAGGGCTGATAGATGCTGGACTTGTGCTGGTGCAGAATCGTGGGATGCTGGTGGGTTATCTGGCTGAAGGCGAGCTTGAGTATGGCCTGAATGTGCTCGGCTGCGATGCTGGCCAATCGACTGACGTCTATCTTCTGGGCTCGCATGGCAGCCTCGGTGATGATCTAATCGACGTAACTTCCTCAGCGGAAGATGGCGGCGAAAATGGTGCCCATGTACCCGCAGAACCTGGCAAAACAACTGAAGAGCTCGACTTTTCGCTATTTGTCGACCGGACGCCACTCAGTATCATGTCTTCTGCCCCAATGGAATATGCTGTTGAGATGTTCGGCAAACTTGGACTGAGGTACCTCATTGTGACGGAGCCAGGGAGCAGTAAGGTAGTTGGTGTCATCATCAAGAAGAGAATGGTCAGCTGGCTGGATTCGCTGAAACATACCGATGAGGGTGAATGGTGACTGGAAGTATCATCATGTGACCGCTTTCGATTGTGTTGGTTGTGGATCGGGCAAAATGGTGTTCTCAGCGGCTTGCAAGCAAAATCTTGGCACGATACTAACTCGAGGTCGCTCGTGGAGAAGTTCTCATCAACTGTCGGGCGCCGTTAGATTGCGAAGGCACGATTCAAGTACCTACAGAGCATTTGAGAACGTATTCGTAGTTGATTGTTGCATGACTGTGACACTGGTGTACACCCCGCTCTCACCGCCAAGGCTGGGGGCCTGTTTCCCTGCGCTCGAAATGTCATCTCAGTGGCTGGAGTCAACACTAACGCACCTTTCCTGTTCTAGTGATACTCAGCGCTCACAAAGTGCATCCATTGCTGCACAATTGTTTCCAACAGATAGGACGTTGTCTAGCACGTTATAAATACAAGCATCGCCATGTCTAGCTGCACGCTTCAAGGTCCTGCTCGGCTGAGTGGTAAATACGTGGCCACGGTGAAGCACTGCTGTACCTGACATAGAGCCAGTCCACAAACGCACCAGATCTAAATCTTGCAGGCACATATATAGTCATTACTCCGATTCTCATCAACGCCGATATCTAGTGTCGTCTCCATCATGATCTCTGCCTATCGCCTACCAACCCGGTGCACTCCCCGTACGATTACCCGCCCGTCACCCCCTATCCTCGCAGGAGTCCACCCAGTACAAGCCGCACGAGCACAGGTCCAAACCCGAATGTTCCATCCAAACTTCAACCCCCAGCTCGAAGACCAAACCACCACGCTCTCCGATGGCCGCACAATCGGCTTCGCGGAATACGGCGCACCACACGGCATCCCCACGTTCTTCTTCCACGGCGCGCCCGGCTCACGCTACGACGGCCTCGGGTACAGCGAGCCAGCCGCGAGACTCGGCGTACGGATCATTTGCCCGGATCGTCCAGGCCACGGGTTGAGTAGTCCTTACCCCGGGCGGACCCTGAGCGGCTATGCGAAGGACATTTCGGATTTGGCGGGACGTTTAGGGGTGGCGAGATATCATGTGTTTGGGCAGAGTGGTGGTGGGCCCTATGCTGTGGCGTGCGCGGCCGCGAGTCCGGTGGGTGAACTTATGAACGCGACTGTTGTGGCGGGGATGGGGCATCCGAGTCAGATTACTAGACGGGTGGCGGGGTTGTATACGGTCTGTGCGTTGGGACTGCATGCGAGGTTTCCGGGTGTGATGAGGCGGACGATGGATTGGTTGTATTCGCCTGAGTGGCTCGCCGATGATGAAAAAGTGGGCAGGTCGTTAAGGCGGATGTACAGGTTGTTGAGCGAGGAGGATCGAGCTGTGATGGAGGAGCCGAAAATGGAGGGCGAGGTGCTGGCGGTGTTACGTGCTGCGTTTGCGCAGGGG